>OGDF01002969.1_pt1 | contig 21670 bp, 10 predicted proteins | sample 1570141 | NCBI WGS metagenome assembly OGDF01 (sample SAMEA4370581, study PRJEB24528) | human gut metagenome | reverse complement strand
AGAAAAAGACCTTCATGAACAGCTTCATCGAGCGCGTGGAGATTTACCCGGAGCGTCGGAGCGACGGATGCATCATAAAGCGCATCGAATTCCGTTTTCCCGTGTATTTTAACGGCTCGAAAATCACCGGGCTTGGTTGGGACGAAACGGATATGTCGGAGACGGTATGTGCATTGTCCAAACTTCAAGAGGGGAAAACATATCGAGATTGAAGCATTTGGGAATGATTTGACTTCAACATAAGGAAAACCCGAAGCAGCACTGGAAAGGTACTGCTTCGGGTTTTTTACTGTTTAGCCTTGTATGCTTCGCCCCATGCCCGCATGGAATCCAGAATGGGTTTCAGGCTTTCGCCAAGTTCGGTCAGCGCATATTCCACCCTCGGCGGCACCTCGGGATAGACTGTACGGGTAATGATACCATCGGCTTCCATTGAGCGCAGGCTGTCTGTCAGCACCTTCTGGCTGATTCCCTCCAAGGCCTTTTTCAGTTCATTGAACCGCCACGGACGGGCCAGCAGATTTCGTATGATAAGCAACTTCCACTTGCTTCCAATCAGCGCTACGGTAGTTGCTACCGGGCAAGCGGGCATTTCTTCTTTTGTCAGCATCGCAGCACCCCCAATAGTTCAAATTAGAATGTTACATCTAAATTATAATACAGTGCACTCTAATTTTCAAGCAGTTACTTTCAGGTGAGCTGTGTTGCTTCTTGTGCCCCAGTAATCAATTTGTGCGTACTTGTGGCTGGGCATTGGTCTGTACCTGGAAAAGCAGAAGGACGGCAGCTGCATCAGGAATATGGTGTTTGCATTCCCTGTTCCAGTGAGCGGTCAGAAAGTGAAAGAACTTTCCTTGGAAAATGAAGCAACAGTCGAAATGGTATGCCTCTTAGTTCTGCGAAATCCAACGGCACATATCAACATGGATGTGGATGTGGACGAAATGGTGCAAAAAAGGCTCTTCACGGAATCTTGTTGGTTGCCCCAAGATTGCGCGAAGAACCAAGCGATGTGAGAATCACTCCGTAATGTAGGTGTACTGCATATTGTAATCCTTTGCGTACTGCTCAGCGGCGGAGTCCGGCAGGACTTCCAGGACAAGGTTCGGACAGTTATGGAAAGGGCTGTTAACGAAAGGCGAGTTGCCAAAACTCGTTAGCTTGCGAAGATTGCCCAGCAATGCAAGCGACTCACATCCTGAGAAGGCAAATTGATCGACCCTTTCCAAACTGCCCAGATTCGGAATTGAGGTCAACTTTTTGCATTGGTTGAACCCGTATGATCCGATAATGGTTACGTTGCTCAAATCGCCGATGCTTACCAAAGAGGTGCAGCCATCAAACGTCTCAGAGGGAATCTCTTTCAGGCTGCTTAAATCACCGACGGTTTCCAGCGCAGTGCATCCCATGAAACACTGCATCCCAATTGATTCCAATTTAGGCATATTGCCGATTGATTTCAGCGCGATGCAGCCCCTAAAGACAGAACTTTCAATGCTTGTAACATTGCTTAAATCACCAATGCTGACAAGCGCTTTGCAGCCAAAGAATGCACTACTCCCAATGGCGGTTAGTTTGTCAGAACAGTCAACGCTGATTAACGATACACAGTGTGAGAAAACATCGTATTCCAAGCGCGTCAAGCTGTACAAATCATCAACATGCTCCAGTGCACTGCAGCCGTTAAAAGCACCTTTCCCGATAGTTTCCAAGTTGTGCAGGGAACCGATGCTCTTCAGTGCAGTACAGCCCATAAATGCATACTGACCGATGCTGGTAATCTTGTCAAGTTCATCAACGTGTTCCAAGGCACTGCAATTCACAAAACCGTTAGAATCAATGGATTCGACATTACTCATGTTGCCGACACGCACAAGCGAAGAGCAGCCTTCAAATGCGTAAGAATCAATCGAAGTTACGCTGCTCATGTTGCCTACGCTCTCTAATGCGGTGCAGAAGCCAAAGGTGGAATATCCGATGGATGTGACTTTGCTTAAATCGCCAATGGTTTTCAGCGCTTTGCAGCTATTGAAGGCACAAGTGCCGAGTGTTGTGACATTGGTCAGATTCCCGACGCTGGTTAAAGCGGTGCAGTCAGCGAATGCACTGCTGCCGATGCTATTCAGCCGGGGCAGTTCAGGAAGGCTGGTCAATGCTTCGCAATTAGAAAACGCATATTTGCCGATGGTGCGGACGTTGGACATGTCCCCGATACTCGCCAGCTTGCTGCAGCCATAGAATGCATCTTTCCCAATGCTGGTAGCGCTGCTTAAATCGCCGACTGAAAGAAGATCCTTCAAACAGTAGAACAGCTTGTCAGGAACAGCCTTCAAGCTGCGTAAATCGCCAACCGTGGTTAGCGCAGTGCAGCCATCAAAAACTTTCTCGCTGATGCTTGTCACACTGCTTAAATCACCAACGGTTTTCAGCGATTTGCAATTGCGGAATGTCTCTCGATTCAAGACGGTCAGCTTTTCCAAGCCGCTAATGCTGGTCAGTGATTCACAGCCGTAGAAGGCACCATACGCGATGCGCGTAACATTGCCGAGTTCCCCGATGCTTTGCAGGGAAGTACACTGCTTGAACGCATTTGCGCCGATGAAAGTAACGCTGCTGAGACTGCCGACGGTTTTCAGCGAAGTGCACTGATAGAAGGCGTTTTCGCCGATGGAAGTAACGCTGCTGAGATCTCCGATGCTTTCCAGTGACGCACAGGCATAGTCTTTTGACATGCCTTCGTCCGGAATCCAACGGCTGGAAACCCCAAAGGCAGAGTCGCCGATGCTTTCCAAATGGGGCATATCACCAACCCGAACCAAGGAGGTGCAGCCTACAAAAGCACTATCGCCAATACTTGTTACATTGCTCAAATGCTCCATGGATGTGAGCAACTCGCAATCTCTGAAAGCGTAAGCACCAATAGTGGTTACATTATCGGTGATATCAAGTGTTTCCAACGCATAGCATCTGGAGAATGCGTATGCGCCAATGCTCGTCACATTCTCCAAACCTTCTACGCTTTGCAGATTGAAACAGCTGGCAAATGCGCTATCCGGAATGGCAGAAATGTTCGTTAGACCGCTAATGGTGGTCATGGCGCAGGACTCGAAAGCACCGCTGCCGATGCTTGTTACGTTGCTTAAGCCCTCGATGCTTGCAAGAGAATTGCAACTGAAAAATGCTTCCGCCCCAATGTGGACGTCATTTCCTCCGATTTCAAGCGTATTCAACTGACAATCGTAGAAAGCCCATCTTCCAATCTTTTTAATATTGTCTAAGCTGCTGATTTCTTTGAGTGAAGTGCAATACCCAAAAGCCCAATCCCCAATTGTTGTGACATGCTGCAAACTTCCGATTTCTGCTAAAGACGCGCAGCTGAAAAAGGCTGAATCACCGATTTGTTCGACATTAGAAATGTCGCCAATACGCTTCAGTGAATCGCAATATTGTTCTGTTCCATCGTCCCAACTGATACTGTATGAAAAAGCAGACGCGCCGATACTTTTCAGATGGGGCATATCACCGAGCTGCGTCAGTGATTTGCAGCCTGCAAAAGCAGATTCGCCAATGCTCGTCAAAGAAGTCAAATCCCCAACATCTTGCAGTGAAATGCAGTTATAGAACGTGAAGTCGCTGAGATTTGTCACATTCTCCAGCCCCTGCAACTTTACCAGCGCCGTGCATCCATCGAATGCGTGCGCGCCAATCTCTGTCACGCTGCTGGGAATCGTGATCTCTTTCAGGCTCGTGCAGCCCGAGAAGGCGTAATCCCCGATGGCAGTTACAGAATCAGGAATTTTCACGCTGACAAGGCTCGTGCTGTTTGCAAACGCATATTCATCAATGCGTTTTACGTTTGCGGAAATTTCGTAAGTCGCGACATTTCCGCCGCTTGGAGCGTCCGCGCTGTCCGCCAGTGCGGGTAGGACCAGACAGCTTCCGATCAGCAGACTGGTCAGCGTAATCGTCAAAAGTTTCTTGGATTTCATGCGTATCAACCCCTTTCTCGATTTCCAGCATACAGCAATTTCAAGAAAAAGTCAATAGCAGAATCAAGAAAATTAAGGGAAAATACAGAAACTAAATCGAATGCTATGTCATGCACCGTCAAATCAATAAGGTGCTAATGCTATATTCAGAAGAAATTGTCAAGAAACGATTACCAATCATGTTGACAAGCTGGGAAAACCTGCGTATAATAAATATGGAAAACTGGCAGTTTGCAACAGGGAAAAAGCGGATGGAGGAGAATTGCACATGAAACGTTGGAAGGTCACATTCGGACTGTTCTTGCTTCTTTTTGCGCTGGCAACGACAGTTGCTTGCGCAGAAACGCGCGAAGAGAAAGTGGATTTGGAAGGGAAGCGTGTTATTTTTGCCCAGCCGGGGGAAACAATTCACTTTACTTATGATGTTCCGGAAGGCTTCATTGTGGATAAAGAGGGATGGTCATGGTGTTTTGCCTATACGGATGGTCGTGGCTGTACTTACTATGATGGCGAATACGGTGATAGCTACTCGGAAAGCTATACCTATGAGCCAACGGGAACCCATGTCGAATTTGATGGAAAAGGTAGCATTACTCTTTCCAACAATGAAATGGTTCGTGTAGAACTACGCATAAAAAAACCGAATGTCGATTATTGGATTTACATGCACGCATATGTGCTTGTTGCTGACCCGGCAGAGTACTATACCTATGAGATTCAGAATGGGGAAGCGACGATTACAGGATATAATAAAGACCTTCTGCGCCGCAAAGTGCTTATTCCCCAGGAAATTGAAGGGTATCCGGTCACGACGATCGGCGACCGCGCGTTTTCTGATATGCCGTCGGGCATCGGCAAGGAATTTTACATTCCGGACAATGTAACCACCTTTGGTAAGGAAGCCTTTGCAGGCAGCGCCTATCTTGATGCGGTTCGGATGCCGCAGAAGCTGACGAAAATGGGCGAGGGCGTATTTGCGGCATGTTTACAAATGCACTTTTTGGAAATCCCTGATTCACTGACAGAAATTCCGGACGAAGCCTTTGTGAACTGCTGGGGCTATGGCGCTGGGAGAGGAGATTATAGTGTTGAGCAATGCATCGGCAAAAACGTGACCCAAATCGGTAAAAGCGCGTTCGCTGGATGCTGGAATATGGGGAGAGCTTGGGGAGATGCTCGTCTGCCTGAGAAACTCGAATCCATCGGGGAAGGCGCATTTCAGTATTGTTATAAAATTAAATCATTGGAAATTCCGGCTGGTGTGACAGTCATTCCGGACCGCACATTTCAGGGCTGCGAAAGACTGGAATCCATTCAGATTGATGGCGATATTACGATGATTGGTGCGGAAGCCTTTGACGGCTGTGTTGCGCTGACTTCGATGCCGCTGTCGAAGTCGCTGAACCTGATTGGCGCGGATGCATTCCGTGACTGCACGGCGCTGACGGATTTCCAGCTGGCAGAGGGAAACACGCATTTTCAGGTGCAGCAAGGTGCACTGATGACGGCGGATGGCACGCGGCTGCTGACTTATGCTGCCAGCGCACCGCAGCAAAGCTTTGTCATGCCGGAAACGCTGACACAGATTGATGATGGCGCACTCAAAAACCTGCGCTATCTGGAAACGCTGACTTTCTCGCCGATTTTCAGCGATTATCAGGCGGGCATGTTTGAAAATGCAACGGGCTTGAAGACGGTGAATTTCGGCGAAGGTACGCTGACGGCGATTCCTGACCGATTCTTCAAGGGCTGCACGTCGCTTGTTTCGCCCAGTGCGTTCACGGGCGTGACGTCTGTTGGCGAATCGGCATTTGAAGGCTGCACGGCGGTGCAATCGCTGTCGTTTGATGATTCGCTGTCGAACATCGGCACAAAGGCGTTCCAGAACTGCACGGAACTGGAAAGCGTGCATATTCCGGGCAGCGTAACGAGCCTGAGTGCAGCGGCGTTCCGGAATGACGTTTCCTTGACGGAATTCCAGATGCCGGAGCGCCTCCATACCGTCTCCGCGTCGGCGTTCAGCGGCTGCACGTCGCTGAAAACGGTGACATGGAGCAAGTATCTGCAAACCATAGAAGCAAATGCGTTTGAAAATACGGCCCTGACGGAAATTGTCTTCCCGGCGAGTCTGCAAAGCATCGGCGCGTATGCGTTTGCGGGCATTGGCACGCTGGAAAGCATCGTCCTGCCGGAAAATTTGAACACGATTGGTTCGTCTGCTTTCTCAGATACGGGGATTCAGACGCTGAAGCTGCCCAAGAGCGTCACGACGCTGGGCAACGGCGCATGGATGAACTGTGCCGCATTGCAGGAAGTTCAGTGGGAGGCCGCGTTGACGAAAATCCCGGCGAGCACGTTTGAACACTGCACTGCGCTGACCCAAATCGAGCTGCCTGACGGTATTGTGGAAATTGGCGCAAGGGCATTCAGCGGCAATGAAAGCCTAACCAATGTGACTTTGCCGCGCACGGTGCGGCGCATTGAAAGTGCCGCTTTTGAGGGATGCAGTGCGCTGACGGACATCCTGCTCTGGCCGGACGTGGAGGAAATCGCGGCGGATGCTTTTGCGAACTGCGAGAATCTGACCATCCGCGGCTGGAAGGGGTCTGCCGCTGAAAAAGCAGCCACGTCACAGGGCGTGAATTTTGCCGCGGCGGATCAGGAAATTTCCTACACGCTCAATGCCGCGCAGGATGGCTATCTTGTCAGCGGCTGCGATGAAAACGCGGTACTGCTGGTGCTTCCGGCTTGCCTGTGGTCGGCACTGCGGAAAACGCCTTTGCAAACTGCAAGTACCTGCAAGAAGTGCGCGTGGAAGCGGAAAGCGTGTATTTGCAGGTTTGTGACGGCATCCTGATTGACGCGACAGGTAAAACGCTGCTGCTCTATCCGGCACGGCGCGCAGGAGCGGATTTGGTGATTGACGAAAACGTGACCGCCATTGCGGACTATGCGTTTGCCTACTGCCAGAATCTGCGCAGCATCACCATCGGCACGCAGGTGGAGACGATTGGCAACCATGCGTTTGACGCGGTGAACGATGCCCTGTGCCTTGTTGTGCAGGACGGCAGCCCGGTGCAGCTGTGGGCGAGCGCACACGGGGTGCGCTATGCCAGTGAAAGCACATCGTTTACCTATCGCCTTGAAGGGGACAAAGCGTATATTACGGGCTATACGGGCACGCTGCCGGAGACGGTTGTTCCGGCAGTGATTGACGGATACCCTGTCTATGCGATTGAAAACCTCCGCAGCCCGATTCTGACGCACGTTGTTGTCAGCGAAGGGATTGAGGAGATTGGGGAATTTGCCTTCATGCACTATTTAAATCGCGATGAAGAGTACTATGTTAACAATCTGGTGAGTGTGAGTCTGCCGCAGAGCTTGAAGGTTATTTCTGACTGGGGATTTAGTGGACAGGAAAACTTACAAGAAATCACGTTTGGTGGTGTGGAGCAAATTGGCCGAGGCGCTTTTAGTGGCTGTTCCAAGCTGACACAAATTACATTGCCAGATACACTGACAACGATTGAGTGGAAAGCATTTGAATATTCCGGTCTAACGTCGCTGACGATACCGGTCAATGTCTCGTTTATTAGGGACACGTCCTTTATTGAAAACTGTTCGTCACTGACAACGCTTCGTGTGGCGGAAGGAAATCCTTACTACGAGATGGAAGATGGCATCCTATACCAAACCGCTTCCAAGTCTGTGTTTTATACAATGCCTAATATTGAAGGCGTAATCACAGTACGAGATGGAACAGAACGTATTGGCAATGATGCTTTCAGCGGAAGAAATATCACGGGCATACAGCTTCCGGATACGTTGATAGAGATTGGCGAGAAGGCGTTTGCAGACTGTGAAAAATTAACAGCAATTGAACTTCCTGAAGAACTGCAAACAATCAAATGGTATGCATTTGGTGGATGCACTAATTTGGAAAAAGTAACGCTGCCAGAAGGATTAACAACCTTAGGATCGGCTGCATTTGCACACTGCACGTCACTGACTGAAATGACGATTCCTAATGGCGTTACTGAACTTTCTGCGACTTTCGTGGATTGCGTTTCGCTGTCGAAACTTACGTTGCCTGATGAATTAAAGACAATGAAGAATGGCGTTATCGAGGGTTGTAATTCCTTGGAGACGCTGAACTTGCCTGCAACACTGCAAAGTATTAGTGGCACTTGGCCCGGTCATTTAAAAACTATTACAACTGCGCCTGCTTCTGTGCGTTATATGTCGGAAGATGGTATTTTGTATGACAAACAGGAAAATGGCATCTTATTCGTCAACGCCTCCATTACAGGTCATGTTACAGTTCGTGAAGGTATTGCAACGATTGGTGAAACAGCGTTTAGCGGTAGAAAAGGATTGACAAGCATAACGTTGCCAGAAAGCTGCATTAGTATTGGCGATGCTGCATTTAAGGACTGCACAGCGCTCAGCAGCGTTGAGTTTCCTGATAAGCTGGAAAGCATCGGCAAGGAAGCGTTCTGCAATACAGGATTGCAGTCAATAGAGTTTACTCAGCAAAAGCTGCAAATTGCATCTCGCACATTTGCTGATTGCGAAGCGCTTACAAATGTGGTACTGCCTGATGGAGTAGAACGTATTGAAGAGGAAACGTTTAAGAATTGCAGTGCATTGGTCAAAGTTGAATTGCCGGAAAGTTGCACGTCTATTGAAAAATCTGCTTTTGCAAACTGTACAGCACTGAACGATATAGAATTCCCGGAAAAATTGGAGTCAATCGGCTACCACGCATTCCGTAATACTGGCATTACATCGCTGAAACTTTCGCAGCCGGGTCTTCACGTTGGGAGTTTTGCATTTACTGATTGCCATCAGCTGAAGTCTGTGGAAATCACATCGACGGACTTTGACTTGATGGAGTGGGCATTTGCAAGATGCGAAAATTTGGAGACAGTAATTCTGCCGCCGCAGGTTTTCCGCATGGAAGGCGGATGCTTCACGGAATGCACGTCCCTGACTACGGTCGTTTTGCCGAAGAACATCACGTTCGTGCATGGCTTTAAGGACTGTACGTCCCTGAGAACTATTGAAATTCCGGACAGTGTGACGAGCATCGGCTATGAAGCATTTGCAAACTGCAAGTCGCTGGAAAGCATTCATCTGCCGGATGGGGTAACGAACATAGGAGACCTTGCGTTTGCACGCTGCTTTGCCTTGAAGGATGTTAACTTCCCGGCTGCGTTGACCACGATCGGAAAAGAAGCATTCCGAAGTGTTCCGATTGCTGAAGTTGTTATCCCGGCGAATGTGACCGAAATCGCGGACATGGCATTCTATTATAATGAAGAACTCCGTTCGCTGACGCTCCCCAATGGCTTGAAGAAGATTGGGGAGAGTGCCTTCTGGAACGCGAGCAAGCTCCAAACTGTGGAATTGCCTGAAAGCCTAACGGAAATTGGAGAAACAGCATTCCGTCAAAGCGGTTTGACCTCGATTACCATTCCCGGAGATGTAAAGCGTATTGGTACCGGGGCATTCGCTGCTTGCGAAAATCTGGAAAAGGTATCAGTTGCACCCGGTGTCGAAACGATTGGCAGTGAAGCGTTCACTGGCTGCACAAAGCTGACGGAAGCAACGCTCGCCAGCACTGTTACGACCATCGAGAGCAGTGCGTTCTGCGGCTGCAAGGCGCTTCAAACTATTAACGGCGGTGCGCTCATTCAGTCCATTGGCGAACATGCCTTCACGAGCTGCGAAAACATTGAGGAAATCAATATTTCGCCGAATTTGACGGAAATTTCAGACTATGCATTTGATGGCTGCAAGAAACTGAAGCGCGTTTCGCCGTCGGCGGAGCAGAAGGGCGTTTCTCTGCCGCATGTGAAGTACATCGGCGAGCGGGCATTCAACGTCTGCAAAGCAATTCCGTCCTTCTCTCTGGGCGATTCGCTGGAAACGGTCGGGGATTATGCGTTTGCTTCCACGTCCGTTACGTCCATGTATTTCCCGGATACCGTGAAGCAAATCGGCATCAATCCGATGTGGATGAATTATGCCATTCTGTCCGTGCATTTGCCGAAATCACTGACGGAAATCCCGCAGGGGATGTTTGCGCAGGCCGCGCGGATACAGACGCTTACCATCCCGCAGGGTGTGCGCAGCATTGGCACACAGGCATTCCACGGCAATGTTGCTTTGGCAGCGCTGAAACTGCCGGATGGCTTGGAGCGCATCGGCGCAAATGCATTTGGAAACGCGATGCTGCTGCTGGAAATTCCGGCATCGGTTACGGAAATTGCGGATGATGCGTTCAGCGAAGCGGTTGTGGAATTCTACACGCCGTCGGGCAGCGCGGCGCATCAGTACGCGCTGGCGCATCAGATTCCTGTGCATTTGGATGAGTCGATTCCGGCAGAATACCTCGGCACGGCTGACCAGATGGCAGCAAAAATTGTCGCGCAGGTAATTACGGATGACATGACAGACTATCAGAAGGCAGAAGCGCTGGTAGACTGGATGCTCAGCGAAACGAAGCTGTCAGACATGCTGCCGCACACATACAGCGGCAAAATGGTGCTTACTTTGCGTAAAGGTACGCGCTGGGGCTGGGCATTTGCATACAAAGCACTGCTGAACGCGGCAAATGTTACCAATGATATCTACTTCAGCGCGAAGGGCATCGTTGAAGGCGAGGGCATTGGTGATCAAAGCTCGGTGTTTGTTTCTTATTTTGACGGCGATGCCGTGAATATGATTCAGATTGATGGGCAATGGTATTTCACGCATCCTGCCTTTGTGGAGCATTTCGGAAAGGCGAGATACTTCATGCTCAATCGAGAAACGTATCGCTTGTCGTTCGGGGATGATCCGAAAGTGAAAGACTGCGACAACTACGACCAGACCTTCCTCTATCAGGCGTACTCCAAGGATGTTGAGGCGGAGGTTGTGGCGCAGGCATCTGCGTCCTTTACAGAGGGAAAGAAGCTGGTGTATGCGGAAGTTCAGCCGATTGAGGAGCTGATGGATGCGAGCTATGCGTATGTGCTGGACTTCGCAGGGCGGCACATGGATACGCTGGACTGGCAGAACGCGCAGGGCGAATTTGAGCCGACCATCATCGGCACAAACAACGGCTACTGGCTCAGTGACGACCTGACGGGCGAGTATGCGCAAGTGACGGTGAATACGCAGACGCTCTATCCGTATGGCGCGGAAGTGCGGCTGGATGATCCGGAATACACGGCGATGCTGTGCGACTGGAATGTGGATGGCACGCTGACGCTGTCGGAAGATACCGAAGAAGCAAACGTGGCGCTGTTCACCATAGAAAGGGGAGAAAATATAGAAAAGAAACAGACCATTACTGGCAGAAAGGTCTATCATGCGACCTTCACCCCGACCCTGAGCCAGTACATTAACACACTGGCACCGACGGAATTTGACTTGGTGCTGGAATGTCAACTGCCGCGCATCCTGGATGTTTCGGAGCTGGTGGACAACAAGCTGACGCTGACGCTTTCGGATTCGCACATTTTCCCGGAGAATGCGCAGCTGGATTTGATTTTCTGGCCGCAAGACGGCATATCGAGTGCTCCTATAACGCACTTCTATGTGGAGGATCGTGCAGAACTTTACCCGGACGGCAAGCGCGAAATTACGCTTGACCTCTCGGCGCTTCGCTGCGACCTGGGATATGCTCTCTACATTGCGCAGACAGCGGACAACTATGTGGAATCGGAACAAAGTTATGTTACGAGCCGCATCGACATACCGCATACGCCGTACATTGAGACGGTGCAGCCTGCAACATCGACGGAAAATGGGCGGATAAGTGACATGGTTTGCAAGATTTGCGGCACATGGCTGGATAACGGCTATGTGATTGCATCGGATCATATTTTGCAGCTGCCTGTGAATTTGAAGGCAATTGAGGAAGAAGCCTTTGTCGGCATGTGGCAGGTGCAGCAGGTGAATATTTCGGATGGTGTTACTGCGATTGGAAAGCGCGCCTTTGCAGACTGTACGTTACTGCGGCTGGTCATTATCCCGAACAGTGTGCAAACGCTGGCGGATGATGCCTTCAGCGGCTGCCATCCGGTGATTCTCTGCGACGCGGAAAATCAGCAGGTGATTGACTGGGCAAATGCACAGGGATTGATGGTCGTTTTCAAGGAAAGCAAATAATACATTCCTTTGGCTGCTTCGGGGACACAGCTTCTCCGAAGCAGCCCCTTTTCTTTTCAAAAAAATCTCGAAACGGGATTGACAAAATGGGCTTGATACACTATAATAGAGACAAGGTTGAGCGTTAAACCTAACGAAAATACGCCACGAACTCGTGAAGGAGGTTTTCCCATGAGAGGGTCGATGAAATTGGTTTCCATGCTGCTGGTGCTGTGCCTGACGCTGGGTGCGCTGCCGCTGGCGATGGCGGAAGAGGTCGTTGATGCGGACTTGACCTGCACGATTACGCTGGGCAACTGGCCCGCGGATACGGCGGCGGAGGCGGAAAAGGCGCTCTTTGAGAGGTACCGCGAGACGATGAAGAAGCAGTACCCGAACGTGACGCTGGTGCCGGATTACTACTCCTACACCCTGAGCAGCTACGTTCCAATGGCGAAGGGCGGTACGGCGCCGAGCATCTTCCAGCCGCCGTTTACCGACCCGCAGCTGCTGATCAGCCAGCATCTTGTCGGCGACGTGACCGATGCGCTGGAGCGCGCGGGCGTGCTGAATGAGTTCAGCCCGTCGTACCTCGAAATGCTGTCCGACGAGAACGGCCGCATCTACGGTCTGCCGCGCGACGGCTATGTGCTGGGTATGCACATCAATGTCGCCCTGTTCCGCGAGGCGGGGCTGGTGGACGAGGAAGGTCTGCCGATTTACCCCAAGACTTTGCAGGAAGTGGCGGAATACGGTCAGATTATCCGCGAAAAGACGGGCAAGGCGGGGCTGGTGTTCCCGGCGAGCGAGACGTATGGCGGCTGGCTGTTCACCAATATCGCGTGGAACTTCGGCTGCGTGGGCGAAAACGCGCTGGAATATCAGGATGAAGACGGCCGCTGGGTGTGCAACTTCACATCCGACGAGTGCGTGGCGGCGATGGAGTACATCCGCGACCTGCGCTGGAAGTACAACATCCTCAATGCCGACGCGACCACGACCGACTGGGCGGGCGCGCATTCTCTGCTGGGCACGGGCGAAGCGGCGATGAACTTCGCGGCGGATGACTCGGTTGACCAGCCGACCTCCAACAAGGGTCTACCGGTGGAGGACTTCGCGCTGATTCCGTTCCCGGCGGGCGACGCGGGACGCTATGCGCTGGCGGGCGGCACCTGCTACATGTTCGCGCCGAACATTACCGATGATCAGGCGACGGCGCTGATGGCATACCTGACCGTGCTGGGCAAGATGCCCTACCTGAATGACCAGATTATCGAGGGGATGCGCGCGGACTATGCTGCCAAGCGCGACCGCGGCGCCCCGGTTCTGCCCGCCATCAGCGCGTGGAACGATGCGGACTACAACGCGGCGAAGCAGGCGATTATTGACGAATACTGCAACGTGGATATGCGCCTGTACAACGACTTCTTCGATTCCATCACGCAGGGCACGATTACGCTGCGCTCGGAAGAACCCGTCTTTGCGCAGCAACTGTATCGCGAGCTGACCGCTGTAATTCAGCGCGTCATCACTCGCGAGGGCGCGGACGTGCGCAAGGCGCTGCAAAAGGCGCAGGATTCCTTCCAGGAGTATCTGGATGATGAAATCAATGATTATTAATTTCTGATTCTGCATGGCATTGCACTGTTTGTTGCAGAGGGTTTCGCCTCTGCGGAGGCGACCAAAGGGCTTTCCGATCGCCCTTTGGAAACCTTCGGCGCCGCTGCACTTTGGGTTAGCCCTTGTTGGTGACGAGCGAAAGTCAATGCGGACGGGGCAGTGCGGTGCCATCGGGCAATTATTGCTAATTGCTAATTCCTCATTTCTAATTGGAAAAAAGAACACCGGCGGAGGAGAACCGATGCCGGTTTCTTTTACACAAAAATCGCTCAAATCTTCGCGGAGGAACGCCTATGAGCAGAAAAAAGGCGCAAGTCGGCTTGCGCGCACGGACGGTTGACCACCTCAATGCTTGGCTGATTATGCTGCCGAGCCTCGTGCTGATGCTGTTCTTTGTCTGGGAACCGCTGTTCGAGAGCGTGGTGATGAGCCTGTACAAGACGCGCAACATCGAACTGGTGAACTTCATCGGCTTCAAAAATTACATCAGCGTCATGGGCAAAGACGACTTCCTGCAGGCGCTGACGAACACGTTCTCGTACACGTTCTGGTCGCTGCTGCTGGGCTTCTTTCTGCCGATGGTGCTGGCGCTGCTGATTGGGGAGACCGTGCGGAGCAAGAGCTTCTTCCGCACGGTGGCGTATCTGCCGAATATGCTGCCCGGTCTGGCGGTCGTCATCCTCTGGTCGGCGTTCTTCTCCGGCGAGAAGTCCGGCGTGCTGAACATCCTGCTCAGCCACTTGGGCATTGCGCCGCAGACGTATCTGACGCGCTCGGACTGGGTCATCCCCATCATCATCCTGATTGCGACGTGGAAGGGCGCGGGCGCGACGGCGCTGATTTACATGGCGGGCATGTCCAGTGTCAGCCCGGAGCTGTACGAAGCGGCGGCGATTGACGGCGCGGGCATCTGGCAGCGCATCATCCACATCATGATTCCTGCTATCAAGAAGCTCGCGGGTACGCTGCTGATTCTGCAAATCATCTCCGTGTTCCAGATTATGTATGAACCGATGGTGCTGACGAAGGGCGGCCCGGATAATGCGTCCCTGTCGCTGATGCAGCTGATGTGGCAGTACGCGTTCGGCGGCTCGATGAACTATGGCAAGGCATCTGCCGTCGCAGTGATTGTCACGCTGATTTTGCTCGTCATGACGGCGATTTACTCCTACTTCGACCGCAAAGAATCCGACTGGGATTAAGGAGGGCGAACGCATATGGCAAAAGCACAGCGCACTGGCGTCATCCGGGACTACGATATGCACTCTGCGTCCGTCCGGGTTGGGTATGGGTTCATCATCTTCTTCTGCCTGATTATGACGGTCATCGCGGTTTTCCCGATTATCTGGGTCGTGCTGGCGGGCTTCAAGGACTTGAAGGAGTTCATGTCGTCCGCCAAGCTGCTCCCGGAGGTGTTCGATTTTTCTCTCTTCGCGAAAACGTGGTCGCAGCTGGGCATTGCGCAGAACTACCTTAACTCGCTGATTTCCGTTGCGGGCAGCGTCGTCTGCGCGATTGTGTTCAACGGTCTGCTGGGCTACGGGCTGGCGATTTTGAAACCCAAGGGCTACGGCATCGTCAAGAAGCTCGTCATGCTCTCCCTGCTCCTGCCGACGACCATCAGCATCGTGCCGTTGTTCATGAACATCCAGAAGCTGAATCTCGGCGGCTCGTTCGTCCCGCTCTGGCTGAGCTATGGCGCGAACGCCATGTACGTTATCCTGTTCGTGCAGTTCTTTGAATCGCTGCCGACTTCCATCATCGAAGCCGGGCGGATTGATGGCTGCACGCAGCTGCAAACGTTCTTCTACATCGTCCTGCCGCTGTCCAAACCGATTTGCTCCGTGATTGCGATTTTCGCCATCAACGCCGCATGGTCGGACTTCCTCCTGCCGTATCTGGTGCTTCGCGGCAGCGCGCTGCAAACGGTGATGGTGCGCCTGTTTGTTTTCAGCACGGAACAGACCGTCAACGCCGACACGATGATGCGCTCCGTCGTTTTCTCGATGATTCCGCCCATCATCCTTTTCTTCATCTTCCAGAAGCAGCTGACCGAAAACGCCGTGTCTGTGGGCATCAAGGGGTGACATTATAAAAAACTTCGATAGTCACCCAGTAACATGGGAGGCGCCGAAGGAGTCCAGAGGGCGAGCGCAGACTTCGTCTGTTTTCATTGCCCTCTGGAACTTGCTTAACAGCCCATTCACGGAAAAGAAGACAACCTGCAATACCGAAAAAAAGAGCTTCTACTTCTTTCTTGCCAAAAAGAAAGAACCGACAGGAGGACGCACAATGGCAAAAGCCGCTGACGTATATTTCCAAGTAGACCCGTGGAAGGTCATTGAGCAGGGCTTCGACCCCGCCTACGCGCGCGTGAGTGAATCCATCTTCTCGCTGGGCAATGAAAGCATCGGCGTGCGCGGCTGCTTTGATGAGGGCGGTCATGTCGATAGCCTTCGCGGAGCGTATACCAATGGCATCTATGATATGGAGAAGCTGAGCCGCTCCTATAAGGGCATCATCGACAAAACGCACTTCATGATTCCCTCGGCGGAATGGCTGATGACGACGATTTCCGTCGATGGCGAAACGCTCGATTTGGGGCAGTCGCAGTTTTCTGACTTCACCCGCGAACTCGACCTCCGCGCCGGCACGCTCACCCGCCGCTTCCTCTGGACGACGAAGAGCGGCAAGCAAATCCGCCTGACCTTCCTCCGCTTCCTCGATATGGTGCACCGCGAACGCGCGTACCAGCGCATCACGCTCGAAGCGCTCAATTTCACGGGCAGCGCGACAGTCACGTCCGGTGTGTCCTTCGACGTCGTACATGAAGGGCGGCAGAAGTGCTTCTGGCAGGAGACGCGCATCGACGCGAAGCCGGATTGCCTGATGGCGCAGTCCCGCACGACGCTATCGAATCAGGAGGAGTTTTGCGGCGCATGGCTGACGCTGCCCGGCGAATCCACCACATCCGCCGAGGGCAAAACTGTCACCGCGACGGCGGATGTTCTGCTTGCGCCGGGGCAAGCCGTGCAAATCGACAAGCGCGCCGTCGTGCTGTTCAACGGTCAGCAGGGGGACGACCTCTGGCAGAGCGGTCAGGACGCGATGGCGCAGAGCAAAGCCGTCTCGCTCGATGACGCACAGGCGGCACAGCGCACGTACTGGGATGCTTACTGGCACACGTCCGACATCTGCATTGAGCCGAAAGATGAAAGCATGGCGGAAGCCGTCGCAGCGGAACAGCAGGGGATTCGCTTCTGCTCCTTTCAGCTCGCGCAGACCTACAACGGCGGCAGTATGCGCCACAACATTGGCGCGAAAGGCTTGACGGGCGAGGCGTACAACGGCCACGCATTCTGGGACACGGAATCCTGCTGCCTGCCGTTCTACCTCTTCATGAACCCGGAAGCCGCGAAATCGCTCCTTCTTTTCCGCTACAACACGCTACCGATGGCGCTGGAGCGCGCAAAAATGCTGGACTGCAAGGGCGCATGCTACCCGATTGCGACGCTCAACGGCGACGAGGCTTGTCCGCTCTGGCAGCACGCCAGCCTGCAATTGCAGCCGAGCACGGCGGTATCCTACGGCATCTGGCATTATGTCCACCTGACGGACGACAAGGCGTTTTTGTACCGCTACGGCGCGGAAATGCTGCTGCAAATCGCCCGATTCCAAGCGACGCGCGTCGGCTTCAGCGAGAAAATCGGCAAATATGGCTTCTTCGGCGTGATGGGCCCGGACGAATTCCACATGATGGTCAACAACAATGCGTATACCAATTATATGGGGATGCGCGCCCTGCGCTATGCGGCGGATGTGCTGGATGCAATGCGGGCGGATGCGCCGGAGACTTATGCGGCACTGTGCGAAAAAGTCGAGCTTGTGCCGGATGAACCCGTGCAGTGGCGGCACATTGCCGACAACATGTACATTCCGGAAACGCCCGACCACCTGTTTGAGCAGCATGACGGTTTCTTTGAGCTGCCGCACACGGACATCAACAGCATTCCGGTCAGCGAGTTCCCGCTCTACGACCATTGGGCATACGACCGCATCTACCGCACGGACATGATTAAGCAGCCGGATGTGCTGATGTTCCTCTACCTCTACAATTCGTCTTTTGATACCGAGACGAAGCGTATCAACTACGATTTCTATCAGCCGCGCACGATTCACGAATCCTCCCTTTCGCCTGCGATTCACTCCATTCTGGCGGCAGAACTGGACAAGATGGACGAGGCAGTCAATTTCTTCGGCTACGCGACGCGCCTTGATCTGGACAACTATAACCGCAATACGCGCGAGGGTTTGCACATCACAAGCATTGCGATGGCATGGGCGAACATCGTCTACGGTTTCGCAGGTCTGCGCAGCGATGACACGATGCTGCGTTTCGCCCCGCGTCTGCCGGAGCGCTGGAAGCAGCTGACCTTCTCGGTCATGTACCGCGGGCGTGTGATTGCAATCAGCATGGATGCGGACAAGACCGTGTTCCAGCTGACGCAGGGGGACAAACTGGCGGTACAGGTGTATGGCGAGACGGTGGAATTGACGGATGAGCCAATTTCGGTGCAGCGGCAGTAAAGCTGAATACAAAACGGCGCTGGCAGGGTGAGATTCTTGCCAGCGCCTGTTTGCGTGCAGAAAAGAATTGAAATTGAGAGCAGGGACACACATCTGCGCAGTTCGTTATGGTGCTGCGTACTCACCCACCGTCTGAATATCCGTTTGTTTGAACAGCATACAGCCGCAGTGCCCTTTGAAGGTGGGGAAGCTGATGATTTTCAATTTTGTGTCAATCTCCGGGCTGTAATATACAATCTCCAGCGTTTCACCGAACAGCGCCGTGCGCTCGTAGACGCGCAGCCACTTTGCGTCCATATTGGGGAAAATGCTGCCGAAAGAGTGGTTGATGAGCTGCTGCAGCGGCGTTTTTTCGATTTCAGCCAGTGCCTCGTTACCGTAGCGGAAGATCCAGTCCACAGCGGCGCGCTCATCGTTGAACACCATCTCGATGTCGGTAAACGCAAAGGGCGCGCTGTCATAGCTGGCATAGTGCCGCTGATATTCTTCCTGTGTGGTGGGCGCGTCGCTGTCAGATAGGCTCTGCGCAATCTGCCGCCGTCCGGCGCGCAGCTGTTCTTTGAGCTCTCGTTTCTTTCGACAGCTATAATACAGCGTTTCTCCGTTGACGAGTTCAATCTCCTTTCCAATGTCGTGGATTCCCTTGATAGATACCAGCGTGGCGCGGTCGGCGCGGATAAAGCCGCTGCCAAGCATATTTTTCAATTCATGGATGGTGGCATAGGTTTCGTAGGTTCTGCCATCGGAAAAATGGATGATCGACTGGCGGCCTGACAATTGAATATAAAGAATGTCCTCTGTCAGCAAGCTGATATGCCTGCGGTTGGAAATAACGGAAATATCGTTGAAGCTCATAGCTTTTTCCTCCACCATTATAATACCATTACAGAATACCATGTTTTCAGATGCAATGCAAGATTCAACGCAAAGAAAAAACGCCATTCGCGCAGGATTGTAGGATGTTCACGCAAGGTATGTTGCAATTCAAACAAAGTTATGCTACACTGAAAACACAAGAACAGAAAAGGACGGAAGGTGAGCAATGTCATCTTTCGTAGCAGTTCCCTATGGGGAAATCTGTCTGAGTAAAGGAGGAACACCTGTGAAAAAGAAACTGCTAAGCTTACTCCTTGTGCCGACCATGTTGGCTGCCACGCTGACGGTCTGCGCCAGTGCCGAGAAAAGCAGCGGCACTGCCGCCGTGTTCAATGCAGAGACGAAGCCGGCAACCCAAAGCACCATTGAGGTCAATCGGCAGGTATATGACTTCCTGAACTTTGAGGATACGTCGGAGTTTGAGAATGCGGAACGAGGTTTCATCACTGCGCCGGACACACTGAATCTCCGTGGCGAGAACGGGAGAATCGTGTGGACGCAGGATGCATATGCGTTTCTTGACAAAGACGCGCCGGATACCGCCAACCCAAGCCTGTGGCGGAATACGCAGCTAAACCACATTTACGGTCTCTTTGAGGTTACTGACGGCATCTACCAGGTGCGCGGCTATGATATTTCCAATATTACCTTCGTCCGCAGCGAACACGGATGGATCATCATGGACTGCGGCAGCAGCAAATATACCGCGGCGGAAGCGCTGAAACTCTTCCGCTCCGAGATGGGCGATGCGCGGATTGTCGCCATTGTCATCAGCCATGCGCATGTGGATCACTACGGCGGCATTGAAGGGCTGATTGCCCCCGAAGATGCTGCGGACAGCAGCCTGCCGCTTGACGAGCAGATTGCATCCGGAAAGACCGCAATTATTGTGCCGAAAGGCTTTACGGACGCGGTAATGAAGGAAAATGTCTTTGTGGGCACGGCAATGAAGCGGCGGGCGTTTTTCCAGTACGGCTCCATGCTTCCCTATGGCGAACAGGGACGCCTTTCGGTGGGCATTGGCCTGACCGCAGTGCAGACCGGTGTCGGTTATATCGCGCCGACCTTCGAGGTTACGGATTCGATTTATGAAACAACTATTGATGGCGTAACCGCTATCTTCCAGCAAACGCCGGGGACGGAATCTCCAGCCGAAATGAATACCTATTTCCCCGACAGCAAAGCCCTCTGGATGGCGGAAAACTGCAGCGGAAGCATGCACAATCTCTACACGCTGCGCGGCGCAGAGGTGCGGGATGCGAATGGCTGGGCTCGCTACATCACCGAGGCGCAGTCGCTGTTCCCCGACGCCGAGGTTGTCTTTCAGGCGCACAATTGGCCGCATTGGGGCAAGGAAACCGTCAACGAATACATGACCAACACAGCTGCCATCTATAAGTTCATCCACGATCAGACCCTCCTGTATATCAACGAAGGTTATACCTCCACGGAGATTGCCTCCATGATCCGGCTGCCGGAGGAACTGGAAAAGGTTTGGTATACCCGGCAGTATTACGGTACGCTGAAGCACAATGTCAAGGCAGTCTATCAGAAATACATGGGCTGGTACGATGCAAACCCGATTCATCTGGATGAACTGACGCCGAGCGAATATGCCAAAAAACTTGTGGAGTATCTTGGCGACACGGACAAGGTGCTTGAAATGGCACGTGCCGATTATGAAAAGGGCGAATATCAGTGGGTCGCACAAATAACGAATACGCTGGTATATGCTGACCCGGAAAATAAGGAAGCGCGCTATCTGTGCGCCGATGCGCTGGAGCAGCTTGGCTATCAGGCAGAGTCGGGCGCATGGAGAAACGCTTATCTTGTGGCAGCCTTTGAGCTGCGGAATGGCACCGGCCTGTACCCGAAGGCAGCCCAACTTGGCGTTGGTACCACCGCCCAGGGGATGGACGCGCAGACAATGCTGGATTACATGGGCATTATCATGGATACGGAAAAGCTCCAGAATCGTTCCTTCACCATCAACCTCAAGCTGACGGATGGCGACGATTATCTGCTGAAGATTCACCATGGCGTGCTCCTGTACTATAAGGATGCGCTCTCAGATGAGGCAGACCTGACGATTTCTACCCCCCGAATCGGGATTCTTGCCATCACAAGCGGAAATCAGGAAAATATCGACAAGCTCATCACCGTTGAAAAGGGCGATAAAGCGCTGTTCCAAGCGTTTTGCGACAGTATGGCCGCTTTTGACCTGTATTTCAATATCATCGAGCCGTAAGAAAAATCGTTATAGGAGGGAAAAAAGATGAAGAAAATCACAGTAATCCTGCTCTGCATGGCGATGCTGCTGTCCGGCTGCGCATGGAGTGTCAAGGCGGAGGCTGTCTCGTCGTCCGAAGATGTGTGGAAAACCATTGAGGAGGCTTACATTTACGCATTCCCGCTGGTGCTGATGGACGCGACGAGAACTTCCGCAACGAATACGGAGG
>OGDF01002965.1_pt1 | contig 21687 bp, 24 predicted proteins | sample 1570141 | NCBI WGS metagenome assembly OGDF01 (sample SAMEA4370581, study PRJEB24528) | human gut metagenome | reverse complement strand
AAATTTGAATAATATTAGTGGAACTTTTGCAGGAACATTTGCTTTACAAGATCTTAACATAAGTAACTGGAAAACAGATAAGATAACAAGTATAAATGAAAGTTTTACTAATAGTTATATTAAAAACTTAAACATAGGTAATTGGAATTTAAGCAATTGTACTAAAATGACAGGAGTATTCAAGAATGCTAGAGCTTTAGAAAATCTTTATTTGAATAATGTAAATATAAACCTTGAAAATTTAACAGACTATAATCAATTATTTTTTCAAATGAAAGCAAACGTGAATATTTATGTAAAAGATGTTACAATTGCAGAATTTATTTATAAAAGATTAGAAGAAAATTCAGTTGTTGCAAATATATTTTATGGATCAGAAGATAATTGGCAAAAGTATATTTAGAAAGTTTTACAATAAAATTAGAAAATATTATAAAAGGTCATTAAGCTATCTACTTAATGACCTCAAATTTATTGAAATTATATCAATAAAATATTAAAAAATCAACAGAAATTATAAATAAAATTAAAAAAATAAATTAGAGTTATATTTTTAATGTAAAAGATTTTAGAATGTATTATAATTCATAGAAATAAACAAATTTATATCTTTTTCTGATATATCGTTAAGTAGATAGCTTAATGATATATTAAGAAAGGGTGGAAAGCAGTGAAAACAAAAGAAATAAGAGGAATTACATTGATTTCGTTGGTAGTAACAATTATTATTATACTTATACTTGCTCGGAATATCTATTAGTATGTTATTAGGAAATAATGGTCTAATAAACAAAACTATTGAATCTAAAGAATCATATAGTAAGGGAGAAATAAAAGAAAAAGTTTCTTTATTATTAAATGAATATACAATTGAAAGCACAACAAAAAATGATATTGACTTTGAAAAATTTTTAAGAAAAAATTTAAAAGTCTGTGTAGGGAAAAATCCTGATAATACTTATTCGTTTTTATTAGACAAATATCAAATTACTACTACAAAAAATGAAATTATAAGTATTGAAAAATTTAATTTAGTTGTAGATCAAAATTTTTCATCAGTTAAAGATATGAAATCAGCACAAAATTTATTAAGTGGGCAATTAGTAAAAACAGATGGATATTATAATTCAAAATATGGTGGTAGCGCATATTATGATATTCTTGATACTACTGAATTAGAAATAGATGATAAGGAGTGTATAAAACTTGATAATGGAAAATATGCTGTAATTCATGTAATAAATGATACTATTAGTGTAAATCAATTTGGTGCTTATGGCGATGGAATACATGATGACTCATTAGCAATAAATAAGGCAATAAATTCAAGTTTTTCGAATATAAGTTTTGAAAGTAGTCAATATAAAATTAGTTCAATGATAGAGATAAATACGGATAATAAATTTATGTTTGGAAATGACTCAGAAATTTTTTATGATGATGATTTTATTTTTGTAGATGATTTTATTGTTAGAATTTACAAGTCTAGTGACCAAATTATAAAAAATATATCAATTGATGGATTAAAAATTATAAATAAAAATTCTACCAGAACAGCTGAACATTTAATGTTAAAGATTATCAATGCTGAAAATATAGATGTTACTAATTGTAAAATTGAAGCCTTTACAGATGAAAATAATAAAAATAGATGTGTAACTAATATGGATTTAAGAGAATATTGGAAAAATATAAATATAGATGGATGTGAATTTATAAATACAACTTTAGCTCCAGCAGGTGGAACGATATGGATAAGAGCTGGAAAAAATGGAACTGGAAACTTGAATTTTACTAACAATAAAATAAAAAAGAGTTCTCATGATGAGACAATTGGAATATTTGGAGCTGGTGTAGTTAATAATGTGAGCATTTCAAATAATACAATTGACTTTGATGATACAAATGTTGAAATAAAATCTAATCCAGTTATGTGTTTTGGGCTTCAGTCAACTAATGTAGAAAATATAGAATTTTCAAATAATAATGTGAAAGCAATAGCAGGTGGTACATTTATGCTTGTGGATAAAGTTGACACAATGATAATTAAAGGTAATAAATTTGACCTTACAGCTTTATCAAGTGCCGTAGGAACTGTTTACTTTGGTGGTACTGGACGATCTTCAAATATTATTTTTGAAAATAATAATGTTAATTTAATTGGTAATAATTCAACTTCTGAGGTTTTTGGAGATTTAACAGAAATGAATAATAATAATATAAATGTAAATACACCTTTTATTATATTTATAGAAAAATGCAATAAATTATATAACAATACAATAAACTTTAACAATGAATTCGAACAATATGACAATATTTTTGCTATTAAAAGAACGACCTTAGATAATGACATAGATGTTAGCAATAATAGATTTATATTTAATACAAAATTAACAGAATCAACTCGATTGATAAATATATACGAATCATATTTGAATAATTTTAGAGTTACTATTTCCAATAATGAAGTTTTATCAGATTATGATCAAAGTGCATGTAAGCAATTTGCAGTATATTTTCAGGGAATGAACGATACGAGTCCCCAAAAAATATATATGAAAAATAATTCTCTTGGATTTTATTCAAATAATATTGGAATGTATGATAATCTAAGTGATTATAGTGTGGCTGAAGAATAAATGATATAAAAAAAGTCGTTAAGTGCTTAACTTAATGACCTTTTTTATATATGAATTATAGCAATAAAAACAAAAAACATCAATAAAATTTAATAAAAATATAAAAATTTTTTTATATTATTTTCAGCAAAAATTTTTCTGACAAAAAAAGAATAAATTTTATAGAAATAAAAGAATGTACATACTTTTTTATATATCGTTAAGTTAAGCACTTAATGATAATTCAAGAAAGGGTGAAATACGTTGAAAACAAAAGAAATGAGAGGAATTACAATAATTTCATTAGTTGTAACAATAATTATTTTATTGATATTAGCAGGTCTAACAATAACTATGTTAACGGGAGAAAATGGAATATTGACACAAACTAGGTTGGCACAGAAAAAAACGAAGATTTCCAGCGAAAAAGAAGCAATAGAAATGGCTATATGTGAAGTACAAATGTCAAATCAAAAAGAAGCAACAATAAATTTAGATGAAATTAAAAAGTCAATTCAAAAATACCTTGATACAGATAACATTACTATAACGAATAATGAAAAAGGAATAGCAAATGTTTTAGTAGAAGATTCAAAAAGAGTATATTATATTGATTCGAATTATAGTGTGACTGAATATGGAGAATTTGATTATCTTATAAAAAATATATATGATCTAGAAGAATTTAGAAAAAATGTGAATAATGGGAATGATTATATAGGGAAAAGTTTATATATGACTGACGATATAACATTAAAAGATGAATGGATACCAATTGGAAAATATGGAACAAATATAAATGATAGTAAAGCGTTTAAAGGGATTTTTGATGGTGGAGACCATAGTATATATGAATTAAAGATAGAAAATGAAGAAGAATATCAAGGTTTATTTGGTTATAATTGTGGAATTATAAAAAACTTAAATGTTGTATCAGGAAAAATAGATGTAAAACAGAGAACAGGTTCAATTGTTGGAAACAATGAAGGAAAAATAATCTCATGTAATAATAAAGGGGTACAAGTAATCGGAACTGGTGTTGGCTTAGGAGGAATTGCTGGGAAGAATATAGGGATAATAGAAGATTGTAAAAATAGTGCTGATATTTATTCTGAAAAAGGAAGCTATATAGGAGGAATTGCTGGGGCTGTTAATTCTTTTCGGAAAAATAATAAATTGTAGTAATTCTGGATCAATCACCGCATTTTATACTATTGGTGGAATAGTTGGAGAATTAGCTCAAGAGGCAAGTATAGAAACCTCTTTTAATCAAGGAAATATAAAAGCATTAAGAAATATTACAGGAGCTTATGTCGGTGGGATTGTTGGAAATACCTATGGAAAAATATCATATTGTTATAATATAGGAATGGTAGAAGGAAATCAGGTAAATATAGGTGGAATTGCTGGGCAAAACTATGGAGGAATTATAGAAAATTGTTATAATATAGGAAGTTTAAAGAGAAATAACAAAGAAATTAGTGTAGGAGGAGTTGCAGGAGCAAACTACAAAAGTGGCAAAGTATTAAATTGTTTTTTTCTAAATGATGTAAATGACGGAATAGCTTATTTTTCAGATGGAGGAACTATTGATGTAAAAAGTAGAAAAGCTGAAGAAATAAAGGAAGAAAAGTTTCTAATAGAATTAAACAATGGAACGAATAAGTTTAAAAGCAAAAAAAATAATAATTTTCCGATTTTAGAATGGGAATAAAAAGTCATTAAGCACTATACTTAATGACTAAAAATCTACAAGAATTATAGCAATAAAATATTATAAAATCAATAAAAATTAAATAAAATTTTAAAAATATTTAAAATAATATGATAGCATTTTATAAGAATGCAATAAATGTTGTAATTTTAAGATTAAACTAATATTCTACCATATCGTTAAGTATAGTGCTTAACGATATAGTAGAAAGGGTGAAATACATTGAAAACAAAAGAAATGAGAGGAATTACAATAATTTCGTTGGTGGTTACAATAGTTATTTTATTGATATTATCAGGGGTAACGATAACTATGTTAACGGGAGAAAATGGTATAATCAAACAAACTATAATGGCAAAAGAAAAGTCAAAAAAGTCGCAAGAAATAGAAAATATAGAACTTGCATTTATGTCAGCAAAAATGAAAAATACTTATGAAATTTTACAAGAGGATGTAAAAAATGAATTAGATAATAAAAAATATAAAATAGCATTTGATGGAGAGTATTATAAAATAATGTCTAAAGAAACTCAAAATGAGTATATATTTGACAAATATGGGAATAAAAAAGAAAAAAATAAATATTATTATGATTCGGAAAATATAATATCAGATGGAAATATAAAAATAAATGTTGGAGATTCAATAAATTATACAATAATAAAGGATGAAAATAGTAAATATGAGTCTAGTATAAATAAGAATGGATATTCAAATCAAAGTTTTACTCTTCAAAAAAATGCGCAATGGGTTGTTTTAGGAATTAACAATGGTGGAGAATTGCTAATAACATCTAAGGAAAGCATAAAAACAGATGAAAATAAAAATTATTTTCTGAAGGGAGAAAATGGGTTTAAATATGGTGTTACGGAGTTAGACAACATATGTAAAGTTTATGGAAGTGGAATAGGTGCAAAAGATTCTAGAAGTATAAGGATAGAAGATATAAATAAAATAACAAAATATGATCCAATGAATACAGGTAATAAACAAAATTATAGTAAAGGAAATCTAAATGAGTATGGGAATGAAGTTATGTTTTATTGGAATGAAGATGAATTTCCATATTATGATGCACAAAATGGAGTAAAAGGAACTTTAAATGAAAAACATGATAGTTTTTATGTTTATGATGAAGAAAATAATAATTTTATAAATAATGAATTGAAAAAAGAAAAAATGCAATATATAAATAAAATAAAAACTAATTTTTATACATATTATATTGATACATTATCAGATAATATTGAAGATAAAGATAGTGATATAAAAAAATTTAGCAAGGCTTATAATCTTGTATGTAATGCTGGTTCATATTGGATGGCATCTAGAACAATTGAAACAAATGAAGGAGGTGTATACTATGGATTAAGAATGTATGCTGATTGGGTAAAAAAAGTTGCAGCAGGAGGATTTTATTCTTCTTATGGAAATAATAATGATGGACAAGCATATGCTGTAAGACCAGTGATAACGATTAACGATTCTGCAAATATAATAGGAGATTCTATAAATGGTTGGAATATTGAAGAATAAAATAAAAAGTCGTTAAGTCGTGTACTTAATGGCTTTTTTACTAAAAAAATTATAACAATAAAGTTAAAAAAAATCAATAAAAATAGAAAAAAATTTAAAATTTATAAATTAAAAAGTTAATTTTTTTTATAATGTTTTTTATTGTTGAAAATATGCGAGGTAAAGGAAAAATTCACTTTTTTGTTTATCATTAAGTACACGACTTAATGATAAATATTGAAAGGGAGAAAAATATTGAAAACAAAAGAAATACAAGGGATTACGATAATTTCATTAGTCGTAACTATAATTATTTTACTAATATTATCAGGAATAACAATAACTATACTAACAGGAGAAAACGGGATAATCAAACAAGCTGTTAGAGCTAAAGAAAACACAAAAGTGGCTGAAAATGAGGAACAGAAACAAATTGATGAAATGCAAGAATTTATGGAAGCGAACGGAAATGATTACATAAAAAATGATGAATTAGATGAAAATAAGTATTTAAAAACATTTATAACAGAATGGACAGTAAGTGATGGAGATACTATTGTTTTGCCAATTTATCAAAAACAAGATGCAGATGAAGAAAGAGGAGAAAAAGAAACATATTTCAATTATGATTTTAAAGTTGATTATGGAGATGGAACAATTGCTGAAGTAAAAAGTTTTGACGATGAAAATAGAAAACATACGTACAACAATGGAGGAACATATAAAATAAAAATAGATGGAAAATGCGAGGCATTTAGTTTTAATTATGTTGAGGACAGCAAAGAAAAAATAACTAAACTGATTCAATGGGGAGCGATATTTGCAAAACACTATGATTTTGCCGAATGCACTAATTTGTCAGGAGAAATTCCATTGCCATCAAAGAACAGTTTTATGTATGTTGAAAGCTTTAGATTGTTATTTTATAAATGTGAGAATTTAACTGGAACAATTCCAAATGATCTATTTAAGTATGCGCCAAATGTTATTACAATGGCGAACATATTTAATTATGCAACAGGTGTAACAGGAAAAATTCCAGAAAAATTATTTTATGGATGTGGAAAAATAACCAACTTTAGATATGCTTTTGCAGGTTCTAATTTAGAAGATAAAATACCCGACAATTTATTCAAAGAAAATAAAAATGTGAAAAATTTCAGAGGGGTTTTTTGCCAATGCCATAAGCTTAATGGAATTGTATCTCAAAATATTTTTTCATATAGTAAAGAGATAGAAGATTTTTATGAAATTTTTTTAGACAGTGAAAATTTAAGTATTGATAAATTATATATAAACTCTCCAAATATAAAAAGAATTTCATACGCTATAGGAAAAGATGATAATAAATTTGTAAAATCAAAAGATCAAATAGGAACAATATATGTACCTAAAAATTCATTAACTGCGGAAAAAATGAAAGAATTATATGTGAACAACTCTAATATAGAAGTCATAGAAATATAAAAGTCGTTAAGTGAATAGCTTAACGACTTAAAATCTTGTACTGATTATACCAATAAAGATAATGGAAATCAATAGGCTAAAAACAAAAATTTGAATAAAATTTTATATCAGAAAACTAAAAAGAAAAATTACAAATAAATCCATATAGTTATCTTAATATCAATAAAATTTACTATTTTGTATTTATCATTAAGCTATTCACTTAATGACAAATATTGAAAGGGTGAAAAATATTGAAAACAAAAGGAATTAAAGGAATTACAATAATTTCATTAACAATTACAATAATTATTTTATTGATATTATCAGGAGTATCAATTTCAACAATATCAGGAGAGAATGGAATATTGACTAAAACAAGACTAGCCAAGCAAATGTCAGAAGTATCAAGTGAAAAAGAAGCAATACAATTAGATGTAATGCTTGCAAATATGGAAAATAAATTTGATAATTCGAACAAATATTATATAGGAGAACCACTTTATGATAAGACAATAGAAAATGGAGACAAATGGAATATTGTAATTGATAATAAAAATTTAAAGCAATATGGTACAGGATATAGTTATATAGAGCAAGGAACAGAAATAAATAATTATGGCAAAACGCAATATAGGTGGCTTGTAAATTATGAAAGTGGAGAAATAATACAATTAAATGATGAATATACAACATTATCATATAAAAGTACATTAGCTGTTACAGATGGATTAGTTTTCAATATGGATGCTATAAATGTAAATGAAAATCAATCTAATTGGGGAGAGAATGTATCTTTATATTATTATGATACCGCAAATTATGACACAACTGAAAAAAGACAAAAGGCTTATGCTGAACAAAATAAATATGAAAATGTAACTCAATTTGATGGTTATGATAGGCTAAAATCAAGTAATTCAAGTAATTATATAGATTCGATAAATAAAACATTTATGTTTAATGGAAACAATTATATTGAAATATATAGTAAAAGTGGATTTGATTTTTCAAAAGGGCTTACAATTGAATTTTTTGGAAATATAGATAAACAAATAAACGGAGCCACAAATTCAAGTATTCCATTTATAGGATTATTAGGTTTATGGTCTGGAGAATTTAATAATCAATGCAAGATGAGATTTGGAAATGCCGAAAATCGATATATAATGTATTCATTAAATGACGGAGGAGAAGAGAACAAAGGAAGTTGGAGTAAAGATAATAGTGCTCCATGGTTGCAATATTATGAAACTGATTTTATGAATAAGGATAGATATATTACAATAGAATTTGAGCCTATAGAAAATGAAAAAACAATTCAAAGGATTTATATGGATGGAAAGATGGTCGCAGAGGGTTGGTTAGAAGAATGCTATTGGAATAGTTTTATAAATTTGGCAAATAATTTGAATTATATAGAATTGGGTCGAGTTACAATGGCAAGTACTTCAAATTGGTGTTATATGAAAGGATCATGTTATGCGACAAGAATATATAATAGAGCATTAAGTTCAGAAGAAATATTATTAAATTATAACAAAACGAAAATATATAGAGAAACATTAGAAAAGTAAAAAGGTCATTAAGTCCTCAACTTAATGACCGTTTTGATACAAAAATTATAACACTAAAAGTCAGATAAATCAATAAAAAAATCAAATTTAATTATAAAAAAATTTAAAAGAAAAATGTTAAATAAAAAAAGTATAGAAAAAGTTCAAAATAAAGGATTTTGCAAGTTTTCTAATATATCGTTAAGTTGAGGACTTAATGATATATTAGAAAGGGTGGATATATTGAAAACAAAAGAAGCAAGGGGAATTACAATAATTTCATTGGCAGTAACAATAATTATAATGCTAATATTAGCAGGAGTTACTATTTCGTCACTAACGTCAGAAAATGGAATAATAACAAAAACAAGGTTAGCGAAACAAATGTCTGAAACATCAAGCGAAAAAGAAGCAATACAACTGGACATTGCACTTGCAAAAATGGAAAATATTTTAGATGAAAGTAATAAATACTATATAGGAGAAGAATTATTTGATAGAACATTGGAAAATGGGGATAAGTGGAATATAGTGATCGATAATGAAACTTTAAAACAATATGGCACAGGATATAATTATATAGAAAAAGGTACAGAAATATCAAATTATGGAAAAACACAATATGATTGGATTGTAGATTATAATTCTGGAGAAATAATCCAATTAAGTACAGAATATACATCTTTATCATATAAAAGTAGTTTAGCAGTTACAGATAATTTGGTTTTGAATATTGACGCTACTAATTTAGACAATGAAGATTGGGGAGATATTATAAAACATGGCAATATACAATATTTAAAAGAAAATAAATCCTTATATTTTGATGGAGATGGAGATTATCTAGAATTGACTAAAAATGCAGATTTTAGTAAAGGCTTCACTTTTGAATTTTATGGTAACTTGGAAAGGTTAAGATATAATAATGGAAATTATCCAACAAAAAATATGGGAATATTCTCTAAAATGCCATCTCTAAATTCACCAGTAAGATTGTCAATGAGATTTATGTGGGCTAGTGATGACCAAATTTGTAGGTTTTCAGATAATTCAGAAATTAAATATGAAAATGAATTTTTCAGATCAGATCAAGGAGGGTGTATATATACAAAAAAAGGATTAGGATATAAGGAAAATGAGGATTTTTATTTAACCATTGTATATACAATATATGATGAAAATATTCAAGATGAAAATTATGACGATTATATGAAAGAAAATAAAGTAGATAAATTAGAATATTTTGTAAATGGTAACCTTTTGGGCAAAACATATTATGGACATAAAGGATATGTTTCAGGATTAAAAGTGTGGAATAATAATAATAGTAACTTTTTTATAGGGGTATGCCCAGCATGGGAAGATGGAAATTTGTATTATTTAAAAGGAAATGTATATTGTACACGATTATATGAAAAGGCGTTAAGTAGTGATGAAGTGAAAGAAAATGTAACTAAAACACAATTATATAGATTAATGAAATAATAAAAGCTCATTAAGTGTCTTACTTAATGAGCTAAAAATTTAATAATATTATAGCAATAAAGTATTAGAAAATCAATAAAAAATAAAAGAAAAATTTTAAAAATTTCTTTTGCAAGTTTTTAATAATTATAATATTTTTTTAACGATGAAGCTATTGATAATTAAACGATTTGCAAGATTTCTATTCTTGTCGTTAAGTAAGACACTTAATGATAAGAGTAGAAAGGGTGGAAGATATTGAAAACAAAAGAAGCAAGAGGAATTACAATAATTTCATTAGTAGTAACAATAATTATAATGCTAATCTTAGCAGGGGTTACTATTTCGTCACTAACATCAGAAAACGGAATAATAACAAAAGCGAGGCTAGCAAAACAAATGTCTGAAACATCAAGTGAAAAAGAAGCAATACAACTGGACATTGCACTTGCAAAAATGGATAATATTTTAGATGAAAGCAATAAATACTATATAGGAGAAGAATTATTTGATAGAACATTGGAAAATGGGGATAAGTGGAATATAGTGATCGATAATGAAACTTTAAAACAATATGGCACAGGATATAATTATATAGAAAAAGGTACAGAAATATCAAATTATGGAAAAACACAATATGATTGGATTGTAGATTATAATTCTGGAGAAATAATCCAATTAAGTACAGAATATACATCTTTATCATATAAAAGTAGTTTAGCAGTTACAGATAATTTGGTTTTGAATATTGACGCCACTAATTTAGAAAATGAAAATTGGGGAGATATTATAAAACATGGAGATGTAAAATATTCGAATGAAAATAGAGCTTTATATTTTGATGGAGATGGAGATTATTTAGAGTTATCAAAAAATGCTGATTTTAGTAATGGATTTACATTTGAAATATATGCTAATTTAGAACGATTAGAGTATAATAATGGAAGCAATGCACCCGATTCTTTAAGTTTATTTTGCAAAATGCCATCAATATATAATGGTTTAACAGAGTCTATGAGATTTGGATATATCAAATCAAATAATATGATTTGCAGATTTAATAACACATCTAGTTGGGATGGAACTGGTAACAAATTATATACAATATGGCGGAGAGGTTTGTAGTCCAGAAAGAGGATATAATGAAAATGAAGACTTTTACTTGACTTTTGTTTATCATAGATATGATGAACAAAATCCTCGATGGAATGAAAAAGCTGATAGAGTGGAGTATTATATAAATGGAGAATTGTATGGATATACATATTATGGAATAGATAGTTACAATAATGGTTGTAAAACATGGAATACAAACGATTCACATTTTTATCTTGGAGTATGTCCTTGGTGGAAAGGGGGCAATTTATACTATTTAAAGGGAAATGTATATTGTACTAGATTATATGAAAGATCATTAAGTAGTGATGAAGTAAAAGAAAATGTAACAAAAACACAATTATACAGACAAATGAAATAAAAAAAGAATAGCAAATGTTAAATTATTATATATAAAAAGCATTTGCTATTCTATTACATAAAAATAAAGCTTTTTAAAAAACTATTTACAATATCAGGAAAAAATTATAAAATAGATGTGTGGTAAACATCAAAAAAGAAAACAAAAAAGAACATGATATTATGATAGTTTATATCTATATCATATCCTTAATCAAAATAATGATCCGTATTTTCAAATAATTGCTCACTAGAAATATTAAGAACTTTACAAATTGCTATTAGTTCATAGTCTCTTATAAAAAGTGCATTATTTTCAATTCTTGAAATATCAGAGTTAAAAATATTTACACCAAGTAGAGTAAGTTTGTCAGCAAGTTGCCTTTGTGTATAACCACGAAGTTCTCTGTACTTTTTAATATTAGAGCCAATTATATTGTAATACCCATTTAAGTTCTTTGTTTTCATAATACTAATGTACCACCCTTAATAATTTTATATACTTATTTATATATTATTTTTTTGCCCTTATTGTTGCGTACCACACATCAAGACACAAAAAGAAAGGAATTTGTATTTTATATGGAGAAAAGAGATGAAGAGTTTATAAAACAAGAGTATCAGCAATACATAAATTCAAAAGAAAAAAGGAAACAAATACAGAAAATGTTTGATTTTTGTGTGCCAGACTATATTCTACAAGAAATAGCGGAAAATGGACATAAAGCAGACAAAGAAAGATTAAATTTACTAATAAATATGGCTTTTTTGTGCGAAAAAATAACAGAAGATGAAAGAATAAGTTTAAAGAAAGAGTTTGTTTATAAAGCTACAAAATAGCAAAATAAGAAATAATTGGTTTACAAACTTAACATAATATGTTATACTATATAACATAGGAGTGTATTTGTATGGATAATTATAATTCAAGTAGTAATATAGGAATGAATTTATATAGATCATTTTATGTTCTTGCAAAATCAAAAAGCTATGCAGAAGCAAGTGAAAAGTTATGCATTTCAGCACCAGCAGTTTGCAAAAACATAAAGCAATTGGAAAATTTGTTAGAAACACCATTATTTTATAAGGAAAACGATGGGACAAAATTGACTCCAGATGGAAAAGAATATTTGAAATATATAGAACAAGGACTAAAAATGTTTGATTTAGGTGAAAAAATTATTTTGCAAAAAGATAATTTGGCTACTGGAGAAATAACAATAGGTTGCCCATCACATATAGCGGAATTTTTCTTAATGCAAGCAATAAAAAAAGTAAAAACAGATTATCCAACTTTGAAATTAAATCTATATAGTGGTAATAGTTCACTTGAGATGATACAAATGTTAGAGGATCATAAACTTGATTTCATTATAAATACATCAATGATTGAAACAAAATATAACAATTTAGTTGTTGAAAAAGTAAAAGATGTTGAGAATATATTTATATATAATAAACCATTAGAAATAAAAGAATTAAACGAACTTGAAAACTTAAATTTGATTTTGAACTTTGAAAATAGTTCAACAATAAAAAACTTAAAAAATTTATTATTAAAATATGGTGTTAATATAAAGGCTAATTCTCAATGTGATATAACAGAAGTAAGAGTAAAAGCAGCAAAAGAGGGCTTGGGAGTTAGTTATGTTATAAAAGATTCAGTACAAGAGGAATTAGAAAAAAAAGAACTTTTTGATGTAAAACTTCCAATAAAGCTACCAAATTCAAGTATAAACATAATACATATAAAAGATCAATTGACTTTAATAAATAAGAAATTTATTAAAGAATATATAAAAAAGTAAAATAAAACCTCATTGTTATTGAAATACTAATGACAATGGGGTTTTTCTATCTTCAATTTCTGATCGAATAAAACACCATAAAAAGAAAGAAGGTAGAAGATGAATAAAAAAAATAATAGTTGTGAAATGTTCAAATTATTGCAAGTAAAGGCTGAAAAAGAAAATGAACAAAACAAACTCAATTTATTATATTGTGATATAATTAAAGAAAATATTTTGGAATCTATAAAACAACAATTTAAAAGAAGATATTATAATATTTCAAATTCAAAATTAGAATTTTTAGCTGATACAATTTATTATTATTGTGTACTAAAATTTCAAAATATAGATACAGAAACAATAATAAATTTTATAAATAGTGAAAATTCAAAATATTATAATGTTTTATCAGAAAAAGAATTGTCATCATTAAGAAAAGAAGCAAATATAAGATACATAGAATATTCTATAAAAAGGCACACAGAATTATTGGAAAAAATAATGGATTTAATAGAACAGGCAAAAACAGGATATATTTTATAAAAGAGTACAGGGATTTAATACCAATTAAATTACCTGTTTTTTATTTGTTACTGAAAGTTAATGGGTATTGAAAAAAATTCAATATACAAAAAATGGAAAACATAATATAATAATTATGTCAAAAATAGAAAAGAGGGATGTAAAATGCAAAAAAAGGAAGTGTGTTGGAATATTACCACGAGATGTAACCAAGGATGTAAATATTGTCATAGATTCTTAGGATTAAACGATTTATCTTTTGGAGATAATGAAAAGATTTTACAAAACTTTATAAGAGACGGAATTACAGATATAACTTGGACTGGAGGAGAAGCCCTATTATACCCGCATATAGTTGATCTAGTGAGAGAAGCAAAAGAAAATGGAATAAGAAATAAACTTATTACAAATGGAATGATATTAGCAGAAAATGAAGAAACGAGAGAAATATTTAACTATTTAGATAGTATAACATTATCAATTGATTCGACTAATGATAAAATAAATGGAGACTTAGGTAGAGGAACAGAACATTTTAATCATGTGCATACTATTTTAGAATATTTAAAAAATAAAAATGTTAAAGTTAATATAAACACAGTTGTTAGTAGAAAAAACTTGGATAACCTAGAAGAATTAGGCAATTTTTTAAATAATTATAATATAAATTTATGGAGAGTATTTCAATTTATGCCTTTAAGAGAAACGGCAGAAAAAAACAGAGAAATTTTTGAAATATCTGATCAGGAATTTACAAACCAAAAAGATGTATTCAAAAAGTTTCCTAATATAAATAATGTTGATTATAGACAAGAAAAAGACATGGAAGATAAATATGTTTTACTTGTTGCAAATGGAGATATTATAATAACGGAAAATGGAAAAGACGTAAAAAAAGGTAATGCATTATATCAGAATATTATGCAATTCATGGATTAGGAGTGTGAGATATGAAAGAAATAGAAAGTAAAGCTCCTAACTTAGTTATTGTAGGAAATATTGCTTATGACATAATAGACTTTAGTAGGCTAAAAAACAAAAGACCTAGTATAAAAAATATTGGTGGAGCTTGTGTATTTTCATCAATACCAGCAAGTATGTTTGGCAGAGTAGGCATGGTAGGAAAAGTTGGAAATAATCTTGATATTTCTAGGTTTTATGGTTATAATATAGACTTGTCTGGTGTAAAAAAAGTAGAAATACCAACAACTGAATTTTATACATATTGGAATAGTGAAGATGGACAGGATAGATCTGTCAGTGGAGATGTAGAAAGCATAATGGAAGTTGGAAGCCAAGATATACCTCAAGAATTTTTAGGGGCAAAACATTTCCATTTGACAACAGCAACACCAGAAAAACAAATGGAATTGATAACATTTATAAGAGAACACACAAATGCAACAATAAGTGTAGATACGATAGATCAATTTGCAACACAGAAACTAACAAGACAAGTATTTGATAATGTTGATATAGCATTTATTGATAAAGAATACAAAGATTTATTGGCATGCAAAGCAAAAACAAAAATTATAAAATATGGAAAACAAGGTTGTTTATACTATTCTGAGAGTGAGAGTTTTCCAGTTCATTCACAAGTGCTAGAAAATGTAGTTGATAAAACAGGAGCTGGAGATTGCTTGAATGGAGTATTTTTGAATCTTTTAGTTAATGGAGTAGACAAAAAAGAAGCACTAGAAACAGCAGTAAGTGTTGCAACAGAATCAATAAAATACCAAGGAATAATGAATTTTAGGTTACCAGAAAAAATTGAAACAGAAAGGGTGTAGTAGTATGAATAAAATAAGAACACTAATCGCACATAGTGATGAAAATGTTACAAAAAGAATTGTAAATAATATGAAAAACTTAGATTTTGTTGAAATTGTTGGTACAGCAAGTAATGGACAAGAGACATACAATAAAATAATCGAATTAAAACCAGAGGTTGTATTTGCTAAAATTGATATGGAAAAAATGAATAGCATAGAAATGTTAAAAAAGTCAAAAGAAAATTTAAAAGAAAATGTACCAATATTTAATTTGATTACAAGTCAAAATGTAAGTGAAGACTACATAGAAGAAGCTTATAAGATTATTGGAAAAAATCTGAACTGTTTTGTAAGAGAACCAGTAAAAAACCAAGAAATTGATTATATAATGGAAAGTTATAAAGAATATATGGAAAACAAATAAAGCTAAAAAAGAAGAAATAGGTAATAAATTTACTTATTTCTTCTTTTTTTGATGGAAATATATTGTCGAAATCTCTAAGAAATCTTTAGGTGTAATATTTTGAGATAAATCAAAATATTTCATAATAGGACAATCAATAGATTCTCTATTCATGTTTAATCCCTTTAATGAGGCTCGAAAACCAGATCGTATTGCTTCATTTGGCTTATTGTATTTTTTACTTAGTTTTGAAAATATATCATCAAGTCTTTGCTGATCGTCTGGATAATAATAGCAAGTTCGTATTGCGTCTCTAACATAGTATGAGCCAGATGAGAATAAAGGGATGTTTGTTTTTAAAAAGAATATATTTAGTTCATCAGTAGTTAATTCATCATATTTTTGATAAAGATATAATTCATCAATTGTATTTGATAAATCATCTAAATTATTTATAACATCATAAATTATTTTATAAATTCGAGAAACATTTGAAAGTTTCAAATGTTCATTCTTATTAGCCGTTAAGATAATGTTACAAATATGTTTATCACTAATGGTGCTTGATATATTATCAAGTAGGTAATCAATATTTTTTATATTCTTTATATTTGAATCAAGAACTAAAATGTTAGGGGATATTTCGAAAAAATGTTGCAAAAAAGTTTCTCCACCATCGGTTATTCCTATTATTTCTAACCTTTTGTCCTTTGAAAGGTGTTGGCAAATTATATTATTTTGCTCAACATTTTGATTAGCAATAATAATTCTTTGCATTTTAACCTCCCGCAAGTATCCGTTTATTAAATTCGACAATATTATATCATCAAAATTATGTAAACACAATAGAAAAATAGAAAAAATTTCCATTATTTTAAAAAATAGAGCCTTTTTGTGCCATTTTTGACCTTTTTAGACCCTTTTGAACACATTATATGTAAACCTTTGTATAATGCAAGCAACTTAATCAAGGTCTTTAAAGGGGCTATTTTTCAAAAGAAATAAAAAGTAACTAAAGATTTAGCAAATTTATAAGGCTTTGATTTTGTTTTTTAAACTCCTTTAAAAATTTTGTTTAGGCAAGATTTTTTAGGGAGTTTTGTTTTATGGTAGTTAAGGCAATATATTCTGGTTATAACTACATATTTAGATTAAAAAGAAATAAGGAATATATATGTCTATGGCTAAGGACTAAATGTGCAATTTTTATTTGTGCATTTAGCCCTTTTGGCATTCAGAATAATTGTAGAAGCCCACCCAAGTCAATTTGTTCAAAAAACAAATTGATTGGAGGAAATAATAGTGAGATATGAAGTTGACAATTATATAGTTGAACATATAACAGAAACAAATAAATATTATATATATTTTAAGGATAGTGTAAATAATGAATGTAAAATAGAAATAGATCAAAAAATTTATGAAGCATACATAGAATCAAAAAGGGCATATAAAAAGATAAAAAATCAAAAAACAAGATATGAGGAAAATTCAGAGCAAACAGAAATTAGCTTATATAGTAAATCAATGATAAAACAAAAAAGTGTTGAGGACGAGGTGCAAGAAAAAATTGAAAAAGAAAAATTAAAAAAAGCAAAATCTGTTTTAACAGAAACTCAAAAAAGAAGAATAGAATTATATATTGAAGAAGGAATGTCTTTAGGAAAAATAGCTCAAATAGAGGGTGTAGGAAAAAGCAAAATAGATAAAAGTATTTCGCAGGGAATAAAAAAAATAAAAAAATTTTTAAATGAGGGGGTACAAAACCAGTAAAAAGTGAGCAAACAAGTAGAAAGGTTAAAAAATCTTTTTACTTGTTTCTTTTTGGAAAACAAGATGTACTTTGAAAATTGAATAACAACTTATTAGATACATTCCTATTATTAAGAGCTAGTTAAAAAATAGAATTACAAACTATTTTACTAAAATATAAGTTTGTTACTTATAAGGCGAAGAAAAATAATAGGTATAATGATACTTTTATTTAGTCATAGCACGAGCGAGAAAAGACCGTCCCACGCAATGAAAATAAGTCTGTTGAAACAGGCAGGTGGAATTCCTATGGAGTAATTTAACAAATTACCATCTGATAAGTTTTGAGAAAATAGATAGAAAAATATTATTAGAAACTATCTATAAAATAGGTAGCTTCTATATAAAAAGGAGCAATTATGAAAGCAATGATAATTTTAGGGCTAATATTTGGAGTAACTATTACAATATTTACATATTTAATTATATTAGGCTCAAATATGAATAAAACAGAAGATGAGAAGTTAAGAGAGGATCAAGAACAGATGGAATATTTGAAAAATTATAGAATGAAAAAGGAGAACAAGAAATGAATATAAAAAGAGGAGACTTATTTTATGCGGCATTGGAGGAGAACAATGTTGGAAGCGAACAAACAGGAATTAGACCAATAGTGGTATTACAAAATAATATAGGAAATGAGCATAGTCCAACAATTATAGTAGCCCCAATAACTAGCAGAGTGGGATCAAAAACAATTATACCAACTCATGTCTGGATAAAAGGGTATAAAAATAGATTAAAATTAAATTCACTTGTATTAGCAGAGCAAATTATTACAATAGATAAAAACAGATTAAGATATTATATAGGTAGATTAGATGATGGAGAAATGAGATTAGTTGATAAAGCCTTAGTCATATCTTTAGGGCTTAATTTAAATAAAATAAAAAAAGAAACGTTGCATAGAGATGGGATTGAGGAAAAAACGGAATTTGTTACAAGAAGACAAATAGCTTCCTATGGTGTAGTGGCTAAAGAAAATTTAAAGAATAGCGGAAATTTAGAAATTACCAATAAATTATTTGGAGAGTATATTCTTACTTTACTAGATTTGTATTCTCCAGATGAAATAGAAAAAATATATGAGAAATGTATATAGATAAATGTGTCAAATGTGTAATTTAAACTAAAAAAATAAAATTGCATATTTGCAAAAATATAGAGAGTTTAGTATGCTAAGAACAGCAACAGCTAAGCTCTTTTCTTAGTTTAAGGAGGGAGTGATGATTAAAAAAATAGCTCAAAAGTGTATAGAAATTGGAATTATAAAAGATTTATATGAACAAGGACTATTAACAGAGGAAGAAATGAACTTAGCTATTAGAGGAATAAACGAAGAATTTGAAAGGAGAATTTGAAAGGAGAATTTAAGAAGAACATATATAAAGAAAAAACGAACTATTTATCAAACGCCTGAGAAACGTATAAATAGTTCGGAAAATATAATAATACCTTCTGTCTGATTATAACACAGAGGGTTAGAAAGGGCAATAGATATGAAAAAAGTAATTACATATGGAGTATATGAAAAAGAAAATGGTATAAAGAGATTTAGAAAAAACATAAAGGAGGCACTGAGCAAGAATAAGGAATGGAAGATTATAAATGAATTTATAGATAAGGGAAATAAAAATGAAATGAAAGAAAATTTTTTGAGATTGTGCAGTGAATTATTAAATAAAAAAATAGATGTTATTATAGTAGCAAATCCAAAGCAATTTATGAATGTACTAGGTACATCAATAGATGATTTTTTTAATATGTTAAATAAGAGAAATATTGAAATATATTTTACGGAATATAAATTTTCTACAATGGATTATGATTGGAAATTAAAATTTGAAATTTTAAAAGCTATTTCGATGTATAAGCCAAGAAACATACAAAGAAAAAATAGCAAAGAAATTAAAAAAAAATTACAAATTAGAGGCGATGGTGAATGAAAAGAGTTGTTGCATATTGTCGTGTATCTACGGATCATGAAGATCAAAAAAATTCACTAGAAAATCAAAGATTATATTTTGAAGAATATGTTTCACAACATAAAGGCTGGAAGCTCGTTGAAATTTATGCAGATGAGGGAATTAGTGGAACGTCTTTAAAAAAAAGAAATGATTTTAATAGAATGTATAGAGAAAGACTTAAAAATAAGTATGATATTATATTAACAAAAGAAGTATGCAGATTTGCAAGAAACACAGTAGATACATTAGAGATAACAAGAGAATTAAAAAAATCAGGAATTGAGGTTAAATTCATAATTGATAATATAAGTACTTTTGATACAGACGGCGAATTAAGACTTACAATTATGGCTGGAATGGCTCAAGATGAAAGTAGAAGAATATCTGAGAGAGTCCAATTTGGAGTAATTCAAAGTATGAAAAAAGGTGTAGCATTTGGTAATATTATATATGGATATGAATATACTAGAGATCCTATAACAGGAAAAAAAACAAAGTTAGTAGTAAATGAAAAAGAAGCTAAAATTGTAAATGATATTTTTAATGCTTATTTATATGAAGGAAAAGGAGCTTATACAATTGCAAAAGAACTAAAAGAAAAAGGTGTTACAATAAAAAGACCTAGAAAAAAAGAAAAATCAACAGACTGGAGAGAAAGAACAATATTGGATATGTTACAAAATGTAAAATATATTGGAGATTTGAAACAAAGAATAACATATACTACTGATTTTCTGGAACATACAAAAAAGCAGAATAAAGGAGAAGTTGATTTCATTTATGTTGAAAATCATCATAAAGCTATCATTGATAAAAAGTTATTTGAGGATACACAAGCGGAAATAAAAAGGAGAAGTAATATATATAAGCATGATAAAAGTAAATACACTAATAAACATACATTTTCATCAAAACTTGTATGTGCTTGTTGCGGAATGTCTTATGTTGGTGGAGAAAATAGAAAAAGAAAAGATGGAAGCATAAGAAAAACCTGGAGATGTTATAATGCTACAAAGTATGGAAAGAAACACATAGAAAACGAGCAGGAGGTTGGTTGCGATAACGAAAGAGTAAATGATGAGGTACTAAAAGCTATTTTTATGGAATCATTTAAGGAAATTATTGCAGAGAAAAACGAAATACAAAAAGATATTGAAATACAAATAAAAAAAGTTGTAGGTAAGTGTGAAAGTGAAACACAATTGGTAGATATATTACTTGGAGAACAACAGCAACTAAAAAAAGAAGAATGCAGGTTGTTAGATTTATATTTGAAAGAAATTATTGACGTTGAGACATACCAAAATAAGAAACAGGAAATTGTAAACAAATTATCAAATATAAATGGACAACTAGAACAACAAGAACAAAAACGTAAATTAAAGGAAAACATTGGCGAGATTATAGAAAATGCTAAAAAAGTGGTTAACAATATATTGACTTTGAAAAAGTTTAGTGATAATGTTTGCAAAGAATTAGTTGATAAAATTATTATTTATAATAGTAAGAAATTTGATGTTTATTTGAAGGGTTATGAAACCCCATATATTTTTGATGATAAAAGTAACATTTCATACTTACCGCATTAGTAATAACAATAGTAGTACTGTCAATACTTGCAGGTGTTAGCATTAATACAGTTGTGGG
>OGDF01002961.1_pt1 | contig 21700 bp, 16 predicted proteins | sample 1570141 | NCBI WGS metagenome assembly OGDF01 (sample SAMEA4370581, study PRJEB24528) | human gut metagenome | reverse complement strand
ATACGGTGCTGCGGCGAGAGCGGTTTTTGGGATTCTTCCGGCTGGTACTGAATAGCGCCGAGATTGCCGGTATCCCAGAAGGACAAGACCAAGTGAGCGTGGGTGAGGCAGGCAGAATGCGCCCGGCAGACCCAAAGGTGGTCTTTTTGCTGGGAGCGGTGCAGGAAGAATTTCCGGCGGTGATTGGAGAATCCGGCGCTTTTTGCGACAGAGAGCGGCAGGAAATGATTGCCTTCGGCGTGCCTTTGACCTCTACCTTAGATGATTTGGAGTTGGATGAAACCTATCTCTGTTATGCTTCGGTAGTCAGCGGCAGCGAGCGGCTGTACCTCTGTTGGTATCAAATGGATTTAACGGGACAGGTGCAAACACCTTCCTTTTTGGTGCGGGAGATTCAAACAATCCTGCCAAAAGCAAAGGTACTGACCCGTTCTATGTTGGAAAAAGAACGGGAGGCGCTTTCTTACGACACAGCATTTTCACTCTTAGCACGGGAATCTGCCTCGGATTCCCTGCTTTCTGTCACGTTGGAATCGCTACTTCGGGAAGAACCTGCTATGGAAAATCGGCTGACCGCCTTGGAGCGTACCAAGCAGGGCTTGCCCCGTCAGTTTCGGGAAGCCGGTATTGCCATGGAATTATTTCCCGACCCGCTGCGGTTGTCGGCTTCGCAAATTGAAACGTATCATCTTTGTCAGTTCCAATATTTTTGCAAGTACGGACTGCGAGCTAAGGAGCGCAAGCCTGCGGAGGTCAGCTCCTTGGAATATGGGCGGTTGATGCACTACTTGTTGGAGCATCTCTTTCGGGATGTGGGACACGCTGCCCTTTGCCAAATGGAGGAGGATGCGTTCCGCCAAACCATTGGAACATTGCTGGAGCAATATCTCACAGAAGAATTGGGCATCCGGGAACAGACCCCTCGTCTGCAATATTTATTCAAACGATTGGAGGAGTCGGCGGCTGTGGTGATTCGCCACATTGCACAGGAGCTTTCTCAAAGCCAATTTCAGCCTATGGGCTTTGAAATGACGGTGGCACGGGACGGAGATTTTCCGCCCCTGACCATTGCGTGCAGCGACGGTTCTCAGGCGCAGCTCAGCGGCGTCATTGACCGAGTGGACTTGTATGTGGAAAACGACGAGCAGTATGTTCGGGTGGTGGACTACAAAACCGGAAGTAAGGAATTCCGGCTCTTTGATATTTTGAACGGCATCAACCTGCAAATGCTGCTGTATTTGGCGGCGTTAATGGAGGGCGGTTCGTATCGTCCGGCAGGTGTGCTGTATATGCCCGCAACTCGCCCTGCAGTTTCGGCGCAAAAGGATACTCCTGCCTCTAAGGTGGGAGCCGCCGTGGAGAAAAAGCTGCGGATGAACGGCTTGCTTTTGGACGACCCGTTGCTTCTCACCGCCATGGAAGAGCGGGGCGAGGGCAAATATATTCCTGCCACCATAAAGGATGGAACGGTGAAATCTACCTCCACTGTGACGAAATTGCAGCTGGAGCAGGTGTTGGCGCACATCAAAGGGATGGTGGGCGAAATGGCGGTATCGCTGCACAAGGGACAGGTGGCGGATGCGCCTCTAAAAGGCAGCTATGACGGCTGCGCTTATTGTCCGTATTTCCCGATTTGCTGTCACGAAGAAAAGGACGGCGGGCGAGTGCGGCTGAAAACCGACAAGCAAAAAGTATTGGACATCTTACAACGAGAAGGAGAGGAGGGATAACATGGCAAACTGGACAAACGCCCAACAGGATGCCATCGACAGCCGAAAGGGAACGGTACTGGTGTCGGCGGCGGCAGGCTCCGGCAAAACGGCGGTGCTGGTCGAGCGGATTGTAGAGCTGGTCTCCGGTTCAGGATGCGATTCGGCGCGGGCAGTGGATATTGACCGGTTACTGATCGTAACGTTTACGAATGCGGCGGCAGCACAGATGCGGGAGCGAATTACGAAGGCACTGTCCGACCGCGTAGAGGCAGAGCCGGACAACGAGCATATAAAAAAGCAGCTGATGCTGATCCACAATGCGAAGATCATGACCATCCACAGCTTTTGTTTATATCTGATCAAAAATCATTTCAACGATATCGGTCTTGACCCGGATTTTCGGACGGCGGACGAGGGCGAAATACGCCTGTTGAAGCAGGAGGTTTTGTCAGAGCTTCTGGAAGAGCAGTTCGCGCTGGGACGGCAGGAATTTACCGACTGCGTGGAATATTTTGCCTACGATGGTCGGGAAAAACGGATGGAAGAGCTGATCGAACGGTTATATACCTTTTCCGGAAGCTATCCTTTTCCGGAAAAATGGCTGCGGCAGCACCGCATGGATTATCATGTGGAGACGTTTGAGGAGCTTGTAAAAACAGAGTGGTTTGCAGGCATGATGCAGGAAATTTCAGCCCTGCTGCAGGAATGCAAAGAGCAGGAAAAAGCTGCGCTGAAGGTGTGCGAGGAGCCGGATGGGCCGTATTTTTACGCTGTAGCGCTGGAAAAGGATCAGGAGCTGATCGCAGGGCTGGAACAGGAGCTGGCGAGCGTGGTGCAGACAGCATCAGAACCAGAGCAGTCTGTGGCACCTGCAGAAGTGGAATCGTCCGTTGCGAAGGATGCTTTCGAAGCCCTTGCAGCGCGGGTGCAGGGCATTTCCTACGCCCGCATGGCAGCAAAAAAGGATGACAGCGTGTCGGCAGAAAAGCGGGAGCTGGTCAAGGCGATGCGGGAGCGTGTGAAAAGCCTTTTGGGGACGCTTTCCGAAAAATATTTCGCATCCGGTCCGAAGCAGTGGCTTGCAGAATGCAGACAGGCGGACGCAGCGCTGTGCGAGCTGGTGGATCTGGCGCTTTTGTTCGGAGAAAGACTGACGGAGAAAAAGCGGGAAAAGAACCTGCTGGACTTTGAGGACATGGAGCATCTGGCACTGCAGATTCTGTTAAAGGAAGAGGAAAACGGACAGATGGTGCCGTCGGATACGGCGCTGGAATACCGGGAACAGTTCGTAGAGATTCTGATCGACGAGTATCAGGACAGCAACCTCGTGCAGGAATTTCTCTTACAGAGTATTTCCGGCGAGGACGACGGGCGATTTAACCGGTTTATGGTAGGTGACGTCAAGCAGAGCATTTACAAATTCCGTCTTGCACGGCCGGAGTTGTTTTTGGAAAAATTTGCGACCTATCAAAAAGAAGACGGAAGCTGCGTCCGTGTGGACTTAAAGCAGAACTTTCGAAGCCGCCATGAGGTGACGGACTGCGTCAACGACCTGTTTTTACAGCTGATGCACCGAGAGCTTGGCGGAGTGGAATACGACGCGGATGCGGCGCTGTACCCGGCGGCGCAGTTCCCGGAGGCAGATGGCGAAGCAGCGGACACGCGGGAAAAGGGCGTAGCGCTCGGCGGAGAAGAAAAGCAGGGGAGTGCTGTGCCGGTGAGTACGGCTTGCGAAGCCTCGATCGCCCGCTCCCCTTACGAGCCGGAGCTTTGCATTGCTGCAATATCCGGCGAAAAGGGCGAAGACCCGAAGGAGCTGGAAGCGAAAATGATCGCCGGAAAAATCCGCGAAATCGTTGGAAAGCTCCCGGTGCGGGACAGCGAAAGCGGACAGCTGCGCCCGGCGCGGTATCAGGATATCGTGATTTTGCTGCGGACGACATCCGGCTGGGACGAGACGTTTAAAAAGATATTGGAAGAAAACGCCATTCCGGTCTTTGTGACGTCCAAGACGGGGTATTTTGCGGCGACGGAGGTGCAGACGGTTTTGAATTTCCTGCGTGTGCTGAACAATCCGCTGCAGGAAATCCCACTGTTCGGCGTACTAAAATCGGTGCTGTTTGGATTCAGCGATGCGCAGCTGGCGACGCTGCGCGCACTGGATGAGACGGGAAAACGCTGCCTGTACGATTGTGTGAAGCTGGCGGCGGGAGAAGGAGAAAGTGGTGAAGGCAGCGTAGGATATGGCAGCGGAAGCAATGGTGCTGATGCCTCCCTTCGCGAAAAATGCTGCAGCTTTCTTTCCTTTTTAAACCGCTACCGCGAGTACGCGGTCTATCTGCCGATTCACAAGCTGATGGAGCAGTTTTTGGAGGAAACGGGCTATCTGTATACGGTCAGCGCGCTGCCGGGAGGTGTGCAGCGCAGAATCAACGTGGAAATGCTGCTGACGCGGGCAGAAAGCTTTGAAAAGACGAGTTATTCCGGTTTGTTTCATTTTATCCGGTACATGGAACAGCTGGAAAAATATGACATTGATTACGGCGAAACGGGCGCGTCGGACGAAAACGCGGATGTCGTGCGGATCATGAGCATTCACAAGAGCAAGGGGTTGGAATTTCCGGTATGCTTTGTGTCGGGACTGTCGAAACGCTTTAACCGGCAGGACAGCGCGGCTCCGGTGCTGATGGATATGGATTTGGGACTGGCGATCGACTGGGTGGATCCGACAGCACGGATCCGACATACGACGCTGAAAAAAAATGTGCTGGCGCGCAAATTAAATGCCGACAGCATGGGAGAAGAACTGAGAGTTCTATATGTTGCGCTGACGCGTGCGGAGGAAAAGCTGATTCTGACCGGAACCTGTAAAGAAGACAAGCTGCCCCAGGAGGATACTGCACAGGGTGCGTATGGCTATTCGGCGCTGCGGCTGCAGGAAGCGTCTTCCTATTATGATCTGGTGCTTCCGGCATGGCAGTCCGTCGGACGTCGGCTTCAGATCTGTACGCAGGAAGAACTGCTGCAGGCAGAGCTTGTGCGTGCGTCCTTGGGATACAACAGCAGGCAGAAGCTTTTTGAGGAAGCCGGAAAAGAGCCGGAGGCGGCAGAGCTTGCGCTGTGCGAGCGCCTGCAGAAGCCCTATGCACATGAAAACCTGGCGGGACTTTTTGTCAAAACAACCGTTTCCGAGCTGAAAAAAGAAGGCATGCAGGAGGAAGCTGCGGAAGGGCTTACGCTGTTCCCGGAGGAAGAGGTCGTGCCGTATCTGCCGCAGTTTATCAAGGAACAGGAAGAAACCGTGAGCGGGACGACACGGGGAAGTGCGTACCACAGACTGCTGGAGATTTTCCCCTTTGAACGGCAGGAAACCTGGACGGCGGCGAAAATCCGTACGGTCATCGAAGAATGCAAAGCAGACCGAAGGCTGTCGGAGGAATATGCTGCTGCGATCAATGTATACAAGATCCGGGCATTTTTACAGACGCCTCTTGCAGCGCGCATGGCAAAGGCTGCCCGAAGCAACAGACTGCACCGGGAGCAGCCCTTTGTGCTGGGGCTTTCGGCAAACCGTTTAAATACAGACTTTCCGGAGGATGAAACCGTGCTGATCCAGGGAATTATCGATGTTTATCTGGAGGAAGAGGACGGCATTGTGCTGGCAGATTATAAGACCGATCTGGTAAAAGATCCGAAGGAGCTGATTTTGCGCTACCGGGTTCAGCTGGACTATTATGAGGAAGCACTTGTGCGGCTGACAGGAAAATGCGTGAAGGAAAAGCTGATCTATTCGTTCGGGCTGGAACAGGAGATTACACTGTAAGATGGAAGAATTTTATTATCAGAAAATGGACAGGCAGAAGCAGGCAGTGTATCACGGCATGCTGCAGGGCGTCCTGCAGCTGGCGGATCAGATTCAGCTGCCGCGTGTGGATGGAAAAGAGCTGTATGACATTTTTTTCCAGATGCGGCTGGATCACCCGGAAATATTCTGGGTGGTCGGGTTTTCATGGAAATATTACCCCGACTCCCCGAACCTGATTTTCGTGCCGGAATATCTGTTTGAAAAAGGAAAAATCAAAGAGCATCAGATAGCGCTGACATCGCGGGTGGAAAAGCTTGCACGGCAGGCGCAGGGACTTTCGGAATGGGAAAAAGAAAAATATGTACACGATTTTATATGTGAAAATGTGCGGTATGACAAGTTAAAGAAGCCGTATTCTCATGAAATCATCGGACCGCTGGGGCAGGGCGTAGGCGTCTGCGAGGGAATTGCAAAGGCGGTCAAGGTGCTCTGCGACGCGCTCGGGCTATGGTGTATGATTGCGATTTGCGGCAACAATCCGGAAAAAGGCATCAAATACCGACACACCTGGAATATCGTGCGCATCGGCGGGCAGTATTATCATCTGGATGCGACATTTGACAATAGTCTGACCAGAGGGGCGCGGGAGGATGCCGAGTGCCGTTACGATTATTTTAACCTCGACGATAAGGCGATGTTCCGCGACCATGAGCCGCTGATCGCGCCGGCGCCGGCGTGCACGGACAATGGACATTTTTATTATAAGGAAAAGAAGCTTTCCTTTACGAAAATGGAGGAGGTCAAAAAGCGCGCGCAGCAGGCGGTAAAAAAAGGAAAAGTCCTGACGTTTCACTGGAGCGGTTCGTATCTGACGAGGGACGTGCTGAGGGAAATCCTGAATGTGCTGGAAGACGCCGGAAAAGAGAAATCGAAACTGCCCCATATTTACGCGAATGCAGCGCAGGCGGTATTTCGGGTGTGGTATTCCGATATCGACACTCTTGCGTCGGAAATTGTACTGGAAGACGCAAACGAGGGAGAAAAGACAGAAAAGGGATTGAAAAATCCGGAGTGATTCGTTATAGTAAGAACGTGGTTTTCCACAAATAAATACTTATGAGGAGGATTTACTCATGGATAAGAAGTTTGGCATCAAGCATGTCGTAGCGATGGGTATCGGAACCGCACTGTTCGTTGTTTTAACCAACGTGCAGATCCCGGTTGGTTTCATCCCGAACACAGCTCTGCAGACCCGCGCAGCGGTACTTGCATTTTTCTCCGCTATTTTTGGTCCCGTTGTTGGCGGCGCCATCGGTCTGATCGGTCATGCACTGGGTGATGCAGTATTCTACGGAAGCGTATGGTGGAGCTGGGTATTCCCGGACGCTGTATTCGGCATCATCGTTGGCCTGTTTGCTGCGAAGTATAAAGTAAAAGAAGGCAGCTTCGGCGGCAAGGAAATCGGCCTGTTCAATATCGTACAGGTTGTTGCAAACGCACTGGCATGGATTCTGGTTGCTCCGGTTTTGGACATCGTAATTTATGCAGAGCCTGTAAAAAAGGTATTCACACAGGGCGTGACCGCTTTTGTTGCAAATGTAATTATCATCGGCATTCTGGGAACTCTGCTGTTAGTTGCCTACTCCAAGGTCGGCGCAAAGTCCGGAAGCCTTTCCAAAGAGGACTGATACATGACTCCGATCATCGAGTTTAAAAACTATACTTTTAAATATCGATCACAGTCAGAGCCTACACTCCGGGAGATTGACCTGACGGTCAATCCCGGAGAGAAGGTTTTAATCGTGGGACCGTCCGGGTCGGGAAAATCGACTCTGGTGCACTGCATCAACGGGATGGTTCCTTTTTCATACCCTGGCGAAAGCAGCGGAACTTTGACTGTGGGCGGTAAAGATCCTGCGAAAACCGGTATTTTTGGAATGTCCAAAATCGTCGGTACGGTGCTGCAGGATACAGACGGCCAGTTTATCGGCCTGACGGTTGCAGAAGATGTTGCTTTTGCACTGGAAAACGACTGCGTAGAGCAGGAAGAGATGTTCCGTGCAGTAGATGAAGTGGCAGAGGTTGTGGATATCAAAGCCCTTCTCGGCAATGCACCGACGGAGCTTTCCGGCGGACAGAAGCAGAGAGTTTCCATGGCGGGCGTGCTGGTAGATGATGTGGATATCCTGCTGTTTGATGAGCCGCTGGCAAACCTTGACCCGGCGACCGGCAAGCGGGCTATCGACCTGATCGACCGGATCTGCCGGGAGCGCGACAAGACGGTTATCATTATCGAACACCGGTTAGAGGATGCCCTTTACCGGGATGTAGACAGAATTGTGGTGATCGGGGACGGAAGGGTTGTAGCGGATATGACGCCGGACGAGCTGCTTGCCTCCGATATTCTGATTCAGGAGGGCATCCGTGAGCCGCTGTATGTGACGGCACTCAAACATGCGGGATGTCAGGTCGCGGCAAAGGATCATCCTCAGCATATCGAGACGATGAATCTGGAGCCTTATCAGGAAAAGGTAAGGGCCTGGTTCGAGAAGGTTTCCCTGCCGGAGATTCAAGGAGAGGAAAAGCCGGCCCTCGAAGTGTTGGATCTGGACTTTTCCTATATTACAGGCAAACCGATCCTGTCGGATATTCATTTCCGTATTAACAAAGGGGAAATGCTCGCAATTGTCGGAAAAAACGGCGCGGGAAAGAGTACGTTGTCAAATCTGATCTGCGGCTTTATCCATCCGGATCACGGTAAGATCCTGTTAAATGGCAGTGATATTGCGGATAAATCCATCAAGGAGCGTGGCGAGGCCATCGGGCTTGTCATGCAGAACCCGAATCAGATGATTTCCAAGCCGATGATTTTTGATGAAGTGGCGCTGGGACTGCGGGTCCGTGGCGTGCCGGAGGAAGAGGTAAAGGAACGGGTTTACGATAAGTTAAAGATCTGCGGTCTGTATCCCTTCCGGAACTGGCCGGTTTCTGCTCTGAGCTTTGGTCAGAAAAAGCGTGTGACCATCGCTTCGATCCTCGTCATGAATCCGGAGATCCTGATTCTGGATGAGCCGACGGCAGGACAGGATTACCGTCATTATACGGAAATTATGGAATTTTTAAAGCACTTAAATGAGACCCTTGGCATTACGATCATCATGATCACACATGATATGCATCTGATGCTGGAATATACCGACCGTGCGATCGTTATCGCGGACGGCGAGCTGATTGCGGACGACAAGCCGGCAAAGGTGCTGACGGATGAAGCGGTTGCAGACCGTGCTTATCTGAAAAAGACGTCGCTGTACGATCTGGCGGTGCGCTGCGGCATCGGGGATGCGTCCGGCTTTGCAGAGCGGTTTATTTATTATGAAAGGCAGGTGAGAGCGGATGGCGGGCAGAATTCTGACGTACAGTGAAAAAGATACCTGGATCCATCGGCTTTCTGGCGTTTCGAAAATGATCTTTTTCCTGCTCTGGTCACTGACCGGTATGCTGACCTATGACACGAGAGTGCTGCTGGTCATGCTGGTCTGCAGCCTGGTGATCTTTAAGGTTTCCCATACAGAATGGAAACAGGTCGGGACGGTATTTCAGTTTATTTTGCTGTTTTTATGTATTAACATGCTTGCGGTGTGGCTGTTTTCCCCGAATCAGGGAACTGTGATCTACGGCACAAAAACAGAGCTTTTACACCTGTTTGGCAATCATAATATCACAAAGGAACAGCTGTTTTACCAGTTTAATATTATGCTGAAGTATCTGACAGTAACGCCGGTGGTATTGATGTTTATTGTGACGACCAACCCGAGCGAGTTTGCGGCAAGCTTAAATCGCATGGGTGTCAGCTACAACGTGGGCTACGCCATTGCCATCGCGCTGCGCTACATCCCGGACGTACAGTCTGATTTTACCAAGATCAAGCATGCGCAGGAGGCGCGGGGCATCGAGATGAGCAGCAAGACATCCCTCTGGACGAGAATCAAGCGGATGAGCACGATTATTTTCCCGCTGCTGTTTTCCAGCATGGATCGTATCGATGTGGTCAGCAATGCCATGGAGCTTAGGGGCTTTGGTAAAAATAAAAAACGTACCTGGTACATGGGAAAGAAGCTGGTACGAAATGACTATCTGACGATTGGATTTGCGGTAGTATTTATGGCGGTTGCTCTGACGATTACATTTGCGGATGGCAGCCGTTTCTGGAATCCATTCCAGTAAAAAAACGCGGAGCTGTGGGACACGGGTATCGCGTTTTAAAAAAAAATCCGGGGCGCGGGCAAATTGGATGCTGCGCTCCGGGAAAATGGAATCAGGGGATGCAGCGGATTTTTTCATCGGCTGCGGAAAGGGGAATGTATGATTTACACACTGGAAAATGATAGCCTGAAGGTTCAGGTAAACTCCCACGGCGGCGAGCTGTGGTCGATTCAGACAAAGGATGGGGTAGAATATCTCTGGCAGGGCGATGAGACTTACTGGAAAGACCGCGCATTGAATCTGTTTCCGTATATCGCACGTCTGACGGAGGGCAAATATATGCTGGATGGCAAGACCTACGAAATGCCGATCCACGGCTTTGTCAATTCTTCCGATCTGGAAGCGGAAGAGCATACGGCACAGAGACTGGTGCTGAAGCTGACAGACAGCGAGAATACGAGAGAAATGTATCCCTTTGCGTTTGTTTACTGGCTGACCTATGAGCTTGTCGGCAACAAATTAAATGTTACTTTTGCGGTAGAAAATAACGACAAAAAGGTGATGTATTTCGGCGTCGGCGGTCATCCGGGCTTTGCCGTTCCGCTGGAAAAAGGTCTTGCATTTGAGGATTACTGCTTACAGTTTGAAGCTCCCGGGAATCCGATCCGCGTTGGCTTTTCTGAGGACTGTTTCGTAAATGGCGAGGACAGCGAGTTTATTTTATCTGACGGCGGTAAGCTGCCCCTTGCACACAACCTGTTCGATCAGGATGCGATCGTGCTGACTGATATGGCGAAGGCAGTGACCCTGTGCAGTGAAAAAGGAACAAGAAGCGTGCGCGTATCCTATCCGCAGATGAATTTCCTGGGGATCTGGCATATGCCGTTTACCGATGCGCCCTATGTCTGCATCGAGCCCTGGTCTGCGCTTCCTTCCCGCAAGGGCAGGATCGAAGACCTTTCCGAGCAGCCCAACCTGGTTCATCTGCCTGCAGGCAAGCGGTATGAAAATACCTGGAGTATTGAGATTTTCTGAATTTTGCAGAACTGTGAAAAGGAATGTGCCTTGGCACATTCTTGCGCCGAGTGCGCATCCTCGCGGAGTGTTTCTTATCGTATGGAAACGAAGTTTTCCATACGATAAAAAAGAATCCGGCGTCAGACAGCGATAGGACTGTGCGCCGGATTCTTTTTTTATAAATCTGAAATGCTCGCAGAGCGTGCGTTTTATCTCTGTGTCGCCATGGTTTTTAACTGTCCCATGACCTTTTTGACCGGAGGCAGGTAGAGGATGATCAGCGTCAGCACCGCTTCCACGGACAGATAGATGCCGTTGTAAACCAGGGAATAGACCGGTGCGGACATGCCGTAGTCTGCAGCGTAAGCGCCGAAGAAGATCATACCGGATAAAAATGCGAAGAAATAACGACCGAGTACACCTGCGATATAGCCCTTCACCAGACCGTTTTTCGATTTGGAAAACAGGCCGGATAAGCCGAGCGCACCGAATGCGAAGATGTAATCAACGAGCATCTGCGGTATGCTGATGATATACGGATCGCTGACCAGCTGTAAAAAGCCGTAGGCGATGGCAGTCATCAGTCCGGCACGCAGACCGTACCAATAGCCGATCAGGACTAAGAACAGCATGGAAAATAAAGTGATGGAGCCGCCGAAGGGCAGATGGAACAGCTTGATTTCGGAAGTGACAAAGGCAGCAGCTATCGCCATTGCGGAAAATGCCAGCTGACGTGCGGAAAATTTAGGCTGCTTCACAGAATTGCCGATAAAGCAGGCCAGCAGCAAAAGCGCCAGCATGAGGACAACCAGTGCGGTATAACCGGCAGTGGTCAGCTGATAAGTCGTTCCCCATTCATCCGTGATGGGGATTGCAAAAAAATTGGACATAAAAAAACCTCCTTGTGTGCACAGGAGGGGACGAAAAACAGGACAGATAAAAATCTGTCACATGTGCCTCCCTACGCCGGTATTATCCGGTTCAGGTGATGAGGGTCAGAAATCCGGGCGGATATTCAGTCTCAGCAATCGCTCCCCTGGCAATGTTATAAAATTTTGGTTACAGTTCACAGCTTATGATAGTCAGGTTGAGGGAGCGTGTCAAGCCTTTTTCGAAGCTGCGGCAGTAAGGGGCAAGGGAACCGGGAATAAAATTAGGGCTTGTAACCGTTTCGGATTGGGAATATACTAATATACTGAATTGACAAAAAAGATAAAACGATAAAAGGACTGCGAATAAATTGAATAACGATAATTATAAAAAATGGTTCATTGGACTGGCAGGCGGCTTTGTAGTCATTGCAGGAGTGCTGACCAGTTCGTTTTATGTGTCTTATGAAAAGGTAAAAGGAGAACTGGCGCAGACCAGCGGCGAGCTGTTAAACGCACAGAGTCAGGTGGAGGATCTGACAAAGGAGCTGGAAGAAAGCAGCAATGCAGTGGAAGAAACGCGGGAAGGCTATGTGACCGTCATGCTGCAGGACGGCGAGAAAGAGGATCTGCCGGAAATTCCATTTTCTGTGGACCTGGAGGACTGGAACTATGTGCTGGTCAATGAAAAAAATCCGCTGCGGCAGGATTTTGAGGTAGATCTGGCCAAGACGGACAATGGGAAGTATGTGGACAGGCGGATTCAGAAAGCCCTTGAGATGATGCTGGCGGACGGCAAAAAAGAAGGGCTGCCTCTGATGGTTTGTTCCGCTTACCGCGATTATCAAAAGCAGGATCAGCTGATGGACAACTCCATCGCAAAATTCGTAAGGGGCGGCATGAGCTATAAGGACGCTTTTTTCAAGACGAAGGAAGAAATCGCCCTCACCGGTGCGAGCGAGCATCACACCGGTCTCGCCGTGGATATCGTAGGAAAAAATCATCAGGGCCTGGATAAATCGCAGGCTTCGACCAAAGAGGCGATCTGGTTAAACGAGCACGCTGCGGAGTATGGTTTTATTCTCCGTTTCCCGCAGGACAAGGTGGCGATCACCGGGATTTCCTATGAATCCTGGCATTTCCGCTACGTTGGGGAAGAGGCGGCGAAGTTTATGAAGGAAAATAACCTGTGCCTGGAAGAGTTTGTAGAGCTTACAAAGGCACAGCAGGAGCAGGAAGCGTTAAAAGAAGCGGAGATGGAGTAGCGATACTACATCAGAAAGAGAGGAACTGTCATGGCAGACTGGGAAGCAAATGTACGCAGGGTCGTCCCTTACACACCGGGAGAGCAGCCCAAACGAAATGACATCATCAAGTTAAACACCAACGAATGCCCGTATCCGCCTGCACCGGGTGTGACAAAAGCACTGCAGGAGTTTGAAGCGGATAAGCTGCGGCTGTATCCCGATCCGGCGGCGCTTGAGCTGCGGGAAGCGATTGCAGCGGCGGTTTCTGTTTCGGAGCATCCGGTTGCGGCAGACCAGGTGTTTGTGGGCGTTGGCTCCGATGATGTGCTGGCGCTGGCATTTCTGACCTTTTTTAACAGCAAAAAACCGATTCTGTTCCCGGACATCACCTATTCCTTCTACGACGTCTGGGCGGATTTGTACGGCATTCCCTATCGGACGCCTGGGCTGGATGAAAGGTTCCGCCTGAAAAAAGAGGACTACCTGAACGAAAACGGCGGCATCATTTTCCCGAACCCCAACGCACCGACCGGTCTGATGGAGAATCTGGATACGATCGAGGAGATCGTGGCAAAAAATCGCGATTCCGTCGTGATTGTAGACGAGGCCTATGTGGATTTCGGGGGTGTGAGCGCCCTGCCTCTTGTGGATAAGTATGAAAATCTGCTCGTCGTGCAGACGTTTTCGAAATCGCGCGCACTTGCGGGTATGAGAATCGGCTTTGCAATCGGCCAAAAGAAGCTGATTTCCTATTTAAATGATGTCAAATTTTCCTTCAACTCCTATACAATGAACCGCCTGACGATTGCCTGCGGAAAGGCATGCGTAGAGGACCGTGCGTATTTTCAGGAGATTACGGGGAAAATCGTGGCGACGCGGGAATGGACGAAGCAGAAGCTGACAGAGCTTGGCTTTACGTTCCCGGATTCGAAGGCGAACTTTATTTTTGCAACGCACAAAACTGTCCCGGCGCAGGAGTTATTCGAGAACCTGAAAACAGCCGGAATTTATGTGCGATATTTCAAAAAGCCCAGAATCGACAACTATCTGCGGATTACAGTCGGCACGCAGGCGGAGATGGAGCGGCTGGTCGAAGTGCTGGTAGAGCTGGTGAAATAGGGCGCGGCATGTTCGAAAACGCGCGGGCAGCAGCGGAAAATACGTTCGCATGCAGACACAGGAACGCACGCGGACAGATGCAGAAAAACGCCGCTGCGCGGCAGAAGGAGCGTGGATAACGAATGGAAATGTATGAGGATTTTGCGTTAGTTTATGATCGGTTCATGGATGAAACGCCCTATGAAGAATGGTGTCAGTTTGTAGTCGGACGCCTGAAACAGGATCAGATCACGGACGGAATCCTGCTGGATCTCGGCTGTGGCACGGGCTCCATGACGGAGCTTCTGGCAAAGCAGGGCTACGACATGATCGGTGTTGATCTGTCAGACAGCATGCTGGACATTGCAATGGAGAAGCGTGCGCAGTCCGGCCATAATATTTTGTATTTGCAGCAGGATATGCGGGAGTTTGAGCTTTACGGAACGGTCCGGGCGGTGATCTGTCTGTGCGACTCGTTAAATTATCTACTGGAAGAAGACGACTTACTGACAACTTTTAAACTGGTAAACAACTATCTTGACCCGAATGGGCTTTTTATCTTCGATTTTAATACGGTCTATAAATACGAAACAGTCATCGGTGACAGCACGATTGCGGAAAACCGGGAGGACTGCAGCTTTATCTGGGAAAATTATTATACGGCGGAGGATCAGATCAACGAATACGATCTGACGATTTTTGTGAAACAGCAAAAAGACCTGTTCCGCAAATTTACGGAGACCCATCTGCAGCGCGGCTATACGCTGGAAACAATGAAGCAGCTCGTGGAACAGTCCGGGCTGATTTTTGTCGAGGCACTGGATGCAGACACGCATGGCAGCGTAACGGAGACGAGCGAGCGGATCTATGTGATCGCGCGCGAGCACGGGAAGAATCTGGGATAAGAAATGAAAATATTTGCGCAACGCAGAAAAGCTATGCGGTGAAAAGCGCAGCGTGGAAATGGCAGGGGCTTGCCGTAAAGTAAGCCTGAGGAATGGAGGAGCTATGGGAGATTATATGGTACGTGCGACGGCGGCGAATGCACAGGTGCGCGCGTTTGCAGTGACAACAAAGGAGCTTGTGGAGACAGCGAGACAGGCACACAACACCAGCCCGGTAGTAACGGCGGCGTTGGGACGTCTGCTGACAGCCGGCGTGATGATGGGCAGCATGTTAAAGGGCGACGACGATCTTTTAACCCTGCAGGTTCGCGGCGATGGTCCGGTTCGCGGTCTGACCGTGACGGCAAACGCCAAGGGCGAGGTCAAGGGCTATGCGACGGTGCCGGACGTCATCCTGCCTGCGAATGCGAAGGGCAAGCTCGACGTCGGAGGGGCGGTCGGCAGGGGAACGCTCTCTGTCATCCGTGACCTCGGCTTAAAGGAACCCTATGTGGGACAGACAGCCCTGGTGACCGGAGAGATCGGGGATGACCTGACCTCGTATTTTGCAACCTCCGAGCAGACGCCTTCTTCGGTGGGTCTGGGCGTTTTGATGGAAAAGACGAATACCGTGCGCTGTGCAGGCGGCTTTATCATTCAGCTGATGCCCTTTGCAGAGGAAGAGACGATTTCGAAGCTGGAGCACAACCTGTCGCTGATCAATTCTGTGACGGCGCTGCTCGACCAGGGAATGACACCGGAGCAGCTGTTAGAGCGGGTGCTGGACGGCTTGGATGTGGAGATTACCGACCGGATGCCCTGCAGCTTTACCTGCAACTGCAGCAAGGAACGGGTGGAAAAAGCGCTGATTTCCATCGGCAAAAAAGAATTGCAGGAGATGATCGACGAGGACAAGCCGATCGAGGTAAACTGTCATTTCTGCGGCAAAACCTATAGGTTCGCCGTGGATGAGTTGAAAAAAATGGAGAAAAAATCCCGATGAAAGACGGTTTTTTAAAAGCTGCGGCGGCTGCACCGAAAATCCGTGTTGCAGACCCTGTCTGGAACGCACTGGAAATCTGTAAGGCGCTGGACTCTTGTTATGCACAGCGTGCAAAGCTGATTGTTTTGCCGGAGCTGTGTCTGACCGGATATACCTGTCAGGATCTGTTTTTGCAGGAACGCCTGCTGGAAGAAAGTCTGGAAGGGCTGCAGACGGTGCTGGAGCATACGAAAGGGCACGATGCGCTGACCTTTGTGGGGCTTCCCTTTGAAAAAGACGGAAAGCTTTACAATGTGGCAGCAGCAGTACAGGACGGCAGGATCCTGGGGCTTGTCCCGAAGCAGAATATTCCAAACTATGGCGAATTTTATGAGGTGCGGCATTTTGCGGCAGGCAGCAGGGAAGTGTCCGAGGTGGATGTACTGGGACAGACCGTACCCTTTGGCGGAAATCTGTTGTTTTCCTGCAGGAATCTGAAAGGGCTTGTCGTGGGCTGTGAGCTGTGCGAGGACGTCTGGGTGATGGACCCGCCCTCGACGGCGCTGGCAAAGGCGGGCGCGACGGTGATTGTCAACCTGTCCGCCTCCAACGAGACGGTCGGAAAGGACACCTACCGTAAGAGCCTGATCGCTGCCACGAGCGCGCGGCTTCTGTGTAGCTATGTCTACGCGAGCGCGGGGGATGGAGAATCTACCCAGGATCTCGTTTTTTCCGGGCATCATATGATTGCAGAGAACGGAAGCGTGCTGGCGGAGGCTGCACGCTTTGAAAACGAGACGATTTTTTCGGAGCTGGATATTCATAAAATCTGCCACGAGCGGCGCAGAATGAGCACATTTGTGCCCGAAAACACAGAAACCTGTGTACGGATTGGTTTTACCTTGGAAAAAGAAGAAACAAAGCTGACGCGCACGTTTGCCCAGATGCCGTTTGTCCCGTCGGATGAAACCTTGAAAAAGGAGCGCTGTGAGCAGATTCTATCGATTCAGGCGCAGGGACTGAAAAAACGTTACGAGCATACGGGGGCGAAAACGGCGGTGATCGGCGTTTCCGGCGGTCTGGATTCGACCCTTGCCCTTTTGGTGACGGCGCGGGCATTTGATTTGCTCGGGAAAGACAGAAACGATATTTTAGCGGTGACGATGCCGTGCTTTGGTACGACGAACCGCACCTATGAAAATGCCTGCAGGCTGGCGCAGACCCTTGGCGCGAAGTTAATCGAGGTGAACATCCGCGAGGCGGTGCAGGTGCATTTTCGGGATATCGGTCAGGATATGGACAAGCACGATGTAACCTATGAAAACGGGCAGGCGCGGGAACGCACTCAGGTATTGATGGATCTCGCCAACCAGAGCAACGGACTTGTCATCGGAACCGGGGATATGTCGGAGCTTGCACTGGGCTGGGCAACCTATAATGGAGATCATATGTCGATGTATGGCGTAAACGTCGGCGTGCCCAAGACGCTGGTGCGCCATTTGGTGGCATATTGTGCGAATACCTGCAGCGAAAGCGAAAAAGTGCTGCAGGAGGTGCTGCTGGATGTCCTCGACACGCCGGTAAGCCCCGAGCTTTTGCCGCCGGAGGACGGAAAGATCAGCCAGAAAACAGAGGATCTGGTCGGCCCCTACGAGCTCCATGATTTCTTTTTATATCAGCTGCTGCGCTGTGGCTTTGGCCCGGCGAAGATCTACCGGCTTGCCTGCAGGGCATTTGAAGGCATTTACAGCAAAGAAACGATCGGCAAGTGGCTAAAGACCTTTTGCCGCCGCTTCTTTGCACAGCAGTTTAAGCGTTCGTGCCTGCCGGACGGACCGAAAGTCGGAAGTGTCGCGGTATCGCCGAGGGGAGACCTTCGGATGCCTTCGGATGCGAGTCGCATGGCATGGCAGAAGGAACTGGATCAGCTGCCGGGATAAGCCTTCCTTTGCGAACGAACTATGCTGGTCATCTGCGTGATAAGCCTTCCTTTGCGAATGCGCTGGGCTGGTCAGGTTTGGGGATATGTCGCCTTTTGCAGCGCAGCGTCGATCGCTTCCAGCAGAAGCTGTGACGTGTAGCGGTTTTCGTCCGGGTAGGTGATGCCTTCGAGGGATTGTTTTTCACAGATCTGTTTTGCCAGTGTATCCATGCAGGGCTCGACCAGCGGATACATGGCTGTGACAGTCTGACTTAAATTGACGAGACGGATGGAAAGAATATCGGAGCTGTCCACGACGACCTCTACATCCGCGTGGTCGTTTCCGAGCTGAACCGTGGAGGTGTATTTTCCGGGCAGGTACAGGGAGGTTTCTGCGTCATAGTCCGGTTTTGGAACTGCCTTTTTGGGCAGAAAGGTCTGCAGCAGCAAAAAAAGCAGTCCAACGCCTAAAACGAGCAGGATTCCGGTATAGATCAGTTCTTTTAAATGAAGTACGATAATTTTTGTTTTGGAACGCATTGCGATACCCCCGGATACTTTGTTATTCCAGTGTACGCAGGGGTTTTACAGATTATGTCTGTATGGAGGATTTATGAAGATCAGATTTACAAAAATGCAGGGCTGTGGGAATGATTACGTTTATGTCAATGGATTTACGGAGCATATACCGCAGGAAAAGAAGCCGGAATTTGTCCGCTTTGCCAGCGACCGTCATTTCGGGGTCGGCGGCGATGGCGTTATTTTTATCAATCCTTCTGACGAAGCGGATTTTGAGATGGAGATGTATAACGCAGACGGCACAAGGGCGGAAATGTGCGGAAACGGCATCCGCTGCGTGGCAAAATATGCCCATGACAAAGGATTGACCGATCGGGCAAGGTTTTCCATTATCAGCGGCGGAAAAGTGAAATATATGGATCTGACGGTGGAAAACGGCGTGACAAAAGCGATTCGTGTGGATATGGGCGAGCCGATTCTGACGGCGGCAGAGGTTCCGGTTGTTTCTAAAAACCGACAGTCCGTCGATGAAGAGATCACGGTGGAGAATCAAACATACCGCATGACCTGCGTGTCTATGGGAAATCCCCATGCCGTTGTTTTCGTGGACAGCACGGCAGATTTGCCACTGGAGCAGATCGGACCGCATTTTGAGCATCACGAGAGATTTCCGAGACGCACCAATACCGAGTTTGTGGAAATCGTATCCCCGGAATATGTAAAAATGCGGGTCTGGGAGCGCGGAACCGGTGAAACCCTTGCCTGTGGAACAGGCTGCTGTGCGACGGCGGTTGCCTGCGTTTTAAACGGCAAAACGGGGCGGAAAGTGACCGTAGAGGTGCTGGGCGGTGCGTTGACGATCCAATGGGACGAAAAGACGAACCATATCTTTATGACAGGTCCGGCGGAGTTTGTCTTTGACGGAGAACTGGAATATGAGGTTTAACACGACAGATGATTCTGAAAAAGAAGATACCGAGAGATTTTTATAAGCTGTTCCGCACCCAGAACATGGAGTATTACATGCAGCTTCTGACCGCTTTGTACGAGGCGGATCAGGAAGCCTATGCCCTGACGCAGCTGACGGATTCGGAATGCAGGAGCATTCTGGCGGAAACGATCGCCAGGGTCAACCTGGTCTGGTGGGAGGATGAAACAGAAAAAACGGAGGACGAAGGCTTTCCCGGGCTTTCGCCCTCCGCTGTTTTGGACAGGTTTGTGAAGTGGGGCTGGCTTTCGAAGGATTTTGATGAAAAATTAAACTGCTATATCATTGGCTTTCCGGAGTACAGCAGGCTGTATGTGGAGCTGTTTGACCGTCTTGAAAAAGAGGATGACAGCATGGAGCGGGAAAGTATTCTGTCTGTATACAGCGCCCTTTACACCTATGATTCGGATCCGGAAAAAAATAACAGCATTTTAAAAAGTGCCCTGCGCACATCCAAAAGCCTCGGACAGATGCTGTCCAATATGCAGGACAGCATGCGGCTGTGGTTCGATGAACTTTCCAAACGAAAGGACTTTATCGGAATTCAGGAGGTTCTGGTCAACGAGATCAACAATCGCGAGAGTGTAAAATATGCAATTTTAACAACGACAGACAGTTTTTACCGCTATAAGGAGGCGGTCAAGGAGCTGATTGCGAAGATCCTGGAGGAAAATGAAAACCGCCGGGAGGGGCTGACGGTGCAGAAGCGGATGCTAATGGCTGCACAGGGCAGCGACAGCAGCGCGCCCGAACCGTCAGAAAGCGCAGGAGGCAGCTATGCAGCGTCCATGCAGGCGAAAGCACTGGCATCCGGCGCGTCTGCGCCCGCCCTTTTAAGGCTGGAGCGCGGCATCCAGTTCTGCGAAGAGGCGGCGCAGCTGGTTCTTTTGGTGGAGCGCGAATTTGATTTAATCGAGAAAAAGTATAACCGCCTGATCGAATTGAAAACCGTCTTTGCGCGGCGGGCGCTGGCGAGAATCCACTACCTTTTGCAGGAGGGTGCAGGCGTAGAGGACAGCACACTGGAGCTGATCGGTTTGCTCAACCACAGCGACAAAAAAGAAGCACTTTTGGAAGAGCTGCGGGACAGCATGTATGTGACGGCACCGTTTTCCATTGTCGGGGACGCGAGCCTTTACAACCGTCGGCCAAGGCTGGAAAATCAGTTCGTACCGCTGGCTCTGCAGGAGGAGGCGTCCTCGGAAATCGCAGATTTCGTCCCGAAGCCGCTCTATACCGGCAGACAGCTGGAGGAGTTCAGACGGCGGTATACGAAGAACGGAGTTTTTCAGGTTTTGGAGGATACGGTGCAGTCGGCAGAGGATCTGGAAAAGCTTCTGTTTATCTGGCAGGAGGCGACCCAGAGCAGACAGGAGGAAGACCGGATTTTGCTGCAGGAGGAAATCCATCAGAAGGACGGCTTTTCCTACACCGGTTTTAGTATAGACGAAACGGAGAATTGATACATGTTTTCATATCTGGAGGAACGCACCCCCGTCGAGGTGGAGGCGATTCGAAGAACCATACAGGAGCTGCTTCGTCAGACCTGTATTTTACAGGTAAAATACGATCCGGTGACGCTGACGGCCCGGGATAATGGGCGCTATCAGGTCTGTTTAAAGCACCGGGAATTTATTGCGGACTATCTTTCTGTGATGGGCTGTGAGCTGGTGCACGACCCGCAGGATCATCTGTTCCGGATCACAGGCGACGGTGCAGCGATGGAAAAAATGAGCCTGACGACGACAAAGCTTTTGCTTTTGTTAAAGCTGATTTACCGGGATAAAATCATGGGCGAGGGACTGCATGCAACGGTGACGACTCTGGCGGAAATCCGGGAATACGGCAGAAATACCGGACTGCTTCCGGGAAAATTGAACGCACAGGACTGGCAGGCTGCGCTAAATCTGATGAAAACCCACCAGATGATCGAGTTGCCGGGGGCGATTTTGAACGTGGAGGATCAGACGCCGATCTATATTTACGGTACGGTGAATATTTTCTGCTCGTCCTTGGCGATCAACGAGCTGGTACAGCGTTATCGGGATGACGCAGAAGAAAAAACGACGGAAGGAGAAGAGAAACGTGAAACAGGCGAAGAAGATCTTTACCCGGATGTGTCTGAATAACTGGGGCGGAATCAGCCATCGAATGATGGAATTTCATGAATATGTGAACCTGTTCAGCGGCAAGAGCGGATCAGGTAAATCAACGGTAATGGATGCTGTGCAGGTAGTCCTCTATGGAAGTGTGTCTGCATATTTTCTGAATAAGGCAGCGGACGATGCGAAGAACCGAAGAAGCGTCATGAGCTATCTGCGTGGTGCACAGAAGGATGGTACGTCCAACCGAGCGGATCAGGATTTTTATTCTACATTGGTTCTGGAAGTAAAGGATACCGGGCTTCATACCACCACCTGTTTTGGCGCGGTATTTGAGATCGGCAGAACGGATA
>OGDF01002947.1_pt1 | contig 21764 bp, 22 predicted proteins | sample 1570141 | NCBI WGS metagenome assembly OGDF01 (sample SAMEA4370581, study PRJEB24528) | human gut metagenome | reverse complement strand
ATTTTCTTTATCTATCTTTACCTCTTATTCTCTCTCAATGTTGTCAATGAACTCGTCCCGTTTGTTCCGTTTCTGATGCTTTAGGCATCGTTGTTTCTCAAACGGACTGCAAAGATACGCAGTTTTTTATTACCTCCAAACTTTTTTCGACTTTTTTTTCAAAAATTTCACAATAAATCATTTTACCCATCGAAATTTCTCATTTTTCACCCAAATTTCCCTCCTCCTGCCGACAATTCCGACGACAACAAATTCCTGAACATTGACAAGCAAACTGTGCACAAGCATCGACTTTTTTAGTATTTTTGTAAAATCACGGACCGCGTACGCGAAAATACGGATAACTTATACTAATATATTATATGGAAGAAAAAAGAACGACTCTGCCGGAAAATGCGCAGAGGGAACTTAAACCGGGCGAAAAATACGAACCGCTTCTGAGCCCACAAAAAAACTATCCTGAAGTCACACCTTATTCCGTTTGCGTCGGACTGGTGATGGTCATCATCTTTTCCGCCGCCGCAGCATATCTCGGACTGAAGGTCGGACAGGTATTCGAAGCGGCAATCCCGATCGCAATCATTGCCGTAGGCCTCACAAGCGCATTGGGCAAGAAAGGCGGCCTAGGACAGAATGTCATCATCCAGTCCATCGGCGGATGCTCCGGTTCAGTGGTTGCCGGCGCCATCTTCACTCTCCCTGCCATATATATATTAGGTGTAGAGGTAAACTTTATGCAGATGTTCCTCTCCTCCCTCCTGGGCGGAATCCTGGGCATCCTCTTCCTCATCCCGTTCAGAAAATACTTCGTCAAGGAGATGCACGGCAAGTATCCTTTCCCTGAAGCCACGGCCACCACACAGGTACTGGTAAGCGGCGAAGGCGGAGGAAACAATGCCAAGACATTGATACTCAGCGGTCTGGTCGGCGGCCTCTACGATTTCATCATCGCCACGTTCGGCGCATGGAGCGAAACTATCACCACCACCGTCACATCCGTAGGCCAGCACATTGCCGACAAGGCCAAGGTTGTGCTCAAGCTGAACACTGGAGCGGCAGTCCTCGGACTGGGCTACATCGTCGGACTGAAATACGCATTCATAATCTGCTGCGGCAGCTTCCTCGTCTGGCTTGTCATCATCCCGCTAATGAACCTCATCTGGGGCGGACAGGTCATTGACCTCATGAACTCCGGCATCACACAGACCATCGGAGACATGTCCGCAGACCAGATTTTCAAGGAATACGCACGACACATCGGTATCGGCGGCATTGCGACAGCCGGCATCATAGGCATCATCAAATCTTTCGGCGTCATAAAATCTGCAGTCGGACTTGCAGCCGGCGAGTTCACCAAAAAGCCGGGCGCCAAAGTCGAAGCCTGCGACCGCACCGATGAAGACATGCCGATGAAAAGCATTGTCTTCGGCATTGTCATAGCCCTCCTGGCGATTTTCGCATTCTTCGCATTGGGCGGAGTCGTGGAAAACATCTGGCAGGCGCTGGTCGGCGTGCTCATTGTCGGCATCATTTCCTTCCTGTTCACGACCGTGGCTGCGAACGCGATTGCTATCGTGGGCTCGAATCCGGTCAGCGGCATGACCCTTATGACATTGATAATCGCGTCATTGATACTCGTGGCCGTCGGCCTGAAGGGCAATGCCGGTATGGCGGCGGCGCTGGTCATCGGCGGAGTCGTCTGCACCGCGCTGTCCGTCGCAGGCTCGTTCGTGACCGACCTGAAAATCGGATATTGGATCGGCACGACGCCTAAGAAGCAGGAAATCTGGAAGTTCGCGGGTGTCGCCGTCGCTGCTGCAACCGTCTGCGGCGTGATGCTCGTGCTGAACAAGACCTTCGGTTTCACCGGGGACAATGCTCTTGTCGCGCCTCAGGCCAATGCCATGGCAGCTGTGATCCAGCCGCTTATGAACGGCGGCGGCGCTCCATGGGTCCTCTACGGCATCGGCGCACTCATCGCTATCATCCTGACAATGTGCAAGATACCGGCTCTTCCGTTCGCGCTCGGAATGTTCATCCCTATCGACCTGAACCTGCCGTTGCTCGTCGGCGGCGGAATCTCCTGGTTCGTCGGCTCCCGCAGCAAGGACGCCAAGGTCAATGCCGAGAGACAGGAAAAAGGCACGCTCATCGCCTCCGGATTCATCGCCGGCGGTGCTCTGATGGGTGTCGTCAGCGCAATCCTCAAGTTTGCCAATGTCAATGTCTATTTGACCGACTGGCAGGCAATGTACGGTGAAGCTATCGCCATCATCCCTTATATCGCATTGATAGTCTTCATGATAGGGGTGGCAATGAAAGTGAATGACAAAAAACAACTACAATAATTTATGGAAAAGATATTGGACAGATTCCTGAGATATGTCGCCATCGACACTCAGTCTGATGAAAATTCGGAGTCACAGCCAAGTGCGGCAAAGGAACTGGATTTATTGAAATTGCTCTGCAAGGAGCTGAACGACATGGGAGTAGAGGCCACGCTCGACGAGTACGGCTACGTGATGGGCTCCATACCGTCAAACATTGACAAGAAAGTTCCCGCAATAGGCTTCATCGCTCACGTGGATACGTCGCCTGATGCTTCCGGAAAAGACGTCAAACCGCAGATTATCAAGAACTATGACGGCGGTGACATCGAGCTGAAGGGTGTGCCGGGACTGTTCCTGAAGCCGTCCGAATTCCCTGAGCTGCTGGCTCACAAGGGCGAGACCATCATCACCACTGACGGCACTACGCTGCTAGGAGCTGACGACAAGGCGGGTGTTGCAGAGATTATGGACGCAGCACAATATATCGTAGAGCATCCTGAGTTCAAGCATGGTGACATAAAGATCGGCTTCACTCCGGATGAGGAAATCGGCCGCGGTGTCGTGAAGTTCGACGTGAAGCGCTTCGGTGCCGACTACGCCTACACGATGGACGGCGGCGAAATCGGTGAGCTGGAGTTCGAGAATTTCAATGCCGCTTCCGCCAAGATTCATATCCAGGGGCGCAATGTCCACCCGGGCTACGCGAAGGACAAGATGAAGAACGCCATCCTTATCGGCATGGAGTTCAATGACTTGCTTCCTATCGGCCAGCGTCCTGAGCTGACGGAGGGTTATGATGGTTTCTTCCACATCATCAGTTTCAAGGGTTCGGTAGAGGAGGCTGATTTCGGCTACATCATCCGCGACCACGACCGCAAGAAGTTCGAGGAGAAGAAGGAGCTTATAGCTCAATGTGTCAATTTCATCAATGTCAAATACGGTGAAGGCACTGCCACTCTGGAGATCAAGGACCAGTACTACAACATGCGTGAGCAGGTGGAGCCATACTATTTCATCGTGGAAAAGGCGGTCAAAGCCATGGAGATGGCAGGCATCAAGCCGAAGATCCAGCCTATCCGCGGCGGCACTGACGGAGCGAATCTTTCATTCAAAGGCCTCCCATGCCCGAACATCTTCGCCGGCGGCATGAATTTCCACGGCAAGATGGAGTTCGCCCCTCTCGAGAACATCGAAAAGGCCTCTGAGGTGGTCCTGAACATCATCAAGCTGTTCGCGGAATAGTCTGCAGGACAATGTTATCAAGCATTTATAGCGATGGCGACCTTCACGTGGAGGCCGCCATTTTAGTCAGCTAATCAGAAACACGAACAAATCTTGCAATTCGCTCATTTACAGTTCTCAAGTAAAGACGTTTCATCTTATCGTTCAGAAAACTGTTCCCTATAAGAGTAACGGCTAATTCAGGCAAACGCATATATTTATCAAGAATCCGGTTTATACGAGGCAATCGTAGTCCGATCTGCTCTCCAAAGCGTACAAAGTCAATGCGACATGGATGACCTGATTGATCATACACGTCACTTTTGAAGATATTCGGTGATAGACCGCCATCAAGACCAAAGTCTTCACCATTAACATGCAAACTGGTATTCAGCAAATCATACGCTGGTGCAAGCCGATAGTCATTCCCCTTCAAAACCAATGAAAAATTCTTAAAATGATCATCCCCATTTGCATATATATAGTTATACACAACAAGTTCGAAGAATTTCTCCATATCAACCATCCAGGCAGAAACATTTTTTCTGATTGCGATTGCAATATCCTCATAGCAACCACAGTATTTGAATTCTTTTCCAGTTTCCCCCTCATTTTTCCCGATTACCGAGGCAAAATCTTCCATCAGCAATTTGGAGCCATTCGGAAGCACATCGAATCTTCTGGTTATATAGACCATCTGACCTTTCTTGGTAAAGCATAATCCGTTGGCCGCCGTATCTATACCATAAACACGGAAAGCAATTTGCATTGTAAGATGCTCATTAGCAGGAATTTGTTTACGTTCGCGCAACGTTTCATCCCAAGGAGCCGGTTTCAGAATATATGTAGATTGCTCATTATCTTCCGCAATCCTGATATGTCCGGAGTCAACGATGGCAGGAAATTTTTCCTGTACTCCAGACACAGATATCCGATGCATGGCATCAATAATTGTTTGCTTATTTCGGACATTCTCAAGTTCAAAATCCAAATAAGGACTTACCTTGACGCCATTGAACAATGACTTGACTGCATTCGGACAATATGTGGTATATCCCCTATCAAGAGATGAAGGACAGCATTGAATATCAACCATTTATCCTCGCATTTTTTAAATTGACGCCTCCTATGAAATCGCTTCCCGCCATAGCGATAAGAATGCCGAATAAATCATTGTCGTCAATTCTTCGAGTCCGGCATATTACATTGCGATTTGCTCCTTCCGGAAGCATATTCGCAAAGAAGGGAAATAAAAGAGCTGATTCGTAGATTCTATTTCTTTTTGACAATGTAACTGATATTGAAGGAGCATCAGACAAATAATAGTCAGCCTCATACTGGAAACAATATCCGTCGCCAGGATGCTTTTCCGTCAGCACCCCAGCCTTTATGTCGTTTACATATACATCTAACTGTCTCATATTTATTCTAAATAGTATCAGACCGTCTGACGCACCTGGAAGACGATTTCCATGCCCAAGACCTCCAATATTTTCAATACCGTCGACATAGAAGGGTTTCCCTTTTTCCTCTCAACATCTTTGACTGTCGCCAAGCCCACTCCTGCCATTTCAGCGAGGTCCAATTGCGATATCTCAAGAGTTTTCCTACGATTTTTTAACACATCACTAAGTTCCATAAGTCCAATAAATCATACTTTTGACGTAAAAATATACATTATTCTTCGGAATTGCAAGAAAAAGTATAATATCTTGGACTTTTTCAGAAAAACTATAATTCTGAATTTCAACAAATGCCTCTCACCATAATTTCGAACAACCTGCACTTGCGTATTTCGAAGAACACACTGATAATCAATAGGTTACGGAAAAACCAGAAAGCCAGGTTACCCGAAAAAACAGGTAATCTGGCTTTCATATTATTTGCTAATTCTCTATAAATCAATGCTTTTCACGATTAGGCAAGAGCCAGGTTGTTCTGAAAATTTCACACCCATAATATCACTGGACAGACACTAGAAAAGTTCGGAGAAAATACACCAGACAACTAGCACTACCGCCAATATCGAAACTATGGTACTGATCAGACATCCGAATAACGACATCTTGTCACGCAGGACAGACGACACATCACTCAAGAATCCGCTAAACACACTCCTCAGCAAATACAGGATCAAGCCTATTACAAAAATAATCACAAACCATAGTGGAACACCCTCAACCATAATTTTTCATCTGTTTTCAAACATTGACTCTATCCGACTCAATGATTCATCATACTCCGCAATCTCTTTTTTCTTCATCTCTGCGTCAGGAAAGATATTGTTCAACTCGTTCAACTTCTTCTCGACACCATCTAACTTCAATTTGATTTCATGAAGCGACTTCATCTTGGCATCAATAGCCAACATCAATTTCTTCTTTGCCGAAATAAAGGCATCATAGTCCGACAGACTGTCACCAACATTGTCAGCAATGATCCCGTTTTTAAAAAATGCAGCCATAATTAGCAATTAAAACTTATAATCGCTTACCCCCAAACCTTTAATCTTTAGTTCAGGAAGCGATTCGTTTTCTTTTTCCGGTTCAATGTGAGCCTTAATTGTATCCGCAATAGTTTTGCAAACCGCCATTCTGCGTGGATCATGACAAATCAGGCTCCATGCAATACGCAAGACAAGCCCATTGACATTATCTCGATTCTTCAATTTTCTGATGAAAAGCCCCGAACTGTTCGACTGGTGGTATCTCTGCCTGTCACAACTGACGCCAAACTCGTTTTTCAAATTGGCTTCGATTTCAGAGAGAAGCCGTCTCAGTTCCTCCTTGTCTCGAACAAGCAAATCCGGCGCGTCAAAACTTTCATCGCCTTTAGGTCCACCATATCCGAAATGAACTTGCGTGGGATATTCCGGTTCATTTGCACCACTCGCTGCAAGCATTGCGATTACCCAGCTACCTTCTCTACTGGACAATCTTTCTATGTCAGACAAAAAGATCGGATAGTCCGGATGCATACGGTTCGATGAATTAGAATAAAAAGAGAAATATGGATGAGACCGTCCTATTTCACGTCCCACATAATTAAATCCACCGATCTTCGCAAGATAATATGCAAAATGTCCTATTATAGGATCCGCCACATTTGAAGGAGCCACTATTGTAACTAACGACCCCCTATCAATTACGCATCCATATTTAGTATTGACATGGAAAGCCTCCACCGCAAGTTTATCCTGCGGCAATCTATCCACTGGCACTGTAGCTGCAACATTGATAAACCTGAAATCCGAACTGCCCTCTACAGCCTCAAAGACATCGTTTTCCTTCATTTTCATTCGGGCCTGAACGTCCACAAGAGAAAGAAACTGAGGCATAATCTGATAACCCGTATAGCGGTCGAGAACGCGTTCAAACGCATTATGCAATTTCAGTTTATTCTGATCCAACGCCTCGCTATGGCGCTCATCTTCAAGAACTTCGACAAAGCCCGAGCCAATGAGACCTGCCGGCACCGCAAATATGGCAATCCCCAGTAATCCGACTATCGAAGCAATGACTTGACCACCAACGGTCGCCAATGGAAAATCCGCAATCTTGCCAGGATCGCCTAAATACTTAGCGAATGCCCAGACAAGAGTTTGCCACCCATTTTCACAAAGCTCTGGCTGTGCATCATGCTCGGCATAATACAAAAGGAATGAAAGAATTACCGTCAGTATGCACAAAAACATCAGGCTTATGGAAAGCTCTTGCTTTTTCGCTATTATGACCTTGCCTAAAATCCGAAAAGATTTCATATACCGGAATATGCGGAAAAGCCTTGCGATTCTAAGAATCTTAAGCGCCGCAACCGGTATCTTCATGCAGAAGCTTAAATAAAACGGATATGTCGACAAGCAATCAATTAGCCCGTAAAAGCTAAAGCAATAGCGCACGCGCCCCCAGAATCCTGCATATTTCGGATTGACAACATCTGCCACCCATATACGTAAAGTAACTTCAATTGTAAAGACAACTGTAGTAAACACGTCCACAAATCTAAGGACTCCACCATATTGTTCGGAAACGCCCTCAAATGTTGACAGAAATATCTCCAGCGAACTTATCAGAATCAGCGCAATTATCACCCAGTCAACGATATTGTGCCATTTCTTCGTATGCAGATTATCATCAAAAACGCAAGCAAGGTCTTTTTTAAAGGCTTTACACTTTTCGCGCATCTTTTCCTCCCGCCCCATAATACTTGTTCAATTTACCAGTAATGGCCTTCACTATAAATCCGCCAATTTTTCTTTCCAAACCTTGTTTGGTCATCGGAACTCCCGTTGTTCGCACAATTTTTTGTTTCAACCCCGTGATACCCAAAGCGCGCTTCCACGAGAATGACAAACCCGGAATTTTCATATATTACTTTCTGGCTCTTTCTCTCGCAAGACTCGCTTTCGCCGAATCTATTTGACGTTTATACGATTCTATCTGCCTGTCGTGAGATGCAGCACGATCTATCTTGGTTTTTCGATACGATGCTTTTGACGATGGTGAGGATGCGCTTTTTACAAGACTGGCATAGCGCTCATTATCACTTTTTTTAGCCTCTTTTTCCTTCGCCATTCTTGCACGAAGATCAATAATTAATTTTTTGTAATATTCTACACTCATATCAGTTTAATATTATCTGTATTCGCCTTTCTTACAACCATTTTTTTCACATTCAGCATTAAATGCAGACAACGTCTTTTCGTCCTGAGAACCTGAAGTATAATATCGATGCCCAGTTACGTCTGTGTAACATACCTGCGCATATAGCCCGAACACTGTATCAAACTCCTTTTCTACAGATTTTATCTTTTTATTGCCGGATATGCTGATATCTCCACCAGAGTCTGCTCTTCTGACAGATGCAAGAGTCTTATCTCCAGGCAACTGTGTCTTCACCGGTTCTTTCCGCATATAACTATAATACAAACCAAGCCTTAGATACGGGAATCTCTTATTGAATTCTTTCTGAAGAGTAGCAATTTTCTTATTTCCGTTTACAGAAAGTTCCGTCACGGTTTTCGTAGTAGTCTTTGCTGCAGTTTTAGCCGTTGTTTTTTTAGTCACAGGCATAGTTCAGTTTTTTTAAGGATTATTTTTCGGTCATACAATTAAGCCGGAAGCCCAGAATAGACCTCCGGCATTAACAGGTTAGCAATTATTTTCCTGCTGCTACAAGTGTAACCTTGTCGTCTGCAAGTTTTGTATCGCTGGAATTAGATACTTGAACACCAATACCCCAAGCCGCAGCAAACTCAGTCTCAAATTTTCCTACAGTCTTGTTTCCACCGACTACTAATTCTCCACCTTTAGCGCCTTCAGAGCGAAGGCTTCCAAGTGTAGCCTCGTCATCAGCCATAGCACCTCTACAAGTCACGCTCTTGTAAACACGCAATGAGCTTCCGAAATTCTTTTTGAAATTAGCCTTAAGGGTCTTGACCTTCATGCGGCCATCAATTCTCAATTCTGCCATGATTTTAAGATTTAAGTTATTCAACAATAATAAATTCTGTTCTACGATTTGCTTCTCTATCATTAGGATCTACCGGCTCACTGCTACCCTTACCCTCATATGAAAGTCTGGAGCCGTCAACTCCCTGAGAAATAAGGAAATCAACAGCAGTTTTCGCACGCTTTTCAGAAAGTTCCTGATTGTGCTCCGCATTACCTTCGTCCGATGTATGTCCCTTAATAAGGAGTTTCAACTGCGGATTCTTAATCAGCACATTAGCCAAGTCATGCAGTGCAAACTTTGCTTTGTCGTTAAGTTCATACGAATCCGCATTAAACTGAGCCGCATTGAAGTTCTTAGCGATTTCCTCAACCTGCTGTATATAAACAGTATCTACCCTTACTACCGTAACAGTATCTTTTTGAATCACAGTCACGACTTCCGGTTTCTTGTTCCATTTCATCAAAAGGAAGAGAAAAAGCAATACAGCACAAGCGATAAGTGCCAACAGCGGCCAGATATTCTTTTTCTTAGTCTTTGGCGCACTCACTTTCGCAGGAGTCTCCGGTTGGATGAATTCCAAATAATATCCACCCTTCTTTCCGAACCCTTTCTCAACATTCTCCATCTTGGAAACAACAATGCCATACTTAACTGCGTGCTTGACAAGTCTTTCATAACTTGGTTTAGTCCACATTGAGACAACAGCAACCTTAAGTCCATCCGCCATTGTCAAAAGGCAATCCTCATCGTCGAAATAACCGTTCCAGTTAACATTATCCATCTGTGACTGAATCTCGCTCAATGTCTTGAAATTGTGTTTCACTCCCGAATCAGGATTGAGTGAGTCTGGAAAAGCTTTCTTGAGCTGATCTAGTGTAGTTTCCGGATGCAAGGTCATATAAGCGTGCATGATTCCAAGCGCCGTCCTATTCTGAGCCTTGCCGTAAACTTTAACTTTCACATCCATATTTAGCTATTTATTATTAAGGAATTCAATTAGTTTACTTCCAATTTGCCTGGTAGTCCAGTTAGAATCGAATTCAAAACCAGTTGCAGAGGATATGCTCCTCAATGCTTCTTTAGTATTCTCATATGTGCGATAAGTATCAATGTGGCCATTGTCTTTTTTGACAATCACATAATTATCCACGTGAGCTTCACTGCCTTCACCAAATTCTTTAATCAACCTGGCGCCAAACTGCTGAGTATTCCATGACGGATCATACTCAAATCCCTTAGACTCTGCTATCTCGCGTAACGAGCCTTTCACATTGTCATAATTACGGAACACCTCGATTGCGCCATCGTCTTTCACTGAGACAACGTACTCACCATAAATTGCTGATTTCTTTGCCATAATTTATAATGTATAATTATTTCTGTCTTGCAGCCGCACCGATAGTCAGGCTGTTGTCACATAGTTTCTTATTGTTGAAATCCGCAATCTGAACATTGACCCCAAAATGATCCTTGAATGTTTTTTCTGCATCCCCGACTTTCATGCTGGCTTTAATCTTAAGAGCACCAGCCTTAGTTTTCAAGTCAGTTTTAGTCGACACTTTATTGAGTTGAGCAAGGGTCAGTTCTCCATCAGCAATCACCTGTCCTTTATAGACACGAAGTGAAAGACCGAAGTTCGCTTTGAAATTATTACAAAGTGTTTTGATTTTTGTCTGAGGCTTAATTTCAAAGTCCGCTGCCTTGAAATTATCACCTATTTTCTGCAACAGGTTACCTAATCCCATAATAGAGAGTGTGTTTATTAGTTGTTATTATACGCAAAAAAGGACACGAACATTATTGTTCTTGTCCTCTTATCAGGTCTTAGACTACCCTCCTTATGAACAAGCAACAATGCTCGTGTCCAAATATCGGGTATATGACTATATACAACACGACATGGACACAAGCGTTGTCACTGCCCGCCGATAAGGATCAAAGTGTCTAAGTTTGATAAGAAGGCGGAAACGTTGAAACGCTCTATGTCTTTATTTGCACTCCCTGTGGGGAGGGAGATGCCACAAATATATAAAATAGTTTCAACAATTCAATCAATGTGTCAATGAATTTCATTCAGCATTGTCCGGAGTCAATTGCTTTCCCGTCAATGCCTCTGAACTTGCTGAAGGAGACACTGCATCAGTAATGCTGTTCGTAATAGATGAACCTCTGTTGCTGAGCGACTTGAATCATCGCGGCAAGACCAGGCTGACGTACCTCTGTGGCGGCAAGACAAGCGGGACGCGGCCACGCCTAAATTTGTAACTTATTGATAATCAAATACCATTCGAATAAAAGCGTGGAAACGCGGCCAAAAAAAGCCTACGTTTCCACGCTCTGTTTTATAACTTATTGATAATCAGCGACTCTAAAAATAAGGCGTGGATGCGTCCCGACGGTGCGCCGTGTCAGGATAACCGCGGAGATAGTTATGACTTCTCCTCCTCCACAGGCACGTCCACGGCATTCTCAGCTGACTTCTCCGCCTCACGGGCTGCACGCTCGGCCGCCTTGCGGTCTTCCTTCTCCTTTTTCTTGGCGAAAACTGCCTTGTACTTCTCCAGGCGGGCATTTTCCTTCGCCTCACGCGCTTTGATGGCCTTGAGCTGCTTCAGTTTCTTGGCACGCAACTTGGCCGCCTTCTTATCCGCAGCCAACTTGGCCTTGGCAGCATCCAGGCTGTCCAGACGCGCCCACTTCGCCTCACGTGCGGCATCCTTCGCGGCACGAAGCGAATCACGCTGCGCCTTCTTCAATGCAGTGGCATCAAGTACGGCAGCATTGACGGAAGAAGAATCCGAAGACATTGACAATGAATCAGTTGCTGCCTTGGTAGAATCCGCGACAGCCTGAACTGCAGCATTGAGCGAATCCTTAGGCGGAACATTGGCGAGAGAATCCGGAGACTGCACGGACGCCGTATCGGCCGGCATGACGCGCGCAGCCTCCTTTTTGCGGGCCTTTGCATCTGCCTTGGCGAGCCTTCCGCGCTCGATCTCCTTCATCACGCCCGGCATATAACCCGGATAAAACTTGTCGGTATACTCAAACGACGTCCTCGGACGAGCCGCGTAACGAGAACGCTCTGAAGGCCTTATGGAATATGGAGTCACATCCTGCCTGCCGGAAGGACGAAGCTCGGGCTGCCACGAGAAACCCTTCAGCACACGCTCCTCACTCGTCATCTGTGCCACCGGATAACCGTCATTCTTCGCGGACTCGAAATAATAAACCCGGTCAATATCCCCGTTTTTGAAATACGCACTCAGCATCTTCGCCTCGCTCTTGTTCACGGTCGCGTAAACACTATCCTCCTGCAGATAGAAAATCGCATTGGCATCACCCATCGCATCGAAACGCGACAATGCACCGGTAGTGTCGAAATAAGCGAGCATCTCCGTAGCGCGGATCTGGTCGTAGCACAACGTATCTTCCTTGATGGCAATGAACGCATTGGACATCAGACTCGCCTTCTGCAGCGACTGGTTTTTCAGAACAGCGAAAAGACTGTCCGCCGAATACTGCCTGTTAGACTCGTTCCACACGATCGGCCTCTCATACATCCTCACCAATGAATCCAAGTCATTGTAAGCCAGAGAATCGCATGCAATCTGAATATCTGATTTATAAAGCTTTACATTCTTTACAGCGGTGATGAAACTGATTTTCGTGGAATCCAGCGGCTCCGGAATACTATCCTTCTGAACAGCGAGCGAATCCGTTGCTGACGCAAGAGAATCCAACCCGACTGCCAATGAATCCGGGCCCGTCGTCAATGAATCCGTTCCCGCCGGCTTCGAGTCCTGCCCTGCGGCCGCAGCATTCGGGTCAATGCCTTTGTCCACGGCACCCACTTTCGGCGCCTTCACATCACCCTCCACCTTGTCCGCACCACCTTTCTTGCCACCTTTAGGCCTGTTCGGATCATTCTCCGCAGCCTTTGCCGCAGCCTCAGCCGCCTCCTTCGCCGCTTTCTGGCGATAATTCTGGACAGCATCCACAGACAAGTCCTCAAGACGAGACTTGGCGGCACTCTTCACGGCATCCTCTATCTGGAACATCATAAGAGACTGAGCCACAATCGAATCCGCGCCGAAATACACCGAATCAGGCGGCGCTGTTTCCGACTTCACCACCCCGATGACAGCCGGCTCGCGCGTCATGACCAGTCGGGACAATGAATCCGTATACAGCATCCTTCCGGCGACAGCCGACATATCCCTCGTCGTATCCGTAACCTGCGCATTGCCAAGAAGTTCAATATCGCCGGTAGGACGATAGTAGAACAATGAATCCGCCCATCCCTCCTGCGTGTCGCTCATACCATGGACATCCAGGCGGAAAAGGAAAATCTCCCTGTTGCGGTCATACCATCCGGCATTGGAAGACAACATGTTGTCCTCGCTCCAGGCATCGGTACCGAAACCGAAAGATGCCTTGTTCCGGGCAGAATCATATACGAGATTCGTCGTCTTCACGAACACGGAATCCGTGAACATATTGACATTGTCGGAAAATGTGAACGTCTTCGCCTTCGAATCGTAAGTACCTGTGCGACTTTCGATTACCTGACCTTCGGCATCCTTCATGGAACCGCCGTTGAAAAATATCGCGACACTGTCACGCGTATTGTAGTCAAGGAATTCCGTACGGAGAACATTGTGGTCCTTGTCCTCCAGCTGCACCAGCGAGCCGCGGAACTCGGCCAGGTCACGGTCCACATAATAGGTGAGCTTGTCACCGGTCAGAACCGTCTGATCCTGAAGGATTTTCACATTGCTGATAGCGAAAATTTCATTGGTCCGCACATTCCAGAGCGCGGTATCGCAAATGAGAAAAGTGTCATTGTGCAAGAAACGCGCAGGCCCCGTAACCTTACGGTAATCCACCCCGTCCTTTTCTATCAATTCCATGGACTGCGCGCTCAACAGGCGTACAAGAGAATCCACCTGACTGCCTTTTTCCTGGGCAGACAGGCGGAAAAACATTGACAGAAATATCAATCCCGCTATGAGACTTCTGCGAAAAGTCATGATTATTTCTCAGATGTGCCCTCTTTTGCGACCTTGTTCCAGCCGTCGCGTGAGAACTCGCAATTCTTGAAGAGAGGGTCAATGACTATATATGTAGTTTTTATCTTACCGTCAATGAATTCGTCGATGGCCGCATTCTGTTCCTTGGCACGTGCCTCTTCGAGCAAGTCGCTGTAATCATTGTCGAAAGAAGCGGTATGCGCCGGAATAATCTTGTCGACGCGGATAATCTTATATACGGTATTGCCGTCGCGGCCCTCATTGTCCTTGGACTCCACCGGCTCCGAAATCTCGCCCTCCTTCAAATCCTTGATAGCAGCATAGTCCTGAGGCTTCAGCTGGTCAATCTCGAAATACGAAGAACCGGTATTAGGGTCAGCCATCTGACCGCCGTTGGTCTTCGTCTGCGCGTCCTGAGAATAGAACTTCGCAGCAAGCTCGAACGTCACAGCGTCATTCTGAATCTCCGTCTTCAACGAATCCAGCGTAGCGAACGCTTTCTGCCTGTCCTGGTCTGTGTATGAAGGCTTTATGAGGATGTGACGAGCATTGAACATGTCACCTTTCTTCTCCAGCACCTCTATGATATGGAATCCGTCGGGAGTCTCGACAATCTGCGAAATGACACCAGGTTTCAGAGACATTGCCGCATCGGAAAACGCCGGCCAGAAAATGGACTTGGACGCCATTCCGAGCTCACCGCCCTTTCTCGCGCTACCCGGGTCCTCGGAATAAATACGGGCCAATGTCGAGAATTTCTCCCCATTGATAATTCTCTCACGGATGTTCAGAAGCTTCTCTTTCACAGCAAGATTCGCATTCTCACGGTCCGGATAGATGCAAATCTGGCTGAGCTGGTACTTGATCGGCACCATCGGCAGGTCCTCAGGATCCGTCTCGGAAATATACTTCTTCACATCATGAGGCGTAAGCTCCGGAATCGACGATGCGATCTGCTGCTGCATCTGCTGGGTAAGCGTCATATCCTCCAGCTGCTGCCTCCATTCCTGACGAAGCTTGTAAATCGGCTTGCCATAGAACTTCTCCACCTCGTCATCGCCACCGAAATTCGTCTGAATCTGTGCCATCCTCTGTTCCAGGGAGCTGTTCACCATCTCCTGGTTCACCGAAAGGGAGTCGATTCTCGCCTGCATGAGGAACAGCTTGGAATCCATCATGCGCTCCAGCTGCTCGCAACGCATGTTCTTGTCGGAATACATGCCCTGCATACGCATATACAATATCTCCTGTTCCAGCTGGGACAGCGAGATCATCTCGTTACCGACCACGGCTATAGTCTTGTCAATGAGCCCGTTAGGGTACGTCTGCGCAAAGCCGCATACCGGCAGGACGAGCGCCATTACAGATACTGTCAGTTTCAGAATATTTTTCATGTTTCTTCGATATTCATTATTGGTCCAACCCCATCAATAGATGACGAAATTTTCCTGATTGCGCGCATTCTCTATCAAGTCCCGTTCCAAACCGCTCAGCAACGCCTGTTTTCTGGTGCTGAGTATGATGTCCTTGATTCTTTCGCGATAATATTCCACCGGACCGGTCTCGCCGGCCTTCTTCAAGCTCCCGATATAGGCGATGTTCAGGTTACCGTTATCATCCGGAATCTCCACCACCCCGTCCTTCATCATTGAAAACACTGTACCATAGTCAGTTCCGAACTCCCGGGACAGTCGCACGAGGTCTATCCACTTGCCGCCGAAATCCGTGTACCTGAACGCCGAATAGGACGCGACACTGTCCGCTTCCATCTGGTCCTCCGGCTTGTCCGACTTCATTTTCTTCTTGATGATCTCCAGATTCGGGGAATCTGAGGAAATCGACAGGAAACGCGCCTTCGCTATCGGCAGCGACAGCTTGAACGTCTCGATATGCGCCTCGTAGTATTTCTCTATCTGCGCATCCGTCACAGCCGTGTCAAGCCTCTGGTTCACATACTTCTGCTCATAACGGTACTTCAACAGCGACCGCCTGTAGTCCTCCAGCTCCTTGTCCACGTTCTTTTCGCTTTTCGACAATTCCTTCTCGGCCACATCAATGAACGCCATGTCCGACGCCCACGAATTGATGTATTGGAGCGCCAGCCGCGTACTGTCCTCCGGGCTCGCCGAATCCGGAATATACGCATTCAGGTCCGACGCATACAGCTTGTGATTGCCGATTTTGGCCACCACGCGCCCGTCATGAACAAACGACGTAATCGTCTTGCACGAATTCAGCCACGGCAAGACGATTACTAAAAGGCAAACGCCGAAAATATTCAAAAGTCTGTTTCCGGTCAATTCTATCTTGAATAATTAGGTGATTCCTTGGTGATTGTCACATCATGCGGATGGCTCTCCAGGTAACCTGCATTGGTAATGCGGACGAACTTGGCGTTACGCAACGATGCGATATCCTTCGCTCCGACATAGCCCATACCTGCACGCAAACCGCCCACAAGCTGATATACTACCTCGGATACAGTACCCTTGAAAGGCACCTGCGCCACGATTCCCTCCGGCACGAGTTTCTTCACATCCTCTTCCATATCCTGGAAATATCTGTCCTTCGAGCCATGCTCCATCGCTTCGAGCGAACCCATACCTCTGTACGCCTTGAACTTCCTGCCGTTCAGGATGATAGTCTCGCCAGGAGACTCCTCCGTGCCGGCAAAAAGCGAGCCAGCCATAATGGTGCTTGCGCCTGCGGCCAATGCCTTCGCGATATCGCCGGAGTAGCGGATACCACCGTCGGCAATGACAGGAACGCCCGTTCCCTCAAGAGCTTTCGACGCCAGCATCACCGCCGTCAACTGCGGCATACCGACGCCCGCGATGATTCGCGTAGTACAAATCGAGCCAGGGCCAATGCCTACCTTCACGGCACTTACACCGGCATCCGCCAATGCCTTTGCACCTTCTCCGGTAGCGACGTTGCCGGCAACGATCTGTATATCTCTGTTCTTGAATGCTTCACAAGCCTTGGCAATGACTTCGAGCACGCCTACTGAATGTCCGTGTGCAGTGTCAATTACCACAGCGTCAGCACCTGCACTCACGAGCATCTCGATTCTGTCGAGGGTATCTGACTTCACGCCGACTGCAGCTGCCACGAGAAGACGGCCCTTCGAATCTTTGGAAGCGATAGGATTGTCCTTGATTTTCATGAGGTCCTTGTAGGTGATGAGTCCGACAAGCTTGTTGTCATCGTCCACTACAGGGAGTTTCTCGACCTTGCTCTTGCGCAGGATTCCGGTGGCCTCCTGCAGGCTGATGCCCTTTTTCGCGGTGATCAGGTTCTCGCGGGTCATGATTTCGGAAATCGGCAATCGTTTGTTGTCCTGGAAACGGAGGTCACGGTTCGTGACGATTCCGATGAGCCTTCCGGCATTGTCCACGACAGGGATGCCTCCGATATGGTGCTTGGCCATCAATGCCAATGCGTCACCGACAGTAGCTTCAGGGCTGATGGTGACCGGATCGTAAATCATACCGTTCTCCGCCCTTTTCACACGGCGGACCTGTTCACACTGCTGGTCGATGGTCATGTTCTTGTGAATTACGCCTATACCGCCGGCACGAGCCATTGCAATAGCGAGTTCAGCCTCTGTAACAGTGTCCATTGCGGAAGACACGATAGGAGTGCAGAGAGAAATATCTCTAGTGAACTTAGTGGAAACATCTACAGCTCTCGGCAAGACCTCGGAGCGTGCAGGAACGAGCAAAACGTCATCGAAGGTAAGTCCTTCTGGGATTTCTGTATTTACGAACTGCATTGTGAATAAATATATTTTGGCAAATATACGAATTTTTTGATTACGTACAGCCCTTCTGGCAAATCTTTGCCCGGCAAGAGGGAGGATGATATGACAGCAGACGCGCCGACAGCGCAATTACAAGATTTTCAATATAAATATAAGGAATTCCGGAATGTTTATGTACCTTTGTAAAATTATAGTGTGCGCGGCGCGATGCCGCCTTCGGAAAGGACGAATAAACAACAAATTATAAACGCATTAAACTAACAATTTATCATGACGAAAAACAATCAGAAGACCTACGAGCGCCCGACCCTCCAGGTGCTTTTCGTAGAGACGGAAAGTGTGATGGCTGTGAGTGGTGGATATGGGGATGCAAACCATGCTGGAGACACTGTTGTTGAGGATCCAGACTACATCTACAACCTTTAAACATTGCACCCATGAAAAGAATTGTTAAATCTTTTGCGATTGCTGCAGTTTCAGCATTAGCATTTATTTCCTGTTCACTGGAACAGAATCCTGTCAGCAATGACAACGGTATTCATTTCACAATACGCACATCCGAAAATCCACAGGTAAAGTCATTTATTGAAAGCAACCTCGAAGGAAAATATATTCCACAATGGTCAGAAGGCGATGAATTGGCAATGTTTGTCGGAAAAATCGCAGACAAGACCAAACCTACCGCAACTTTAAAAAACACCAACGAAAAAGGCGAAACTGCTTATTTTGAAGGAACAGTTACAGGAATTGAAACAGCAGGCACATTCAAGTCATTCACTCCGGCATCCGCATTTGCAAAAGTGTACGACACTGGCAATGTGGGGATAACTCTAGCAGCTGTGCAAAAACCAAGCAGTCTTACGATTGACGAGGCTTGCGATATTCTCGTAGCCAAGGAGACTTCCTATATGGCAGATGTAACAGGCGAAGTCGCAATAGACGATCTCTTTTTCAAGAGAATGTTCTCCGTTGTTAAAGTTGCTCTCACGGGGCCAGAGTCTCTTAAAGGACAGAAGATATCTAAGTTCTCACTTACCGCTCCTGAAGGGACTGTTCTTACCGGTCGCGCTGAGATTAACCTTTCTACTGCGACGATAGCGGCGTGGAACGTTAAAAACAATACCGTAACGGCTACGTACACTACTGATGCTCCTGGCTTTGGTGGTGAATATCCTGACTTGGACAATGTGGTATGGCTCGTTGTAAACCCTGGCACCATAGCAAGTGACTCAAAGGTAGTCTTCACAGGCGAGACAGCTGATTACACATTCTCAAAGGAAGTCACACTGTCCAAGGCACTCACCTTCCCTGAAAGCCAGCTTGCTGTAATCAACTTGACATTGGCAGAGGAGAATTGCACGGCAAAACAAGCTGAGAGTCGTATTTATGTTGAGAATTTCAGCAACGCTAGTGATAATAAAGCACAACTTCAACCTAACGCCACTGGAGCAATAGGGACTGGAGTATCTGACAAATTGGCATATACTTATTCATCGAAGAATGTGAATATCCGATTTAACACTAATGGACATAGCACTACCAATCCGTACCTATATATTCCGGAAGGTGAAATATTTACTATCGAAAACATCGTTTTAAATGGAGAAACATCATTGATGCTTTCTGCCCAAGTAAAGACTAATAGTAGTGCTTCAGATGTGAAAGTATATTATAAAGAGTCTTCTAAAGATAGTTGGACTGTTGCAAACACCATGTTAAAAGCAACCACTTCATCCTTCGATACTGTTCAAAAAATACTTTTCAATATTAATTCAAATATAAAATCACTTAATCTTAAATTTGAACCAACTGGCGCTGTCCTCGTGGATGATTTAGTCCTTGAGAACTTCGTAGACTCGCGAGTTAAACTTGAAGCCCCTACTTCCCTTTCGGCTAATTTAGACGAAGCTACATCTAACAAGGTAAACCTCAGTTGGGGTTCTGTAAGTAATGCTAACTCATATGAGATTGTATTGAGTGCTGAAGGAAAAGCTGACATCATTAAAACCGCCGAGACCAATTCTCTTTCCATTGAAGGTCTCGAGTATTCTACTTCATATAGTGTTAAAGTCAAAGCTATCAGTCCTGACGCAGAAAAGTACTTTGATTCAGATTACTGTACCTCTGTAGCTGTAACCACCGGAGCAAAACCTGAAGGTGGTTCAACGACACCAGTTGTTTTGTATACTTTGACACCTAAAAATGGAGATAACCAGTCATATGCTGGTAATTGCGATGTTACGATTGATGGAATAGTATGGAATTTAACCGGTAATTCACAGATTAATCCTTGGCGATTAGGCGGTAAGAATATCACGAATGTTAATAGGTCTCTTTATTCTAAAACTGCTTATCCGAAGGCCTTGACGAGCATGAAGATCACATTCGGAGAGGCAATAGACATAACAGTAAATTCTTGCAAGTTGGTATATTCAACAAGCGCCGACTTCACTAATAGTAAAGAGTGTAATATCGAATTTACTGCATCTTCTACGGTCGAAGTAACAGAGGATTTCCCAGCTAATGCGTACTATAAATTAGTCATCAATGTTACGAATAAGAATACTTCGAAGAACAAATTCGTAGAACTTTCTAAGATTGAATTCTTAGGGTTAGATAACTGACTACCCTCCGGCGGAGGCGCCGGCGGGCAAGAACCCACGGATCGTGAGCCATACGCGGAGGTAAGAAATATTGAGGCCAATGTGTTGAGTTCGACGGAGGTGACTCTGTCGGGCTCTTACACAGGGGCCAGCACTTCACCTGCCGAAGTAGGCTTTTATTGGGGCACATCCTCAAATTCATTGACAAACAAACTGACCGTCAGTTCGGTCACGGCGACAGGCACGGACAGCGGGACTTTCGAGGCTCACCTTTCGGACCTCGTTCCCGGGAAATCCTACGTTTTTCAGGCGTTCGCGCGCGTATCAGGCACAGGCGCATACTCGTCCGACGAGCAAGTGTTCTATGCCGGCACGCCGACCGTCTTCAAGATGCAGGGAGGCGTCCAGCCTGCTGTTAACAAGGATTGGCTCGAACTCGCCTCGGCTAAGGAAGGCTCGCAGTATGTGGTAAGCACCACCTATGCCGGCGAACGGAACTACACCGTCTTCTACGACACACAGATGATGACTCCCCTCTGGACGGCATATCCATTGGACAGCAGCCACATGGGATCTCTCGACCGGCCATCGGGCTGGAGCTACAACCCGAACATTGACGAGAAGTACCAGGTCATGGTGACTGACGGAAGCTATTCGAACAGCACGTATTCGCGAGGTCACATGTGTCCGAACGGTTCGCGCAACGGAAACGCCACGATGCAGGCCCAGACTTTCTACGTGACGAATCAGGTTCCGCAGATCCAGAACAGTTTCAACAGCGGAATCTGGAGCAATCTGGAGAATGCCGTCCAGGGCATTGCCAAGAGCCACAACGAGGAGATCTACGTGGTGACGGGCGTGGCTTTCGAAAAGGAGGGCGAGACTCGCACCATAAATTACACGAGTCCCAAGTCCAGCTCCCAGAGAGTTCCCATCCCGAACTACTTCTACAAGCTGGTACTCCGGGTGAAGTATTCAGGCAGAACGATTTCCAACGCGTCCTGCATAGCTTTCTGGTTCGACCACAAAGCCTACTCCGACAGCTACCAGAACTACACAGTCAGCGTTGACCAAGTAGAATCCTGGACCGGTTTCGACTTCTTCGTAAATCTCCCCGACGACCTGGAATCCGCCGCCGAGTCGAAGACCCCCACCTGGTCCTCCTTCAGCAGTTTCTAGACGTCACTCCACACGACAAGTCTCCGGATCTCTACCTTCTCTTCCCCTTGACTCCATCTCCTCCACACTCTTCCATTCCATCTTCATTCCACGCTTCCGCCACGTGACAGCAAAAGCCGCGGCGGTGGTGGAACCTCTGGAGGCATGGTCGCCCATGACCTTGTGAATGGGTGGCAGGCGA
>OGDF01002946.1_pt1 | contig 21765 bp, 16 predicted proteins | sample 1570141 | NCBI WGS metagenome assembly OGDF01 (sample SAMEA4370581, study PRJEB24528) | human gut metagenome | reverse complement strand
CAGTTATTGAAAAGATTATCAGAAATAATGTGGGAAAAAGTGTAAGACCGGGCGATATTGTCACTGTCAATGTGGACAGAGTGATGATCCATGATATCTTTATCCCTTTTGTAGCAGAGAAATTCGAGGAAATGGGCTTTACGAAGCTCTGGGATCCGGAAAAAGTGATCCTGATCTACGATCATCTTGTGCCTGCAAGCCAGCTGGATGATACAAGACATTTCCATACAGGTGATGCATTTGCGAAGAAATATGGCATGACACATGTACACAGAAGCGATGGAATCTGTCATCAGTTAATGACAGAAGTGGGCTACGTGAAACCTGGAAACATTGTGTTCGGTACAGACAGCCATACTACCACATACGGATGTGTAGGTGCATTTTCTTCCGGTATCGGATATACAGAGATGGCAAGTATTCTGGGAACCGGAACTATGTGGATTAAGGTTCCGGAAACAATCAAGATTGTTATTGACGGCGAACTTCCTGAGAATGTAATGTCAAAGGATGTGATCCTTCGTATTATCGGCGATCTGGGCGCTGACGGGGCAACTTATCGTGCTCTGGAATTCACAGGCAGCACCATCGAAAAAATGTCTGTAGCAAGTCGTATGACCATGTCAAACATGGCAATTGAGGCAGGCGCCAAATGTGCACTTTTTACACCGGATGAAAAGACTGCAGAATACTGCGAAATCGAATTAAATGACTTCCAGAAAAGCCTGAAAGGCGACGGAGATGCTAAATATATGAAAACAGTTACTTATCGTGCTGAGGATTTCGTTCCGGTTATGGCATGCCCGTCCCAGGTTGATAAGATCAGGGATGTAAGCGAACTGGAAGGTACAGAAATCGATCAGGTATTTATCGGATCCTGTACAAACGGACGTCTGGAGGATCTGCAGGCGGCAGCAGAGGTGCTGAAAGGCAAAAAAGTAGCTGATTTCGTGAAGCTTATTGTAACTCCTGCAAGCCGCAAGATCTACAGACAGGCAGTGGAAATGGGCATTATGGATACTCTGGCAGAGGCTGGTGCTATTATTACGCATCCTGGATGTGGACTGTGCTGTGGACGTACAGGAGGTATCCTTACAGATGGTGAACGTGTAGTGGCTACGAATAACCGTAACTTCCTGGGTCGTATGGGAACATCCAAGGTTCAAATTTATCTGGCATCTCCGAGAACAGCAGCTTTCTGTGCTGTGGCAGGTAAGATTGTAGTTCCGAACGCAGAATAAAAAACCATATTCAGATGGCTGAGAGCAGGAAAATCGTATGATTTTCCTGCTTTTGTGTATGAATACAAAATGTTTCATAAAAAACGTCTTTCTGACACGGACATATAGTTCAATTAAATAAAAACGCTAAAATTGAACAAACATCTTGTAATTATAAAGGATACGTGCTATAATTTGTTCAATAAATTTGATTGGAATAAAAAAGTTCAATTTAGTCAAAAGTTCAAACCAAACCGATATACATCGAGATATAATAAAAATAAATGCTGAAAGGATTACAGATATATATGTTTGCAGATCGATTAAAAGAAGCGTTGAATAATAAAAATATGAAACAGATAGACCTTGTGAGATGTGCGCAGGAAAAAGGTGTGAAACTTGGAAAAAGCCATGTAAGCCAGTATTTAAGCGGAAAAACAATTCCCAGAGCTGAGATTCTTCACTTTATTGCAGAGACATTGCAAGTAGAAGAGTCCTGGTTATTGGACGAAAATGTACGAACAGTGGGAAAAGGAGCAGAAAGAACGAAAGAAAAGACAGTTAATGTTGAACCAAAGGAAAAGATGATAAAGAAAACAGAAGATCCAGAGAAAAAGAACCTGGATAGTCAGGAAACGGAGGAAAGCGCAGTGCGGGAGTTTAAAAAGTCATCAAAACTGAATAATGTTTTATATGATGTAAGAGGACCGGTAGTTGAGGAAGCATCCAGAATGGAAGCAGCAGGAACTCAGGTTTTGAAGCTGAATATTGGAAATCCGGCACCTTTTGGATTCCGTACACCGGATGAAGTTATCTATGATATGCGAGACCAGCTTACAGACTGTGAGGGATATTCCCCTGCCAAAGGTTTATTTTCTGCCAGAAAAGCAATCATGCAGTATGCGCAGTTAAAAAAGATTCCGAACGTTTCTGTAGATGATATTTATACAGGAAATGGTGTCAGCGAACTTATTAATTTGAGTATGTCCGCTTTATTGGACAATGGAGATGAGATCCTTATTCCATCACCAGATTATCCATTGTGGACTGCCTGTGCTACTCTGGCAGGCGGCAAAGCAGTTCATTATATCTGCGACGAACAGGCAGAGTGGTATCCTGATATGGATGATATCAGAAGAAAGATTACCAAACGTACCAAGGCGATTGTACTTATCAACCCGAATAATCCTACAGGGGCATTATATCCAAGGGAAGTTCTTCAACAGATTGTAGATATTGCCAGAGAACATCAGCTGATTATCTTTTCTGATGAGATTTATGACCGTCTGGTTATGGATGGAGAAGAGCATGTATCCATTGCATCTCTGGCACCGGATCTGTTCTGTGTAACATTCAGTGGTCTGTCCAAGTCACATATGATTGCAGGATTCAGAATTGGATGGATGATCTTAAGTGGAAATAAGAACGTGGCGAAAGATTACATCGAAGGAATTAAGATGCTTTCTAATATGAGATTATGCTCCAATGTTCCGGCACAGTCCATCGTTCAGACTGCTCTGGGCGGTCATCAGAGTGTAAATGATTACATTGTTCCGGGCGGACGTATTTATGAGCAGAGAGAATATATTTATAATGCATTGACAGATATTCCTGGAATTACAGCCGTGAAACCGAAGGCTGCGTTCTATATGTTCCCGAAGATTGATGTGAAGAAATTTGGCATTGTAAATGATGAGAAATTTGCATTGGATCTTTTGAAAGAGAAGAAGATTCTTCTGGTGCATGGAGGTGGATTCAACTGGGGACAGCCAGATCATTTCCGTGTTGTGTATCTGCCGAGAATCGAAGTATTAAAAGAGGCAGCAGGTAAGATCAGAGACTTCCTGAGCACGTATCATCAGACTGTGTAACAAATAAAAATGGCAGATGTTTCACGTGAAACATCTGCCATTTTTATTTGTTACACAGGGATTGTTACTGTGCATGAAGTGAAGGCTGCTGTTTACTGGTAATATCCCGCGAAGCATATTACTGTAAACAGTAATGCTGTAGAATTTTATAGAAAATTAAGTGGTGAATCCCAAAGAGGTGTGATAGAATAGAAACAGTAAAAATTTCTGGAGGTAAGAAACTTAAGATGGAAAATGAAGACAAAAACCAGGAAGAAAAGAAACAGCCTGCACAGTCTATGTGGAAAGAACTCTGGGACTATGCGAAGATCATTATCGTTGTCTTTGTGATTGCATTTCTGTTGGGACATTTTGTATATATTAATGCGAGAGTACCATCAGGATCCATGGAACAGACGATCATGACCGGTGACAGAGTATTTGGAAACAGACTGGCGTATAAGACTAAGGATCCGGAGAGATTTGACATTGTAATCTTTAAATATCCGGATGATCCTTCTCAGCTTTTCGTAAAGAGAGTGATCGGTCTGCCGGGAGAAACTGTAAATATTGTAGATGGTAAGGTTTATATCAACGATTCAGAAGAACCACTGGATGACAGTTTCTGTCCGGAAACACCTCAGGGAAGTTTCGGACCATACGAGGTACCGGAAGGCTGCTATTTCATGCTGGGTGATAATCGAAATCACAGTATGGATTCCCGTTACTGGATGAATACGTTTGTAGAGAAAGATGCCATTGAGGCAGAAGTGGCGATAAGGTATTGGCCATTAAATAAAATAGGAACAGTAAATTAGTACATCGTTTTCGATGTACTAATTTATTATGTCTGCACAGACGAATGTCTGTTGCGGCAGGGAATATCAGATGGTAAAATAATGCTATAGTTTTTTACATTTTAAATGTTAAAGATTGTAGCATTTTTTTTGCTGTTGTATGTACGGATTGGGCGACTGTGAAACGGCAGGTCATGCAGACTATATAAATGGCAGAGACTGACGGAAATAAGTCAGGACATAAAATATCAGGGAGGTTTTTATATTATGGAGAGACATGCATTTGCGATGAAAGTAAAGGATGGTCAGATGAATGCGTATCGTACCAGACTGGGAGAAATTTGGAAGGAGCTTACAGCATTTCTGGACAGAAATCAGATAAAGAATTTCAGTATCTGGAATGCAGGTGGATATATTTTCGGATATGATGAAATCGATACGACTATGGAGATCGATGAAACACCACAAGACAGAGAAGCAACAGTGGCCTGGGAGACACGGCAGCTGGTAATCATGGACTGGATCACCAATGATGTGGACTGGATGACAGGAGAGTGGCATCCTGCAAGCAGAAGACTTGCATGGCACAACTAGTACAGCGAAAATCAGACAAGTCAATAGGGCGGTTACTTAATATTCGCTGTACTAACAGATGTTCTGACAGAGTTGACCAAATAAACGGCATATCAGTTGTGCAGCCATGATTAGGCAGCGAATGCGGATAATTTTGTCAGTTAGGCAGGAAACAAGAAGGAGGAGAAATTTCATGAACTGGAAGAAGCTTATGGCAGTAACAATGGCGCTTTGTATGGCAGTGCCATCAGGGATACCCCAGACGATAATGGGGGCGGAATTCACCCAGGGAACCCAGACTCAGGTAACAGAAGTCAGTGAGTTTGACGATGGAATGGGGAATGACTGCGATGAGACTGAAGCAGAAAATATAGAAGATTTATTTGGCTCAGAGGACTTTTCCGCAGGAAAAGCAGAGGAAATAAATGATAATTCCCAGGACATCCCGGATCTGAAAGAGAACGAAGGGGAAGACATTACTGAATCGGCAGGAACAGAGGATGGCTATAAGATCAAACTTTACAGTAATGGGAAACTGGAAAAGACCTATACTGTTTCACGTGAAAAAGCAGAAGATGCCAAAGCACCGGAAGCTCCTGCAGCCAGAAGCGGATATATTTTCAAAGAGTGGAACACACAGAAAGATGGAAAAGGTACTTCTTATAAACCAGGAGACTCTATAGCGGAGCTTCTGCACAGTGTATCATCAGAAGCAGAGCTGCCAGTCGGGCAGGAGGCAGAATTAAAGAACAGTAATGTGGAATCGGCAGATGTAGAAAATGTAAATACGGAGAACGTAAATACAGATAATGAAGAAAACACAGCTGACGAATTGGTTGAAGAGATTGCAGTACAGAATCTTGAAGAACCGTCAGCAGAGGATGTAGTTGAGAATACCGAAGAGCCATCAGCAGGGGATGCCGCAGTTCAAAATACAGTCCCAGGCTCGGATGCAGTATCAGCAGGAGATTCAGAAACTCCAGGTGTAGACACAGCTCAGAACAACGATCTGAGTACAGAAAACTCCACAGCCCAGACAGAACCTGCCGTGCAGGAAGAAACTTCTGACAACAGTGAATCCCAAAACCAGAATATAGAAGAAACAGCAGCAGGGGTAGAGGAGGATTCAGATACAGTTGTGCTGTATGCCATCTGGCAGAAAGCAGCTTCTTATAAGATTATTTATAAACTGAATGGAGGCAAAAACAATTCTGCAAATCCGAAAACATATAAACAGAATACAGAAGTGAAACTGAAAAAACCAACCCGCTCCGGATATCATTTCGCCGGCTGGTATACAGACAGTAAATATAAAACAAAGATCACCACTATCAAAAAAGGAACCGCGAAGAACATTACACTATATGCCCGCTGGACTAAAGTTGTAAAAATTTCTTCCAAAGCGGCTTCACTGAAATACGTAAAAGGATATTCCACAGGACAGATCCGTGTATCAGCGACAGTCCCTCAGTATGTGAAAACCTGGGACAACTATTATTATCTGCTGTATCTGGATTCTGCTACAGGTAAAGTGAAAAAAACAGTAGACAAAATAAAGAAATCTGATCTTGCAAACCAGAAACTTACATTTAAATTAAAGACCAAAGGCCATCCGGAGTATACCCAGGGTAAATTTGCCATAGGAGCGAAAAATTCCAAAGGCAGTTATTCCGTGATCAGCAACAGAAGTTATGTGAGTAATCCGGAGAAACTGGCAAGTTATCAGGCGGCTTATTTCATACCAAAAACCAAAAAGGGAATCCAGGCCACAGATATTAATCAGATCACAGAGACCAAGAGTAAGAATGTATTTGTAAACTTTTTCGCATCGGATCTTCTGAATACAGGATATGGATATAATGAATATAAATACAATGGGAAGAAATATTATTTCGCAGCATTGTATGGATACAAAAATCTTGTGTCAGAATGCAACCAGAAAGGAATCCAGGTGACAGCGCAGATCAGCCTGAATAACAGTTCACTCACCCAGAGTTTGAGAAGGGCAAACAGCCCTTACGGGGAAACTGCCTATTATGGATGGAACACAGACAACAGTGCAGCCAGACAGAAGATGGAAGCATTGTTTGCATATCTGGGGGAAACCTTCGGCAGTAATGGATGTTATATCAGTAACTGGATTCTGGGAAATGAAGTAAACAGTGCCAGCTGTTATTATTATCTAGGAAATGTGAGCTTCTCCAAATATATTTCCATGTACAGTGAAGCGTTCCGTTGCCTACATAATGCAGTGCGCAGCACAAGGGCAAGCTCAAAAGTATTTATTTGTCTGGATAACTGCTGGAACCAGAGAAATATATTCTCAGTATGCTACACCTCGAAATCTACGCTGGATAAGTTTGCATCAACAGTATCGAAACTGCAGAAAGGCATCAGCTGGAATGTGGCATACCATGCATACAGCCAGCCACTGACAGAGGCGAAATTCTGGTCCAGTGTCAATGAACCGCTGCTGACGAAGAGCGGCGAGACTGCCACATTTATTACCATGTACAATATTGAGGCACTGACAAGCTATGTGAAGAACCATTACGGATCAGATAAAAGAGTATTCCTGTCTGAACAGGGATTTTCATCTTCTTATGGCGGTCAGGTAAATCAGGCGGCATCCATGGCATTGGCTTACTATAAAGCGGCATGTAACCCTATGATTGATGGATTTATCATTCGCAGTTATATGGATGAAAGTCATGAAGTGGCCCAGGGACTTGCTCTGGGGCTGAAGACCAGCAATGGAAAGGCGAAAAAGGTCTATAATGTATTCAGGTATATGGACAGTTCCAGTTCCCTCAAATATACAGAGAAAATCCTGAACAGCCAGGTTGGAAACTGGAAATTTCTTGTTCCCGGATATAAGGCATCAAGGGTTTATAAGATGTATAGAAATTAGTCACAAATTAAACACATTTTTCCCACACAAAGAACACAAATCATTTCTATACTTAGAAGCATCAAAAGGAAACAGAGAGAGTTCTAAAGGAGAGACTTCATTATGATGAATAAAGATAATAAAAATGATAAAATACAGAAAATTGTAAAGAAAGGTCTTACACTCAGCCTGTGTGCAGTTCTGGCAGGCGGTCTGGCCGCAGGAAGTTTCGAAGGCGTGAACAGACTTACAGGATGGAATGAAGGAACCACTGTTCAGGCAGCATCCAATAATGAAAATAAACTGACTTATGCGAAATCTGAGAAGAAAGCAGATGAAGAAAACGATTTAAAGTCAGATGCCAGTAAGGATACATCCGACAGCAGTACAAAGGCAACAGGAAGCATGGATGTTTCTGATATTGTAGCAGAAGCACTTCCATCTATCGTATCTATCACAACCAAATCTGTACAGGAGGTACAGTCTTATTATGGAATGTACGGAATGTATGGATATGCTCCACAGCAGGAAGAGCAGGAAGTAGAGGGTAGCGGTTCCGGTATCATTGTTGGTAAGAATGATGATGAACTTCTGATCGCTACCAACTATCATGTAGTATCTGGTGCAGATACTTTATCTGTAGCATTTGTAGATGGTAATGCAGTAGAAGCTACTGTAAAGGGATTCGATGAAGAGAAAGACCTGGCAGTTGTATCTGTATCACTGGATGACATTGACAGCGATACTATGGATGCCATTTCCGTTGCCAATGTAGGCAGCTCAGATGACCTTAAAGTTGGTGAGCAGGTAGTTGCCATTGGTAATGCTCTTGGATATGGACAGTCCGTAACAACCGGTATCGTTAGTGCGAAGAACCGCAGAATGGATTCCAGCAACAATACAGTAACAGATGACAGCAGTGATACAGGCGATGGTGTAAACCTGATCCAGACAGATGCAGCTATCAATCCTGGTAACAGCGGCGGTGCTCTGCTGAACATGAATGGTGAAGTTGTAGGTATCAACTCTGCGAAACTTGCATCTACAGAAGTTGAGGGCATGGGATATGCCATTGCTATTTCTGATGTAACAGATATTCTTGAAAATCTGATGAATGAGACTACCAGAGATAAACTGGAAGATGCGGACCATGGCGTACTGGGAATCAAAGGACGTTCTGTAAGTTCAGAAGCAGTTCAGATGTACAGTATCCCGGCAGGTGTTTTCGTAAACGAAGTAGTTGAGGGCGGTGCAGCTGAGAAAGCTGGCCTGAAAGCAAACAGTGTTATTACGAAATTCGAAGGCAAATCCGTTTCCAGTATTGATCAGCTGACCGAATATCTTTCTTACTATGAACCAGGTGAAGAGGTTGAACTTACTGTAGCAGTTCCGAATGGTACTGAGTATAAAGAAGATACCATAACAGTAACTCTGGATGAAAACACTGATGCGAGTGACAGCCAGGATACATCTGACGACAGTAAGAAGAGTGACAGGAAAGATAAAAAAGATGATTCAGATGCTGAAGAATCCGATAGTCAGGATGATTCCCAGGACAACAGTGATGACGACAATCCATTCATTAAGTATTTTGAGAGCCAGGGATTTTTCAGATAAAGGAATTCACTGAGGGAAAGCAGAGAATGCCGAAACTGTAAATTGAATAGTGAATATAAATCATGGAACATTCGTATATACAATGAGAAAATTGATATGCGGATGTTCCTTTTTGCTCATACTATTTTTGTTACTGTTTACTCTCCAATGGTATTTAGATAACGACTCCTGATTTAATATTATAAGGATCTAACAAAAATTTATATATAACACTTGACATATGAGCCAAAATGTGCGGTCGCTCTCGCCACTGATATTTTTTGTGGTAGCGAGAGCGGCCGCATATTCCAGCTTAAAAGTCAAGACTTTTGTAATTTTTTGTTAGACCCTTAAGACTAACTAAGGGTATAGATTATCTAAATACCATTGGAAAGTGAACAGTAACCTATTTTTTCTCATTTCCGACCTTTTTCTGCGCGGTTACTTGTGAAGAAACCAAGGGTATGATAAAATAATACATAGTTTGAACAGAGAGAGAATGATAAAATGAGTAAACTACGGATACATGTATCAGAAGGTGAAAAGGGAGAAGAAAAATTTGAGTAAGGATATAAACAGGATTCTGATCGCAGATGATTCAGAGATGAACCGTGCCATGCTTGCAGAAATGCTCGGGAAAGAATACGAGATTCTAGAAGCAGTGAATGGTGAAGAAGCTATTGCCATGCTGCATCAGTATGAGGGTGGAATATCTCTGATCATGCTTGATATTATGATGCCTGTCATGGACGGTTTTGAAGTGCTGGCGTTTATGAATAAGAATCACTGGATCGAAGAAGTGCCGGTTATTATGATATCTTCAGAGAATTCAGCGGAATATGTGGAGAAAGCATATGAGCTGGGAGTGACTGATTATATTAATAAACCGTATAATGCACTGATTGTGTACCGAAGAGTCAGAAACACGATCATGCTTTATGCCAGACAGAGGAAACTAGCTGGTATGGTACGGGATCAGATTTATGAGAAAGAGAAAAATGAGAGTCTTATGATCAATATCCTCAGTCATATTGTTGAATTTCGAAATGGGGAAAGTGGTCTTCATGTATTGCATATCAATACCATCACAGGACTTCTCCTGGACAGTCTGGTGCAGAAAACGGACAAATACAACCTGTCCTGGACAGACAGATCTCTGATCACAACAGCATCTGCGCTTCACGATATCGGTAAAATAGGAATTGATGATAAGATTCTGAATAAACCCGGCAGACTTACAGCAGAGGAATTCGAGATCATGAAAACACATTCCATGATCGGGGCCTCCATGCTGGAGAATCTGGAGCAGTATAAGGATGAACCTTTGGTGAAGTTTGCATATCAGATATGCAGATGGCATCATGAGAGATATGATGGTAAAGGATATCCGGATGGCTTAAAAGGAGAGGAGATTCCAATTTCCGCACAAGTAGTTTCCATGGCAGATGTATATGATGCATTGACCAGTGAGCGAGTATATAAGAAAGCTTTTTCCCATGAGAAGGCGATGGAGATGATCCTGGCAGGAGAATGCGGAACTTTTAACCCGCTTCTTTTGGAATGTCTGGAAGAACTTCAGGATGAGATACAGGAACAGCTGAAGGAGAAATCACCGGGAGAAATGAATAAAAGACAGACGCAACATATCGCGGAAGAGGTACTGCAGACCCAGGAGATTTCAGCTTCAGAAAGAACGAGACGCCTTCTGGAATATGAGAGAATGAAGTATCATTTCTTCGTGTCAATGTCAAAAGAGATGCGATTTGAATATTCAGTTTCCCCTGCAATGCTTACCTTTACCAAGTGGGCATCCAGAACACTTGGGGTAAAAGAGATCAATCTTACGCCTGATGATAATGAAGAGCTTATGACCGTGATCGGCAGGGAAAATATGAAAAGGTTTGATCAGCTGATGCGAAAAACTTCTGTAGATAAACCGATAATAGAAACAGATGTGGAGATGAACATATCCGGTAAAATGCATACATACCGTGTTATTACCAGAGTCGTCTGGTCGGAAGATGAAGTTCCGGAATATATGGGCTGCATCGGTAAAATCATAGATATTTATGAAGATCATAAAGACCACACCTCTGATATCAATGATATTATGGGAGTGGATATAGTTACCGGAGTATATACACAGTACTGTGCCAAAAAGAAAATCCAGGAACTTCTGGAAGTATATCCGGATAAGAAATTCATCCTGATGCTTATAGATTTGGATTCTTTCAGCAATGCAAACCGGGAGTACGGACATCTTTTCGGTGATCAGGTTCTGCGGTATGTGGGTGATGTCATACGTAAAAATGTAGATACTCATGCAGTAGAAGCCAGGGCCGGGGGAGATGAATTTCTGGTATTCCAGGAGTATACAGAGAGTAGCGAGGAAATGCTGAGGACACTTTCCAGAAATCTGAATGGTTTTTACCGGGATTTTTCAATATCTGTAAGCATTGGTGCTGCCAGAACTGAGAAATATGGAATGGATTATGAAAGCCTGTTTCAGTATGCGGATCAGGCGCTGAGCGCGGCGAAGAAGAGCGGAACAGGAGACTTCAGATTCTATGATGAATCCATGGCAGAAATGTTTTCTGCCATATCGCCGATAGATTGATCAGGTTGGAAATAAATAACAAATTGTATGAAGGAGATAAAATTATGACAGTAAAAGAGTGTTATGAACAGATGGGTGCTGATTATGAGGGAGTTCTCGGTAGACTGAGAAGTGAAGCCCTGATAAAAAAATTTGCAAAGAAATTTCTGGATGATGGAAGTTATGCCAGCCTGAAAAAGGGTCTGGAGGAACAGAACGGAGAGGAAGCCTTTCGTGCTGCACATACATTGAAAGGCGTATGCCAGAATCTTGGATTTGATAATCTTTATGAAGTAAGCTTCGATATTACAGAGAAGCTGAGAGGAAGAGATACAGATGGATGTGAAGAACTTTTTGCGAAGGTGACAGAGCAGTATGAAAAAACTACTGATGCCATCCGTATGATGGAGGACTAGGAAATCGTGAACTGCAAAAGTGAAGATTTACGACTGTATGCAATTACAGACAGACACTGGCTTAATGGCGAGACTTTGTACCAGCAGGTAGAGAAAGCGCTGAAAGGCGGCGTGACATTTCTTCAGCTGAGAGAGAAAAATCTGGATGAAGAAGATTTTATGAAAGAAGCCCGGAAAATCAAGGCTCTTTGCAAGAAATATAAGGTTCCGCTGATCATTAATGACAATGTGGAAATTGCCCGGGAAATTGATGCAGACGGAGTCCATGTGGGACAGAGCGATATGGAAGCCGGGGATGTGAGAGACAGGCTGGGACCGGATAAGATCATCGGTGTTTCCGCCAGAACTGTAGAACAGGCACTTTTGGCCCAGGCCCATGGTGCAGATTATCTGGGAGTAGGCGCTGTTTTTTCCACCAGTACCAAGTCAGATGCGAAAAATGTTTCACATGAAACATTAAAGGAAATCTGCAAAGCAGTCAGGATCCCGGTGGTGGCTATTGGCGGAATTACCAGAGATAACGTAAAAGAACTTACCGGATGCGGTGCAGATGGAATTGCAGTGATCAGCGCTGTTTTTGCACAGCAGGATATTGAGAGTGCTGCCAGAGAGCTGAAAAAATGTTCTGAAGAGATGGTGAAAGGATGATATGAAAGATTACCGGAAGAAAATAAAAGCTGCGATCTTCGATGTAGACGGAACATTGCTGGATACCATGCCTGTATGGAATGATATCGGTGAGCGGTATCTGAGCAGTCTGGGGCTGAAGAGCAGACTGGAAACGAAAGAAGCGCTCCATTCTGTGAGTCTGGAGCAGGGAGCTGCATATCTGAAGGAGACCTATGATCTGAAACAGACAATACCGGAAATTATAAAGGATGTGCTGAAGATTGTAGCAAATTTCTATAAATATGAAGCTGTTCTGAAGCCGGGAGTGAAAGAAACTTTGGAGTGGCTTGAGGAACAGGGCATAAAAATGGCGGTAGCTACTTCTGGAAATAAAGCTCTGACGGAAGCTGCATTGGAGAGAAATGGTGTGGCAGATTATTTTGGAAAGATTTTTACCTGCACAGAGATTGGATCGGGGAAAGATGAACCGAATATTTATCTGGCAGCAGCAGAGTTTCTGGGAAGTAAGCCGGAGGAAACAATCATCTGGGAAGATGCGCTTCATGCAGCACAGACTGCGAAAACAGCTGGATTCGTGGTGCTGGGAGTTTATGATGAGAGCGGTAAAGATGCAGTGCCGGAAATGAAAGAAATCTGCGAAGAATATTTTGACAGAATGGATGCCTGGTTAGCAGGGCATAAATAAAAAGTTCCATGCGGTATTATTTATTATATACCGTATGGAACTTTTTTGTGCCGTAATTATAGAAAATTACTTTTGTAATGTTTTTATGATACCAAAGGAATCTTTGGCAAGAACACGTTGCGTTGAAGTACCAGTTATATTACTGTCACACCGCAGGAGTCAATAGTATGAATATCATATACGAAACAACAGTACTATAATGACTAATACCAACGTGTCATAGGAAGTTCGTTATTGATTCCCTTCGTCATCAGGATCTGGTGCAGGTCGATAATTCCGTTGTGGAAGGTGGCTGCGCAGGCAGACAGGTAAAGATTCCACATGCGGAGGAAGTCTTCATCAAACATTTCTCTTTCTTTATCCAGATTATCTCTGAAATTCTTTTCCCAGTGAAGCAGGGTTTTATTATAATGCAGACGGAGATTTTCGATGTCCAGAGTGTGGAAATTATCTTCAGCCATATGATTGAGGATCTCACGCAGACTTGGAACAGTTCCACCCGGGAAAATGTATTTCTTGATCCATGGATCACCCGGATGTTCTTTCAGGGCGCTGATGAAATGAAGAAGGAATAATCCGCCAGGTTTCAGAACCTTTTCCACACAATCCAGGAAAAGCTGATAATTATCTCTGCCTACATGTTCAAGCATACCCACACTGACTACGCGGTCAAACTGGTAATTGTGCTTCGGCAGATCTCTGTAATCCATTAATTCTACGGTGAGATAGTCTTCCAGATGCTGTTCTTTGATACGATTCTGAAATTCTGTATATTGTTCATGGCTTAAGGTAATGCCTGTACCATGGATCTTGTACTTTTTGGCTGCTTCAATCAGGAGAAATCCCCAGCCACAGCCGATGTCCAGAAGGGACATACCTTCTTTCAGATAAAGTTTCTTCAGTATATAGTCAACTTTGTTTACCTGGGCCTGATATAAGGAATCATCTTCATGAATAAAATAGCCACAGGAGTAACTCATGGTTTCATCCAGCCATAATTTATAGAAATCATTGCCGATGTCATAGTGGCTGGTTACTTCTTTTTCCTGGTTCTTTTTTGAGGTGGAACTGAACATGATCTTTTTCAATGCAGACTCATTGGTTGAGAATTTACCCATCTGTCCCAGAAAATGATCCAGTGCCTCATAGAGGTTTCCTTCAATATCAAGATCTCCGCGCATGTAAGCCTCGCCCAGTGCGAGAGAAGTACTTTTCATCAGGTCACCCAGTGGAATGGCTTTTTTGAAATGAACTGTGAATGTGGGAGTGCCTTCACCGATGTGATATTCGGAATTCTTGAACTTTACCAGAAATGGATAATCAGTAAAACGTTCAAGGAACTGTACCATTGCTTTTTCTTCAGTCTTTTCTTCAAGTGTATTAAACATATAGTGTACCTCCTTTAACTTCGTTATTATGATACACCCTTATACGGCCTTTTCGTCAAGGTGATAATTATACAAAATTAACACTGTCTTGATTGAAATTACAGGTAGAATATAATATAATTGTTTTATAAAAATAGAAAGGAGAACCAGAATATCCGGGCAGTTCTGCAGTGGATATGAAGGGAAAATGAGAATGAAAAAGAAGAGCAGATTTGTTCCCTGGAAACTTGGTCTGGCAGTATGTGCATTGACCCTTATACTGGGTACAGGCGGTGTGAGCATCAGCGCAGCACAGTCGGCTGCTTTAACACCTGAACTGGAAACCACAATAGTTCCCAAACCTACGATCACGCCGAAGCCAACAGCGAAGCCCAAGCCAACAGTAACACCTAAGCCAACTCCCAAACCTGTGAAAAAAGGTCTGGTAAAAGAGGGCAGAGTTTATCGTTACTATGTAAAAAACAAAAGGGTCACAAGCACCTGGAAAACGGTAAATGGGAAGCATTACTGGTTTAAGTCCAATACAGTTGCTGCTCATGACGGCCCATATAAAGTCAGAGGCGTATTTTATGTTTTCAATGAAAAGGCCCAGAGGGTTGAGCCTGGTAAAACAGCCGTTGTAACTGTAAACAAAGTGAAATACCTGGTAAATGCCAGGGGAAGAGCGCTTACAGGATGGCGTGAGCTAAATGGTAAAATGTACTATGCTGATAAGAGAGGAAAGTGTGCTGCAGGTACTACAGTGGAGGGCATTAAGTTTAATAAGAACGGATATGCCACAAATATGACACAGGTACAGTGTAAATTTGCAGCCAGAAGCTTTATCGCACAGCACAGCAATGCGGGAGCAAGCAATTATGAGAAATTCCGTTCCTGTTTCCGTTATATCATGGCATATACCAATTTCGTAGGATATATGGACCCCACACCTCAGGAATTCAAGACGAAGAACTGGGTGTATAAATATGCATTACAGATGTTCCGGACAGGGCTGACAGGAAACTGTTATGGAATTGCAAGCTGCGTAGCTGCCATTGCGAAGGAGCTGGGCTATCAGCCATACGTGATCACCATTCCGGACGGACACAGTTTCGTAATGATTAATGGGCTTTATTATGATAACATGTATGGAACGCTGTTTGGTGCAGCTTCACGTCCTGCTTATACAGTGGAACACAGAATAAAATTTTAAAAGAGGAGAGAAAAAATGAAGAAATTCAAAAAGTTATTTGCAGTAATGCTTTGTCTGCTCATGATGCTGACTCCGGTTATCTCAGATCAGCAGGCAGTTACTGTACAGGCTGCCACAAAAATGACAGCTGTGAAACAGGTAAAAACCAAATCAGGCAAACGTTACGGTTATAATGCAAAAGGTAAGATGATTAAAAACCAGTGGGGAAAATCTTCTTCCGGATGTATCTATTATTTCCAGAAGAATGGAGCAGCTTATCAGGCAGATAAGGATTTCCAGGGAAGATATGGTATTGTGATCAAGAAGATCGATAACAAATATTATGGATTCGATGTATACGGACACAGAGTAACCGGTTTCCACATGGCAAGCACCAAACTTTATGGCAATGCGATCCTGTATTATTTTGATACCAAGACTGGCGCGTATAATCAGGCCAAGTCTAAAGTATACAGAACCTATACAGTTTCTGCCAGATCAAAAGCTACAAAGTATCAGAAGAATGCCACGAAGCTGAAAAAACTTCTGGGAAAACAGGTAAAGAAAGTTAAGATCAATAAAGAGAGCTGCTTCCTGGATGGCAAAGGATGGGATGTAACTTATACTTATGCGAATATTGAATTAAATGTGTTCCGTCCATATGGAAAGGGCAGAAGTGCAGAAGTGGTAGAGAGTGTTGTAACCAGATTTTAATCGAATCAGGCAAGGCAAATAGAGAAGCGGATTGCGAATATCCGCCTGACAATGGGAAATAGAAGAGGAGAGAAAATCAGAATGAACAGAAAAAAGTTAACAGCGTTAATGCTCAGTACAGTAATGGCATTTACACCGGCAGCTCCGATCGTGGCTTCCGAGACAGCAGTTCACAGCGTTGAAAATGCCGAAGATATCGCTGTATCAAGTGCTACAGCGTCCAAGAAGAACGGCTGGGATTCTTCAAAGAAGTACTATTATGTAAACGGTAAGAAAGTAACAAATGTTACCAAAACCATCAGTAAAGTGAAATATCACTTCGATGTAACGGGTAAAGTCGTATATAAGAAAGTAAAGAATGTTTACTACAAAATTAATTCCAAGGGCAAAGCGAAAAAGATGAATCAGGTAGAAACTCTTGCAGCAACACGACTGGATATGTACGGAGGAAATTTAAAGAAAGCATTTAACTGGAGCGCTTCCATTCCGTATACAGCCAATGTAAAAGTTGCAAAGAAAACACCGGGAAATTACGGAATCTATGGTTTCCAGAGACGGAGAGGTGACTGCTATGTTATGGCAGCTACATTCTACTGGATGGCGAAGGTATCCGGAAGTGATGCACATTATGTAAAAGGATATTTTAAGAAACCATCTGGTAAGGGTGCACATGCATGGGTAGAGATTGATTATAAAGGAACTACTTATGTATATGATCCGAATTTCCAGAAGGAATATAAACTGAATGGATATAAATTAAAATATGGTGCACCAAAAACTCTGAAATATATTGATTACAAACGTTTAAACTAATCTGAGTAAACTCAGCAATGACAGAAAAGCCAATTCAGACAGTCAGAAAGGACAGAAATCATGAAGAAAAAAATCGTAACAGCATTGATGACAGCAGCACTGGGAACAAGCCTTCTCTTCAGCCAGGCAACTATGGCAGCAGACAATACAGCTAAGACAGAGGACACAGCAGAAGCTGATTCCACAGATGCAGATGCAGCGAAAGAGGAAGAATTAAAAACTATCGGTGAGAAACCGGAAGAAGATAAAGAGGGAGTACTCAGCGTAAAGCTGAAAAACCTTACAGGCAAGGTGATCACAGGTGTAGCTGTAAAGAATGAAAAAGATGAGAAATATCCGGACAATTTCCTGAAAGACGAAGATAAATTCGAGACAGATGAGGAAAGAGTTCTCTGGTTCGATCCGAATGCAAAGGACGAAGAGAAAGATGCAGAAGCAAAGGATACTGAGGAAACCAAGGAAGAAGATTCCAAGGATGCAGAAGCTGAGAAAGAAGTTCCGAAGTACAATATCCAGCTTACTTTCGAGGATGAAACAACAGCAGAGATCCACACATTCCCATTCGGTGATACAGAAGAAGCAGAACTTCATCTGGAAGGTGAAGTAGCTTACCTGGTATTCGACAGCACAAGCCAGAAGAAGTCCTTCAATACTCTGGAAACAGAGCAGGCACTTGCACCGAAGCCAACAGAAGCACCGGCACAGACATCTTCACAGTCCACTCAGAGCTATGATAACAGCAGTGATTATGATTATTCCGGAGATGACTATGATTATTCCGGAGATGACTATGATTATTCCGGAGATGACGGTGATTCTGATGATGGTGGTTCCGATGACGGCGGATCTGACGACGGTGGAAACGGATGTCTGGATAACGGACTTTTAAACTAAGCCCGGAATGACATTCAAAACTGAACCAGAAAAAGTGATTCTGATTCGGTTATATAATTGTTAAAAGACAGGGGTTGCTGCATTAAGCAATTAGTGCAGCAACCTGTTTAGGTTCAGGAGAGAAAAATATCATGTCGTTAGTATCAAATCTGTTTTTGTTATTTGTGGCAGCAAGTGTGCTGGTTTATTACATTGTGCCACAGAAATGTCAGTGGCTGGTGCTTCTGTGCTTCAGCTACATTTATTATCTGGTAGGAGGCGTGAAATACGTTGGATTCCTGCTTTTTTCCACTCTGGTTACCTGGCTTGTAGCGCTTGGCGTTGAGAAAATGAAGACCAAGGGAAGTCAGAAAAGTGCCCGTAATCTTCTGATTCTGGGACTGGTGCTGAACTTCGGTATGCTGGGTGTGGTAAAATATACAAATTTCTTTGTAGAAAATCTGAATGCGCTGTTTCACATGAATTTAAGAGGAATGGAGATCCTTCTTCCTCTGGGAATTTCTTTCTACACCTTCCAGTCCTCCGGATATCTGCTGGATGTATACTGGAAGCGCTGTGATGCAGAGAAGAATCCTGTGAAATATGCGCTGTTCGTATCCTTTTTCCCACAGATTCTGCAGGGACCGATCGGCAGATACAGCCGTCTGGCCCATCAGCTCTATGAGCCGCATAAATTCGAGGGGAAAAATATTACCAGAGGTTTCGAACGAATTTTGTGGGGATTCTTTAAGAAGATGATCCTGGCAGACTGGGCAGCAGTTTTCGTAGATGCGATCTTCGATAATCCGGATCAGTACAGCGGTCTGGCACTTTTCGGAGTATTATTCTATACCATTCAGCTGTATGCAGATTTCTCCGGTGGTATGGATGTGGTCATTGGTATTGCCTCTATGTTTGGGATTGAGCTGGATGAGAACTTCAAGCGTCCGTTCTTCTCCATTTCCATCACGGATTTCTGGCATCGCTGGCATATCACACTTGGTACCTGGATGAAAGATTATGTATTCTATCCGGTCACTCTTTCCAGATGGATGGGAAAATTTGGCAAATGGGGAAAGAAAGTCTTCGGCAAAAAAACCGGACGTACTCTTCCGATCTGCCTGGCAAACCTGATCGTATTTTTCGTAGTAGGTGTGTGGCACGGAGCTGCATGGAAATACATTGTCTATGGTATGTACAATGGTATTATCATTGCATTTAGCGGCTTGATGGCAGAGAACTACAGAAACTGGAAAAAGAAACTGAACATCACAGGAAAAGAAAACTGGTATCATGTGTTTATGATCATCCGTACATTTATCCTGGTAAATATCAGCTGGTTCTTTGACAGGGCGGATACAGTAGGACAGGCTTTCCATATGATGAAACTGTCTGTTACGAAGTTCACTCCGTCGCAGCTGCTCCTGATCCCGGCGGGAAAAGAAGGAACAGCATTTACCCCTTATGCACTGGCAATCCTGGCAGTTGGATGTGTGATCCTCTTTATCGTAAGTGTTCTTCAGGAACGGGGCATGAAGATAAGAGAAACACTTTCAGGACTGAGCCTGCCGGTTACAGTGATCATTTATTTTTGTCTGCTTGCATCCATTGGCTTCTTCGGATCAACAGCAGTAGCGAGAGGATTTATTTATGCACAATTTTAAGAAAACATTAAAAACGTTCCTGGTGCTGATGATCTGCATTGCCCTTCTTGTGGGACTGGATCTGGCACTTTATCCGTGTACGTTTATGAGAAACGATGTACATACAGTTGTAACACAGCAATTTGATGATATTATTCTGGGAACTTCCCATGGAATGACAGATATTGATCCTGACACAATGGAAGAAGTTACAGGCCGCAGCGGACATAACATGTGCGTAGGTGGGGAATACGGGATTGATGCTTATTATCTTACCAAGCTGATCAAAGAGAAACAGAATCCGAAGAGGATCATTTATGAAGTGGATCCTGGATATTTTGTAACAGAGAAAGAAGAAGGAAATAACTATCTTCTGTTCTATCATGAGTTTCCTTTTTCCAAAGCAAAACTGGAATATTTCTGGAATTCCATTGCCAAATGCAACTTCCGTACCATCCTGTTTCCATGGTATGAATATTCACTGAGCTATGAAGTTCCGAAGGTGAAAGATACCTTTACACAGAAGGTCACAGGGGATTATGATGTTTCACATTTAAAGAGTGATACACAGGAATATCATGAGAGTGGATTTATCGAAAGATATCCGGTGGATGTGACGAAGCTGAAGAAATCTGAGCCCAAGCTCTATGAAGAAGGTAAAGTGAATCAGCAGAATATGGAATATCTTCAGAAACTGATCGAGCTGTGCAAAAAGAATGATATTGATTTTGTGGCGGTGACAACACCGATTCCGATCGCTACACTGAAGGATTACAGTGATAATTATAATGCAGCCTGGAAATACTTCGGACAGTTTTTTGAAGAACAGGGTGTGGAATATGTAAACTTTAATACACAGTATTTTAAAGCGTTTACACATGAATTGAAAGCTTATACAGACTATGACGGACATATGAACGGTGATGCTGCAAGAGCTTATTCCAAAGTCCTTGCACAGGTACTGGAAAGTAAATAACGAATGATGAAGAACAAGGCTTTATAACAGGAGGGAGGAATTTTTATGAAAACAAGTATTTTGGAATATCTGGAAGGATCAGCGAAGAAATATCCGGATAAAACAGCTTTTGCAGATGAGAATACATCCTGTACGTTCAGCGAACTTGAGAATACTGCCAGAAGAACAGGAACTGCACTGGCGAAACATTTTACTCCGAGAAATCCGGTTCCGGTATTTATGGAAAAGAGTGTAGAAACAATTGGAATCTTCATGGGAGCTGTTTATGCGGGATGCTTCTATGTACTGATGGATACCAAACAGCCGGCAAGCAGACTGCAGCAGATCCTGGGAATCCTGGACAGTGATGTGATCGTTACTTCTGAGAAATATTTAAAGGATCTGGAGAAGCTGGACTTCCACGGAACAGTACTTATGGCACCGGAACTTGCAGCAGAACCGGAGAATCCGGAAGTACTGAAAGCTATCCGTGAGCAGGCACTGGATGTAGATCCTCTGTATGGAATTTTTACATCCGGTTCTACAGGAGTTCCGAAAGGAGTTGTAGTAGGACACAGATCTGTACTGGATTTCATTGACTGCTTTACAGAATTGTTTGACATTACGGATAAGGATGTAATGGGAAATCAGGCACCGTGGGATTTCGATGTATCTGTTAAAGACATTTATTCCGGACTGAAAACAGGAGCTACAGTACAGATTGTTCCGAAACAGCTGTTCTCCTTCCCTATGAAGCTGATCGATTATCTGATCGAACGTGAAGTAACAACTCTGGTATGGGCAGTATCAGCATTGTGCATTATTTCCACATTAAATGGTTTCGAGTATAAGGTTCCGGATAATATTAAGAAAATCCTTTTCTCAGGTGAGGCAATGCCCGTGAAACATCTGAATATCTGGAGAAAATATCTGCCGGATGTTATGTATGTAAATA
>OGDF01002936.1_pt1 | contig 21852 bp, 22 predicted proteins | sample 1570141 | NCBI WGS metagenome assembly OGDF01 (sample SAMEA4370581, study PRJEB24528) | human gut metagenome | reverse complement strand
GGGGCATAAAGTAGATTCATGCAATACCGATTTACACAAACTATTTTACACTCCCAAAAAAGTTATTGCTGGTTGGGGTTCCGGTAGCAAATTGAGGATTGCCGATAATTGGCACAAACTTATGGTGGGATGGCACAGGAATGGCAGAAAGTAGTCGGAGTGATTATAATCTCTTTGATATTCATTGGTACCATCATAAAGATAGGGGAGATATATTATTTAAAATCAAGAGTTATACAGAAAGGAGGAAATAGTCATGAAAGTCCGATATGTAGGGCAGTCGTTTGGAGTAGACAGCTTAACATCAAATAAGATTTATCAATGTCTTGGGGTTGAAGGCGGATTTTTGAGGGTTATTGATGATTCTGGCGAAGATTACTTGTATTCGGCTATTAGTCCGGGTTCTTTAGATGACGATGGGATTCCTCCTGGAAAATGGGAAGTAATAAAGGATAATGCCAACGGGGATTTACAACGAGCTGTGAAAGGGAAATAAGCGCTTACCTGACGGAGGCGCTTTTTTGTTGCAATTTTATAGCTTGTCTTTTCGCCGCCAGACGTGGACTGCAGACATAAAAGCCTTACCACATGCGTGGTGTCTTCCTGTTGTGACAATTTTCCGGAGGCACTGATGTACACTTATGCAAACTTGATGGGAAAGAGAAAGCAGGAATTTCAGGTTATCATGTAGAATAATTCTATAAAGGATTGTCTGCCATGTATTTCGTGAAGAGTAACGCGTAATCGGTGAGGTGATGCTAGTGTCTTTAGAAAATCAGGAATTAGCCTACATACAGACTTTTTTACAGGATAGGGCTTCGGATCAGCTTATGACGCGGCTATTAGCCGATGTTGGGGAAGATTACGCCTGGTTCCGGCGTTTGGCACAGCATATGTTCCGCAGCCACCTTTCGCCAGACGAACAACGGGAGCTGCTGAAAACGGCTAAGGCAGATACGCAAGGAGACCCCGAGAAACGCCAAGCGGCTCACGATGCCCGTCTGTTGCTGCTGAAATCGGGAATGTGTCTTTCCATTCATGAATCATGGTATTTGCATAAGGTAAAGCAAATGCCCTTAGAAAAAGCCTTTCGCCAAACCATGACGCGCATCGTCGTAGGCTTTGGCCAACTTATGTCAGAATCGGAGATTCCTAACGATTTTGAAATGCAGCTCTGGTACCGTATACAAGGTTAGAATAATGATAAGGAGGCAGGCTAATGCAATATCGTCAGAGACGACTTTCTTTTATTGTGGTGTTTTTAGTCATGATTTTGCTGCTTATTGGTTGTGGCAACACGGCAGAGAATGCAAAAAAAGAACTTCATGAAATGAATATTGAGTACACAGCCGATGATTTAATTAATGCCATTGAAACAGGAAATACCCAAGTTGTAGACTTATTTGAAAAATCTGGCTTTGATCTGAGCCTTGCTGGAAAAAATCACAAAACGCCTCTCATGGCAGCCGCTCATACAGGGAACTTGGACCTGATTGATAAAGTTCTCAGTAAATACGGTGACACGGTAAATGATACTGATGATATCGGCTTAACAGCGTTATCTTATTCGGTTCAGGCCGGACAAGCAGAAGCAGCTGATAAACTCATCAATGCGGATTGGAAGGTAGTAAATCATCAAGGAGATACTTTGATTCACTTGTTAGCAGTATCTGGCAAAACGGCTTGTCTTGATGATTGCTTACAGCATGGTGTCGATATCAATATGACGAATAAGGCTGGAGCAACAGCACTAGATTTAGCTATTAAGGCACAGAATGAAGAGGTTATTGATAAATTGAAAGCCGCTGGGGCTAAAACCAGTCAGCAAATAGATCCTTATTCACCTTCACAGAGTAATTCAGAAGATGATACCGTAATAACTTATCAGATTAATACGCCTAAAGGGGCTGTCATAGTTTCCAATGACAATATCGTTTTACACCTTGGGCAAAGCGTTCATATCATGCCTTCGCAAGATAGTCTGGACCCCGGGCAAGTCCGTTGGATGGGCAGTGCTAATGACAATATGGATGTCGTTTCTATGAAGGCGGCTGGTAAAAAACATCCGCATGGTTCAACTGAAGCAATATTTACGGGGAAGAAATTAGGGACAACTCACCGGAAACTGGTTCCAGATTATGGGGATTGGAATCGGGCAGCTGTCTTGACCTTTACCGTTATCGAATAAGAAAATATTGTTGCAATTTCTCCGCTTTTTCGTTATGATGAATACATATATGTAATTTTTACCTTAGTATTTATTTACAACAGGAGGAAATGGGATGGGTTTTATTAAGGAATTTAAAGAATTTGCCATGCGAGGCAATGTACTGGACATGGCAGTCGGTGTTGTTGTCGGCGGTGCCTTTGGGAAAATCGTTACGTCTTTAGTCAATAACATCATTATGCCGCCTTTCGGCGTTCTTCTCGGGGGCATCGACTTTTCTGACTTCTTTATCCCTTTGAGTACGGAACATGTTGAATCGTTAGCCGAAGCGAAAGCAGCGGGGATTCCTGTTATCGCTTACGGGGCTTTCCTCAATACGATATTAGAATTCCTGATCATCGCTTTTGCTATCTTTATCGTCATCAAACAGCTGAACCGTTTCCTTCCGAAACCAGAACCGGCTCCGGAACCGCGGCTTTGCCCGTTCTGCCGTCAGCCCATTGCTGATGACGCTACGCGCTGCCCTCATTGCACCAGCGAATTGCCGGCAGCTGTTTCGGAAAAATAACATAATCAATGGGGGAATGGTAGATGACGGACAAACAAAGCATTGCGTTAAAAATCAACGATTGGTTAAACGATTGTGTAGCCGAAAGCGGCGCCTTCTTTTTGAATACCGTAGAAGCTGGCCAGCCAAAATCGCGTCCCATCAGTTTCCACATGCTGAAAGATGGGGTTAATTATTTTGGTGTCGGTGTCATGAAAGAAGTCTATCGCCAAATGCAGGAAAACCCATATGTAGAAATTTGTGGACTTATGGGAAAGGGGAAACTCTTTTTCCGTTATTACGGCAAAGCTGTTTTTGAAAAAGGCGATGAACTGTCCCAAGAAGCGCTGGCACAACCTGGCTATCCAGTCATGAAGAAAATTTATACTCCCGAAAGTGGCAACCGTTTTGCCGTTTTTCATCTAGAAGAAGCAACGGCTGAAAAACGAGCCATGATGTCTGTATTAGAAACATGGAAATTATGAATAACTTAAAATATCTCAGAAAGGAAGTGTCCTTATGGCAACACATGCATTATGGAATCTCTTGCAGCAACTGAAATCTGATTACGAATGGGTAGAACTTAGTCATCGCCTGAACAATGACAGTCCGTATTGGTCTGGCATGCCTGAAGGCTCCGTAGAAATCGGGAAAACCGTCTTTGATTGGGGCAACCCTATGCTGGAATGTTTGATCCAGACGTTCAAATTTCCTGGCCAATTCGGTACGCATATTGATTTTCCCGGCCATTTTGCCAAAGGGACAGCCTTGTCTGATGGTTTCGGCGTTCAGCACATGGCCTATCCCTTAGTCGTCATCGATGTCAGTGAAAAAGTAGCCCAAAACGTCCATTACGCCGTTACCGTCGACGACATCAAAGACTACGAAGCCACTTATGGAGCCATTCCAGAAGGCGCCTTTGTCGCCCTGCGGACGGACTGGGCGAAGAACTGGCCGGATAACGACAAACTTTGCGGCTTCGATGAAAGAGGCAACGAAAATGCGCCAGGCTGGTCGTTAGAAGCCTTGAAATATATCTATGAAGTCCGCCACGCCGCTGCCAATGGTCACGAAACCTTTGATACCGATGCCTCGGCCGTCGCAGCTGAAGCAGGAGACCTCATCTGCGAACGCTACGTCCTCAGCCAGGGGCACGTCCAGATTGAGCTCTTGGATAACCTCGATAAAGTAGCTCCCGCTGGTGCCATCCTCTTGGCAGCCTGGCCCAACATCGAAGACGCCACCGGACTTCCGGTCCGCGTCGCAGCCATTACGCCGAAATAAAATAAAAACAGGGACATTCCAAATGCGATGATGTATGGAATGTCCTTGTCTTTTCTAATTTCAGTGACCAGGAAAGGAGGGCTTTAGCTATGAGTGATACAGCTATCAAGGAAGCTATGGATTACGAAAAACAGTTTGCCACGAATAACAAGCTGAAATCAGCTTATTGGGAACATGAACGTACCATGCGCGACATCGCTTCGGCCCTTTACAGCCGGGAAAAAGCAGGGCAGGAACGCGGCGAAAAGATTGGTGATAAGACAGGACGCCAGGCACTCAGTACTTTGCTTCAAAAGCTATTGGAGGAAGGCCGGAAAGAAGAATTTGACCGTGTCTTGCGAGATAATGAGTACCAGGAAAAATTACTGCGAGAATATCATTTGAAATAAGGTTTTAGGAAGGACCCGTCATCATGCGGGTCCTTTTTTTAACTCTATTTGGTCTTAATAAGACTTATTAGGTTGGTCTTAATAAGACTTATTAGGGCTTATTAAGACTATTAAGACCGAAAAAGCCTTAATAAAAAGAACTAATGCCATGGCCTTCGCATGACAAGGATAACCGCCATAACCATCTGCGGAGCTGAAGGTACAGGAAAAGATGAAGACATATGGAAAATTGCTTTTTCGAGAGCTTTTTGTGAATTTTTAAGTGGCTTAAAATTACTTACGATAATTTAACGTTATCGGAAGTAATAATGCTTCTAACTCCACCCCGTACTGCTAATAACTGTAAAATCACTATATTTCTAGTAATTCACTATCATTAATGATATCTACTTATTTTGGCTCATTTTTGATTCTCTCCCTGCTAATATGGCCAAATTATTATGCTGACGGAATTTTTTTGCTTCATAACCGGACTTGTAAACCTGTATCTGTATTTGCTGATACTTGAGATTGTATGATTCATATAGGCTGGCGGAATTGAATATAGGCGCCATGCGTCTTTAAGCATATTTAACTTAGGTCAAGATGAATGATGTTAATCTATCATGATAGTTTGCCAGGTTCTTGGCGTGGAATCCTTACTACGAGCTAATCTGTTATTTATGGATATGATTCTTTTTTCTATACAGGTATCATCTTAACAGTTGAGCTAATCAACTACTTTTAGAGAAATTAGGCTTCTTCTCTAAAAGTAGTTCAAAAAAACATTCATTGCGAAGGCCTTTCTTTGGCAGTATAATTAGGGTTGCTTATTACTGTTTTTTACGGAGGTTATTCGCCATGCAGCGATTTTTGTCTTACGAAAATACGATTTTAGCTGTTGTCATGATGGTGTCTTTTATCAACCCTTTTACCAGCAGCGCTTTGACGACGGCTTTGCCTGGGATTGGTACGGCTTATGGTGCGACGGATGCCCAGCTCAGTTGGGTCATTGAGTTGTTCTTGATTTCTTCGACGGTGACGATTATGCCAATCAGCAAGATTGCCGACCGGATTGGCAAGCGTCATGTCTTCTTGTTTGGTGTATCCTTATTCTGTGTCTCGTCACTGGCTGTGTATTTTGTGACTTCCCTCTATGGCTTATTTTTACTGCGCATCTTGCAAGGCCTGGGCAGTGCCAGTATTTTTGCCACCAGCATGGCCATCGTCTCCCTGGTCACCCCGCCGGAACGTCGCGGCCGGGCTATGGGCTTTACCATTGCCGCTGTGTATTGCGGGCTGTCCTTTGGTCCGGTTCTGGGCGGTTTCTTTTCTTATTACCTGGGCTGGAAGACGATTTTTTATTTTATCGCCATTATCTGTGCCGTGGCCTGGCTGATTTCCCTGTATAGCATGAAAAAGGAAGAATGGATTGTCAATGCCCATGGCAGTCTGGATTTGTTTGGTAGCCTCTTATATGCCCTGGCTATGATTGCCATTATGGTTGGCTTATCGGAAGTAACGAGTCTTTTCTATGCTAAATATCTCTTGGCCGCCGGCTTCATCCTGTTCCTGGTGTTCTTGTATGGTGAATGGCACCGGAAAAGCCCGGTCCTGCCCGTCCGTATTTTTGCCGACAATCGTGTGTTTTCCTGTTCCAGTTTGGCAGCTATGCTCAACTATTGTGCAACTTTCGGCATCAGTTTCCTCTTGTCCATTTATTTGCAGCGCATTACCGGCCTCAATGCCCGTGACACGGGACTCGTCCTATTGCTCCAACCGGTGCTGATGGCGCTCTTGTCCCCTGTCACCGGAGCGTTGTCGGACCGTATCAATCCCGCCGTCCTGGCTTCTTCCGGTATGATTTTGATTACCTTCGGTCTCTCCTGTCTGGCAATCAATGTCTCTCTTTCTTCCTTCTGGCTCATTGCCCTGGCCCTGGTCATCATCGGCATCGGTTTTGCCCTGTTCACGGCGCCGAATAATAATGCGATTATGGGATCCGTGGCACCCAAATATTATGGGGCTGCTTCATCGGTCGTCAGTACGGTCCGCCTCATCGGCCAGGTCCTCAGCGTGGCCATCATCACCTTGATCCTGTCACAAAGCGGGGCTGCTGCGACATCAACCTGGCTGGCCCAGCACATCCAGCAGGCCTTCATCGTCTTCACCGTTCTCTGCGCCATCGGCATCATCCCTTCAGCTGCACGGAGTAAGTGATGATTCGTGGTTCGTGGTTAGTGATTAGTGGTTCGCAAAAGAGGATGCTGCATTAAGCCAAAAACGCTAATGCAACATCCTCTTTTCAAAAAGCGTATGAAATTAAATTTATGTATTTACGAGCCACTAACAACTATTTCACAAAATAATGGGCCGAGTCGTCGACGAGGCTGTTTTCCAGGAGGGCTTTGAACTGCGGGGCACTCATTCCAGCTGCCTGGGCAGAGAACTGATAGTTTCCCACTTTCCAATGAGCGACGTAGGACGTGTCGTTGATTTTAGCGATGCTGACGGGAACACCGTCGATGACCTGGTCTTTCCAGGTTACGCTATAGACGCCGGAAATATCTTTCATCGATTTATCAGCTTTCTGGGGCATCGTGCGGACGCGGACCGTCGTTTCCGGCTGGCCTAAGCGCTGGAAGCCGATGTCCGCAGTGTGTTTACCGATTAAAGGGAGGTAATAACAGCTGAAGCCGGCGTAGCGGGTCAAATACAGCGGTCGTTTAAGCACCATAAGTATACTCAGACGTTTGATTTTTGTCAAACCAAGAACTCATTCCCACGTTTTCCAGATTTCCGGTACGTAGCCTATGGTAGCCTTAGTACCGTTGCGGACGATGGGCGTCTTCAAGACTTGCTGATTATCCAAGACTTTAGCATCTTTTTCATCATCGATGGCATATTGAATCAAGGCCAGCGCGTTTTTATCTTTGCATTTCGGGTTGAGCATGGCGTCGAGGCCGCCGACGGCTTGTTTGACCTTGGTATATTCGCCTTTACTCAGGCCCTTTTCTTTCAGGTCGACGAATTGGACTTTGATGTTCCGTTCTTTGAAATAGCGGATGGCTTTCTTTGTATCAAAACACTTATTCGTGCCAAAAATCTGGATATTCATGGAGTTCCTCCTTTAGTTTGAAAAAATAAAAAGTGAAATAAAAAAACAAAAAGCTTTTACTTTTCGAAAATATACCTTATAATATACTTGTATATTATTTATTGACACCATAAGGGGGATTTTTTATGGCTAAAAAAGAAAATAAGTTCAAGGGGTATGATATTTCAACACAAGCCGTCCATACGGGCGTCGCTTATGATGCGGAAACAGGAGCCGTCCGCCGGCCGCTGCACATGGCCAATAGCTACAAGCTGCCCGATGACCTGTCGAAGGTCAATTATTCTTCGACGGATCTGCTGATGTACGCCCGCAATGGCAACCCGAATCAGCACTGGCTGGAAGAAAAAGTCGCTGCCCTCCACGGAGCCAATGACGCCATCGTTCTGGGAAGCGGCGTCGCCGCCCTTCACGCTTTATTCTGGACGCTGCTCAAGACAGGCGACCGCGTCGTCTATCCGAAAGTCAGCTATATGGCCGTCTATCGCCTGTTCCACGAATTATTCAACCGGAAATTCGGCGTCGAAACGGTCATGGTCGATATGACGGACCTGGAAGCCGTCAAAAAAGCGATTACGCCAGGGACGCGCCTGGTCCATATCGAAACGCCGGACAATCCAACTGACGGTATTTCGGACATTGCGGCCATTGCCAAAATCGCTCATGAAAATGGAGCGGTCTTGTCTGTCGACAATACCTTTGCATCGCCTCTCAATCAGCATCCCTTGGATTTCGGCGCTGACTTCGTCGTCGAATCGCTGACCAAATATATCAACGGCCACGGCGATGCCCAAGGAGGGGCTATCATTTCCAACGACTTGGCGACGATGGACCGGATCCGCTATGAAGCCCAGGTCAATATCGGCTCTGTCATCAGTCCCTTCAATGCCTGGCAGATCTTCCGCGGTGCCGTCACCTTCCCTTTGCGGATGGAACGCATCAATGCGTCGACGCAAAAAATCGCAGAATGGCTGGAACAGCGCCAAAACGTCACGTTCGTTTCCTATCCCGGCCTGCCCAGCAACCCTGGCTACGAATTGGCCAAAAAGCAGATGAAACACGGTTTTGGCGGCGTTATTTCTTTTGGCATCGCTGCTGACGACAAGGCGGTCGAACGGTTCTGCGCGGCCTTGAAAGTCGTCACCTTTGCCGTCTCCCTCGGCCATGACGAAAGCCTGATTTTCCCGCAGCCCAGTTACGATGAACGCATCAATCTCTATCCGGAAAAATTCCGCAAGGGCTTCATCCGTTTCAGCATCGGCCTGGAAGATCCGGACGACATCATCGGTGACCTGGACCAGGCCTTAAAATCCATCGGCTTATAAGGTCAGCGGAACCAACGGCTGCCATATAACAAAATAGATTGGGGAATCCACCCCGACAGAAAGCGAAGCAAGGTCGAGACGACATCCGGTGTGATGACGACTCGGCCTTTTTTCACGGCCCGGAAAGATCGGCGGGCAATGACCTCTTTCGTCCCTGCCAGGGGATAATGGCGGAACTGCTGGTTCCTATCGGTCTGGATGGCCGTCGCAATAAATTCCGTGTCTTTGACCCAATACGGGCAGATGGCAGAAACGAGGATTCCCTGTGGGGCCAGTTCAGCGGCCAGGGCCCGGCTGTAGCGCAGGAGAAAGGCCTTGGTCGCCGAATAGACGGCCAGTTCCGGAATAGGCAGGAAAGCGGCACACGAACAAATCTGGACGAGGTGGCTGCCGGCCTTGCAGTATGGCAGGACTAACTCGACCAGGCTGATTGCGGCCCGGTCATTGAGGTCGACCATCTTTTCCTGAACGCCTGACGGAATCGTCATGACGGAACCCATCTTGCCGAAGCCCGCTGCATGGATCAAATAGCGGACGATAGCCCCACTATCGGTTAAGGCTTGCTGTAAAATCCGAAAGGAATCGTTCTCGGTCAGGTCCAGCGGATAGAGGCGGCTTTTCGTCTTCAAGGCCCCGGCCAGGTCTTCCAGTTGCGGACGGCGCCGGGCGACGAGCCAGATTTCATCTAAGCCTTCGTCATCCAATAATTTCACGTATTCCCTTCCCAACCCGGAAGAGGCACCGGTCACAATGGCTATATCCATGATTTCCCCTCCTGACACTTTCGATAGCACTGCAAATATTCAGCTTCGACGTCGGCAAAAGGCCGTGGTTCATAATCGGGAAGGTAATGCACCTGTGGCTGCGCACTGTCCGGCTTGTCCTGCAAGAGATAGGTCAGATCATACCAGAGGAACGCATTGTCAATGTCTTTGAGGAGCCGCGTTTCTTCTGCTGTCAAAGGCTGACCCAGGAATTTCTCGTAAATGACGTCGAGCAGCCTGGCTTCCGTCTGACGGTAAATCGGCATGAGCTGCTTCATCGGCCGTGGTACGTCAGACATATAACATTCCGTCGCATCGTGCAATAGGGCTGCCATGACCAGATGAGATGGCAAATTCCTGGCCCGGGCCTCCTTGGCACATTGCAGGCAATGCTGGCCAACGGAATAAAAAGTCGTCACATGGCCATTGCCCCGACAGATGAGCGACAGGGCGTGGGCAATGTCTTCGATACAGATAGCCTCGGGATTGGGATGGGTAATGTCGAAATGTTTTCCACTGTAGGTAGTGATTTGAGGAGACATGGTGTTTAGGTACTTCTTTCTCTGATTATTTTTGTATTTTGGGGCATATTATTCCGATAAGTATTAATTATCGGAAAATCTAGGTTTTAAGCTGAAATTTCTATATCCTGCCGCCGCGTTTGCCGCCATGATTTTACAAAATCAAATCGAGTTTCTTCATGGCTTCCCGATTGCGCTTATCTGTAATGGTATCGTAAATATTAGCCGTCGTCGCAATCGAAGAATGACCTAGTCGTTTGGACACGTAGTCGAGCTCGATATTATTTTCCAACATCATCGTGGCATGGGTATGGCGGAAAGAATGGAAACTGCCGCCACCAAATTCCTTTTTGCACCACATATTGAAATAGCGCATATCATTGCTGTTCATCGGACGGCCGTCTTCGCGGGTACAGACAAAATCGCTTTCGACGTAATCGTCACCGTAAAGACGGTGGTTCTTGGCCTGCTGGGCCTTATGGCGGACCAGGGCTTTGTATAAAGTTTCATTAAAGGGAATCGTCCGGACCGATGACTTGGTCTTGGGCGTCGCCTTGCAGACAGGGATGCCTTTTTTATCATATAAGGTACTATCGACGGAAATCGTTCGGTTTTCCATGTCGATATGAGACCATTGCAAGGCCAGACATTCCCCGACACGAAGGCCTGTACAATAGGCAATCATGCAGGGAGCGTAATATTTATGCCCCAGCGGAAAGGCGTGGAAAATAATCTGTATCTGCTGATGCGAAAAGATGACCGGCTTTTTCCGGGGAACGTCAAATTTCGGCATCTTGACATTGGCCATGGGATTCGTTTCGATGTACTGGCGGTTGGAAACGGCCCAGCGCATGGCATCATTGAAGACCGTGAAAATCGACTTGACCGTCGAGCGGGAATAACCATCCTGCTTCAAGCTGTTGATCCAGTCCTGGATTTCCGCCGTCGTCAGCGCATCCAAAGCTTCATTCCCGAAACGGGCACCAATATGCCATTTAATGATTCCCGCATAGGAATCGTACGTATTGGGCCCTAAATTGATACGCACATCTTTTTCCAGCCATTCCAATAAAAAATCCATCATCTTTATGACTGGCTTTTCCGAAACCGCTGCTTCATCGAGAGCCTTCATGGCCTGCCGATAGGCTTTAGCGGCCTGTGCATACGAAGTACCGCCGACGCGTTCTTCCCGCAGCCTGCCCTGACCATCTTCCGTCGGGACTTCAATCGTATAATACCATTTCTTGCCTCGTTTTCGTAAATACATATGCGGCACCTCCTTTGTTTACTATTGTACTATGAGAAAAGACAAGATGCAACAAATGTTCCTGCAAAATTTGCCGATTTAAGGAAATTTAAACAGGCACTCCATGTAATAACTCGCGGAATAGTTAAATTCTCCTTATAAAGGCATTTACGGAAATTATGTAAAAATCCGGCAAAAAAGAAATTATGTTCGGCGAGGTATTCACCCCATTATCGAACATAGTTTCTAATTGCTTTATTTGGCCGATATGGTAAAATAAAAACAGAGATAGTCCGATGGCGGAACATCGGCTCTCCTCTGAATGTTGTAATTGAAGAAGGCCGTGTACCGCAAAGGTATGCGGTTTTTTTCAGTTCATAAATTATTTCTTACTAGCTGAAATAACCAGCACAATAAGCGTAGCAAAAGCTATCATCAAGGATAATGCTTCGTATACACTCATGCCGATCACCCCGCTTTCGCGAGGAAAACCGAATACATCGAACTATCTCATGAGAATAAGTTTATCATCTTTTTATACGAACTTCAAGATTATAGGTAGATGATAAACTTATTTATTAGCCCAAATACTGAACCCGGTAGAAACGAAGGTAACTATCGAGTTTCTGCATACATCGGCTCAGGTCTTTATCGACTACGTAAAAGAGGTCTTCCGTACTCCATTCAGGATAAGGCAGGAATGTCAGCAAGGCCTTACGCAGCGCCGCTTCTTTCCAGTACGTGCAATGTTCATGATAACCATCTTCCAGCGCTGGAGCAATGAAATTTTTACTCAAAGCTTCTCGAATAATAGCCGGTATCTTTTCAGAAAGATTGGCATAGATGACATAATCCCAGGAAAAATATTTTCCTTCCAAGTCATTCGTCCAGACCCCGGCAACACCGAATTCTTCAGCATAGTAATAATATCGGCTGTGCGGTGCCCATTTCTTGAGGGCATAGTCCCATATGTCTTTGGACGGACACCAGGCCGATTCGGTATGGAAATGCAAGGACAACTGCCTTTTGGGAAGCTGGCGGTAAGCATCTTCCGTAATACGGGTCTGGACGAAACCGCGGGGATCGACGACAACCGGCATTTCCAGCGCCGCTGCAATGTTCACGAAGTGCTGTTCATATTCTTCAGGGCTTAACCGACTTTTATCGTCTTCATCGGCTTCTTCAAAGGGATACTGCGAAAAGGTCCACAACAACTGATTTCCAAAGTTCCGGATTTCATCGGCAGGACCTTCAAAATAATATTGAGTAAGGCAAGTATTCGACATAGTATAACCTCCTGTTCAATCAATCAAACCTTGTTTCCGCATCTGTTCCAGCGCAGGAATCGTATAAAACGGTTCACGCCGCTCTACATAATGGACCGGGCAGATATTAACGTAAGTACTATAGCACATCCGCAGGCCCGATAAATGCATTTTTTGAGAAAACTGGGTCAAAAAACTATACATTTCCAAATCGGGTCTAGGAAGGAGTTTGAGCAGCAGCTGTTTCAATGCTGGCTGGTGCCAATAAGTATACCGGTTGTCTAAGAAGCTATCGCTCCAATCTTCAAAAGTTGTGAAGCGGTGGTCTGCATAAGGCTCAAAGACCTCCCGTATCTCTTCTGGCGTCTGCCGGGAAAATGCGATTTGCGTCACATAATCCCAAGTGAAATATTTCCGCTTGATGTCATTCGATTCGACGACATCGCCACAGATCAAATAATAATAACGGCAATGAGGTGCCCATTTCTGCAGCACTGCATCCCAAAGATTCCGGAAATCCCCATTCCAGACCTGCAGGGCCATGGCCCACTTCCCATTTCGCAAAAGATAGCAGTCACCGGCCTGGATACGATGGATGAGAGCTCCATTAATTGGAAGGCCTTCCGGTTTCCCCAAGGCCTTCCAGATATGACCGAGGCCGAGTTTTCCGTAAGCATCGCCTTTCGTATCACTGCCTTCTGGCGCACGTTCCAACGCCTGCTGCATGATTTGATTCAGGCATTGCCTCAAAGTAAGGATTTCATACCCCGGTCCTTCAAAATAATACTCCGTAATGCATGTCCACATAAGCGTTCCTCCTGTTCAAAAAATGAATCGAATGGAAAAGTACGCAAAAAGGGCGCACGTATAGTACCATTCAATATACTATACCGTGCGCCCTATGGCATACACTCTCAATGCTTATTAGATATTCATTTATATGACAAGTATACACCTAAGAATAAGAAAAATCAAGTCTTTTCGCATGAATGCTTTATTTTCCCCATTTCCATCTGAGCCTAGTCGTCTCTCAATTTCCGGTTCGCTAAATAGCCTGCAACGATGGAAGGATTGCCGTACTTTTTTTCTTTAAATTCTCCGCTTTCATCCAAATAAATTTGATAGTACTGCACAATAAACCGCCTCTTTAACTGTAAAATTATGGTCTTATTCTTGAAAATACTTCTTAAAAAATGAAGCGTACTGGCTTTTCCCGATTTCGATAATTACCAAATTCCGCATCGCTCTCGTAAAGGCCGTATATAACAATTCAGGTGTAATGCGTTCCATTTCATCAAGCTCATTATCGATGATAATGAAGACACTTTCCATTTCCCATCCCTTGAAACTATGGATGGTAGAAAATTTAATCGTTCCTGACTCAGCCCAAAAATTAAATTTACGGCCTCGTCTCAATGCATCCAACTTTTCTTTCTGATGTTCTGGAGAAGTGCCGGATCTAGCTATAAGCTCAAAATCTTCCTGACTTTCAAAGGTTGTCGTCGTACGAAATTTATGTTCTATACGAAAATATTGTTCTAATAAACGTACTGGCGAGATGACAGACCCTAAAAAGACGATGTCATTGTCATTGGGACGATGAGCCAGTTTCGGCTTCTGGATAAGGTTTCTATAAGTTTGATAAATGAAGGGACAATCCAACTGGTCCAGCTGAAAGTAAGCAATTTGTGAATCATCAAAAAGATTAGTCTGTGAGGTAATGATTTGACTAACATCTTTAGGATTGGTAGCGAACTGCCTCAAGAAGACCGTAGAGAAAAGTGCAATTTTACTGTCCAGACGGAATGAATTCTTTAATTCATTCCATTGGCCCTTTACGCCTGTATAAGCTCTTTGGGCTCCCCCTTCTTGCACTAATTCTGCAGTTTCATAGAGATGCTGTTTCTCATCTCCAAAAAAAACAATTTCCCAATCATTATCATCTTTATAGAGCCAATGATTTCGCAAATCATCTACCCATTCTTTCATAAAATCTTGTACTTCGTCAACGAAAATCGCCTTATATTTTTTCATATGCCGGGCTTTTTCTCTATCATGATATGCTATCAAAGCGTGGTAATGAATAATATCAAAAGCTGAACGAGGCACGTCACCGCGAATATCGTTCAATCGATCTTGCAGATAATTTCGCATGGTAATGTTAAACATTGTAATCAGTACAGGAGATTGTGTACGACGGTAAGCATTCACAGCCCGACGAACCAGGATTTCTGTCTTCCCACTGCCAGCTACGCCATGCACTTTTCCCGCCTTTTTTGCCTTACTAAGGAGTAATTTCTGTCTTTGTTTATCAAACGCTGAATTAGGAATGGCTTTATGCCGGCGTACTTTTAAATCAGGCTGCAAGACACGAACGGCTTCTTCATATAAGTCGTTTGAAAATGTTTTCGATGTTTTTTTGGTAAAATAAGGATCGACATAGCTAAAAAAACGTTGAAAATCAGATAAATCATCTGAACCCCAATATAAGATATGCTTTGCCGAAAAATCATGAGCCGGTTTTAAAAAAATTTCAATTTCCTGATGAATAGCATTAAAGAAATAGACCCCCGTCGAGATAACGGCGTAATATTTATTATAAAACGATAGTTTTTCATTCAATTTCCGGAAATATAACTGACACAAGGCATCTTTATAAGATTTAACCTGCTTAAATGGCGAACGTATCGTTTGCTCTGGTTGATGGGCCGGACAAACTTTCCAACAAGAAAAATCAACATATTTATAAGCATCCAAATGGTAATCTTTCACTTCAATGACTAGTATGCCGTGGTTCTTATGAACAATCACAAAATCAGGCTGCAAGCCATCCAAATGGGATTGATAGAATACTTCATAGGAATTATCCAAAGTGCGCTGGAGAAAATCGAGCATATGCTGCTCACCAGGTGTCGGAGCCACTTTGAGATGTGGTATTTTCTTTAAAGGAGGATAAAAAATAGCCATGAAATACACCTGACTTTATACTGAATTTATATATTTAATTATATCATAATGACAGCCTGACCGCTATCTGTTCTAAAAGAAGCAGAAGCGGCCAGGCTTTTTTGTATTACCGGATAAGGACCGGGTCCGTTGTTTTGGCCCGGATGGGTTTAAGGGATGGGTCCATAATGGATGGAACATGCTGGAGGCGTAAGACATCGTTCAGGGCTTTAGCTATATAATCATAAGATTCGTGCGCATTGTTGCCGGACTGACGTGTATGGACTGCCCATTGCAGGGCCAGGTAGTAGAAAAAGACAGCATTCCGGAACGCACTGTCGATATTTCCTTCACGATGAAATGAATAGATCCGGTAGAGAGTGGCAAATGCGTCTCCCAAGCGGTACCAGAGTTCTTTCGGCGACACGGGATAGACGCGGTGCATGTCATTAGCCTTGCATAAATAATCCTGCATATGCAAGGTCCCCTTTGTCGAAATATGGTAGTCCTTCTGAATCAACAACAAATAATGAAAGGATTTTCTTAAATTCGTTTCATCTCCGCACTGCCGGTAAGGAGGGACAGTTTCATAGGCGTCGCGATTCAGCAGATACGTGTCCAATGTAAGCTGATTATCTTGCGGAAAGAAAATGAAAGTCTGTTTTGTATACAACACGCCCAGATTGTACAAAGATCTCAGCCATTCACTGCGAAAGTCGGCTTTGGCTTTGGCAGTGGACAAGTTTTCATAAATTGCCAGGACTTTTTCAAAACGGGCAATCAGCTGACGGCGGAAGGCGCATGAAGAAGCGCCATATTTTTCCTGAAGATAGTCTTGCAAAAAACGGCCTGTACTCTTTTCGGCCGTCATGTAAAGTCGGCCCAGACGATAATTCGCTTTAATGTCCTGGTCATTTTGTTGCAAGATGGTTTTATATACGGATTTCGCCGATTCAAAATCCTGCAACCGGTCGATACCGAGTTCCTTGTAGATTGGGACTATTTTGTTATTGGATGCAATGACCGTGTTGTAATGGATGTAGGCTTTGTTGTGAAGGCCTTTTGTATTTTTGGGATCTCGTTCCAGTAATTGGTCCAAGGCTGTTAAGGCTAAGTTACGCGCAGCCTTCAAGTCCTTCATGGGATAGACCCATTTTCCCGATTTATCCTTTTCCCGGCGGATATTTGCCAGTTGGCCGGCAGCATAGCTGATGTTCTCCAAAGCCTTGATCAAATCCCACTTCTTCCAGGAAAACAGCAAGGGCTGCAACTGAAAATCCTGGCAGCCATATAAGGAAAGGATTTGTTTCCAATCATTATGCTTCGTAAAAAGAGAGTCTGCTTTTTCATTAATTTCGTTGTACATAATCTTTTTCGCCATTACGCTCATCCTTTCCTTATGATTACTTCACCTGTTTACAGATATAGTATATCTCAAAAAGCGTTATGATTCATGGCAAAAATAAAAGAAATGACGGAACTATATGATTTAGTCCCGCCATTTCTTTTATCGTTTCATCCCCCTTGCGGGGAAATTGAAAACACAACTACGACTTCATGGCTTTCATGGTTTTATTAGCTATAATGCTAATTTCAGTCCCCTTACGGGGAAATCGGTAATGCAACTCCGCGAAATCCGTAGCTACTCGGTCGTACGGCCTACGTTTCAGTCCCCTTACGGGGAAATCGGTAATGCAACAGGGTCTCCCAGTATCCGCTTATTGTGCGGACTTTTGCGGCGCTTTAGCAAACCTCGGCTGTTTTTCTTTTAAATAAGCTAGCCAGGTTAAAACATACTGAAGAAAAATAACTTCATCCCTGCTGCAACCCTAATAATGATGCGGCTCGTAGCCATTTACTGCTTATTGGAAAACCTGCCAGCCTTTTAGCCGTCAAATCGCTTTTCCCACAGTAAACTGCATTACCGTTGATACTTAAAGTATAGAGGTTTTTAAATTACCTGTCAAGATTTATCCGTCTGTGGACGGTGTCAACATATTATGGTAATTTTTTTTGAATGAGAATGACAGGAAGAGTCCGTCTTGTCCTGATAATGCGTCCGGGTAAAGGTAACATCCCTCAAGTCGTCAATGTCCGTGAACGATGCGCTTTCACCTGATAGCGATATTCCGACTTGATGGTGTCATGGATAGCCGTAGCTGCTTGTTCTAAGATTGCTTTTAACGCATCTCTTTCAGTCTGGTTTACCAATTTGCTCCAACTTCTGGCTCAAGAACCATGAATTCTTCTTAGGATAAGATATTTTGAAGAAATTCATTCAAAAAATTTACCCAAACATTGGCAATTTATTGTATGCTAAACATGAGAAGGACTCCTTTCGTATGTTTTTGCTCTAAACTTATTATACACCAAGGAGCTCCTTCTCTTTTTATGTTTTTTAACGCATTAAAGTTTTCCTATATCCATATGACAAGTACTAATGAAGGAGTTATATATATCAGTCTGAGCAACATCGGCGTCAAGGCCTTTATTTTTGTATTTAAATTCCAGGACAAAAATATCCCACCCATTAAGAATTTATACATCTTTTTTGAGGAACATCTCAAATTTAAACTTACTTTTCATTCTTAGAATGCAGTAAAATCGAAATCATAATCTGTAAAGGTGGGTCATATAAAAAATGCTTAATATCTTTGAAACATTGTTGATTGCATTTCTCCTCAACCACTGGATCACCATGTGCCACGCCATTGCGGATATTAAGAATGCTGAGTTTATTTAAGCCTATTCGATATGTATCAATCGCTCGACAAATCTTACAAAATGCTTCTTTCTCATCACTAAGAAACTCTGCAAACTTTGCAATTACTTCGCTATTAGCAATGGCTTTAGGAGAATTTACAGCCCGACCTACAAACGGAATAGCTCCCATTGTCGGATAGATTTCCTTTTTATATAATGCATTATGAACCTGTTTATAACGTTTATTATTGCAAAAATTTACTTGTATCGAACGATATAAAGAACTTTCCTTAAACGGAGCAAAAAAATTACCTTTCATTTCAATTTCTATGCAGCTAATCAAAAGAAATGACGCAAGATCTGCCCGTTGATGAGACTGATATAAATTCAAAGCTGTTTCTATATTTTTTTGCGTTAATGGCGAAAGCTTATCCCAAACCTTTGAAATATTAACTTCGTTAATTGCCTGGTCCTTGTTTTCAGGAAGAGCTGCATAAATCCGTTCGATTATTCCTTTTGCCTTTTCGTCATCCGTACGATATTTGTCATTCTGCAATTTCTTAATTTCCGGGTTTAACACCGCATAACTTCTCTCAATAGTCTTTTTATCCTGCATTAATTTAAAGTTTTGATGCTCAGTTTTTTGAATCTGATTTTTAAGTGAATCAATCTCATCATCATCAAAACATTGAATTTCTTTCTTCAAGAACGACAGATATTGCTCATTCTGCTGTAAGGAATCACTGCGAGTCAGCAAAATCAAAAATTCCGAATAAATATCCATTAAATCTTTTTTTAATGTGTTTTTAGGAATACAAGGGTTTACATAATGTTTCATTGTTCGTTCCTCCTTAATTTTCACTGCTAAAATCTTCTGCCGCGGTATGCATAGCCGGGCGTTTATCCGATTCCGGTACCAAGACCGGTTTGCCTTGGGGCTTTTCAATGAGGCCGGACAGAAGTTCATCAAACCTCCGTTTCCCCAGAAGGCGGGTCAGGGCCGTGATGCCCATGAGTTTCTTTTCGTAGGGAGAGTATCCGGCTTCTTCCACTTTGGCGGCGACCGTATCGTCATCTACATAACGGCGATTGGAGCGCCCTTCCACCAGTTTCCAGCCAGCCCATGCCTTACCGGAAAGAGCCTGCTGCAAGGCATATTCCTTAATATCTCCCACCCAGGCTACGAGGTCATCGGCCTTTTCCAGCACTGCTTCCACTTCTGCGTCACAGAGAGTAGATGGCATGGCGAAGTCGTACCTGGCAAGTTCCAGGTTATACTCTGCCCGTTTCCGGCAGGTGGCTCTGATCTTACAGAACCGGCAGTGCTCACCGGCTTTGTACTCCCCTTCCCCTTTAGCCGCCAGAGCAGCCGTGGGTTTGAGGATTTTCTCCGCCCATTGGAGCAGGTCGCCTTTGGTCATTTCGTAGGTGCTGACATTATCCCGTCTTGGCTGGAAGATGGTCATGGAGACCTTTTGGATATCGTAAATCCCGTCGAAGAGGTCCAGTGCCCCCAGGGCATAGCACATCATCTGGGGATTCTTCTCCGCACTGACTTCCACACCAAGCCCGTGCTTGTAGTCGATAACGGTCAGGGTATCGTCCGCCACAATGACACAGTCTCCTGTACCGAATCCGTCCGGCACCCATTTCGAAAAGTCCAACCGCTGTTCTACAAGGACGATGGGATCCTTGCACTCTTTCTTTGCTTCCGCAAGCCGCTCCATGACGAATTGGGCATAGTCGTCCGTGCATTCAACCATTTCCTCGCTGTAATAGTCGAGGGTCCCCGTAGGGTTCTGGGCCTTCCTGCCCAGGGCTTCCTTCACCTTGTATTCGCAGAGAGTATGAGCATCCGTACCCTCCCGGGCAAAGTCGCTTGTGGTGTCCGGCCGCTTAGCACACTCCAACGCGGAAGGCGGGCAGGCCAGCCAGCGGTAGCTGGACGAGGCGGAAAGAACCGCATGTTGCTTATCCGGCATGGCTGATCTCCTCCAGTTCCTTCATAAAGGCTTCATAGTCTTCCGGCTTTACGCTGGAGAGTTTTTCCGCCCCATATTTTTCAATAAGGGCTTTCACTTCTGCTGTGAATCCCTGGCGGGACTTGTCAGCCGCCGTTTTCCGGACTTCTTCAAAAGAAAGGACCTTCCGCTCTGGAATCACCTTTTCCGGCTCTGCTGTTCTATTGTTCATCTCGTTTTCCAGAGCTTCTACAATCCGCAGCAGGGTCTTTGTGCAATTGGCCATTTCGTTCGCCAGATTTTCAAGATTGTCCTTCGTCACCTTAGTTTCCTCCTTCGTTAATTTCCCTGATGGCCAGTTCCTCTACGGAGTCGCCTGGCACGATGATGGTTACTTTTTCTTTCCCGCCCAGCAGGAACCGCAGGATCCGTTCCCGCACGGACACAGACCGCACGGCAGCGATATGCCCACCACCCTTTGCCGCAGAAACGCTGATGCTAACTCTTTGCTTCATGGCTTTTCCTCCTTTCTGAGGGTTAGTATCGTTTTCCCCTTCCACTCTTTAGCCTTGGGAGAGTGGATTTTCTGACGGTTTCCAAAAAACTTTAAAATTTTTTTCTGGCATATAAAAAGCCGGTATGAGAAGCTACTATGGCTCCCATACCGGCTAAGGTTTGTTATTGAGTTTGAAAAAAAAAAAGAGGCCCGTCACTTGGACGTTCCTCTCTTGATAGCATCTACCTTTTCCTGTTTAGACCGAAAATACTTCTCTTCCCCGACTTTCCGAGCATCAATGGCATCTTCCAACTTGTCATAATACCCCAAGGGAATCTGTTTTCGGTTCACCATGTCAAGGCCGGGTTCAATTTGACCCATTTGGCCGGTTAAAAGTGACCCAATAAAACGGTAAATTCAATGTTTCTTCTGCCTTAGGGCCGGAAGTCCTTAAAGCCGGTTTTCCCAAGGCCGGGCTGGGGGACGGCCGGATTCAAGCCTGCACGCAGACGATCTTTTAGTCGGTAGCTCTCACCTCTAATATTTATTACGTGAGCATGGTACAACAATCGGTCCAGGATAGCCGTTGCAATCACTGAATCACTCATGAGTTCACCCCAGTCGCTGAAATACTTGTTGCTGGTCATAATTATAGTACCTCGTTCATAGCGGGCACAGACAATCTGGAACAGCAATTCTGCCTGCTGCCGGCGCAGCTGCATATAGCCAACTTCATCTATCACCAGGATATCTGGCCGGGCGTAAAATTTGCAGCGCCTGGACAGCAGCCCTTTTTCCCGTCGTTTTTCCAGATCTTCAATAAGATGGGCTAGCGTAATGAAGTACGCGGTTTTGCCGTGGTGCAAGGCTTCTACCGCAAATGCGGTGGCCAGATGCGTCTTGCCCACTCCTGGTGGCCCCAGCAGAATCAAGTTTTCACCCCGTTGCACAAAAGCAAGCGTACGCAATTCCTGGATTTGCTTTGGGTTCAGACTGGGCTGAAAGGAAAAATCGAATTCCTCCAGTGTCTTCACAGCCGGGATCCGCGCAGACTTCATCCTTTTCCGGACGTTTTTCTTAGTCTGTTCTTTCTGCTGAAAGCTCAGGAGCTGGTCGAGAAACGAAATAAAAGTCGAGTCTTTTG
>OGDF01002928.1_pt1 | contig 21912 bp, 19 predicted proteins | sample 1570141 | NCBI WGS metagenome assembly OGDF01 (sample SAMEA4370581, study PRJEB24528) | human gut metagenome | reverse complement strand
TATACTGCTCTTCAGCGGATTCTTCGGCGAAACCACGAGATACACGCAGTCGAACTTTTTGGAAGCGGTGAGATACTCCATAATGGCTAAGTGGCCGATATGGAGGGGATTAAACGAACCCGAGTATACCGCGATTCTCATGAGAAAGGAAACTTAGTCTTTCAGGAAACTGTCGACCAATGTGTCAGCCTCATTATAAGCAGTCTGCAAATCGTCATTGACAATAATACTGTCGAACTTGTCCGCATAGGTCATCTCCTCCGCGGCCTTCGCAACGCGCTTTTCGATGGCTTCCGCGCTGTCTGTGCCCCTGGCTATCAGCCTCTTGCGCAGCTCCTCCACCGACGGCGCCTGGATGAATACTGACAATGCCTTTTCGCCGAAGTACTTCTTCAGGTTCACTCCGCCTTTTACGTCCACATCGAAAATGATTACATGGCCCTTGTCCCAAATACGCTGGACCTCAGACTTCAGAGTGCCGTAATAGGAACCGGCATAGACCTCTTCGAATTCTACGAACTTGTCCTCGGCTATCATCTTGCGGAATTCATCCACGGTAAAGAAATGATACTCCACACCATTCTTTTCCTGCCCACGTGGAGCCCTGGAAGTGGCTGATACTGAGAACTCCATCTCTGGATGACGCTTTAATATATGGTTTACAATTGTGCTCTTTCCTGAACCTGAAGGGGCTGAGAAGATGACGACTTTGTTGCTCATGTTTTCTGTTTTTGTGAGTTTGTCTGCAAAAGTACATATTTCCTAAGTAAAAACAAATTTGTCGGATAAGTTAAAAAGTGATAAATTTATGCTTTCAAATAATAACCAATACTGAGAAATGAAACCAAAAGCATCGGAAATATATGTTTTGGGATTGGACTTCGGTTCAGATTCCGTACGAGCTGTACTTGTAGACACTAAAGATGGTAGAGTTATAGGAGAGGGGGTAAGCCTTTATAAGAGGTGGGCCAAGGGTATGTTCAGTGATTTCTCTGAATCACGATTCAGACATCATCCGTTGGATTATCAGGAGTCTATCACCGAGGCAGTTCGGGCTGTGGTGGCCGCGTATCCGCAGGAATCTTCGCATATCGCCGCGATGTCTATAGATACGACTGCAAGCACACCATGTTTTGTAGACGAAAACCTCGTTCCGCTGTCTCTTAAGCCGGAATTTGCCGAGAATCCCAATGCTATGTTCGTGTTGTGGAAGGATCATACGGCGACTGAAGATGCTGCTGAATTCGAGGCGGCATGCAACCGTTCAGTTCCTGACTATTCGATGTGCTCCGGGCATAAATATTCTCCTGAAGCATTCTGGTCCAAGGCGTTACACATTCTGAGAGTTGCTCCGGAAGTCAGAGATTCCGCTTTCACTATGTTGGAACTCTGCGACTGGCTGCCTGCGATGTTGACCGGTTGTCATGATATCAATGATGTTAAAATGAGTCATTGCTGCGCGGCTCAGAAACTTCTGTGGAACAAGGATTGGGGCGGTTTCCCTCCTGAAGAGTTCTTCGAATCCATAGATCCGCTGCTGCTTAAAGTTCGTAGACATCTTCCTCCTTATAATTATACACCTGACTGTGCTGCCGGTGTTATTACTCATGAATGGGCAGAGAGGCTGGGACTTCCTGAAGGGGTCATCGTCGGAGCAGGAAACATAGATTCTCATTCCGGATCATTCGGTGCCGGTGTTAAAGAAAGGACTCTGATTATGAGTTACGGAACATCGTCAGCTTATACCACTGTCATATCACATAAGGATCTGGACCATGTTATCGAAGGTGTTTTGGGACAGGTGGACGGGCTTATCGTTCCGGATCTTATAGGTATAGAAAATGGATTGAGTGCATTCGGTGATGTATATGCCTGGTTCAAGAGACTTGTTATGGAGCCGGTTAAACCTCTGATTCTCAGTTCTGATGCTATCTCTGATGAATGCAAGGCAGCATTGATCAGAGACATGGAAGATAGAATTATGGGCGAGTTCAACAGGGAGGCGGCAGCGCTGGAGGAGAGCCTGGACCTTCCTTTCGCGACCGACTTTTTCAACGGGCGCAGGGCTCCGAAACCGGATATGAGGCTCTGGGCGTCCATCATGGGGCTGAAACTCGCGTCTGGTGCGGGGGCGATTTTCCGCGCATTGGTCGAGGCGACAGCTTTCGCGTCCAAGATCGTGGTGGACAATTTGTTGGAAAACGGGGTTCCTGTCGACAAAATCATCGCTGTCGGCGGAATAGCACAGAAATCTCCGTTCGTCGTTCAGATGATGGCGGATATGCTGGACAGGGAGATCGAAATTTCTACATGCAAACAGGCTGGTGCGCTCGGCGGGGCTATCTATTCTGCTGTGCTGGCGGGAGTTTACCCTGATTATCTTTCAGCTCAGAATGCCATGGCTTCACCGGTCAGTCTGACATATTTTCCTGACAAAAAACGGCACGAGTTCTTATTGAAACGATTTGTGAAATATGTTGATGCAGTGAAGTTTACGGAAGATATGATGTAAGTTTGCCTTATTTTTTGTAATTTTGCAGAGCGAGCGAAAAAAATATGCCATTTTGTCGGTTTCGCGATGAATTGGCAGAATAATTGCACGGGAAAACATGTGGTTCGGAAATGGACTGCATTATTACTACGAAATTACAACTAATTTTTATAGAATATGGTTTCTTATAAAGAATTGGGCCTTGTAAACACCAAGGAAATGTTTGCAAAGGCTGTGAAAGGCGGATATGCAATCCCTGCATTCAACTTCAACAACATGGAGCAGCTTCAGGCTATCATTCAGGCCGCTGCTGAATTGAAGTCACCAGTTATCCTTCAGGTATCCAAGGGTGCACGTAACTATGCAAACCAGACTCTTCTCCGTTATATGGCAGAAGGAGCTGTAGAGTACGCTAAGGAACTCGGTTGGGAGCATCCGCAGATCGTTCTTCACCTCGATCACGGTGATTCATTCGAGCTTTGCAAGAGCTGCGTAGATATGGGATTCTCTTCAGTTATGATCGATGGTTCTTCACTTCCATATGAGGACAACATCGCTCTTACAAAGAAGGTTGTAGAGTATGCTCACCAGTTCGATGTAACTGTAGAGGCTGAGCTCGGCGTTCTCGCAGGTGTTGAGGATGAGGTTGCTGCTGAGGAGTCTCACTATACAAAGCCTGAGGAGGTTATCGACTTCGCTACCCGTACAGGCTGCGATTCACTCGCTATCTCTATCGGAACTTCACATGGTGCATACAAGTTCAAACCTGAGCAGTGCACACGTGACCCTAAGACAGGCCGTCTCGTTCCACCACCGCTCGCATTCGACGTTCTCCACGAGATCGAGAAGAAACTCCCTGGATTCCCTATCGTTCTCCACGGATCATCTTCAGTTCCACAGGAGTATGTAGATACGATCAACCAGTATGGTGGAAAACTTCCAGATGCAGTAGGTATTCCTGAGGAGCAGCTTCGTGAGGCTTCTAAGTCAGCTGTATGCAAGATTAACATCGACTCTGACTCACGTCTTGCCATGACTGCTGCCATCCGTAAGGTATTCGTTGAGAAACCGGGCGAGTTCGACCCACGTAAGTATCTCGGACCTGCACGTGACGAGATGAAGAAGCTCTACGAGCACAAGATTAAAGACGTTCTCGGTTCAGACGGAAAAGCTGAATAATCAGAACTGAATATATATGAAGGGTGGCTCTTCGCTGAGTCACCCTTTTTTAATATAATGCGGAAACTCCTATTATTTGAAACCAATATCTATTATGAAAGATGCAATTACAGAAGAGGGCAAGTGGAAGGTGCTGAAAAGTGAATACTTGTTCAAGCGTCCTTGGCTCACTGTCCGCCGCGATTGTGTGGAACTTCCGGACGGAAGGCAAAACCCGGAATTCTATGTGTTGGAATATCCTGATTGGGTGAATGTTATAGCTATCACCGAGGATGGTCAGTTCGTTATGGAACGACAGTATAGGCATGGTCTTGGAAAGACTTGTTTCGAGATCCCTGCCGGCGTAATGGAAAAGGGTGAGACTCCTCTGGAGGCTGCCAAGCGTGAACTTATGGAGGAGACCGGCTACGGAGAAGGGGAGTGGACGAATATCATGAATGTTTCGGGAAACTCCAGCACTACGAATAATATTTCGCATTGTTTCGTAGCCAAGGGAGTCAAGAAAATTTCCGGTCAGCATCTGGACAGTACTGAGGATCTGGAAATAGTTCTTCTGTCCCGCGAGCAGGTGAAGGATTTGATGGTCAATGATCAGATTCGCCAGTCGCTTATGGCGGCGCCGCTGTGGCGTTTCTTCGCGGAGGAAAAGTGATTAGCCGTAAGCGCTTGCGGAGTATAATGAGAGAGACCCAATTGCTCGAATGTTTCGAACATTTGGGTCTCTTTAAGTTATTATCTCTGTCGATTATTTTGCTTTGCGAAGTATTTTCGAGACTAGATTTCTTTTCGAAGAAGGAGTGTACCGGGCGTACACGACTGATGAGAAAAGGAATATAGGCCGAAAAGACGAGCAAAATTATAATACTTCGATAAGCTCGACCTTAAATATCAACGCCGCATAAGGAGGAATGGCTCCCTGTGCACCGGCCTCACCATATCCGAGGTTATAAGGGATGTACAACATCCACTCTGAACCCTCGCTCATAAGCTGAAGCGCTTCTGTCCAACCAGGAATAACCTGATTAACGCCGAACACCGCAGGCTGCTTTCTGTCATAAGAACTGTCGAACTTCTCACCGTCGACGAAAGTTCCCTCGTAATGACATTTTACCTTGTCAGTAAGCTTTGGCTTCTTGCCGTTACCTTCCTTTATGACTTTATACTGAAGACCGCTTGGCAGTACTTTAACGCCTTCTTTCTTAGCGTTTTCTGCGAGGAAATTAACACCGTCTTTCTTCATGACTTCAGCGACCTCAGCCTGTTCTGCTGCCTGTTTTTCCTGAAGCTGCTGGAAATACTTATCCAGAATATCTCCAGCCTCCTGATATGAAATGACTGGTTCCTGTCTTGTCAATGTCGCTTTCAGGCCTGCTACGAAGTCTTCGAAAGCTACCTCTTTTACACCTGATTGGAGCATGTTATGGGCGATGCTCATTCCCAATGCATAGCTGTTCTTGTCCATGTCTGATTTTCTGATTTCAAAAATGCGTTCGCAAAGATAAGGAAAAATCGAGGATTTTGCTGCCGGTTTGTAAACTTTGTTTCAGTTTCGTGGCATTAGTTATTTATACAAAAAAACGGAGACCTGAATGATCTCCGTTTCCAGTGCTCCCTTAGGGGCTCGAACCCTAGACCCCAACATTAAGAGTGTCGTGCTCTACCAACTGAGCTAAGGAAGCATTCCGTATAAAAAGGGAAAGCTTAGTATATCGCACCGCTACAACCTCCTACCCTTGCTGCCTTCCGGTCCTGGGGGAATTCAGAGGGAGCTGGTCGTATACGACTTTCCCGACCACAAAGATACGTATTAATCTTTAATTGGCAAAAAATTCGTAACCTTTCTTAATCCAAATTCGTGAAGATAAAAGGCAAAATATCGTCTACCTGGCTGAATTTCAGTATCTTCTCGTCTCCATAAAAAATTACGCTCATTTTTCCGCCGCTGAGTTTCTGATATTCTGCCATAACCTGCCTGCAAGCCCCGCAGGGAGCTGTTATCTCCTTGTTTATTAATCCGTTCTGCGCCCCGACGATGGCTATGCTCCTCATCGGTACATCAGGATGATTAGAATGCGCCGCAAACATCGCTGTCCGCTCAGCGCACAATCCTGACGGGTACGCCGAGTTCTCCTGATTCGCCCCGGTCACGATGCTGCCGTCGTCCAGCCGCACCGCCGCTCCCACGTTAAAATTCGAGTAAGGCGCGTATGATCCCGCCAATGCTTTCGCCGCAGCCTCGCATAATTCTCTGTCCTGCGCTTCGAGTTCGGCCAATGATTGGAATTCCTGATAATTTATTTCAATTTTTTTGTTCATGTCAATGATTTTGTGCAAACGTTTCAAATTTAGTAAAATTTCTTCGATTTGACTATATTTGCCTTTCCAATAGTAAAATCTTAGATTATGAAGGTATGTGTCGGTTTGTCCGGAGGAGTAGATTCCAGTGTGGCCGCTCTGTTGCTTAAACAGCAGGGCTATGATGTGTTTGCCATGTTCATGCAGAATTGGCATGATACTGAGGGAACTCTCCATGGTGACTGTGAATGGGAAGAGGATAAGTTTGTAGCCGAAATGGTAGCCAGAAAAATCGGCATACCGTTCTATTTCATTGACCTGAGCAACGAATATCGTCAGCGGGTGGTGGATTATATGTTCGACGAGTATTCGAAGGGCCGGACTCCGAATCCTGACGTGCTCTGCAACAGGGAGATTAAGTTCGATGCGTTCCTGAAGGCGGCGGAGAAGATGGGCGCGGATATGGTGGCGACCGGACATTATTGTCGGAAGGAACCGGCATTGGACGACGAAGGCCATCAGATTATGCAGGACGGCAAGCCTGTGTGGCGTATTCTCGCGGGCTCGGATCCGAATAAAGACCAGAGTTATTTCCTTTGTCAACTTACTCAGGATCAGCTTTCTAAGGCGATGTTCCCGATCGGTGACATCTGCAAGCCGGAGGTCCGTCATCTTGCTCATGAAGCGGATCTTCCTTCTGCCGAAAAAAAGGATTCACAGGGAATCTGTTTCGTCGGGAAGGTGGATTTGCCTGTTTTCCTGCAGCAGAAACTGAAGTCTGTGGAGGGGGATGTTATCGAGGTGTATGATGCGTATTTCAGTGAATCTGAACAGTATAAGTTTATTCATGACACATTGGATTCTATTCTTGCGGATGGAAGTTTAGGGGATGTGAATCTGGTGACGGATTATATTTCGGATGACAAGTCTGCACATTCCGAGGCCGGAAGTTTCGAGGGCGGTTGTGCCAATGTTTCTGTGTATGATTTCGGAAAGATCGCCGCGCTAAGTGACGGGCAGCTCAAGCGTCTTTCTGAGCCTGTCACTTATGGAGATATCCATTTCGAGACAGAGACTTACAGGTCTGGAAAGCATCATGTGAAAAAGACCCGTTATAAGGAGAATCCTTATGGTGCTGTAGTGGGAAGACATGAAGGGGCGCAGTTCTATACTATAGGTCAGAGGAAGGGCCTGAATATCGGCGGTCACAAGGACTCACTCTTCGTGATATCTACCGACATTGACAAAAACATAATTTATGTGGGGGAGGGGCATCGGCATAAAGGGTTATCCCGCAGTTGTTTGCGCGTGGCTCCGGAGGAAATACACTGGATCCGCGAGGATTTGCGGATGGAGGTGGATGAGATCAGGCGGTACAGGGTGCGCATCCGTTATCGTCAGCCTCTTCAGGATGCGGTGCTGGTCATGAGGGAGACCGGACTTTATATTTTGTTCGAGCAGCCGCAGCGTGGCATCACTTCCGGGCAGTTTGCTGTCTGGTATGACTGTGACGAGATGGTAGGCTCTGGAGTAATTTAATCGCTTTGATATATGAGCCCGCGAGATAGGATTCCCGCTCTCGCGGGTTTTTTCGTGCTTGTCAGAAAATCGACAGGTCGCGTTTCGCTTCCTGAACGACGAAGGAGCTCTCGATGGAGCCGATGCTTGCGATGTGACCCAAGACGTTCGTTATGAACTCCTGGTAGTGCCGCATGTCGGGAGCATAAACTTTCAGAAGGAAGTCGAATCTTCCGGAGATGTTGTAACACTCTGATACTTCGGGGATTTGTGAAATCTTTTCCGTGAAATTCTCCACGATTTCGTGGTTTACCTGGTTCAGTTTCACGTTGCAGAAGACGACAAATCCATGGTTGAGTTTCTCGCTATCCAAGACTGCTACATATTTCTTTATATAGCCCTCTTTTTCGAGTCGTTTCATGCGTTCAAAAACAGGAGTAGACGACAAGTTGACCTTCGCTGCGAGCTCTTTGGTGGTCACGCGGGCGTCTTCTTGCAATGCTTTTAGTATCTGGATGTCGATTTTGTCCAGAGATTCTGTCTGAGAGATCATAAACTGTTATGTAATAGTCGGTTCATTAGTTTTTTTATAACCTTCTGAGCTTTGCTGCTCGGAAGTATCCACAAGTACGCCGTAAGTCCGGCAAAGATTATACCTTGCAGCGTGTAAATGATGCCGGGTGTGATCAATGCCTCTGTGGCGAAGGATATTAAGAATAAAAACATGACGACACCTCTCAGTGTGGAGCTGCGGTTTCCTTCTTTAAATGTGGCGGCATAACGCTGTATTGTCTTTCCGTTTACGACATGTTCTCCGGCGCTCTCCACGTGGCATGAAATATATCTGATTCTCCATGGTGTAGACCAATCGAGGAACAGGTCGTAGTCTCCTGTAGATTCCGGAAGTTTGGTTCCATCCAAGTCGCACGCCTTGAATACTTTACCATATACCTCCATCTCTGCCTTTACCTGCCCGAGTGTGTCGCCGAAACCGGATTCTGAGTCGAACATGGTCATGCCGGCGTCAAGCATTTGTACTTTGAGGTTGAATGATTTCATATCAATTTAGTAAAGATTCCAAAGCAAATATACATAAAATCTTATAACTTTACGGAAAAACTTGTAGATGAAAACATCATTTCGTATACTTTCTTTGCTCTTTTTGTTGCTTTTTTCCATGTCTTGTTCTCTGCGGAAAGCTACTTCGGCGGAGGTTTCTGATGTGTCTTCCTGCTTTAAGATCAGGTGCGCCGCGGACTCGGTGTGCACTATTGTAACTGTTTCGCCTGATGGCAGTTGCACAGATTCATTGACCTTTACCGGAACGAAGGACAGGATAGTCTGCATGTCTTCGACGTATGTCGCGTCGCTCTCGGCGCTCGGCTGCGATTCCACCGTTTGCGCGGTCTCCGGGGTGCGGTATATTTCGGCGCCGGAAATCCGTCGTCGCTTCGCGGACGGGCTGGTCGCGGATTTAGGGGTCGATGCCAATGCTGATTTCGAGCGGTTGGTGTCAATGAATCCGGACCTGGTGGTGATGTATTCGATTCCCGGCTCCGGGGATGCGTTGAAATCCAGGCTGGACGAGTTCGGCATTCCTGTGCTGGTCTTGTATGACTATCTGGAAAATAGTCCGTTGGCGCGGGCGTCATATATAAAGGTGTTCGGTGCGGTCACTGGTCGGATGGAGCAGGCGGATTCCATATTCGATGGTGTGTGCAGTCGTTATCATGAACTTGCTGATGCGGTGGCTGAGTCGTGTCATGAGACGGCGAAAGTGCTTATGAATGTGCCTTATGCTGATGCCTGGTATGTCCCGGGCGGAGATAATTATATGTCTCGTCTGGTTCGAGATGCTGGCGGTGAGATTCTCGGTTCTGTTCCAGGTATGTCCGAGTCTTCCATAATTTCTGTAGAAAAGGCGTTGGAACTGTCGCGTCGTGCACAGTTCTGGCTCCATACCGGGAATTATGAGTCGAAGGAGGCGCTCAGTGAGAGTAATGAGTTGTCTCTCATAGAGATACCGCAGATTTACAATAATACGTTGAGGGTGAATGATGGCGGCGGCAATGATTACTGGGAAAGTGGTGTGCTTCATCCTGACTGGATTCTCCACGACTTGGTGAAGATTTTCCATCCGTCTGTTCTGAGGGATACTTTGGGTTTTTATTATTATAGAGAAGTTCGGTAGAAATATTAGTGCAAATAACATTGATTCGAAACAAAAAATGATTATATTTGCAATCTATTTCGGTACTTGAAGCCGGAAATGCCACTTTAGCTCAGTTGGTAGAGCAGCGCATTCGTAATGCGCAGGTCGAGGGTTCGAACCCCTTGAGTGGCTCTCTCACCGCCCTGGATCTTCGGATTCCGGGCGGTTTTTATTTGTGGTAGGAACAGGGTTCCATAACAAAAAACCCCTCACAAAATGTGAGGGGTTTTCGGCGGTGCGGATGGGGCTCGAACCCACGACCTCGGGCGTGACAGGCCCGCATTCTAACCAGCTGAACTACCGCACCGGGTAATTCATTTGCGTTAGGTGTTTCTCTCAAACGCGTTGCAAAGTTACGCATATTTTCTGAACTTGCAAGTGTTTCGGGAAATAATTTTCAAAAAATTTACTATAAAACGATACTTGGCTGAAAACAAAAAAAGCCATCTGGTGCTTTCCAGACGGCTTTTTAGCGATTTGTAGAATCAAAACTATTTGATTTCTATGACCTTATGTGCTTCGTTAGGCTGAACTTTGACAATTTTAGGGATATTGACCTTTAAAACGCCATTTTCTACCTGGGCATTGATCTTTTCCCTGTCGGCGTCCTCCGGCAAAAGCATTGTCTGCTGATATTTGCTGTATGAGAACTCGCGACGGAGATAATGACCGTTCTTCTTGTCCTCGTTGTTCTCCTGTTTCTTTTCCATATTGATGACAAGGTCACCGTTCTCGTCAAGTGTGACTTTGAAGTCTTCCTTAGTCATTCCAGGGGCTGCGACCTCGAGGTCGTAACTCTTTTCATTTTCTAATACGTTGATTGCAGGAGCTGTGGCGTTTGATTTCTCCATCCACTCGTTGTCAAAGAAATCATTGAAAATACTTGGTAACCAATTCTGGTTATTCATTCTTCTTGAAGGTACCATAATGTAAATCTCCTATAATTTTAAATTTTTTATAATCTTGTTCCCGGATAATCTGCATTACTGTTTCATATCCGTGCCCCGCATCATTTGCGGAACGACTAGGATAATGGCAATCGTTGTACCAAATCGAAAATATGTTCTAAAGGTAGACAAAATGGCATAAAATGGTGACAAAATGACATATGAATATGTCAAAAAGTCTGATTTTCAGCCTTATGGCTAATGTATATTGTCGTTTACTTAGTGCGGACATGCACGCGAAGATTACCAAGTCTCGCAAGTGCGAAACACTGCTTATGGAGCCCGTGAGGGCGAAAGCAAGTCCCTTCCCCGAAACCCGGGATTTAGGGAGAGGGTAACGTGCACGCAAAAAGTGCGTGTGGCCTATGGCCTTAGACCGAGTGATAACCCTCAAATAAGCGCTTGAGCTCTGCATGTTTGACAACTTGCGAAAATTGAGTAAATTAATGTATATTTGTAAGACGTTGGGTTCCGGGCAAGGAAACCAAACTTTGTAAAACAGATATTGATGCCAGATAAAGGAAATATTATAATAAAGGGTGCCAAGGTCAACAACCTGAAGAACGTCTCGCTGGAAATTCCACGGAACAAATTCATAGTCATAACCGGCATTTCGGGATCGGGAAAATCATCATTGGCCTTCGACACATTATTTGCCGAGGGGCAGAGGCGTTTCGCCGAGAGCCTGTCGTCGTACGCGCGCCAGTTCCTCGGAAGGATGTCCAAACCGGATGTCGAGGCCGTCGAGGGAATCCCGCCCGCTATCGCGATAGAGCAGAAGGTCAATGTGAAAAATCCGCGCTCTACCGTGGCTACCACGACGGAAATCTATGACTATCTGAGAATTATATTCGCGAGAATCGGTCGGACATTCTCCCCGGTAAGCGGCGTGGAGGTCAAGTGTCATACTGTCAATGACGTTATGGCATATATAATGGACAGCCCAGAACCGTCGGCTATTTACCTTCTTGCTGACCTTGACTGGGATAGCAGAGAGGATAAAGTCGAGGCGTTGCTTGCATTGAAAGAAGAAGGCTATTCCAGACTTTTCAGTGAAACGGAAGGCGTTCTTAGGATAGATGACGTTATCCAAAAATCAGAGAATGGTGATTTTCCGAAAGGACTTCTGCTTATGGTCGACAGGATTAAACTGCCTGCCATTAAAGGTGGAAAACCTTGTCTTGCAGATGGTTGTGAAATGCCTGTCAACGAATGGGAAGATATCCGTACGCGACTTCATTCTTCTATAGAAACATGTTTCTCGAAGGGTAACGGTACCATGTATGTCCAAAAAAACGGGGCAGCATTGACCCAATTCATCAGCAGGTTCGAGGCGGATGGGATGACTTTCCGGGAGCCGGACGAATATATGTTCAGCTTCAACAGTCCTCTTGGGGCTTGTCCGGTCTGCGGCGGGCTTGGGAAGATTATCGGCATCAGCGAGGATTTGGTGGTGCCGGACAAGACGAAGAGCATTTACGATGGGGCGATAGCGTGCTGGAGGGGCGAAAAAATGGGTTGGTTCAAGGATCGTCTGGTGAGCGTGGCGGATAAGTACGGGATACCTGTATTTGAGCCGTATTGTAATCTGTCTCAGGAAGTTAAAGACTTGATTTGGGATGGATACAAGGCTGATACTGAGGAAAATTCCATTATAGGTATCAACGAGTTTTTCAAGTGGGTGGACGCGAATAAATATAAGATTCAGTATAAATATTTGTTGAGCCGCTTTTCCGGGAGAACGGTGTGTCATGAGTGCAAGGGAAGCCGTCTGAGGAAAGATGCGTTGTATGTGAAGGTCGGCGGGAAGAATATTTTCGAGCTGCTGTGCATGAATACTGAGGAGCTGTTAGAGTTTTTCTCTACGTTGCAACTTACTGAATATGAGAATTCTATAGTGCATAAGGCGATAGACGAGATTACTTCCAGACTGCGTTATATACTGGATGTGGGACTGGGTTATCTGACATTGAACCGAGCATGCAATACGTTGTCTGGCGGTGAGAGTCAGCGAATTAACCTCGTGACAGCGTTGGGAAGTTCGCTGGTCGGGTCAATGTATGTTCTCGACGAGCCGAGTATTGGACTGCATCCGCGTGATACTGACCGACTTATAAGCGTACTTAAGAGGCTTAGAGATGTCGGTAACACGGTGGTCGTGGTGGAGCATGATGAGGAAATCATACGTGCTGCGGACATGTTGATAGACATGGGACCGTTGGCGGGCGTGAACGGCGGCGAGGTGGTCTTCCAGGGAAAAGTTGCCGATGATATCCCTAAGAATGTTCTGGACAGGTCCATGACGTTGCAATATCTTACCGGATCAAGAAAACGTGTGACCCGTGAAAAACGCTCGTGGGACTATTATGTGAGCGTGGAAGGCGCTATGGAACATAACCTTAAGGATATTTCTGTAAAGTTTCCGTTGGGCGTCCTTACTGTTGTTTCCGGAGTCAGCGGCAGCGGTAAATCATCATTGGTAGGGGATATCTTGTATCCTGCATTGTACCGACACATAAACGAAACCGGTCAGTTGCCTGGCGTTTTCAGGAAGTTGGGCGGTAATCTGGACCGCTTGTCGGCTGTGGAATATGTGGACCAGAACCCGATAGGGAAGAGTTCCAGGTCGAATGCCGTTACATATCTGAAGGTGTATGACGATATCCGTAAACTTATGAGCGAGCAACAGTTCGCCAAGGTGAACGGATTTACCCCGTCATATTTTTCTTTTAACCAGGACGGCGGAAGATGCTCTGAGTGCCAGGGTGAGGGCTTTGTGCATATCGGCATGCAGTTCATGGCGGACGTCACGATGGTCTGTGAGGCTTGCGGCGGTAAAAGATTCAAGCCGGAAATCCTCGAAGTCCGATACCAGGGTAAGAACATTGACGATATCCTGAATATGAGCGTGGAGGAGGCGATAGCATTCTTTGGGGCGCAGAAAGAGGTTGAGGCTCAGACGATTGCGCGCAAGCTGCAGCCGCTGGTGGATGTCGGTCTGTCCTATATTAAGTTGGGCCAGAGCAGCAGCACCCTGTCGGGAGGAGAGAGCCAGCGCATAAAGCTCGCTTATTTCTTGTCAATGAATGATTCTTCGTCGAAGTCGGCGCAGAAACGCATTCTGTTCATATTCGACGAGCCTACTACGGGACTGCATTTCTATGATGTGGAAAAGCTGATGCGCGCGTTCGATGCGCTCTTGGCGAAGGGGCATTCTGTGGTAGTCGTGGAGCATAACCTGGATGTCATACGAGCTGCAGATTGGATAATAGAAATGGGGCCTGATGCAGGAGACAACGGCGGAAAAGTAGTATTCGAAGGTACGCCTGAAGATTTGGTTGTCTCCGGGAATACATATACAGCTAAATATTTGAAATTAACTGCAACACATGATTAATACAGAATACCCTATCGATGCCGTCGTTACATGGGTGGACGGCAATGATCCTGCGCATAAGGCCAAGAGGGCCATGTACGGGAAAAAAGACGAGAGCCGCAACGATGATATCGGCGGAGATATCCGTTATACAAGTGTCGGTGAGATAAAGTATTGCATCGCATCGCTGCTTCGTTTCGCGCCTTTCCTGCGCACGATTTGGCTGATAACTGACAATCAGGATCCTATGATTTGGGATTTCTTGGAGCAGCATTTCCCGGGGCAGTCGTCCAAGGTGAAGATTGTGGACCATACGGTCTTGTATCGTGGTTATTCACAATATCTTCCGGTGTTCAATTCGCTGTCGATAGAGACGGTGATGTGGCGCATTCCGGGCCTCAGTGAGCATTTTATTTATCTCAATGATGATTTCATGCTGGTGGCTCCGACGACGCCTTCCGACTACTTCGTGGGAGAGAAGGCTGTCTGCTATGCGATGTGGTTCAGCCTGCCGTTTGCGAACTTGCTTCAGTTCCTGAAGCCTAAGAAGAATGGTCACAAAGTGTTCACTTTCAAGCATTCTATGGTCAATGCTGCCACAGCGATAGGGGAGAAATGGAGATTTTTCCGCCTGGGGCACAATCCCCAGTCCATGAAAGTGAGCACGTTCAGCAAGTTTTTCGAGGAGCATCCAGACCTTATGATATCGAATATGTCTTGCCGTTTCAGGGAGCAGCATCAGTATAATCCGGCGGAACTGTTTTTCCTGCTTTCTGCCAAGGAGGACAAGCTGATTCTGCATACCAAGAAGGGCGTGAATCTGTATCTTCTGCCTAAGGGACACAAGTACATGGAGAGCCATATACAGCGATTCAGGAATTCTACAACAGAGAAGTTCTGCTGCATGAATTCCTTGGATTATGCGGCTCCTGAGGACCAGAAACTTGCTTTGGACTGGCTGGAGGAGCGTCTGGGTTTACGTTAGATGATTTTCTGCGTAGGATTTATTTCCACAGAAACTTGATATAACGCTGTTTTGGCGTGCGTTTTTTCTTCGGAGGAAGAGTCATATAGTCCCCGTACATCATGGACAGAATCTTGTCATAGCGTGCGGGAGCTTTGAATTTTCTGCCTTCGAATTCCACATCTGTGTATTCTGAAAAATCATCCGCTTCGAAATATTCTTTAGCGTTTTCGGCGTCGGCTACCTGGGATAAGTGGTTGAATGTCTTATTGCTATTTCCCAAGGAGATGATTTCATTGATATAACCTGCGATGGATTCCGGGCGTTGCTTCGCGTAGCGCGGGTTCAATGATTTTAAGGCATTGGCCCAAAGCTGTCGGAGGAGCGAGAATCTTTCTATCTTTCCGGCGTGAATTTTTCTCAGGCGGGTGTTGTACCTCTGGAGCAGGAACAGGCCGCCATAGTATTTTTCGAACTCGTCGTGGTCGTCGGGAACGTGGTCGACAGGGAATACGTCGATCCAGACGCCTGTCTTTATGCTCTTTCCATGCCACGGGATGTATGAACGGGTTATGGTTCTCTCTGTGTCACAGACTCTTCCGAATGCGATGAAACAGTCGGGAGTGTTGTTGCTGTCGACGAATATGAATTTCCTGTTCTTATATGTTTCACGGAAACGATTATAATCTTCTCTCGGCATGATAATGTCGATGTCGTCGTCCCATGGAATGAATCCTTTATGTCTGATGGCTCCGAGCAGTGTTCCGTATGCTAATGAGTATTTCAATCCTTCTTTTTCGCAGAAATCAGCTATGTCTGTGAGTATCTCTAAGCTGAAGTCTTGGAGTTCTTTATGCGTAAGTCTTTTCATTATAAGTGCTTATGCTAATTTATATAGATTTTCTCCTCTGATGTATCTGTCCTGGACGTCTGTCATGGCCATCATTTCTTTGCCTGACAGGATGCCTGATGTGTTTCCAGGTGACAGGATGTCCGTAATGAATTCCCGGATTTCGTATCTCAGACCTTCTCCCATGAATGGAATGAAGCATTTTTTGTTCTTATTTTGGTCTTCGAAGCGGAATTCGAAATAGTCCGTCTTCCACCATGGTGCCGGGACATAGACATATCCGTGTGTGCCGGAAATGACCATATTTCCTTCTGTTTTCGCACCGAGCCCTACCTGGAATGATGCGGTGGCTGAATCATAGCGGAATACGGCTTTCGTGTAGATGTCCACACCGTTCTTCATTTTCGAGTAGAAGTTTATGTTTCTGTACTCTGTCCCGAGGAGTTTCAGGATAGGAAGAACTGGAAAACAAGCGTTTTCGCTCATGCTGCCGCCGTATCTGGAGCTGTTCATCTTGTCGGAACTTTCGTCCGTGATGGTGGTTATGGATGCGTTGATATCCACGATGTCACCGATGGCTCCTGATTTGAGCATGACTACGAGGTGCCTGAATGCCGGACAATATGCGGTCTTGTGTGCGATCATCAGGACCAGATTATTCGTTTTGGCCAATGTCAAGAGTTCTTCCGCCTCTTCATTTCTCAGTACGAAAGGAGTTTCGCAGAGGACATGTTTTCCGGCTTCGAGAGCTTCCTTTACATATTGATAATGAGTGTAATGCGGTGTGGCTACATAGACGGCGTCGCAATTGTCCAGAAGTTGTTCATATGTCTCTGCGGCTACAGGAATGTCGTGGGCTTTGCAGAATCTGCGGCATTCTTCATGGTCGATGCTGTAGTTGGCCGCTATGGTCACACATGTGACGAAATCTGATTCGGGTATGAATCTGCCTGCTATGCTGCCTGAACCGGCGATACCGATTCTGACATTCTGCTCGTTGCGTATTTGTGTGCTGGAAATGCCTTCTGTACGTGGAAGATATACGACTTTGCAGAATTCGTTCAGGTAGTCGAATTTCCCTTCCCAGTCAGAGCCGATTGCGAAGATGTCGACGCCGTATTTCTGGACGTCATCTATCTTCTGACCGACATATTCCTCGATTATGATTTTATCTGCATAACCGGTATTTCTTACGGCCTCGATTCTTTCTACGAGGCTGTCATGAGTGTTCAGTTTGCCACGTTCCAGGTCGAAGTTGTCCGTGGTTATTCCTACAATCAGATAGTCTCCGAGTTCCTTGGCCCGTTTGAGAAGATTTATGTGCCCCTGATGAAGCAGGTCGAAGGTTCCGTATGTTATGACTTTTTTCATTACTGTTCTTCTGATTCCAGTTCGTGGATATGCTTTGCCAGGTTTCTCAGTTCATCATCTGATTGGAGACCCATGTGTGATATGCGGTAAAAGCCCGGAACTGAACCAGGCATGATGTAGGTGTCGTATTTGTCTATCAGACCGCGGAATACTTTGCGCTTTTCGGTGTCTCTGGTCTGGATGGCAGTTATCGCGTAGGACGGATGCTCTGCCGGCATTGGCCAGCCATATTTCCGGCATTCTTCGCGGAATACTTCAGCGCGGTGGCGTACTTCCTGAATGTTTTGGTGTTCACCTCCTTGCGCTTCGAGCTCCTTCAGTCTTGCGTGCAACTGCAGGTATATCGTGGTGGCCGGGCTGAACGGGGTCTGGCCGCGTCTGAGGTTGTCGAGGTTCTCTTCGAAGTCCCAATAGTAACCGTTGTGCGCGAATTTGTAACCATTGAGTTTAGCGCTCAGAAATACGACCGACAGGCCCGGAGGAACGTTAAGTCCTTTCTGGGTGCTGGTGATGCAGATGTCGATTCCGAGTTCGTCCATGTTCAGGTCTTCGGCCAAGAATGAGCTGATGACGTCTACTACGAGTGAGATGTCGTGTTTGCGGCAAATTTCTGAAATCTTGTCCAACTGGTAGAGGACTCCTGTCGAAGTTTCGTGATGTTGGCAGAGGAAAACATCTGGTCTCTCGGTTTCTATGGTCTTTTCAAGTAGTTTATAGTCAATATCTTTTCCTGGAGTTACCTGAAAGTCTACGGCCGGCACGTTATAGTATTTGCACAGTGAAACCCAGCGTTTCCCGAAAGAACCGCCATTTATCACAATCGCTTTTTTCTTCGTGATTACGTAGTTTTCGACAGTTGCAGCCATGGCGCCGGTTCCGGAGCCTGTATATATTATCGTTTTTCCGTCTTTGCAGTGAATAAGGTCCAGCAGAATTTTTTCTGACTCCAGATTAATGGCAGAGAACTCGTCAGTCCTCATGTATGGAATCGGTTCTGCGCCAAGTTTGGCAATATCGTCATTAATATTGCCTGGGAATACATATGAAAACATTATCGTTGTATATTGCTTGTCTTACAAAATTACTACTTTTGCACATATATAGATGACAGAACATATGAAAATGTTGCATGGAACTTCGAGTTTTTATGCTTTTTTCATGAATTGTATGTTACTTTATCGTTAAATATTAAAAATTGAAAACAATGGTTCAGCTTACCAAGCCGCAAATTCATTCGGTGTTGTTGGAAATTCTGAAAGAAGTGGACAGCTTCTGTAAGGAGAATGGTCTTCGTTATTCCATGGCTTATGGAACTCTTCTCGGGGCAGTACGTCACAAGGGATTCATTCCTTGGGATGACGATATCGATATTCTTATGCCACGTCCTGATTTTGAGAGGTTTGTGGCTGAGTTCGGTAAGGAGCCTGGAGCGAGATACCGCTGTCTGTATAATACAGATAACGAAAATGAGTGTTTTATGCATTTTTTCGCCAAGGTACATGATTCCTGGACTGTAAGCAATCAGGGAAATTCTGTGAAATACCGTTTTGGTCTGAATATCGATATTTTTCCGGTGGATGGTAAGCCGGATGACGTGAATGTCCAGCGTAAGATGGAGCGTATGTTGTCATCTTGCTCTCATCGTTTGAATATCTGCGGTACAGGATTCCGTCTTTTCGATTTCCATCAGCCGCTGTTCTCGAAACTGTCCGCTCATTTGCACGGGGAGCAGTATTGGATCAGGAAGATGCTGGAGACCATGCGCAAGTATGATTTCGACAAATGTGCCAAGGCCGGATCTGTTTCAGTCAAGTACAATGGCCTGAGGGAAATTTTCGACAGAAGCATGTTCGAGAATTATACTGAGCTCGAATTCGAAGGACTGCGCTTCCCGGCGTTTACAGGATGGGAGGAGTTTTTGTCACAGCAATATGGTGACTATATGCAGCTCCCACCCGAGAACAAACGCAGGACGCACAATATAACCGCCTATCTTAAAGACGGTTATGATATGGCAAATGTTATGACGGAGTTATAGGATGTCCGAGTAGAACGGGGTCTGGTATTCCTGTGCTATCGGGGATGCTTCTATGACATATCGGCCTATGTTTGCCAGCAGGGAAGTCTGGTATTGGCCATAGTCTCGTGTTATTCTGAAGAACCCTTTGAATGCAGGATATTTTTTGGCATTCGACCTCGTTATGACAATGCTTCTCTCAGCAGGCATCTGGGAACCGTCCTTGTTCAAAGGAATGAAACTGGAGACTGTCCTTTGGGATATGTTGATTCCGGTTTTACCTGTTCCCATGCTCAGGTTGTCCCACAACAGGCCTGTCAGTTCATTTTCTCTTTCCTCGCAGAACGGGTATCTGTTGTTTTCGTCGAAGCCTGACGGTACCAGAGTGAGAACCCTGTATTCCTTCTCGCGAAAAGAATACTTTTCCCATTCTTTGAACGGTACCAGTCCTAGAGGCTTGTTTCCGGTTATGAATGTCTGGTCCTGACTCTCTTCTCCGTATATCTGATAGTCATTTACCAAATTGTCCGGTTTTACGAGCAGAGGCAGGCTTTTCTGCCATATTTCGGAGTATTTCGGCGAGGCGAAGCAGATATTGTAAGGGACATAGCTGAAGCATACGTAACCTGGCATGAAGTCCACCTGAGCCGTTACGGTGAATTCCAATATGATGTCTTGCATCCAATAACCTTCGTGTGTCTTATTTGTGTAAGGGTTGGTTACCGTTCCTCTGAAGCAGAATGCCCCGCAGGTGAAGAATGGAACTTTGTTTACAGTAAAATTCCGTTCCGGAGCCAGGAAGTTGATGGACATTTTTCCGTTGGTCACGCCGTCAATGCTCATGCTTGAGCAGCCTGTTTCCGGGTTGGCATAAGCTGTCTTGGCCTGTGTTGTGGAGAACGAAGGTGATGTCCTGACAAATGACCATTCGGCGTGAGTTGTTCCCGCCTTGCCTTGGTACAGGTCCAGAATGTGATTCTCCCTGTGTTCCTCCGCTGTTTTGGCGTGGATAGACAACTGGCTGTTGGTCAGCTCTCCCAGATATCTTTGTCCGGGGAAGGCAGCATTGACAGTACAATTTACTTTGGCGGTTTCGGCGCAGCCCCGTCTGTTGGATATGTTGAGCCTTGTGTCTCCGGCTAAGGCGCCGTATAACATTCCGGACAAAATTTTTCTGCTGTTTTTCATCTGGGCAGAAGTAGGATAATCCAGTTTTATCCCGGCGTAAGATGAAGATGTTATGTCTATCGCGGATATGAAATCTGAACGGAAACTTCCATAGATGTCTCCGTCAGGACACTCGGTCGTGGTCCATCCCAATTCTTTAGCGATTCTCTTGTCCGGGATGGTGAAATCGTCCGGGCTCATGGCTGCCCCGTCATTGTCAGTAAGCACAAGGTCGACAGCTTTCGCGTCGTATCCGTCTTCGTTCAATGTCGCGGAATACAAGTCGTTGAGTTTTCCGGTCTCACGAATCCTGCATTCCGGCGTGCTTGGGGCCGGAATATCCAACTCTTTGGAGGAAGCTTCTGATCTCAGATATAGTTTAGTTCCAGTGCCTTTCGAGGATTCAGGAGATGCATAGAGGAAGACATCAGTAGTGGATACTGACGGGATATAGTACAAGATATAGCCATTGTTCAGGCTTATATATTTCTGAGGGTCGGATGACTCTTCTCCGATGGTTATGGTTCCGTTGCCGTCGCTGATGCTGACCGGTGATGTCGCTGATGCTCCGGGAATGGATATGCGTCCCCATTGCCCCAGGTATTCGGGGATTATGAAACTGCCCAATCCGTTCAGCGGATCTGTCTTCATTTCCGATGTGTCGATAAGCCAACTGATTTTGCTGAGGCCGTCTTGAGATGCCGTCATTTCCACGACGCATTCAGTGTTTCTTGTCAGGGAAAAATCGCTGGAGGCGTTGTGCCCAAGGAAGAAACGATATTTCACGTTTCCGTATACTCCGTCTGCAGTACTCTGGTCGAAGGTCCCGGTAACTTCGATATACGTGCACGACTTAGCTTTGCCTGGAATGTTGTCCGGAATCTTGTTCCAAGGGTCGTCGTCTCCGGACAACTGTTCGCCCTGATGGTTTTCCAGGGCATAGAAGTAAACTGTGCCTCCCGCATTCAGATTGTAAATATCTTCCGCAGATGCATAGTCCCCATGTTCTTCGATCCGTTCAGGTGTGCTTCCGTCGGAAGTGAATGGTCTTATGTCCAATGCCGCCTGGCATAGGCGCACACTTTTTACCGTGAGGCCAGGGATAGCGGATGCATTGAACCTGAACCCGCATTTGGCGACCATCCTGGTCAGGGTGACAGGAATTTCTGAGCGGTCGAGGTTGTTTGTGTTGAGGTTCAGAATGGCCGTATAGGGCAGGGGCGTTCCTGCCAATGCCGATGATGCGTCGATTCTGTAACGCCATTCGGAAAGCTCTTTTTCCGTGGCGAAGTCTTTCATCTTCCCCAGGTTGGCAGCGATATATACGGTGAATTCTCCGGACGGAAGAATAATCTTCGCCCTGGATGACTCTTCGGTGAACAAATGTCCGCAGGCTATTCCGTCGCTGAACGCGAAAATGTTAATGTTCACGATCTTGTCTTCGGCCAGGTCAATGCTGCTTTTTACATCGCAATCGGCTGTCTTCAAGTCAAATGTGATCACGCGGTCATGTTCCGTATTCTCT
>OGDF01002926.1_pt1 | contig 21930 bp, 14 predicted proteins | sample 1570141 | NCBI WGS metagenome assembly OGDF01 (sample SAMEA4370581, study PRJEB24528) | human gut metagenome | reverse complement strand
AGCAGCCTGCGAAGCAGGCGGTAGAGCGCGTCAGCGCGGGCTCGTGATCGAAGGAGAGAAGCGCGAGCGGGGACAGCCGAGCTGTTCATCGCAAAGGGCGAAGCCGGTTGCTGATAACCGGTTTATTCTGACATGTTGGTTTGATCTTGTTATTTCTTTTATTATTCTGATGTTTCTAGTTCAATTCTACACAAGATTCCAGGCATGTACGCAATTTTTCACAAGGAGGTGATTGAACAGCTGAATAAGGCTTATAAAAGTATATAAATTATAGGTGTATCAGCACAGACATTACGAAATTGGGATTCTAATGGAAAACTTCATCCGCATCATACTACAACAAGTGGTTATAGGTATTATTCCGATGAACAGCTCAACCAGGTAATGAATGTAAAGCCTAAAAACCGCATTATCATTGGCTATTGTCGTGTTTCAAGCCACAAACAAAAAGATGATTTAGAACGACAGATTGAGATTATTGACAATACTGAAGAATCTGAGCAACAAGAACTCGTTGAAGATTTAGTACAGATAATCACAGTATTTAGCTGCAAGTTACAAGGAAAACGAGCGAATAAAGCGAAGAAACTTATCCGAGAATTGATGCAGGAGGAGACCGATGGTAAAAGCCATAAAAGTAATGTTGATCCCAAACAATGTACAGAAAACTAAGCTGTTTCAGTACGCAGGTGCTTCAAGATTTGCTTATAACTGGGCTTTGGCCAGGGAAAAGGAAAACTATGAAAAAGGTGGCAGATTTATTCCAGATACGGAGCTTAGAAAAGAATTTACAAGGCTTAGAAATTCTGATGAATATGCATGGCTGCTAAACGTTTCAAACAATGTAACTAAGCAGGCAATTAAAGATGCCTGCTCAGCCTATAAAAACTTTTTCAAGGGTTTACAACGGTACCCAAGGTTTAAGGCGAAAAAGAAATCAATGCCTAAATTCTATCAAGATAATATCAAGATACAGTTTCGTGATACGCATGTTAAATTTGAAGGATTTTCTTTCAGCAGGAAAGCTAATAAACAAAAGCTGAACTGGGTAAAACTTGCTGAACATGGACGTATTCCCACAGATGCTAAATATAGGAATCCGAGAGTATCCTTTGATGGATTGAATTGGTGGATTAGCGTATGTGTGGAATTCCCAGACTGCAGGGACAGGTCTAATCATGATGGAATCGGTATAGACCTTGGAATTAAGGATTTGGCGATATGTTCTGATGGTAACACCTACAAGAATATAAACAAAAGCCAGACTGTTAAGAAGCTGGAGAAATGCAAGCGTAGATTGCAACGCAGCGTATCTCGTAAATATGAACACAATAAGAAAGGAGGAAGTTACTGTAAAACTAACAATATAGTAAAAAAAGAAAAACTTTTACTTAAAGTAAATCACAGATTAGCAAATATCCGAAAAGATTATTTGAATCAGACCACATCTGAAATCGTAAATCGAAAACCAAGATTTATCTGTATCGAAGATTTAAACGTTAGTGGGATGATAAAAAATAGACATTATAAATGTGAATGTGGAAATGTTATAGATAGAGATTTCCAGGCATCACTAAACCTAAAAGCTTATGGAGAACAATTTGCAAGCTAACACTTAAATGTTAATGCAAATATGTACGGATGCGTTAATTCGGAATTTACGCCTATGGAGAGTACAAGAACTTGTGAGTAGATAGGTATTTATGCCATCAAAAGCATACTCGTTGAAGTAGGAATGAAACATAAAAGTTTATAACTTTTTATAAGTTTTCAGTAACGGGAGAATGGACGACACACAAAAAATGGAATATGCGAGGGCGTTTCTGCAAAAGGAGGTAGAGTCGGAATTTCCTTACCCGTTTCAGATTCTGACGGAGGAGGACAGTTTTTTATTCTGCTTTAAAAATGGACGCAGGGACTGCTGTGCTCGTTTAAAGGCGACAAAAGGGATGCTCGATAGGCTCTGCAGTGGGGACAAAAAGACGCAGAAGCAGGAAAAAGAGCGGGTGCTTCGGGTTCTTGAGGCAGCAGTGGAAGCGCAGGAAAATACGGCTCTTTCAGAAAAAAGTGAGTACGGAAAAATGAAAAATATGCTGATTCTTCGTCCGCTCAATCTGGATTTTTACCGAAGCGAGCTTGTAAACGTGCCGTATATCCGCATCGGGGATGTAGCGCTGGTGCTGTACTGCGTTTTATCTCATCTGGGAGGAGATTATTTTACGACGAAGGTGTACCGGGATCAGGTTCAGAAATGGATGGTCCCCGAAGCGGAGGTAATGCGGGCGGCGCTGGTCAATACGAGCTTTTTGTATCCGCCGCGGCTGTATTCGATCCAGTGCCTGATGGGCTGGGACGGAAAGCGGTACGAGAACGGCATTTTTATGGGGGAGGACGAGGAACAGAAAATCCCGCCGGGCATGCGCAGCTATCTGTTGACAAATACGCTGGAAATCAACGGAGCGATTGCCGTTTTTTATCCGGGTGTTGCGGAGAAAATCGCGCAGGATCTGGGCGGTGACTTTTATATTGCGTTCACGAGTATTCATGAGGCACAAATTCATGGCGTCGGAATGATTTCTCCGGAAATAGTGGAGTACAGTTTGCAGGAAACGAACCGGGAATGTACCAGACCGGAGGAGGTTCTGTCCAATCATGTATATCTTTACAATCAGGAGAAAAAGACATTTTCAATGCTTATGGACGGCGATTTTCTGGAGGTAGAACATGAAGAATAGACGGGGAGAGTATCTGTATTTTTGCAGCGCAGAGCAGGACAGTCTGTATGCGTTGACGCTTTTTCGGGAAAAAGAAAAACAGGGAACGTTAAACGTACAGGAGACAGGATTGCTTCTCTGCATGGAACAACGCGCCGAAGACAGCTGGATTTATTTGATGCCTGCGGCGGTCTATGCGGCTGCCAACCAGAAAGGTGCGAGAAGCTGGATGAACCGGCAGAAGCAGGAGAAAATAGATCTCTGGAATGAGAAGGGGATTGCATGGATGCGCCGATATCCGGTATTTTTGGAGCAGTTTGGATGGAAACAGCGGCGCTACGCGATTCTGGCAGCGGGAATTTTTGAGCAGCTGGAAGAGGAATCCATGGACGAGTTTGAAAAAGGGAAAAATCAGGTTTGCCATTTTTTACAGGGAAGCTGGGGATTTCTCTGGAAGCGTATGCAGCAGTGCGACAGGCTGAGTGTGCAGGAATGGAAAGAAATGAAAGCGCCGTGGAAGGATTCTGTGCGGATGGACTGCGCGATGTCCGGCATTCTTTTATTGATGGCACAGCTTCTGAAAAAAGAACTGGAAGAGCGCGACCGGCTCTGCGTGGGATTTATGAAGCTGCAGCAGTTCACACAGGAGAGCCTGCGAACAAATGGTATCGCTGCGAAGCAATCTGCAAAGGTATCGAGAGCTGAACCAGTGGATGCATGCGGTACAGAAATCCGTTCTGTGAGCGTTGGTACGAATCCCACCGCGCTTGTCGAAACCGAAAAGATGGGATGGCTGTTCCAGAAATTTCGCAATCCGGAGCGCCCTGCTTATATCCATGAAAAAGGGCGGATTTCCAGTGAATGGCTGGAACAGCTGCATCAGATTATGGAGCTGGCGGGACTTCCGGCAGGAACATTTGAAGCGGTCAGCCTTTCTGTGCAGGAGGTAAACGGCCTTGTAAATCTGATGGGAGAAAAGCTGACTGCGCGCCAGTATATGACGTTTCTGATGTTGTATTCGGTGTCGCGGGAGCTTGCACAGGCAGGGCGCACGGCAGCAGCGCTGCAGTTTATCCAGACATCCCGTCTGAGGGGAGCACCGCCAGCTGCGATGGGGACAGGGATGACAGCGGCGGCACTGATGTCAGGTGGGGCTGGTGTAATGGTGGCGGAGCGAAGCAGGTACGGAGTAAGAAAAATGTCAGATGCAGATGGAAATCTGGTATCTGCAGAGCAGCCGGCTTTGTATACACAGTCCGTGCCGCAGGCGTCACAAAACAGCTATTGATCGTACGAGGTTCCTTCGGTGTAAGGCGCCTGCGGAATGGAGATTTTTACGCAAGATAGCAGAACATAAACACAAAATGACACAGGCTGCCGGCCATGACGAACAAATGAAAAATTTCGTGTAAGCCGAACATCGGATGTCGTGCGTCAAACAGCGGCAGCCTGAGCGCGTAGATAATGCCTCCTGCAGTATAGATCAGTCCGCCGGCGAGCAGCCATAAAAAGGCGTGAAGCGGAAGGAGGGAAAACAGCTGTCCCAGAACGGACAGGCAGCTCCAACCCATTGCGATATACAAAACAGAGGAAAACCATTTTGGACAGGTGATCCAGAAGCCTTTGATAAAAATTCCGACCAGCGCGATTCCCCAGACTGCGGCAAGCAGCATCAGACCGGAGGGTTTTGGCAGGGTCAGCAGGCATACCGGCGTATAGGTCCCTGCGATCAGGATGAAAATCATCATATGATCCATTTTCCGAAAGATACGCAGAACGCGCCCGGAGCAGTTGACAGAATGGTATATCGTGCTGGCGGCATACAATAAAACCATGCTGATCATAAAAACTGTCATTGCAGTGAGGCTTTTTACACCGGAGTGGACAGCTGCGCGGACTAACAGCGGGACTGCTGCGCAGAGAGCGAGCAGCATGGCGATAAAATGGGTGAGTGCGCTTCCGGGTTCCCGAATGGTTATGTTCATAGTAGTACCTCCTCCTTACATTTGGATACAATGGAATGCGTATTTTGCGGGCATTCTGTGTCAGGGATAGCAGAATGTTCGTTTAACAAGTGATGTGGCATTACAAAATATTATACGTAGTATTTAAAACTACATGTAATATATACAGATACTACATGAAAAGTGACAAAATGTCAAGAAGAGATGATAGAAAAAAGTTACCGTTCACATGCGCCATTCGCAAAAACGCATCTTTGATGCTTTCCGCTGCTTTGCAGCTCTTTTTGCTCATAAAATGGCGCTCCCTTCGTACCCTTCTGAGTTCAGATTTTCGTGCAAGCACGGAATCTGAACTCAGAAGGGTACGAGTGAACTGTAACGGAAATATGTTACCGGTTGATATTTTACGAAATAATATTTACAATACTAGTGGGAGAGGAATATTCCTGATTTGAAATGGAGTGTAGAGACAGAAAATGGCAACCTTAAAGGATATCGCCCAGAGGGCGGGTGTAACGGCAACAACAGTATCTCGTGTTATAAACAACAGGGGATATATCAGTGAAGGGACGCGGAAAAAGGTATATGCAGCAATGGAAGAAATGCACTATCAGCCAAATGAGCTGGCACGTGCATTCTCCAAACAGTATACCAATACGATCGGACTGATCGTGCCGCATATTTCGCATCCCTTTTTTATAAAGGTGATCAGTAATTTAGAATCCTCAGCAGCGGAAAAGGGCTTTAAGCTGCTTTTGTGTAATTCAAAGGAACAGCCGGAAAAGGAACAGGATTATCTGGATATGTGCATATCAAACCGTGTGGCGGGCATTGTGCTGTGCAGCAAATATGTTCAGACACGGGAATTTCGCAAAATGAACATCCCAGTCGTGAATCTGGAGCGGGGAGGGGACGATGATACGATTTCCGTACAGTGTGACAACTATCAGGGCGGCAAGCTGGCAGCAGAGCATCTGATTGAATGCGGCTGTAAGAATCTTTTACATTTCGGCGGCGTCGCCGGTAAGGACATGCCTGCGGACCGGCGTGCGGATGGATTTTCCGATGTCTGTAAAAAGGCAGGAATTCCGTACCGCATATTGGTGAGTGACAGACTGCAGTACGGCTCCATGCATTATGAAGACTTTATCCGCAGGGCACTGCAGGAGTTCCCGGACGTGGATGGAATTTTTGCCAGCAGTGATCTGATCGCTTCTCAGGTGATCCAGGTTGGTGCACAGATGGGCAAGCGGGTGCCGGAGGATATCCAGCTGATCGGCTTCGATGACGTGATGATATCGACGGTAACAACACCCCAGATCACGACGATCCATCAGCCTGTGGAAGAAATGACAGAATTGTGCGTGGAATATATTGCGAAGAGTCTGAAGAATGAGTCTGTCCCCCAGAAGATTGTACTGCCGGTACAGCTGGTGCAGCGCGGGACTACGGTTTTAAAGACGGAAATATAGAAGGAACTGGTATAAAAAAGAATCCTGCGAAGCAGGATTCTCCGCCTGCGGCGGGTCGCGCAAGCGACATTCTTCCATTCCGCTGCAGTGCGATCCGCGCGGAGCGCTTTTATTTCATAGGACGCATTTTCCTATGAAATGAGAAAACGCCGGAGCATAAAAAGCTCCGGCGTTTTAACGTTCCGGGGTCTTTGGTTTTGATACCTGCGAATTGTTCCGTGCTGCGACTCCCACAATCCTGCCCGATAGTCGTATGTCATCGGTAACACAATATGTATTTCGAAAATACATTTGATATACCACATAATGAGAAAAATAGCATAAATAGTATAAAATTGGAACTTTTGCGTAGCTGATAATAGAAAATGGTTTCGTGAAACTGTACAAATATTGCATTTTAAATTTGTAAAATGGACAGAAGTATAAAAGATGCACATGTTATCGGTTGACATACATATAGGGCGGTGATATGATGACCTCATCAGGAAACAAGAACTCCGTACATTAGGCAAGAGCTCTAAAAGGATTCCAGGATGCAGCGGGTTTGCAGGGCAACTTCTACAAACCACAGCTTCTCGGAATCCATAAAGAAACAAGGAATGGTTTCGAAAAGCAAAAGCAGATCCGGAAGGACCTTACGGCAAGTATTTTTATATAAAAAAAGGAATCGACGGCAAAGCACCGAACAACTGGAGATCCATCTTCGGCGGAAGGGCTGCGTCTGCATTCCCAATGGTCAGAGCTGATCAGCGAAGGCACCTTTGCACCGGCTTATCGGGAGGAGAAAAATCTGATCGCAGAAGAAGCATAACAGAAGAAGCCGGTACAACGGCAGAAGGCGAGGAACTTATGCAGAGAAAAAATAATATCGTCCTGCGGCTGCACAGACAGAGAAAACCGGAGCAGGTGCTTTTGCCCCTTGTCCTGGAAGATAATGGAGAAGCCCTGCGGGTTATTCTGGAAAAGCAGGACAATGTGACAGCGGAATTTATCTATAGAACAGAAAAAAAGGTCAGATCCGGCTGGCTGAAGCTGGAAAATGAGCAGGACGGCTGCCGGAGAAGTGATAATCTGGAGGAAGAGCTTCCGGTTATTTTGGAAGTGGAAACGGAGATCCGGCCGGAGGCGATGACCGCAATGTATCTTTTAAACGAATGGTGGACAAGACCGGCATTTATCAATGACTTTTCGGAAATCCCGGAGCTGACACAGGCGATTTACGGAAAGCTGAGAAACGGATACTTTTTCCTGCTTCCAATGCCGGGAAAACAGTTTAAGACCCAGGTAAAGCCCGGAAGAGAGAATACGCTTATTTTCGGAATGAGCGCCTGCAAGGGCGGAATCAGCAAACTGGACGAGCCTGTTTATGCATATGCGGAGGCGGACAGTTTGCAGGAAGCGGTTCATGCGTGTATGGCGTGGGCGGCAGAGTATCACGGAATCCGTTTGAAAGAGGAACGGAATATGCCGGAGATGCTGAAATATCTTGGCTGGTGCAGCTGGGATGCATTTTATACGGAAATCAGTGAAGAAAAGGTTCGCGCAAAGGGCAGAGAATTTGCGGAAAAAAATGTACCGGTGCGCTGGATGCTGATGGATGACGGCTGGCTGTCGGTGCATGGAGACGCACTCTATGACCTTGCGCCCGAAAAAGAAAAGTTCCCCAACGGATTTGCTCAGATGATCCGTGATATAAAGCGGGATACACAGGTGGACTGGTTTGGTGTCTGGCATGCGCTTGGCGGCTACTGGGGCGGAATCGAGCCGGGAAGCGACCTTGCAGCAAAAGAGCAGGAGCATTTATATCAAAATGCACCCGGGAAGCTGATCCCGTGGCCGGATGCAGCCAAGGGCTACGGCTTTTACCGGGATTGGTATGAATATCTGAAGCGGGAGGGCATCAGCTTTTCCAAAGTGGACGGACAGAGCGCCGTACATAATTATTTTGAAAATGATCTTCCACTGATGACAGCGACGCGGGGAATACATGGAGCGCTGGAGGGCGCGGCAGCGTACTTTGACGGTGCAGTGATCAACTGTATGGGAATGGCGGCAGAGAACATGTTTTCCCGTCCCCAGACAGCGGTTGCACGAAACAGCGATGATTTTGTACCAAAACGGGAGGATGGATTTGCAGAGCATTTGCTCCAGAATGCATACAATACACCCTACCAGGGCGAGCTGTATGTATGCGACTGGGATATGTTCTGGACAAGCCATGAGGATGGTCTGCGCCACAGCCTGCTGCGTGCGATCAGCGGAGGACCGGTGTATTTCAGCGATCGGATAGGAGAAACAGCCCCGGAGGTTGCAGCACCTCTCTGCTATGCGGACGGAAGGCTGCCGCAGCTTTTACGGGCGGCAAGACCGACACAGGATTGTATGTTTCGTGATCCCAGAAAAGATGGCGTGCTGAAGCTGACAAATGTCGGAGCATATGCAAATGGTAAGATCGGCGGAGCGATTGCCGTTTATAATCTGACCCATCAGGAACAGACCTATCGGATCGGTGCATCGGATATTCCAGAGCTTTCCGGAAAAAACTGCTGGATTTATGATTGTCGTAATCAGACTGCTGCGGCCTGCAGTGCAGAAGAAGGCAGGGAATACCGCCTTGCAGCGGGGGATTTCACCTGGTTTTTATTTGTGGAGGACACAGAGGGGAAAACCTTTGTGGGACTTGTGGATAAATACATCAGCTTTGATGCGGTACTGTGGATGCATGAGATCGGCGGCAGGCTAATGGGCGAAATCTGTGGCGGAAAGACCGTCGGATTTTTATCCAAAGAGCCTGTAAAGCGCGTGCTCTGCAACGGAGAGGATGTAACAGCGCAGGTGGAGAAAAAGGATTGCCTGTATTTGCTTGAGCTAAACGGACAGAATGCGGTAGTTGAAGTGGAATAAAAATCGCAGCACAACGCTGGCGGGGCGCTGTGACATCCGTGTTCGAAATTGAAATAAAATCTGCTGTGCCCGCCGCGCGGCAAAAGGAGAGGAAAGAACATGAAAACAGCGCAGGAATATCAGAAAAGACTGCAGCGCCATTTGGATGAGCTCAAATGGCTGTACTGCGAATTATATCCGGGAAGAGAGGATATGTTTACCCAGTTATGTGAACAGATGGAAGCATGGTATCAGGATCGCCCGGAATCAGAAAAGAAGCTGGACCGGGAGCGGGAACAGGAGCCTGCATGGTACAGCCGCCAGGATATGCTTGGTATGATGCTGTATATCGATGCTTTTGCCGGCAATTTGAAGGGTGTGAAGAAAAAGCTGCCTTACCTGGAAGCATGCAACGTAAACTACCTGCATCTGATGCCGTTTTTGGATACCCCGAAGGGAAAAAGTGATGGAGGCTATGCGGTAGCAGATTACCGGAGGGTACAGCCGACTCTGGGTACGATGGAGGAGTTGGCTTCTCTGTGCAGCGCCTGCCATGAGAAAAAGATGAGCGTATGCATGGACTTTGTAATGAATCACACATCGGAAGACCATGAGTGGGCAAAGCGCGCACTTGCAGGAGAAAAGGAATATCAGGATCGGTATTTCTTCTATGATACACCAGACATTCCGCAGGAGTTTGAAAAAACCGTGCCCCAGGTATTTCCGACAACGGCGCCCGGTAATTTTACCTGGCGGGAGGAGTGCCAAAAATATGTTATGACGTCCTTCTATCCCTATCAGTGGGACTTAAACTATTCCAACCCGGTCGTTTTTAACGAGATGGTCTATAATATGCTGTATCTGGTAAATCAGGGAATTGATATCGTCAGGATCGATGCGGTTCCCTATATCTGGAAGCAGCTGGGAACAGACTGCAGAAATCTGCCGCAGGTACACACCATTGTGCGCATGATCCGTATGATCACGGAAATCGTTTGCCCCGGCGTAGTGCTGCTGGGTGAGGTTGTTATGGAGCCTGCCAAGGTTGTCCCTTATTTCGGAACGCTCGAAAAACCGGAATGTCATATGCTGTATAACGTAACAACGATGGCATCAACCTGGCACACCGTTGCGACAAAAGAGGTTACGCTGTTAAAACAGCAGATGGACGTGGTAAACAGCCTGCCGAAGGAATATGTTTTCCTGAATTATCTGCGTTGTCACGACGATATCGGCTGGGGATTGGACTATGATTTCTTAAAACCCTCCGGTATTCAGGAGATTCCGCATAAGAAGTATCTGAATGAATATTTCCGGGGCATGGCAGCAGGCAGCGATGCGCGGGGAGAACTGTATAATGATGATCCTGTATTGCAGGATGCGAGACTTTGCGGAACGACGGCATCCCTGTGCGGTCTGGAGGCTTCGCTGCAGGCAAAGGATCCGGCGAGAATTGAGCGTGCCATTCAGAAAATCCTGATGCTCAACGCCTATCTGTTTATTCAGTCCGGAATTCCGGTTATCTACAGCGGAGATGAGATTGGTCAGCTCAATGATTATTCCTATAAGGATGATCCGGATGCAGACCGTGCGGCGGATTCCCGTTATGTACACAGAGGACATTTCCGTTGGGAGCTGGAAAAGAAAAGAACAGAAAAGGGCACTGTCCAGAACCGTATTTTTGAGGGCATGCAGAAGATGGAAAAAGTCCGCTTTGCATGTGGTCCGTTTTCCGGAAAGGCTGCTGTATGGACCTATGACACCTATAACAGTCATGTGCTGTGCATCTGCAGACAGCTGAAAAACGAGATGGTTGTCGGCGTGTTCAACTTCTCGGATGAGCCCCAGACGGCATGGATCGACATGGGAGAAATGCCCTTTCAGGATCTGCTCGGAAAAGGAGAGTGTGTTCTGCGTAATGTCATCCTGCCCGGCAATGGCTACGGCTGGTATTATAAAACCTGGGAGGAGTAAGCCTTTCTGGTGCAGCGCAGCTCCAGCTGCTGCGGGAGCCGCGAAGGAGAAAAGACTCGGCAGCCGATGGTGTGGTGACGCACACTGCAGCCGGGCATATTGGCAGGAGGAAAGCAGCAATGGCGATAGAAGAATTACTTGGACAGCTAACTTTGGAAGAAAAATGCAGTCTGCTGTCAGGCTCTGCGTTCTGGTATACGCAGGCAGTCGAGCGCCTTGGCATCCGCAAGCTGATGCTGACGGACGGACCGCACGGTCTGCGTAAGCAGGTAGAGAATGCAGATCATCTGGGCTTGAATAAAAGCGTTCCGGCAACCTGTTTTCCGCCGGCGGCAGCGCTGGCAGCTTCCTGGAATGAAGAGCTGATCTATAAGATGGGAGAAGCCCTCGGTATCGAATGCCGGGCGGAAAATGTAGATGTCTTATTGGGGCCGGGGGCGAATATCAAACGTTCGCCGCTGTGCGGACGGAACTTTGAATATTTTTCTGAAGATCCGTATCTGGCTTCCCGACTTGCAAAAGCACATATCACAGGGCTGCAGAGCAAGGGAGTCGGCGCTTCGATCAAGCATTTCGCGGCGAACAATCAGGAGACGAGGCGCCTGACGGTCAATGCAAAGGTGGATGAACGGACACTTCGGGAGATTTATCTGGCAAGCTTTGAAACTGCGATCAAAGAAGGAAAGCCCTGGACGGTCATGTGTGCCTATAACCGGTTAAACGGTGAGTTTGGTTCGGAAAACAAGAAAGTATTGAATGATGTTTTGCGGGACGAATGGGGCTACGAAGGTCTGGTCGTTACAGACTGGGGCGCAACGAACGATCGCGTCAAGGGACTGGAAGCAGGTCAGGATCTGGAGATGCCGTCTTCGGGAGGCGTCAATGACCGTGCGGTATTGGAAGCTGTGCGGGAAGGAAAAATTACCGAAGCACAGGTGGATGTTTCGGTTCGCCGTCTGCTTGAGCTGATCGCAAAGGCAGATGAAAAGCCGCCGGTAGAGCCGTTTGTTCCAAAAACCCATCATGAGCTGGCACAGAAGATCGCATCGGAATGTATTGTGCTTCTGAAAAATGAAGAACAGCAGCTTCCGCTTGCCAAAACGGAAAAAATAGCGCTGATCGGTGAGTTTGCGGTAAAGAGCAGGATTCAGGGCGGTGGAAGCTCCCATATCAACCCGACGTTTCTGGACACGCTGCTGGAGGAAATGCAAAAGCGCGGCGGCGATGCTGTTTTATATGAAAAAGGATTTTCTGTGGATGCGGAAAGTCTGGATGAAGCGGAACTGGAACGGGCGATTGCGGCGGCAAAGGCAGCAGACAAGGTTGTTTTATGCATGGGACTTCCGGAAAGCTATGAGACGGAGGGACTTGACCGTAAGCATCTGAATCTGCCCGGCGCACAGCTGGAAATGATCCGTGTGCTGAAGCAGTATAATCCGAATCTGATCGTTGTATTGAACAATGGTGCTCCGGTGGTGATGCCATTTGAAGACGATGTAAAAGCGATTGTAGAAGGCTACCTGCTGGGACAGGCGGGAAGCGGTGCCATGGCATCGATCCTTTATGGAGAGGTGAATCCCAGCGGTAAGCTGGCAGAGACTTTCCCGATGCGTCTGGAGGATACTCCTGCATACCTGAATTTCCCGGGAGAGGGCTATCAGGTAGAATACCGGGAGGGTGTCTTTGTCGGATACCGCCATTATGATTCGAAAAAAATTCGTCCGCAGTTTGCATTTGGCGAGGGTTTGAGTTACACGACCTTTTCCTATGACAACATCGAAACGGATCAGGAGAGCATCTTGGATACCGACCAGCTGCGCGTTAAGGTGCGGGTGACCAATACCGGGAAACGTGCCGGAAAAGAGACGGTGCAGCTCTATGTTCACGACTGTCAGAATGAAATCATCCGTCCGGAAAAGGAGCTGAAAGGCTTTGTAAAGCTTTCTCTGGAGCCGGGAGAAACCAAAACCGCAGAGTTTGTGCTGAATAAAAGAAGTTTTGCCTACTACGATGTGGAGCAGAAGGATTTTCTGGTGCAGAGCGGGCAGTTCGAAATTTTAGTCGGTGCATCGAGCCGGTACATTCGCCTGAAAAAGACCGTTACGGTGACTTCGACAGCGAAGATCCGCAAGCATTTCCATGCCAATACAACCTTCGGTGAGTTGTATGCATATCTGCCGACCAGACCGATCGCAGAGGAAAGGATGGATTATTTTAAACGGGAGTCCGGTATTGATTTCGAGATGGGAGAAAATGCGGAGGACTTCGCATTCCGTGTGATCTGCGACTTTCCATTGAAAACCCTCGTAACCTTTACAGAGGGACGCTACAGCAGAAAACAGCTGGCAGAGCTTCTGGAACAGGTCAATAAGATTGGCGAAGGTTGAGAAGAGTACGGAAAATGACTTGTATCTTTCCTGAAGGTTGTGCTATAATCCAATCTTTGACAGTTGAGTAAAAATAAAATCGCTGCAGCCCTTGTATTTACTGGGCTGTGGCGATTTTTTGCTGCCGTATTTTCACGACTTGTCAGAATGAAAAAAGCTGTTATAATGAAGTTGTCAAGGCAGAGCGCTTTGAATCTATTCTATCATCACTATATTCATATTAAAAATGCGAAACGGGCTTATAGCGGCTGCAGCGTTTCCATTTTTCCAGGGGTACAGCATAGATGGGCTGTGCGCTTCATGACGGCAGGACTGCCGGAATTCAATTTGTTTGGGACAAGAGAATAATGCGCAGCGGAGAGGAATCATTTGAAAAAGATACTTTGACGGAATACTGCGGGTAGGTTGTGTGGAAGTGGTTACAATTTCTTAAATGTGTCGGGTATCGTAAATTATCAGGTGTGATAGATTTCTGCTGGAAAGAGAAAAGAGGAGCGTGGATGGGAAGACAAAATGACGCGTTTGTGGGGTATTTAAACCGGGATGAAATTTTGGCAGACTTGTACAATGGGTGCCTGTATGAAGGGGAGGAGGTGATCTTGCCGGGGCAGTTGAGCGAAGTGCAGAAAAACTATTCGAGGACATTGATGAACTACGGCAGAAATGGACTGAGAAAACACCGGGAGCGGGATGCTATTAAAATGTTTTCGAACCGGAAAATGATGGTGCTGTTGGCAGCGGAAGCACAGAACAATCTGCACCTTGCGATGCCGTTTCGGTGTATGGAATACGACACGGAGGAATACAGCAGGCAACTAAAGAAGCTGTACGAGGAGAACAGCGGGATGCTGACAGATAGCACAGAATATTTAAGCCGCCTAAAGCGGACGGATCGGTTGATTCCGGTCGTTACGCTTGTGATTTACCATGGAGATGAGGAGTGGAATGCGCCAAAGAGGCTGAGTGATATGCTCAAGCTGCAGGGAATTGATGAAAAGCTAAAGAGCCTGATCACAGATTACCCGATCCATGTATTTTGTTTAAAAGACCTGCAGGAAGAGTATTTCCATACAAATCTGCGGGAACTGATCGGACTGATGAAACGACAGAAAAACAAGGAAGAGCTTCGGAAATATTGCAAAGACAATGAAGAACGGATCAGTCGGATGGACGCGTCCGCATACGATATGATCTGTATTATGTTAAACAGGGAAGATTTATTGGAAAAGAAAATGAAATATTTAAAGGAAGAAAGCGAGGAATATGATATGTGTAAGGCTATGGAAGACTGGGCAGAGGAGTGTAGAAATGAGGGAAGAGCGAGTTTGCTGGAGCTGATTTCCAGGATGGCGGCAGGTGGAGATGCAGAATTTATTGTCCGTTTGTCGGAAAAAGAGGTGATGGAAGCGATGACAAAGAAATATGAGATGGAAGAAATATTAAAGTGAAACCATAGTCGCTGAAAATGACTTGTATCTTTCCTGAAAGTTGTGCTATAATCATACAGTTACAAAAAGTAGTTTTCAAAACTATATGTTGTGTGAGGCACTTATGCAGAAAAAGGTACAGATCATCAGTGACGGTTCTCAGGATTTATCGCCGGAGTTATCCAAAGAAAAGGATATTGAGGTTGTTCCCTTTTATGTTTCGTTTGACGGGGAGCACTATTATAAAGAAATAGAAGAGATCACAGTACGCGATTTTTATCAGCAGATGGTGGATCATCCGGATGTATTTCCGAAGACATCCATGCCGTCTGTACAGGATTTTTATGAGGTGTTTGAAAAATCTGTAAAAGAAAATATTCCAGTGATCTGCATTTGCATCACGGCGAAATTCAGCGGTTCTCTGCAGTCGGCAACTACAGCAAAGGATATGATCCTGGAAGAGTATCCGGAGGCAAAGATCGCAGTCATTGATTCGACATTTGATACGGTGCTGCAGGGACTGTTTGTGCTGGAAGCGTGCAGACTGCGGGATCTCGGACTGGAATATGAGCAGATTACAGAAGCTCTGCTTTCGATCCGGGAGAGCGGCAGGATCTTTTTTACGATCGGCAGCATCGATTACTTAAAGCATGGCGGACGCATTGGAAAGCTTGCGGGAATTGCGGCCAGTGCGTTGAAGATCAAACCTCTCATTACACTGAAGGAGGGAGAAATTTTCAATTCCGGCATTACCAGAAGCCGTCAGAAATCGATGCAGAAGGTTGTGGAGATGACGGAAAAATACCTGGATGAGGTACAGGCAAAGCCGGGAGAATACAGCTTTTGCATCGGCTACGGCTACGATTATGAAGAGGCTGTCGGCTTCCGGGAGATGTTGAAGGACCTGATCCGGGAACGGCTTGGAATTGAAGAAATCGGCATTTATCAGATCGGTGCGACAATTGGAGTGCATACCGGACCGTATCCCATCGGGATTGGAATTGTCCGGCATGCAGAAGTGTAGATCAGGATTTTAAACGTGCATGACAGGAACAGGAGGGGCAGCTCTCCTGTTCTTTTTTTGTCGTGCTGCGGCGGGACGAAACGTCGTCGCTTTCGCAGCATGCCGCGGACGGAGTGTTCTGCAACACGGCATTTGGTGCAGAAGCTGCAGAGGATGCAGTCAAAGCATGGCTGTCGGTCATCGTACATGCCGGCGTAAGCCCTTCGTCCTTCATCAGAGCGCTGCCCCAGCGGTACATCGCTTCGAGAATCGGGAAAAGGCTTTCGCCGAGCGCCGTCAGCGAGTAATCGACGCGGGGCGGAACGACCGGGTAAACTGTGCGGGAAATCAGACCGTCTTCTTCCAGCTCGCGGAGCTGTTGGGTCAGCATTTTAGGCGTCGCTTCGGGGACGAGACGGTGCAGCTGGTTGAAGCGCAGCGTCTGACCGGTCAGGTGCCAGAGCAGCAGCGCTTTATATTTGCCGCCGATTAAGCGGATTGTAGCGGAAACGGGGCAATTTTTATTGACCGAGGGATTTTCTTTTGAAGCCATAGCGATTTCTCCATTCTTATTCATGACAATAGGATGCTCGCAGAGCGTGCATTCTATTGTTGTGAGGTGAACACTATCCTTTTGGGTAGTATATTACAAAATAGTGCATTCTTTATTTTTTGTGCCTAATTGTTATAATGGTAGCAGAGGATAGAAAAAAAGACAAGATGAGTTCTTTAAGGGCAGCCTTTAAAAGCTGTAAAGCAGGAAAGACTATACAGGACGGCTGCAGAATGGAGATATATGAAAAAAGAAACCTATGATATTACCGGCATGTCATGCGCGGCATGCTCAGCGCGAATTGAAAAAGGAATTTCCGGAATGGAGGGCATGCAGCAATGCAGTGTCAATCTGCTGAAAAACAGCATGACGGTTTCCTATGATGAAGCCGAACTGGATTCCGGGAAAATTATTCATCAGGTAGAAGACATCGGCTATGGCGCTTCGCTGCACCAGACACAGGGCAGCAAAACGACAGGAGCATCAGGCAGAGGAAAAAACGGTGCAACAGATGCGGCTGCGGCGGCAGCAAAGCAGATGAAGCAGAGACTGATCGTTTCGTTAGTCTTTACGATCCCGCTGTTTTACATTTCGATGGGACATATGGCTGGCTGGCCGCTGCCACCGTGGCTGCTGGGAGCAAGAAATCATATGATTTTTGCATTTACCCAGTTTTTGCTGGTGCTGCCGGTTTTGATTGCAGGCGGACATTATTTTAAAAACGGATTGAAAAATCTGTGGTATCGCTCTCCGAATATGGATTCGCTGATCGCATTGGGCTCCGGCGCGGCGTTTGTGTATGGCATCTACTCGATTTACAAAATCGCCTGGGGCTTTTCCATCGAAGATATGGATATGGTCGAGACCTTTGGCATGAATTTGTATTTTGAATCCTCGGCGATGATCCTGACACTGATCACTCTGGGAAAATTCATGGAGGCCCGGGCAAAATCCAAGACGTCCGAGGCGATCACGAAGCTGATGGATCTGGCACCGAAGACCGCGAAGGTATTAAGGAATGGACAGGAAGAAGAAATTTCCGTAGACGATGTACAGAATGGAGATATTCTGGTTGTTCGGGATGGTGATACGGTTCCGGTGGATGGAAAAATTACAGAAGGCTTTGCTTCTGTGGATGAATCTGCGATCACCGGCGAAAGCCTTCCGGTGGACAAGCAGACCGGAGATCCTGTGACCGGCGGTACGATCAACCGAACCGGATATTTTCAGATGGAAGCAACTGCGGTTGGAGAACATACGACGCTGTCAAAGATCATTCAGCTGGTAGATGATGCGACGTCCTCCAAAGCGCCGATTGCGAAGCTGGCAGATAAGGTTAGCGGCGTGTTTGTGCCGGTTGTCATTACAATTGCGCTGTTGGCGGCAATCCTCTGGCTGCTTGCCGGTCAGAGCTTTGAGTTTGCACTTTCTGTTGCGATTTCTGTGCTGGTAATTTCCTGTCCCTGTGCCCTCGGACTGGCAACGCCTACGGCGATCATGGTGGGAACCGGACGGGGTGCGGCGAAGGGTATTTTGATTAAATCTGCGGAAGCGTTGGAGATTACACATAGCATCGATACGGTTGTTCTGGATAAAACCGGCACGGTAACCCAGGGCAAGCCGGTTGTGACGGACGTGATCGCGCTGGAAGCAGACGGAAAAGCAGCAGGTGAAAACACGCAGGCGTATACAGAGCTTTTGCAGCTGGCCTTTTCTCTGGAAAAAATGTCCAGTCATCCGCTTGCAGAGGCGATTGTCAAAAAAGCGGAAGCATGTTCAGCAACGTTCCAGGAGGTTTCGGATTATGAGATGATCCCGGGACAGGGCATTGCGGGAACGATCGACAAGGCACGATGCCTTGCGGGAAACCGAAAACTGATGGAAACCAACCGGATCGACATTTCCGTAGCGGCAGGATTACAGGAAAAACTGGCGGATGAAGGCAAGACGCCGTTGTATTTTGCACAGGGAGGAAAGTTCCTCGGCGTGATTGCTGCTGCGGACGTTGTAAAACCCACCAGCAGGGAGGCAATTGCCAGACTGCAGGAGATGGGAATGGACGTCATTATGCTGACCGGCGACAATGCAAGAACGGCAGAGGCAATCAAAAAACAGGTTGGCATCAAGACGGTTATTGCGGATGTGCTTCCGCAGGATAAAGAGGAAAAGGTTCGGCAGCTGCAGGAGCAGGGACATAAGGTTGCGATGGTGGGAGACGGTATCAACGACGCGCCGGCACTGGCGAGAGCGGATGTCGGAATTGCGATCGGCGCGGGAACAGATGTGGCGATCGAATCAGCGGATATCGTACTGATGAAGAGCGATCTGATGGACGCAGCATCTGCGGTAAGCTTAAGCCGTGCGGTGATGCGCAACATCAAGCAGAACCTGTTCTGGGCATTTTTCTACAATGCGATCGGCATTCCGGTGGCAGCAGGCGTGCTGTATCCGGCGTTCCATATTTTATTAAACCCGATGATCGGTGCGGCGGCGATGAGCTTCTCTTCTGTATCCGTCGTATCGAATGCGCTCCGCCTCCGGTTCTTTACGCCGAAGTGGAAGCATGAGAGCGGTACTGCAGATTTGCAGACAACCGGAAATGGCGGTATGATGGAGCAAAGCACGGCAGCCGCGGAAATTGCGGATAGAATAGCCCAAAATGATGAATCAAAAGGAGAGATTACCATGAAAAAAACAATCAAAATCGAAGGCATGATGTGTCAGCACTGCGTAAAGGCAGCAACAAAAGCGCTGGAGGGCGTAGCGGGCGTGACCGCTGTAACCGTAAGCCTGGAGGATAAGCAGGCAGTTGTAGAAGGCACAGCAACCGACGAAGCGTTGACTGCAGCAATCGTAGATGCCGGCTACGAAGTGAAGGGGATAGAATAAAATCTTGACAGCTCCTTTCCTGATTCTGTATAATGGGTAAAGTAAACATGTCAAAAGCGGATTGCCTGAAATAAAGCAGAGAAAACGGCTTTGTATAAAGTTCGCTTCGCACAGGATTTATTTCAGACAGGGAAGGAACCGAATTTCATGGATAACGCGGACCCTGACGGGGAAACGAATTTTCTGAATTCCAATCACAATACAAAATGGACAGAGTCTGTGCTCTGTTGGAGAAAGCTATAGGAGGCATAGCCTGTTGGGAGTTCCCAATGGGTTATGTCTCTTTGTCGTAGAAAAAGGAGAGATTTTAAATTCATGGTAAAACTACTTTTGTTACTGATCATTCTGATTCTGGTCAATGCCTTTTTGGCGGCGTCCGAGGTTTCTGTTGTATCGCTGAATAAAAACAGGCTGCGGGAGCTGGCAGAGGACGGCGATCGGAAAGCACAGCGGCTGCTGAAGTTTGCAGAGGAGCCGAATATTTTTCTATCTACGATTCAGGTCGGGATTACACTGGCAGGATTTCTGGCCAGTGCAGCTGCAGCGGACGGATTTGCAGGCGGATTGATGGCGTGGTTGTATGAACGGTTGGGAACAAGCGGCATAAGCCTTTCTGTTTGTCATGTGCTGGCAGTTGTGCTGGTGACAGTTGTGCTTTCGTACTTTGCATTGCTGTTTGGCGAGCTGGTGCCGCGTCGGATCGCGATGCAGCGGCCTGAAGCTGCAGAAAGAATGACCTGTAGTGTAGTCGGTGTGCTGACGGTGGTACTGCATCCGGCAGTATGGTTGTTGTCGAGGTCTGCAAAGCTGATCTTAAAGCTGCTTCACTTTAAAACGGAATCCGTAGAACGCAGCGTTACGGAGGAAGAGATCCGGCGGCTGGTTGACCTTGGCGGGGAAAAAGGAACGATAGACCACGATGAGCAGGAGTGGATTCAAAACGTGTTCCGGTTTGACGACATTTCGGTGCGGGATGCGATGACGAGAGAAGCAGATATGGTCTGTTTTTCGCTGGATGAGGCGGACGAGGACATCATTTCGACGATCCGGGAAAGCGGTTTATCCAGATATCCGGTTTACGATGAAGATATTAACGATATTATAGGTATTCTGAATGCCAGGGATTATCTCCTGGATCGTAAAAATGACAGCCCGTCAGGGTTAAAGGAGCTTTTGCGAGAGCCTTATTTTGTACCGGATACGATTCATGCAGATGACCTGTTCCGGGATATGCAAAAAGGAAAAATCCATATGGCCATCGTTATCGACGAATACGGACAGACGGCGGGGGTTATTACAATGGAGGATCTTCTGGAGGAGATCGTCGGAAATATTTACGATGAGTTCGATTCCGAGGAGCCGCCGGAAATCGTTCAGCTGGAGGACAATTTGTGGAGGATCTCAGGCGGCGCATATGTTGAGGACATTGCGGAAGCACTGGATCTGGATCTGCCGGAGGATATCGATTATGACACGCTGGGCGGCATGATCTTCAGCTGCTTGCGGATCATCCCTGCGGACGGCAGCCAGTTTGATGTGCAGGTCAACGGACTGAATATTCATGTGGAAAAAATGGAGGATCAGAGAGTGGAATCTGCACTGGTCAGCAAGATCCTGCCGGAGAAAGAAGAGGAAGAGTGAGCTGTAACGAACATAAAACGCCGGTCGGCACAGAAGAATTTTCTTCCATGCCGACCGGCGTTTTCGCTGCCGACAGCTTCTTTTTCAGATAAGCTATTGTCAGCTTCAGTTCTGATATCCCATCGCTTTGTGCGTTCCGTTTCCTTTTTCAGGAGCGGCCTGTGTGTTGTCAGTAGACTGGCTTTCTTCAGAGCTCTGTGCGGAGGAAAGGGTGATGGTCAGCTCCTTTTCTGTATAAATGCCGCCCTCGCCGGGAGACTGTACCGTAATAGAAACCGCTTCTCCGGCTGCGTAGTACTGCAGCTTTTCTTTCAGCTCCTGAATGGTGCTGACGGTCTTACCATCGAATTTTGTGATGACGTCACCCTTACGGATGCCGGCCGCTTCTGCACCGCTGCCCGGAGTAACGCTTGCTACATAAACACCTGCGGGGATGCCATAGGCTGCGTTGATGTTGGAATCCACGGTGATGCCTGCGATACCGATGCTGGATTTCTGGCTGTCAGCAACCTTGGTTCTGGTCGTCTCATTCATCAGCTCTTCGATGATGCTGGATACTCTGGTGATGGGGATTGCATAGCCCATGCCTTCCACCTCTGTGCTGGCAAGCTTTGCAGAGTTGATACCAATAACCTCACCCTTCATATTGACCAGTGCGCCGCCGCTGTTGCCGGGGTTGATGGCCGCATCTGTCTGGATGTAGGTAGGTGTCTCTTTTGTGGTAACAGTGCTGGAAATGAGGGCATTGCTGTCATCGGAATCCGAAGAGGAAAGGGTACGGTCTGTGGCGCTGACAATGCCGGTTGTAACGGACTGACCATAGCCGAGTGCGTTGCCGATGGCAACAACCTGTTCACCGACCTTTAAGGAATCGGAATCGCCCACTGCAGCCACTGCGATCTGGGACATTGTATCATCGGAAATGCTGGAAAGCGGAACGGCGATAACTGCCAGGTCGTTGTCGGAATCTGTACCCTTGATAGTTGCTTCATAAACGGAGTTGTCAATGAAGCTTGCAGAAAG
>OGDF01002897.1_pt1 | contig 22126 bp, 5 predicted proteins | sample 1570141 | NCBI WGS metagenome assembly OGDF01 (sample SAMEA4370581, study PRJEB24528) | human gut metagenome | reverse complement strand
CCGAGAACTGGGATGGCCGTCAGAGCGTGATGACCACCGGTGCTGCCGCCAAGCTCGACGCTTCGGTCGATCGTTCCAATCTTTCTGGCAAGGGCGACCTGGCTTATGTCACCGTGAGCATCAAGGACCAGAACGGCAACATCGTTCCCGACGCCAAGAACAACGTGAAGTTTAAGGTCAGTGGCGCAGGCGAGCTCGCCGGTATCGACAACGGTAGCTCCCCCGACCATCAGTCCTACCGCGACAACAACCGCAACGCCTGGGCTGGTCAGCTGGTGGGCATTGTGCGCTCCAACGGCAAGGGTGGCGACATCACCGTTACCGTGACTGCTGACGGTCTCGCTTCCAAGACGGTGACGATCTCCTCTACGGGTTCCAGCGATCCTGCTGCTCCCAAGTCGATTTCGAGCCTGCTCTACTCCCGTTTCTACTATGTAAAGACGGGCAGCGAGCTTTCCCTGCCCAAGCAGGTTGACGTCAACTACTCTGACGGCACGTCCGAGAAGAAGAACGTTGCCTGGGACAACATCAACAAGGACGCTCTCTCCAAGCCTGGCACCTTCCAGGTTTCTGGCGAGGTCGAGGGTGCCAAGGTCTCTTGCACCGTAACCGTGCTTGATGAGGTCGCGGCGCTTCTGAACTATTCGGCCACCACTCCGGTTGGTACCGTCGCATCGCTTCCCGATGCGCGTCCTGCCGCTATGGCCGACGGCACCGTCCTTAACGCGAGCTTCCCCGTTAAGTGGGAGACTCCGGCCGAGGATGCCTACAACAAGGCCGGCACTGTGACCGTCAAGGGCACCGCCAATGTCTTTGGTAAGGATCTGGCTGTCACCGCTACGATTCGCGTTCAGAACGAGAAAGTGACCATCGGTGACAACGTCGCTAACTGCGGTGCTCTCATGAGCGTCACGCAGAGCGTGCCCGAGGGTGAGCAGTCCGATACGCTTTCTGCCATCAACGATGGCGTTACCACCCATGCTGCCGGCGGCGGCACCAATAAGAGCTGCTGGTCTAACTACGACTATGCCCAGAAGGGCAATAAGACCGCGAGCGTTACGTTTAATTACAACACGCAGCAGCGTCTGGGTCGTGCCGTCGTGTACTTTGTTAACGATGGCTGGGCAGCGAGCTATCCCGATGCAGGCACCACCAAGATTGAGGTGTCCGAGGATGGCAAGACTTGGCGCGAGGTCGCTGCAACCGAGACTGTTGGCACCGAGAATACTCGTGTCACGCCTTATACCTATGACTTTGAGCCCACGCTCGCTACGTTTGTGAGGTTCAGCTTCACCAACAAGAACGTGACGCTTCCTAACGCGAAGCCCTGCATTGCTGTGACTGAGATCCAGCTGCTCGAGGCCAAGGGTAGCTTCGACACCAATACCGATGCTGCGCTCGATAGCCTGACGGTTAACGGCAAAAAGCTCAGCGCCAGCAACCTCGAGAAGGGCAGCTATTCCACTGCCGCCCTCTTTGCGACGGTTGAGGCCGTTCCGGCCAAGAACACCGCCGTTACCGTGCTGCCGGCTCACGACAACAAGATCAACATCATCCTTGAGTCCGAGGATCACGCTACGCGCAAGACCTTTGTCATCAACCTGGCTGCTGACAGCAGCTCGAGCGTGCTGCCCGACGACAACGATGAGCGCGACGTTCCCAATGAGGACATCAAGAACAAGGCTGCTGGCAGCGAGTTGAACCCCGCTTCTGGCAACGAAGGTCCCGTCGAGTTTGCGTTCGATAAGAACAACGCCACGTATTTCCATACCAATTGGAGGAATGGCTTTAAGCCCAGCGCCGATCAGCTGTGGGTCTCCATGGAGCTCAAGGAGGCCACGAGCGTCGAGGCACTGCGCTACCTGCCGCGTAACTCCGGTGGCGACGGCGGCTACAACGGCATCGTTACCGATTACGAGATTCAGTATCGCGAGAACGAGTCTGACGAGTGGAAGACCATCTCCACTGGTCAGTGGAAGGGCTACAAGGACGAGGGCTTTGAGATGGGCTGGCGTGTTGCTCAGTTCGACCACCCCGTTACGGCTAAGTACTTCCGCTTTAAGGCCAACGGCACCCAGGCTGCCAGCGGCGACAATGAGCACATGAGTGCCGCCGAGATCCGCCTGCGCAAGACGAGCCCGGCTGTCGAGATCAAGGCCGAGCAGGTTGCTGCTACCGATGCTCTTGAGGTCGCGAACATCAACGACGAAGAGGACATCAAGGCTCAAATCGCCAAGACGGTCGAGGTTACGGTCGACGGCGAGAAGCTCACCTATGGTCTGGACTACAAGCTTGGTTTTGAGATGGGCGACGTGAGCGAGAACGGCCGTCAGGTTACCGTTACCGTGACCGGCATCGAGGACTACACGGGTTCTGTCGATAAGGTCGTAAACGTTACCGAGACCAAGCCGACGCTCGAGGGCATTGCGGTGAACGCCGATGCCGCCAAGCGCGCTTATACCGAGGGCGACAAGCTCGATCCTACGGGTCTGGTTCTGACGCTGTCCTACAGCAATGGCACCACGGACCAGGTTGAGTACAGCGAGTCGACCAAGAACGACTTTACGTTCAATCCGAGTCTGGACACGGAGCTGACGGAGAATGGCAACCTTGAGGTGACCGTTACCTATGGTGGCAAGTCCAACAGCTACGTCGTTACCGTAAGCAAGAAGGCTCCGACCAAGCCGGACAAGCCCAACCCCGATCAGCCTAAGCCGGAGCAGCCCGGTGGCGGTAACCAGGGTGGCAACGGCAACCAGGGCAACACCGGTAATACCGGAAACAAGCCCGATGCATCTACCAAGCCCAGTGCCTCCGGCAAGCCCGGCAAGGGCAACGGAGTTATGCCCGGCACGGGCGACTCCACGCTGATCGCAGTTGCGATGGCTGGCTTTGCTGGCGTGGCGGCTATCGCTTGGGGCATCGTTGCCCGCAAGCGCCGTCAGAACTAGCGCGCCCTGATAGACGCGCCCCTTATAAGGAGGGGCGCGTCATCGTGCGTCAGGGCACTTCATCTATTTTGTAAGTCATAAAGACAGGAAGGGAACGTAAGTATGACGGTACATAAGACCAAACTGCTTTGGCGTGTAACCGCCACGATTGCCTGCGTGTTTGCAATCGTGTTGGCGTCTTCGCTGCTCTATGCTCGACCTGCTGTGGCGGCTGAGGCAAATCTTGCCCTCAATAAAACCGCTGTAGCGGATAGCGAGGAGGCGAATTCGGTTCGTGCGGCCCTGGCCGTCGACGGCAGCGACTCCACACGTTGGGGCAGTGCCGAGGATAACGCCGGTGGCGCCCATTGGATTTATGTCGACCTCGGGTCTTCCAAGACCGTAAAGAGGGCGACGATCAAGTGGGAGTCCTATAAGGCAACTGGCTACAAACTACAGTATGCGACGGGCAATACTGCCCCCGCCGCCAACAGCGGCGACTGGAAAGACGTCCACACGTCTACCAATCGTCCCGCATCGCTTACCGATGCCATTACGTTTGACGCTCCCGTGACGGGACGCTTCTTCCGCCTGTACATCACGGGCTTCACGAGCCATGACCCCAATGGTGCTGCTGTTGACTGGCCCACCATCGCGGTTAACGAGTTCGAGCTCTACGGCGATGAGACCGCTGCTCCCTCTACCCAGGATCCGCAGCAGAATGTTGCTCGCGGCAAGAACGCTGTTGCCGATAGCGCAGAGGCAAGCACCCTCGGCGCTGCCAAGGCCGTCGACGGGAATACGTCTTCTTCGAGCTCCCGCTGGGCGAGTGGCGTCGACGCCACTGCCTCCCAGGACGGCGGTCCTCACTGGATCTATGTCGATCTGGGCCAGCAGCGCGACGTAAAGTGCGTCCGTGTATTCTGGGAGCTGCGCAAGGCCAAGGGCTACAAGATTCAGATTGCCAATGGCGCGACCGCTCCGGCTGCCGATAGCCCTGACTGGCAGACCGTTTACACCAACGACGGTCGTCCTGCAAGCAAGACCGACCTGATTACCCTTGACCAGGTGCATCAGGCCCGCTTTGTCCGTCTGTATATCGATCACAACACCTATGCCGACCCCGATGGCGGTGTCGCATGGGGCAACGTTTCCATCTTTGAGCTCGAGGTCTATGGCGGCACGCCCAAGATGGACATGAACAGCCTGGCCGATGCCATCAAGGTCGAGGCTCCCAAGAAGGGCGATACGCAGCTCAAGGTCACCCTGCCGACCTCCGACGAGTACGACGTCACCTATAACGGTACCGACTACGAGCAGGTCATTGGCGCTCAGGCCGAGGATGGAACCATCCCCATCTATCAACCGATCGTCGATACGCAGGTCAAGGCCTCTTTTAAGGTGACCAAGAAGAGCGACAAGAACACCTATGCGTTCAAGGAGATCCCCGTTACCGTTCCTGGTAAGTTCCAGGTTAAGGCGGGCGACAACGTCGCTCCCGAGGTTCTGCCGCAGCTTCGTGAGTGGAAGGGCCGCTCCGGCTCCTTTGCTCCTACTGCGCAGACGCGCGTTGTTTACGACAACGATGAGTTCAAGACGACCGCCGACGAGCTGGCCGCCGATTACAAGGACCTGTTTGGCTCCGAGCTTGCCGTCGTAAAGGGCAGCGCCGCCAACACAGGCGATATCTTCCTTTCCAAGACCACTGACAAGTCCCTTGGTCTTCAGGACGAGGGCTATCTCATGGAGATTGGTGACTCCGTGAGCGTTAAGGCCGAGACTAAGACCGGTGCCTACTGGTCTACCCGTACCATCCTGCAGGCTCTCAAGACCGGCAACGGCTCCATTCCTCAGGGCATCACCCGCGATTATCCGCTGTATAAGGTGCGTGGCCTCATGCTCGATGTGGGTCGTAAGACCTTCTCGCTCGACTGGCTCAAGCAGATGAGCAAGCAGCTCTCCTGGTTCAAGCTTAACGACTTCCAGGTTCACCTTTCCGACAACTACATTTGGGTCGAAGAGTATTCTGACGACACCGTTAACACCGCTTACAGCGGATTCCGTCTGGAGTCCGACATCAAGAAGGGCGGCAACAACGGTAAGAACAAGGCCGATCTGACGAGCACCGACGTGTGGTACTCCAAGGACGATTTCCGCGAGTTCATCAAGCACTCGCGTGACCTTGGTGTCAACGTTGTTCCCGAGTTCGATATGCCTGCTCACTCGCTGGCGTTTACGAATGTGCGTCCCGACTTGCGTACGCCTAAGTCCATGACGCATCGCGGCAACGACCACCTTAACCTGGCCGGAAAGTACGATGAGTCCCTTGCTTTCGCGCTTTCTGTTTGGGACGAGTACCTTACCGGTTCCAACCCCGTTTTTGACGATCAGACCATTGTTCAAATTGGCGCCGACGAGTACGAGGCTGACGGTAACGCATACCGCAAGTTCGTCAACGACCTCTTTAGCCATGTGGAAGCTACTGGTCGTACTGCTCGCGTGTGGGGCAGTCTTAGCCAGATTAAGGGCAATGGCTCTGTTGAGGTATTAGGTCGAGGTGCGAATGGTCAGCGTCGACAGATTGATCTTTGGAATTCTGGCTGGGCCAGAATGGACGAGATGTACAAGCTCGGCTTTGACCTGATCAACTGCATTGACGGCAAGTATTACATCGTTCCTAACGCTACGTATTACTTTGATTACCTCAACGACAACACCATCTATAACTCTGCGATCAATAACTACAACAACGTTACGATTCCTGCTGGCGACGAGCAGATGATCGGTGGTGCCTTTGCCGTCTGGAACGACATGTGCGGCAAGAAGGAAAATGGCATCTCCGAGTACGATGTCTATGATCGCATCACCAACTCCGCGGGTCTGTACGCCGCTGCTACCTGGGGCAAGGGCTCTGCCGACGTTTCCACTGCTAAGGCTACGGCTATGAAGCTCGGCGACGCTCCCAACACCAACTTTGGTCACAAGACCACGGCCAACGCCGAAGGTACCGTCATGCAGCTTGGCATGGACGATGCCAAGGACGCTTCGGGCAACGGCAACAACCTCAACCTGAAGTCTGCCAAGAACGCCGAGGTCGTTGACGTCGACTTTAAGAAGGCGCTCGAGCTCAGGGGCGGCAAGAGCTATGTCGCGCTGGATTCCGATCTTGAGACCGCTGGTCTTGGTAACGACCTGCGCGTGAAGGTCAAGCGTACCGACGCCACGAGCGACAAGGATCAGGTCCTGTTCGAGAGCCCCTATGGCTCCATCAAGGCTGTTCAGGCAAAGACCGGCAAGGTTGGAATTACCCGCGAGAACCGTGATTACTCGTTTAACTACACGCTGCCCATGAACGAGTGGGTCGAGCTTGAGTTTAAAAACGAAGGCATGGGCAAGGTTTCGCTGTACGTGAATGGCAAACTCAAGCAAACTATTGGCCAAGATGGCCGTGGCAAGCTCAAGGCTACGTGCATGCTCCCTGTCCAGCGTATCGGTAGCAAGACAGCCGCCTTTACGGGCTACGTCGACGACGTTCGCCTGACGCGCAGCGCTACGTTTGCGACCACCATGGCGCTCGACAACGCCGAGCTTAAGGCACGCTCCGTGCTGGCTGCCGGCGCTGACGATGCCGAGCTCGAGACGCTCGTCGAGCAGGCTCGCGACCTTATCAACCAGGTCAACCCCGATGCGGCCGCTATTGCCGATCTTACTCAGAAGATCAACGAGCGTGTCGCCAACGTTAAGTACAAGCCCGCCGATTACAGCAAGCTCGACGCTCTGCTCGCTGCTATTCCTTCGGACCTTTCTGCCTATACCGATGAGTCCGTCGCCGCGCTCGCGTCTGCACGTGACAGCATTCAGCGCGACCTGCCCATCAGCATGCAGGATACGGTTGATGCCTACGCGAAAACGCTCACCGAGGCAATTGAGGGCCTCAAGCTTAAGTCTGCGGACAACAACTTTGCTCAGGGCGTGACTGCTACGGCCTGCTCCGAGGAGAAGACCGGCGAGACCGCTCCCAACGGTCCTGCTGCGGCTGCCGTCGACGGCAATGAGTCCAGCTTCTGGCACAGCCAATGGAGCGCCCCCGCCGACAATGCCATGCCTCACTGGTTCAACGTCAAGCTTGCTGCTCCCGCCAAGGTGAGCGGTATGGTGTACGTGCCGCGTACCGGCAGCTCCAATGGCCGCTTGACCAAGTACCATGTCGAGGTGAGCACCGACGGTGGTAACACCTATACGAAGGTTGCCGAGGGTACGCTCGAGTCCAGTGCGGGCGCCAAGAACATCGCCTTCGACAAGCCTGTTGCCGGTGCAACCGACGTCAAGCTCTACTTTGACGAGACCGACGGCGACTCTGCCGCAAATAGGAACAAGTTTGCAACCGCTGGCGAGATTCGCGTCCGTTGCATTGACGAGACGGTTGACCTCGATGGCCTGAACGCTCTCATCGAGCAGGCCGAGGGCCTCGACAAGGATTCGTACACTACGGAGACTTGGAAGAAGCTCCAGGCCGCCCTTAAGGATGCCAAGGATGCTGCTACAGACGAGAACCCCTCGTTTGAGGCTGTGAACGGCGCCAAGGGCAAGCTCCGCTCCGCGATGCTGGGTCTGCGTCCCGGCACCCCGGATCCCGAGCCCAAGCCCGATCCGGAGCCCGAGCCCAAGCCCGAGCCCAAGCCCGATCCGGAGCCCGAGCCCAAGCCTGAGCCCAAGCCGGAGAATCCGGACAAGCCTGGTACCGGCAACACCGGCACTGGTGCGAATGGCTCCAACAAGGCCGATTCGACCACGGGCAACAAGGCCGATAAGAAGACCGATGGCCTGGTCAAGACTGGCGACAATCAGACGATGATCGTCGTTGCCGCTGGCTTTATGGGCGTCATGATTGTGGGCGCCGGCGCGGTTCTGCGCCTTAAAAGCCGTCGTCAGTAATTGTCACGGCTTGCGAAGAATCGCCGAAAGAGAGGGTTTTAGAGATGAAGAAACGGATGTATGCCAAGCTGCTCGCTGTAGTCGCAGTCGCGCTCGCTTGCTTGGGCTGCTTGGCTCCGTTGCAGGCATATGCCGCTGATGCGGCGACTGAGTACAAGCTGTACCCCACGCCCCACAGCGTGGTGTACGGCGATGGCGCTCAGACGCTGCGCAGCAAAGCAAGCGTGCTTGCAGAGTCCGGCATCGATGCCGACACCGTCAATCGTCTTAACGAAGCCCTGGCGCTGAAGGGCATCAACGCGAAAAGCGTTGACGCCCTTCCTTCCGCGAGCACCGCTACGGCGGTCCTCGTGGGCGTCAAGGGTTCCGGCGGCGCGGTCGACACCTATGTCGACCAGCTGGTAAAAGACGGTAAGCTGTCCTATACGGACGGCCTGTTCGACCACAACGATTCCTACGTATTGGCTTCGCTGCCTTCTGACGACAGCGCGCCCGATCGCGTCATCGTGCTGGGCAAGACCACCGATGCCGCATACTACGGTCTGACTACGCTCTATCAGATTCTGCAGCAGACTCCCGATGCCAAGCTGCGCGCCTTTACCGTGTCTGATTATGCGGACGTGGTGACGCGTGGCTTTATCGAGGGCTACTACGGCAATCCCTGGAGCACCGAGGACCGCGTTAACCTTATGCAGTGGGGTGGCTACTATAAGCTCAACGCTTATGTGTATGCTCCCAAGGATGACCCCAAGCACAATTCCAAGTGGCGTGAGCTCTACACCGAGCAGGAGTTGACCGAGAAGATCGAGCCGCTCGCCGAGGCGGGCAACGCTTCTAAGTGCCGCTTTGTGTTTGCGCTTCACCCGTTCATGCACAATCCCATTACGAGCTCCAACTACGATGCGTCCGTCGCCATCCTCAAGGAGAAGTTCACCCAGGTTATGGATCATGGCGTTCGCCAGATCTCCATCCTTGCCGACGATGCCGGCAACCAGGGCAGTGCTCTGTATACCAGACTCTGCAAGGATATGACCGACTGGCTGCACGAGAAGCAGGCAGAGAAGAACACCGATGGCACGCTCAAGTACCCTGGCCTCAAGGACACGCTCATTTTCTGTCCCGTGAACTACATGGGCTGGGGCGAGTCTTGGTATGCCAACCTGCCCAAGACCGTTCAGGTTATCAACACCGGTGGCCGCGTGTGGGGCAAGGTCGACAATAACTTCACATCGTCCTTCACCAACAATTCTGGCGTTGCTCCCTTTATGTGGATCAACTGGCCGTGCACCGACAACAGCAAGGACACCCTGTCCATGGGCGGCTATGAGAACGCCCTGGGCACCGATGTCCAGCCCGGTAAGGTTCAGGGCGTCGTGCTCAACCCCATGCAGCAGTCCGAGCCTTCCAAGGCGGCTATCTTCATGAACGCCGATTTCTCCTGGAATCTGTGGAAGAGCCAGGAGCACGCCGATCAGGCTTGGGAGGATTCGTTCTCCTACATCGACCACAATTCTCCCATCGCCACGAAGGGCTCCAACGCGCTGCGCGAGCTGAGCCGCCACATGAAGCGCTATACCGGCGGTGGCGTAGTCTTCGAGAGCCGTGAGTCCGCCAATATCAAGACCGAGCTCCAGGCTTTCCAGGGCAAGGTTACCTCTGGTACCGCAACCGCCGAGGATTGCGACCAGATGATTGAGCTCTTCCGTGGTCTGCAGAAGTCCGCCAAGACCTATCGTTCCAATGCCGGCAACAAGGCCATGCTCGACCAGATCGTGTATTGGATCGATGCTTGGGATGACGTGACGCGTGCCGCTATTGCCGATCTTCAGGCACTCAAGGCCGACCTCTCGGGCGACAGCTCTCAGATGCTTTCTAAGTATTCCGAGGGTTCCGAGGCGCTCGCTGCCTCTCACAAGCACGGCTTCCACTATGTGGACCACACCGAGTATGCATCGGTGGGCAAGGCCTACATCATGCCGATGCTTAATGCCCTCAACAACTACCTGGGTCAGCGCGCTACGCTTGCTGCCGACCCCAATGCCGATACCACGCAGTTTGTGACCAGCCGTACCGACACTCCCGAGGGCAAGGTCGAGAACGTCTTTGACGGTAAGGCCAACACGGGTGTTATCTACAAGACCCCCAACAAGCTCACGGCGGGTACGTACTTTGGCATGATCAAGAACAAGCCGTTCGATCTGACCAACGTGACCTTCATTCAGGGCAATGGCGCTGACTACATGCAGCATGCCAAGCTCCAGACCTATGATGGCAAGAACTGGAATGACGTTGAGGGCCAGGGCGATCTGACTGGCACGACCGTCACCGTTACCGGCCTGGACATCAAGGGCGTCTATGGCGTTCGCCTCATCGCCACGCAGGATAACAGCCGCGACGCTTGGCCGACGATCTACGAGATCCAGGTCAATAAGGAAGAGAAGACTCCTGAGGGCCAGCCTGTTGCAGGCGCGGTGACCATCGACGGCCAGGTCTTGGCCGCACAGTCGCTCTCCAACGTCAACGACGGTAACGTTTCGACGTATGCTCACCTGCAGTACAAGAATCTCAATACGGGCGATCCCGAGTATGACATTCGCGACACCACGCAGCCTGGCGCTACGGTGACCCTGACGTTCACCAAGACGTCCGAGGTCGATACCTTCACGTTTGTTCAGGCTGCGCGCAACGGTAATGAGCCCACCTCTGGTGATGGCATCAATGCCGGCGTGCTCGAGTATCAGAACGAGGCCGGTACGTGGATCAAGGCCGGCGATATCGACGGCAGTGCCACGCAGACCATCACGCTGCCGAGCGCTGTGAAGGCCAAGGCAATCCGCGTCAAGAACACCGCTGCCACCAAGTCTTGGTGGAAGGTCTTTGAGCTTTCCGCCACCAAGGGTGCTTCCACCGAGCCCGAGCCGAACGCTACGGTTACGAGCACGGGCCTGGAAGTGTACCAGTCCTACGCGCTTTCCCGTGTTGTTGACGGTGACGAGGGCTCGTACGCTTGGGTCAAGCACAACTCCGGCGGCGGCAACATCAAGAGCGGCGATACCATCACCGTCACCTACTCCGCTCCCAAGACCGTGGGCCACGTGCGTTATGTCCAGGGCAGCGACAAGCTTTCGGCTGGTGCGCTCGAGTACACCGTCGATGGCAACAATTGGGTCAAGTGCGGCGATATCAACTCCGATCTTGAGCAGGAGTTCGATTTCGAGAACGTCCAGATTCGCGGTATTCGCGTGCGCTCGACTGCAGACACGCAGTTCTGGTGGAAAGTCTGCGAGATCGCTACCTCTAAGGGCAAGGAGGCCAGCACTGGCACCATTCGTTCCGACATTTCGGGTATTGCCCTCAAGGCTACGGGCAAGGATGGCAACGTCAAGCTGTCTGACGGTACCGTCTCGTTTAAGTCCGGTAACTACCTTGCGGTCGATCTGGGTGCTGTGCGCAACGATGTTGTGGTCAACACCGACGGCATGACCCTTCCCGAGGGCGCCAAGGTCGTGTACTCGCAGAACGCTCTCGAGTGGCTCGACTACGCGGGCGCCAAGAAGCCCGTCAAGGCTCGTTTTGTTGGCATTCAGGCATCCGCTGCATGCGACGTGGCGTTCACCAATTTCTCTGCGAGCTACAAGATGGTCAAGGCTCCGTCCTATGTGAAGGGCGACCTGGGCAACTTTGATGCTTCGAAGATCTTCGATGGCAATCTGTCCACGACCTTCAAGAACACGCAGGGTGCCACCGAGGGCAGCACGATCGTGTTCGATCTTGGCCAGGAGCGCAAGATCAACTCCATCGCATACTACGTTCCCGAGACGACCTATGACTTCATCCGCAAGGGTGTTATCGAGGTTGCCGACAGCCCGGATGCTGCTGATGATCAGTGGACCGAGGTTCTCAAGATCAACAGCGATACCGCTACGATCGAGAACACGTTTAACAGCGATACCGCCAAGAACGCAGCGTGGCTCACGCACGACACCAAGAACCCGGGCAACATGTGCACGGCCAACCCCAAGACCGATGTCACCGCTACCAACGAGAGCGATCCCAACGGTACCGAGAAGCTCAATGTGACCGGTCGCTACATGCGCATTCGCTTTACCGCGACCTACACACAGCGCTGGATCGAGATCGGTGAGATCCGTATCAACGGCGGCGAGTATGTAAGCACCTATGGCGATGCCGACTTCGATTCCTCGAGCACCGAGGTCGAGGGCAAGACGCCGGCTAACCTTGCCGATGGCGATACCAAGACCGCCTGGCGTCCGCAGGACAACAAGGGCACCCTGGTGTATCACGTCTCCGAGCCCATTGCCGAGGGTGGCAAGGTGTTCTCGGGCGTGCGCATCGTCTCTGCCGGTACGCCCTCTAACGCAAAGGTGACTGCTACGGTCTATACCGATGCCGCCTATAGCAAGGCGGAGGACATCGACCTGGGCACGTTGAGCCAGCCCGTAAGCGAGTTCTGCTTTGGCACGCTCACCCGTGCTGCCGGTTCGACCTTCTCTGCCGTTAAGGACATTAAGGTCACGTGGGACGGCACGGTCCCCGAGATCGCCGAGTTTTTCCTGATCGACGATGCCAACCCCGCCGATACCACGGCGCTGCAGGCTGCTGTCGATGAGCTCAAGGATAAGGACGTAAGCGGTTGGACCAAGTCGACTGCCGATGCCTTTAAGAAAGCCCTTGCCAATGCGCAGGACACTCTTGCCAATACCAAGGCCACGCAGACGACGGTCGATTCTGTTACCGCTGCCCTGAGGTCTGCCGACGCCGCCGGTGTCGAGAAGTACACGGGCAAGGAGCTTCCCAAGAAGGTCTCCAACGACGATGGCCAGTACACCGTCGCGAGCTATCAGGCATATTCCGATGCATATGCCGAGGCCGAGCAGGCTTTCGCGCATCCTGAGGATCTTGCCAAGACCGAGGGCGAGGCGCTTCTTGCCGCGCTTGAGGCCAAGAAGACTGCCCTGGTCTTTGACCAGAGCGCTCAGCAGCGTGCCGAGGTCGCTCTTGCCGACGCCAAGCTGGTGTACGGCGAGGCCGACGCCGCCGCCGACAAGTACACGACCGACAGCGCTGCCGCCTATCGCGATGCTATGAGCGCGCTTGAGGACCTGATCGCCGATACCAAGGCGACCCCGAAGCAGCTCAAGGCAGCACAGGCTGCGCTCGAGGACGCCGAGGGCAAGCTGGTCGATGCCAGCGAGCTTATCGCCGCCCGTGCCGAGTTTAAGAAGACCAACGGCAAGCTGTATACCGATGAGTCTTATAACGCCTACAAGGCGGCTTTCGACGACTCTGCCGCTGCCCTTAAGAACGGTACTGCCGAGCAGGTTGCCGCTGCGGCCGCGAAGCTCAACGACGCCAAGGCCGGTCTTGCCCTGCGTGAGGCCGTCGACCTGAACAAGGTCATTGCCGAGGCCGAGAAGCTCAACGAGGCCGACTACACCGTGGCGAGCTGGGCACCCTTTGCTGCCGCCATCGAGGCTGCCAAGGCTCCGCACGATTCCGCCAACGACGCTGACCTGGCCCAGGCAATCAACGATGCCAAGGCCGCTCTGGTCAACGTCAAGGCGCTCAAGGCCGATATCGCTTCTGCCAAGAGCGCTCGTGCCGAGGACTACACCGAGGATTCGATGGCTCAGCTCAACGCTGCTGTCGCCGATGCCGAGGAAGTTCTCAAGAACGGTTCCGTCGACGATGTTGCCGCCGCGCGCGCTAAGATCGCCGATGCTCTGAAGGCACTGGTCAACGTGAGCGCCCTTAAGGACGCTATCGTCAAGGCCGAGAAGATGGATACCTCCAACGGTACCGATGAGCAGAAGGCCCAGCTTGCCGATGCCATCGCCGCCGCCAAGGGGCTGCTTAAGCGCGGCTCTGCCGATGAGGTCTCCGCCGCACTCGAGTCTTTGAATGCCGCAATGGCCAGCTTTGGCGGCTCGGGCACCGATAAGCCCGGGCAGCCCGAGAAGCCCGGTACGACTGGTGGCAGCCAGCAGGGTAGTTCCGACCACAACAAGAAGCCTGGTAAGCCTTCGAAGGGTTTGGGCCTGCCGGGTACTGGCGATGCATCTATTCTTGCAGCCGCACTTGCCGGTGGCTCCGGTGTCACCGCGCTGGCGGCGGCCCGCGTGATCGACCGCAAGCGTCGTCGCTAACGGCTCGCATCATACCGAGCAAAAAAAGGCGTCCCTTCGGGGGCGCCTTTTTTAGTGCGAATCGAACACTTCTCATAGCGCATCAAAAATTTGGGGTGCACAACCGTATTCATTATTTATGTATTGGGGGCGTCTAAATATGCAAATCGCGAAAGAGGCCGGGATGGATGGTAAAAGGTTTTAGCGGTATTACGAATCAGATACCAATCTACAACAAAACCCAAGGTAGATACCCCTGTATTTACCGTTTATATCCCAAAATCGACCGCTCGCCAGAGTAATCGACCGCGCGATATCAGCAGCAACAAGTTTTCCCATAGAATGCAGTGTGGATTTATCTGCCGTATACCCTTACTCGGGGGAAGGAGAAAAAGGTAAGGCAAATAGCAGGAGGCCGTCTCCGATGCATCGCGCGCATCGTGCATTTAAGCGCACACTCGCGTTTGCTTTGGCGATTGCGCGGATTGCGCCGAATCCTGGAATTGCTTGAGCGGGCGCTACGGCGTTCGGTTCTAATAGCTGATCATTTCGAAAGGGGATTGTATGTTCAAACATGCTAAATCATTGAGGAGGGGGGGCCCAGGCAATCTTGTCTGCTGCGCTGCTTTTGTCGGCGGCAGGCCCGCTTGCTGTGGCCCCGACGCCCGCGTTTGCCGCTGATGCGCCTCAGCAAAATGCCGTGAGGCCCAACAGCGCGCAGTATAAGTATCAGAAAGACGAGCTTGCTGCGTTCTGTCATTTTGGCCCCAACACGTTTAATGAGATTGAGTGGGGCGAGCACTACGGCAATAAGGCTCCGAGCGAGATCTTTACGCTCACGGAGGATTTTGACGCCGAGAATTACGTCAAGACCATCAAGGACGCGGGCTTTACGAGGCTTGTCGTTACCGCTAAGCATCATGACGGCTTCTGCACCTGGCAGTCCGATCTGACCGAGTACGACATGGGCGGCGTGACCCAGTACAAGGGCGGCAAGGGCGATATCCTCGCTGAGCTTTCGGCTGCCTGCACGAAATATGACCTGGATATGGGTCTGTACCTGTCTCCCTGGGATATCCACGATCCCTCGTACGGTTATTCCAATGGCGAGGCTCCCGGTATCGGTACCTCGACCGATCCCAAGGTCAACTACAACTACTACTACGATGGTCAGCTCAGGGAGATCCTGGGTAACTCCAAGTACGGCAACAAAGGCAAGTTCGTTGAGGTCTGGATGGACGGCGCCAAGGGTTCTGGCGCTAACGCTCAGGTCTACGACTTCCAGCGTTGGTACAACACCATTCATGAGCTCGAGGGCGACGACTGCCAGATCTTCCAGGGCGGCGACTTTGCCGGTATCCGCTGGATCGGCAACGAGAACGGTCTTGCGCATGACACCACCTGGGGTCCGTGCAAGACAGATAAGAATGCCAAGGACGGCTTCAACACTAACCTGAGCGGCGGCTACAGCAAGGGCTTCCCCGATGGCGACAAGTGGCTCGTCCCCGAGGCCGACGCCCGCATCACCTCTGGTTGGTTCTGGGGCACGGCTAAGAACACCCCCAAGACGCTTACCGATCTGGGCAATATGTACTTCCAGTCCGTCGGCCACGGCGCTCCGCTGCTGCTGAACGTTCCGCCCAACAACAAGGGCAAGCTCGATGTCGCCATCGCCGACCGTGTACGCGAGTTTGGACAGAACATCAAGGATTCGTTTAAGGACGACCTGACGCGCGCCAACAAGAGCGTTCGCGCTGCCGCTACGGCAGAGGCTAGCAGCACATGGAACGACAACGAGGCTTATGGCGCATCCAAGGTTTTGGACGGCAAGGACGATACGTATTGGTGTGCTAAGAATGCTGCCAATCAGTCGCTCACCGTCAAGCTGCCCAAGCCCACGACGTTCGATGTCGTCTCCATCGAGGAGGCCATCCAGAACGGCCAGCGCATCTCCGGCTTTACGGTGTCCTATCAGACTGAGGAGAACGGCGCATGGACCGAATTTGGGCGCGGCGGCACGATTGGCGCCAAGCGTCTGGTCCGCGGTACCGCGGTGACTGCCACGGCTGTCAAGGTTACGTTCACAACGCATAATTTTGGCGATGAGAACCTGAATCTCCCGCAGATTTCCGAGATGGGCCTCTTCAAGGCATCCCGCGGTTTTGAGAAGCCGGCTCCGCTGCCCGAGGGCATGGTCGGTATCGATAACGCCGAGATGACCAAGACCGGCAAGTGGAACGACGAGAAGATTGACGGTTGCTTTAAGGGCACGAGCATGTGGACCACGCAGTCGGGCGCTACGGCTTCGTTCAAGTTCACGGGTACCAAGTTTGCCATCGTGGGCACCAAGGACCCCAACCACGGCACGTTTACCGTCTCCATCGACGGCGGCGCAGCCCAGACAATCAGCACGCACGATTCCGTTCGCACCGTCCCGGCACTGCTCTTTGAGTCCGACACGCTTGAGGCTCGTGAGCACAACGTCGTGGTTACGGCAACGGGTACCGTCGGTATCGACGCTGCCGCCTACCTGAATAACGGCAGCACCGGTATGTTCGATTTCACGGAGACCAATGTCACCATGGATGAGGACAGCACTCATGCCTTCACCATCCGTCGTACCGGTGGATCCAAGGGTTCCGTGACGCTGGTCGTCCAGCCTGAGCCCGGCTCTGCTATCCAGGACAACTTTGACACCACGCCGCAGGAGGTTACCTTCGCAGACGGTGAGACTGAGAAGCAGGTCAATATCAAGACCCGTCGCGTTGTGACCGGCTCCGCCGCCGATGGCGACAAGCAGTTCTCGGTTTCCCTTGCCGTTAAGACCGGCGAGGGTGCCGTCATCGGCTATCACGGCGTGGCAGACGTCACCATCACCGATCTCGATGCGGCGTGCAATGCGCTCATCGCTCGCGCCGAGGCACTGGATACCTCTAACTTCAATGCCGATTCTGTCGCCGAGCTGAACGCTGCCATCGAGGCTGCTCGAAACGCTGCCGATAACGGCGACGTTAAGGGTACCGAGGTTCGAGCGGTCATGAAGGCCCTGCAGGCCGCCATGGACAACCTCTCGTTTGCCTTCCCCGCAGGGGAGGGCAAGACCGTGACGATCGAGGCCGAGTACGGCACCTTGATTGACGATCACTCGAATGACAGGGACCAGTGGGGCGGCAACTATCCCATGGAGATCGTTGATTTTGAGGGCGCAAGTGGCGGCAAGATCGTGAACGCCATCAATAACGGCGACGCCGTGACCTATCGCGTGAACGTCAAGCGCGCCGGCACCTACAGCGTGACGCTCACTTACTCCTCGGGCTCTGCGTCCAACGCGATCAAGCTTTCCGATGACAGCGGCGTGTTCAAGGCCATCGACTCCGTTTCCGCCGGCCATACGAACCCGCGCGAGCTCAAGACCGTGACGTTCGATCTTGTTGCCAAGAAGGCCGGAGCGACCACCCTCACGGTTGGCACCCCCGGTTCTGCCTCTGCTCCGCGTCTCGATAAGTTTGACATCACGCTGAAGAGGACCGTTGCCGATAAGGCTGAGCTCCAGAAGGCCGTCGATAAGGCCGAAGAGCTGAACGCAGAGGATTACTCCGCTGACTCCTGGAGGAACTTCCAGGCCGCTCTTACCGCTGCTCAGACTGTGCTCGATAGCGAAGGCGCAACCCAGACCCAGGTTAACGATGCCCTTACGGCGCTGAACGATGCTCGCGACGCTCTCGCCGAGGCCCCGGCTTTCGCTTTCCCAACCAAGTCGGGCGAGATCGTGACGATCGAGGCCGAAGACGGCACGATGGTCGATGACCACTCCAACGACGCCGACCAGTGGGGCGGCACGTATCCCATGACGGTCATGGATCTCGACGGCGCCAGCGGCGGCAAGGTTGTGGATGCCATCATGAACGGTGACGCCATTTCCTATCGCGTGAAGGTCGAGCGCCCCGGCACCTACAGCGTTAAACTTACGTACTCGTCTGGTTCTGAGAGCAACGCTGTCAAGCTGAGCGACAACGGTGGCGTGTTCGAGGCTGTTGATTCGGTCAGCGCCGGCGGCACGAATCCTCGCGAATTCAAGACCGTGACGTTCGATCTTGTTGCCAAGAAGGCCGGAACGACCATCCTTACGGTCGGCACCCCTGGCAACGCTGATGCTCCTCGACTCGATAAGTTCGACATCACGCTGGCTGCACCCGTCGTCGACAAGACTGAGCTCCAGAAGGCGGTCGACGATGCCGCCAGCCTGAGTGCCGACGACTACACCGCCGATACCTGGGCTAATTTCGAGTCCGCGCTTAACGCCGCCCGCGACGCGCTCGCGAACGACGATGCCGCCCAGGAGCAGGTCGACGATGCCCTCAAGGCCCTCAACGATGCCCGCGCAGCCCTTGCCGAAAAGCCGGCCGTACCTGCTGTGAACAAGGCCGAGCTGCAGAAGGCCGTTGATGAGGCAGCTGCCCTGAAGGCCGAGGACTACACCGCTGGGTCCTGGGAGCCCTTCAAGGCTGCGCTCGACGATGCATGCGAGGTACTTGCCGACGACGATGCCACTCAAGATCAGGTCAACGATGCCCTCGCTGCCCTGACCGACGCTCGCGGTGCCCTCAAGAAGCCCGAGGCCAAGCCTGATCCCGATCAGTCCAACCCCGATAAGCCCAATCCGGATCAGCCCGGTAGCGGCGACCAGGGCGGCAACGGTGGTCAGGGTGGTGCCGGCGACACTGGCACCAAGCCTTCCGGTGACGGCAATGCCGCAGCAAAGCCCGCTACTTCTTCCAAGAAGAAGCTTCCCAAGACCGGTGACGTTTCGCTTTTGAGCGCCGCGATCGCCGGCGGCTCCGGCGTCGCTGCTCTGGGAGCGGCCCGCGTGGTTGCTTACAAACGTCGCCGTCGATAGTTCCTATTGCGGCGAAATAGTAAAGACGTCCCCGGGGATGTCATGATGACGGCGAGGACTCGTGCATGCGCGCGGGTTCTCGCCGTCGTATAACAGCTGCTTTCGTTGGGACGATTGGGGAAAAGCTACGGCAATCCACTCGATTTCGTCCGGCGCGACTATACTGAACACGTTGTAGTTAAGGGGCGCGGATATTCGCGCGGCCGCTCTCAATCTGGAGGCATGTATATGGCAGAGAAAACGCCCGTTGTCGGTATCATCATGGGTTCTAAGTCCGATCTTCCTACCATGGAGGGATGCACTGCGGAGCTCGAACGCCTGGGCGTCCCGTACGAGCTGGTTATCGCTTCGGCGCATCGCACTCCCGACAAGGTGCATGAGTGGGCAGCTACTGCGGCCGATCGCGGTATCAAGGTGATTATCGCTGCGGCTGGCAAGGCTGCTCATCTGGGTGGCGTTGTTGCCGCCTTCACGCCGCTGCCCGTCATCGGTGTGCCCATGAAGACCTCCGATCTTGGCGGCCTTGACTCGCTTCTCTCGATGGTGCAGATGCCCTCTGGCGTGCCGGTTGCCTGCGTTGCCATCAACGGTTCCAAGAATGCGGCGATTTTTGCCACCCAGATTCTGGGTGCCACGATGCCCGAGTATCGTACGGTGATCGAGAACATGAAGCGCGAGATGGCCGAGGCTTAAACTCGACATCGTGAGAAATGGGGAAGAGCATGGCCGATATGGCACATACCGATAGAGGAGGCGCTATGCCGGGTGGCCGTCATGTGGCGGGGCAGTCGCGTGTGCGCATGGTAAAGGCCGGCTCGCATTTTGCATCCGCCCCGGCTGCTTCTTCGGCCACGCCCGATCCAAAGGCTGCGGCAGACGCCTTCGAGCCTGCATGGACGCCTCGTCCTGTGGGCGCGCGCTTTGCGACGTCGCCCAAGGCCGAGCAGCCTTCTGCCACGCAGGTGGCGGCGCAGATCGCGCCCAAGCCCGTGACGCTTCCGACGCGCTCATCTACATCGGCGAGTAATCCTTCTGCTTGGGAGACCGCTGAGTTCATGCGCATTGCGGCCGCGCGCGGCACGTCCGGTGCATCGTCTGCCGGCGCGGTAGCGGCAAACGCGGCCTCTGTCACGCATGCCATGCAGCCAATCGCTTCGCCTGCGGCGGCTCCGGCTACGGTATCCCGCGCTGCAAAGCAACCCGCTCTGCGCACGACGGCGTCGGCTTCTTCGGCACGTGCTGCCTCGCAGTCTCCGCAGGTAAAGCCCCCGGCATCCGCTCCTGCAGAGGCTCCGGCTTTTGACCCCTTTGCGTATCATCCCGAGATTGCCGAGCCAGAAGAGATGCCGGCGCATGTCGCGCCTGCCGTGTGTTCCGTGTCTCCCGCCACCGCGCCGGCTCCCCATGGCGCCGCAGCTGTTACTGCTCGGATTCCCGTGCAGACACCTCGGACCTCACAAAACCAGATGACATCCCCGAAGGGAATTGCCCCTGTGGTTGCCGCTTCCACGCATTACTCTTCCGCAAAGCAGCCGCGCCCGGTCCGCGCCGGCGGTTCTGTGCCGCCTCGCACTCCGGAGCGTGGAGCCAAAGGCGGTCGCGGTGATAATCGTCCCCCGCGCAAGCAAAAGCAGATACTGCCTCTCATCTTCATTATTGTGGGTATAGCCCTTTTGCTGGTTGCCGGAGGCCTGTTCATCAAGGCTCAGCTGGGCTATCAAGAGGCGCAATCATGCTATAAGCAACTTGAGCAGTATGCCGTCAAGGGCGATGAAGGCGATGAGGTGCCCAGCGTGGACTTCAACGCCTTGGCGCAGATCAATCCGGATATTGTAGGCTGGATTTATGTCCCGGGCACGGTGATCAATTACCCCGTGGTCCAGACTAGCAACAATACAACATATCTGAGCAGGCTTTTTGATGCTTCGGGCAATGGTTCGGGCACCATCTTCATGGACATGGACGATACGGCTCCGGGCTTGGTGGACGAGCAAACCACCATTTACGGCCATCATATGAACGACGGCTCTATGTTCAAGGCAATTGACAATACCCTCAATCAGGGTGATTTCGACAAAATCGGCAAGGTGTACTACATCACGCGCGATACCACCTATGTGCTCAAGCCGATGTTTACCGCGCAGGTCGAGGACACCTATGTCGACGCCCGCCGCACTAACTTCGACGCGTCCGATAAGACGCTCACCGCGTATCTTGAAGATATGCTTGGCCAGGCAAAGGTGAAGTCGAGCACCGCGGGGGAAGATGTCAAGAAGGCAAAACAGGTTCTTACGCTCGTGACCTGTGCGGGCGAGATTATCCCGCGTACCACGCGAGCCGCCATGGTGTGCACGGTTGTGGAGGCACAGCCGCGCGCCGAGGGACAGAGCTCTTCAAACTAGGGCACTTTGCCGCCGCGCCCTCGCACGCGCAAGCCGTCGACGGGTTTCGCATTTTGCACCGATTTCCCCGCGATGTCGTGTCGGCGCGCACGCGCAAGCCCTCGTCGCGGCGAACTGGGATTTTGAATCGAGGATGCCCACGTTTTGGGCCACTCGTCTACTTTCGGAGATGTGCTGCAACTCCGTTTTTTGAACGTTTGCCGAGCGATGATCATGAACAATGTTGGGCGATAGGCGGCGTGGTGCGATGGGCGATACGTGACGATGGGCAATGTGGGGCGCGTTCGTTTTCCGGAACTGCCAAGATTGCGAAATGAGTGGCGGAAGAACGTGCATTTTGAAATGAGTGGCGGAAGAACGTGCAATTGGACGCTGCATGGAGCCCAAAAACGATTCAAAAGCCGCCATTCATCCGCAAACGAATGAATAACCGCCACTCGTTTGGTCCGGATCCCGAGTCAAACCAGCGCGATGGACCCTGCGCCATCGACACAGGTGACAAAACAACTCTGAGGACTTTTGTCACATGGACTGTTGTCGCATGAGCGGCCTGGGGTTTTAGGCGGCACTGTCTTCGGCGCTGAGCACGCGACTGGTATCCTGCGGCGTGATCGTCATGCTTTGGAAGCGATGCTGCATGTAATCGTCGTCAAAATGAGCGGCATAGAACTGTTCGATATGCGTTTGCGGGGTGAGGCCGCTTACGCGCTCGAACCAGCAGTCGAGCGATTGCAGGGTCATGACGCCGTCGATAAGCATGAGAAGCGTGCAGATGGACGTAAGCGAATAGCGCCAGGTCCAGGGGATGCGGTTGAA
>OGDF01002884.1_pt1 | contig 22206 bp, 17 predicted proteins | sample 1570141 | NCBI WGS metagenome assembly OGDF01 (sample SAMEA4370581, study PRJEB24528) | human gut metagenome | reverse complement strand
TTCATACACGCCTTCGTCCAGCGTGAAGCCTTCCGGTGCTTTTGTCTCCCGGACAATATATTTTCCCAGCGGCAGTTTTCCTGTACTTCCCGTTCCATCTGCCTCGATAGTAACACTTTCAATAAATTCATCTTTTGCATAATGGCAGAAGCCATCTGGTGTCACGATATCCTCCGCTGCAAATACGGAAAATACAGCCCCGGCCAGCAGTTCTTTGGTCTCTGCGTCCATTTTGAAAAGCTTTATTCTGCCTTTTACCGGTTCATCATGGAAGCTTACTTCCATCGGCTTTGTCCAGCTTCCCCATTTATCCACGGTAAAACAAAGATCTTCTCCTTTCAGATAGCCTTCCGGTGCCTGAAGTTCTCTGAGATAATAAGTACCGTATGGCAGTTTCTCCGGAATGGTAATGGTTCCCGACTCATCCGTTTTCAGCGTGGTAATCTCTTCTGCATGAGGATAGTACACATGAAAAGTCAGCGGCTTTTTCTTCTCATCCAGTACCTGAAATTCAGTTCCCGCTGCCGGAATGATCAAATCCTGATCCCCACTCTTTTTCACCAGAGTCACAGGCATCTCGATTGGCCGGTCATTCAGGTAAATTCCCGTATATTCCTTCCGGTCCACCTCTCCCTTGATCTCAAAAGGTGCAACCGGCATCACAGAGGCCGGATGTTCCGTCTCTGTCACCACATAGGTTCCATAGGGAAGTCTTCCGTTCGGGAAATGTTCCGGATCTTTTGTCGTTGCCACACCGTCTTTATCTGTGAATCCGGCGTGGCAACACAGACTATATCATTTTTTTTAACTAGTTCTGACAGCAGATAAAAGGGTGTTGTCCCTGTAAAAGTCCCGGCTCTTCACTGCTCAGAGTATCTTTAAATTTCACCAGGGTAATATCAAAACGGCTGACTCTGTTTTTTGCTGCAGAATTTTCCTCATCAAAGCGATAGACTTTTCCATTTTTCCGCACTTTAAAGATTCTGCTTAAGTTTTCACCGTCTCTGGTGTACCCCGTCGGCGGACAGGTTTCTTCCAGCTTATAACTTCCATAGGGAAGCAGATCTTTCGCTGTCTCAATCTTTCCTTCCGCATCCGTCCGAAAAGTATCAATCACCTCTCCGGGCGCAATTTTTCTGCCATTCACAAGCACGGAATGTTCCGATTCATTGGTCAGAGTGAACTCAGCCCCTTCCAGTGTGGCATCTCCCTGGGATTTTCCCGGCTCATTCAGCTCCAGATCCCATTTGGAAAGAGCAAAACCGCCGCGGATTACCTGATCTCTCACAGGCGTTTCTGTCAGATCGACAATCTCTCCGGGTTTGTCCTCCAAAATCGTGAAAAGAAGTTCTTCCTCGCTCAGGAGATACCCTTCCGGTGCAGTCAGTTCTTTCACAAGATAAGTTCCTGCCTGCAGAACCGCAGCAGTTTCTGCCAGCCCGGCTGCATCTGCCGTAACCCTCATTACCTCCGCATCTGTGGGATAAGAGTCGTCTTCCTGATCTTTTCGTGTCACAGAATAACTATTTTTATTGTAAATTCCAAAAACAGCACCTTCAAACCGGGCGTCGCCATCAGGCTCTTCCCCTTGATCCAGGCTTCTCTTTAAGATTTTCACCCCTCCATAAACCGGTTCATCCGTTATCCGGATTCCCCCATTAGTAAAGAGAACCCCATTTGCATCGGTATAGATTCCGCTTTCATCGGATACAAACGTCCGTACAGCAGGATCTACCGAAAGACCGACCGGAGCTTTCGTCTCTTCTATCGTCAGTCTTCCAAGCGGAAGAACCGCCTTTCCATCTGCCTGATAGAAAGAATCCCCGGAAATTTTATAGCTGTCTTCAAATTTTGCCAGACCTTCTGCATCTGTTTTTAAAACCCAGGTCCGAAGCAGACTTTCTCCGCTGTAATAGCGCAGGGTAAACTCCGCCCCTTCCTTTGAGACATTGGTTCCACCTTTGACTTCTTTCTGAACTGCTGTTTCTACCTGCTGATAAAACGGCTCGTCTTCAAAGATCACCTCCTGATGATCTCCCAGGGCCAGTACAACTTTTTTTACTTCCTGGCTGAGCCGATAACCTGCAGGAGCTTTTCTTTCTTTCACATAATAAGTGCCGACGGGCAAAGTTACGGTATCTGTCTCCCCCGTCTCTTTCGTCCTCAGCAGCACCTTAGGCTCGCCGGAAAAATCTTCTGTTTCATAGATACCAAACTCCGCCCCTTCAAAGGAATAGAGCTCGTTCTGTGCCGTCAGTTCCGGCTTTGCTGACGTTTTTTTAAGGGAAAGCTCTCCTGTTTCCTGCTGGTTTACCAGTTCCGGCCAGGTCTCGCTCATCCTGCAGATCGGGTTCGTCGTCTTTCCATCTGCGGAAACACTATCATTTTCCGGAAGCAGAGAAAAGCTTCTCACCGTAGGATCACAAATATAACCGACCGGAGCCTTTGTCTCCCGGATGGTGTAATACCCCATGGGAAACCAGGTCAGATCCGACACTTTGGAAATATAAACTTCTCCCTTTAGCGGAGTGCGAAGCTTCAGATTTCCTTCTGCATTCGTCTCAAAAAGCCAGGACATCAGCTCCTCTCCTCCCTGAGGAGAGTCATACAGCTTCAGTTCAAATTGAGCGCCTGCAAGAGGTCGATATTCCTCTCCATCGCTTCCTACTTTTTTCAGCAGATTATTCAGAGAACCGAACACATAAAGGTCTTCATCTTTTACCGTATACAGCGCATCCTTCTTAGAATCCGCCTTCGGAGCCGTTACTTTCAGGGATTTTACGGAAAGATTTCTCGCATGACCGTTTGACGCCCATGCCTCCTGATAATAAATCACACGGCTTTCCTCTGGTTTCAACCCCGGAATCTCCAGATATCTGGTATAGAAGCCACTCTCCAGCGTATGGGTATATACCGTTCCAATGGCATCCTGGCAGGCTTCATCCCAGTAAAAAGTATAAGCCGCGCCTGCAAGAGAATAATTTGGAAATCTTGTCAACCAGTCAAAATCCGCCCGGCTGAGAGCAGAGGTTTTATTTACCCGTACCTTCACATTCGAGGGTTCGTCTTCTGTCACTGTCAAGTCCTTTCCTACAAACTGATCGGCATCTTTCTGTATCGTAGCGGGCAGATCCTTTTCACTGAACTTCACAGAATAAATTTTTCCGGAAAGTCCCCATTTCCCGCTGGGCGGCGCACTGATCTCTTTCACATAATAGGTCTGGTCAAAGGCCAGAAAGCGGTTGATCTTGGTTCGCTCACTGGTGATCGTTGTCCTTACCAGCGGCTCTCCTGAACAGTCTTTGCTGTCCCAGATCCCGTACACAGCGCCCTTCATGGAATCATCCCACTGTCCCGTAGAAGATTTCTTATTCAGAAAAATAATGCCCATATAAGGATAATTCTTCACGGTCACGCTCTCCTGTTTTCCGGTGCTTACCGTACAGTTCCAGGAAGCAGTTGACAGGGTGGCATATTTTGGCGCTTTCACCTCTTTTATAGTATAGGTTCCAGGGTCCAGATCGCTCAGATAGCCTTCTCCCGTTGCCGGATCTGTCGTAATGCTTCCTGCCTTCTTTCCCGAAGCATCCAGAACGTCGAAAACTGCATCCAGCTGATATACAGCAGTCGCTGCTCTGTCCGCATAAACAAGGCGTTTATGAATGACAATTCCTCCATGAGGTTTGGGAATACTTGTCTTAAAATTTCCATAGACGTTCTGCTGCGTTCCATTATCGTTTCGCCAGGCTGCCTGATAAACCACGGTATTTTCCGTCACCTGGTCGATGTAAATGTAAAGAGTTCCCGTAGCACCCGGTCTGGGGCAGATCTGCGCTGCGGAAGAACCGCAGGTCGTCATTCGAAAAGCACTTCCGAATTTCTGATAAATATCGGAATCCTCAGATGGATATACATAACCCTGCTGCAGATTAAAGTAATTATGTACGTTATAACCTCCGACAGCCGGATAAAAGACCGCCCGAGCCGTATAATACTCTCCTGCTTTCGGATCATCCATATTCTGTCCCGGCATGGAGCCAAAGCCCAGAAGATGATCATTTCTTCCCCCTTGAAAAAGAGAACCGTCTCCCAGAGGCAGCGGGATTGCCGCAAGTTCTTCCTCAGTCATAAAACAAAAAACATATGTTCCGCCGGAACGAAACAGACACCCGGAATAGGCCGCATCTGCTCCGCAGTTTTCCCAGCAGTCCTCCGCTACGATTTCCTCATTTCTTTTGACAGAATAGGCAAAATTTCCCTGAAATGGCAGCATGGTATAAGTGAGATCTTTTCCATCCAGACTCTCCACTTTCTGAAAAGAAGCATTTCCAGATAGTTCCGCTACCTTTTTTCCATCGGCATAGACAAAAACACTTCCATTTCCCTGAACGGAAAATTCTGTAATCTCTGCTTTTTCTTTCTCATCGGCCAGATCCGTGGCCACTGTTTCGGTTTCAGCAATCGTAGTTTCCGCTTCCTGTATTTCAGTTTCCTCTTTCAGAATTTCTTCCTCAGAAGTCTCATCTTCTGTCTCCTGCACAGTCATTTCAGCAGAATCCCATTCCTCCGTCTGCTCCATCATACTTTCTGCGGTTTCCGCTTCTTTTTCTGTTTCTTCCGAAAGTGCTTCCTCGTCAGATTCCGTTTCCTTCGCTTTCGTTTCCGAAAAATCGTAAGTTTCTTCTTCTGCCCCGGATGTCGAAGACTCTTCCTCCATCGTCACAGCAGGCTCCGAGGCAAATACACCCGCCGGAACAGACGTTATCAGTGTGGACACTGCCAACAGCAATGCAAAGCAGCTCCTGATTTTATGTTTCATATCAAGCATCTCCTCCTATTTTCAATATTCAGTTGTCAGATCAGATTACTGGGTAGGATCCCGGCACCGCTTTTTATGCTCCATGCAAGAACTCCTTTCCGTATTTTTTATAAGATTTTATCAATAGGGAATAAAAGATAGAATGAATGACAGACTTTACCAAAATCAGATTTTATTTTTAAACTTTCATGGATTTTTTGGATCAGAAATGATCCGGAAAATAGTGACTAAATACTGTTTCAGATTTGTTTTTCTTATCATACTACACTTTTTTCAAAAATGCAATCTTTTCTTTCGCAATTGTCTGGATTTTTTCCCGGTCTTATGTTATGCTAGAAAGCAAGAACATTTGTTTTGACAAAATACAGGAGGCTTTTATGAACGAAAAAATAGATCTTTCGGGAGTTTTCTCTCTTGCTTATATCAAGAAAACCCGCTATACCGGCTCTTTTCACAGCATGCGCTATCTTCTGGCTCTGAAGGATGGTCAGATTTCCGCCACCATCTATCCGGGCCCGTACTGCTTTGAAGTAACTCCGGACGATGAAAAGGAAACCAATCTTTTCGAATATTCCCCGGAAGGACTTACTGAGACCGTAGACTGGCTCAACCAGCGCTATGACGAGTTTTACCGCGAAAAAGACAGTATTCTTACAGGAGACGAATCATTACAATGAAGAAATCTTACGACCGAATGGACGGCCACACCTTTGAGCACTACTGTGCCGGACTGCTCCGCAGAAACGGCTTTCACCATGTAGAAGTCACCCGGGGCAGCGGCGATCAGGGCATTGATATTCTGGCCTGGAAACATCGGAAAAAATATGGCATCCAGTGCAAATGTTATTCCTATTATCTTGGAAACAAAGCAATCCAGGAAGCCTATGCAGGCATGAAATTTTATGAATGCGACGTGGCCGCCGTGCTGACCAATCAGTATTTTACCAACTCTGCTGTTGCTCTCGCAGGAAAAACCGACGTCCTTCTCTGGGATCGGGCCGTCCTCGAAGAGCTCCGCAAATGCAAAAAGCCCCGCCTTCTCAATCTGGCGGGACTCCTTGGAATGGCTGGCAGTGCCTGGCTCTTCTATTTTCTCTGCTCCACAGAAGGCCTGAAAAGTCTCCAAAACTTTCCAGGCCTGGCAGACGGGATTTTCTGCATCCTGCTGTTTCTGGGCAGCGCCTTTCTCTTTCTGGAAAAAGGAAGTATTTTTCTTTCTCTTCTTTCCACTCTACTGCTGGGGCTTTCTGCCCTTACCGGGCTTTATCTCTTCAACAGCCTTGGAGGAATTCTCCTGCTTCCGGTACTGCTCTTTCTTTTCAGCTTTCTTCGCACACGAAAGCTGAAACTCCGCACCCATACGCTGCGGCCACTGCCCCCAAAAGCAGAGAAAGATTAATTATTTCCCAGCTGGTCAATTACATCCTGAATAATCCATTCCAGCTCGGACCATTTTTTCTCAATATCCTTGGCCAGCTGCAGCTGACATCTCGCACGGACCAGATTGTGTTTCGGATACTCATATCGGAAATAGTGATCTCCGGTCAGATAGTCATCGAGAAAACGGCTGGCCTGCTCTACGGTGATGGAGAAGCTGGCTTTTACCAGGTTCTTCAGCTCCACCTCTGTCAGAAGGTCTTTGGTTTCCCGGATAAATCCTTTTGCAAACGCACGAAACTTTCCGGTATCAAAGAAGACTTTGCTGGTGTCCGGTTCATCCTCTGCGGAGGTATTAGCAATGAAACGGACTGCATCACCGAAATCGTACATGGACATTCCCGGCATAATCGTATCCAGATCAATGACAACCAGCGGTTCTTTTGTCACTTTATCAAAAAGAACATTATTGGCCTTTGTGTCGTTGTGGGTTACTCTTCTCGGAATCTCACCATTGGCGAAAAGCTCACTCAACTCTGCCGCCTTGTCACTGACAAAAGAAAGATAAGCAATCTCATCCGGCACCTCATGCACACGATTGCAGGGATCCTTCTCCACATGTTCAAACAGGGTATTCAGACGCTTTCTGGTGTTGTGAAAATCCGGAATGGTCTCATACAGAACAGAACCGTCGAAATCCGCCAGCTGCGCCTGGAAATTACCAAAAGCTTTGCCAGTTGCCTCAATCACAGCCAGATCATCGGTATTGTCCAGTGTGAGAGAATCCACATAATTCATCACTCTCCAGAAAGAATCCTCGTCACTGACAAAATAGTTGTTTCCTTCTGCCGTATGGTGAAAGTGAAGTGTCAGTTGCCCCGGATATTTTTTTCGGATATAAGAAGTCACCTCATCAATATTTTTCATGATCTGTACCGGATTTTTAAATACATGCGTATTGATCCGCTGGAAAAGATAAGCCTTATACTTATTATCGCCCACAGCATAAGTTACCTTATAGGTAGAGTTGATATTTCCAACCGTAATCACGCTGTAAGAATATAATTCTCCCGACAGGCGGAACTTCTCACCAATCAGTTTTATGGTATCAAACATTTTTCCAATCTCCTTTATCTTTTTCTGTAACTATTTTCTGCATACAGTCTTTCTTATCGTCTCTATCATACCAAGAAATTAAAACTATGGCAAGTTTAGATTAACCGAAATTCAAAAAATGGCACCAGATCATTCTCTGGTGCCATAAGATATTACTGTGCTTCTGTTGTTTCCTCGGATGTTTTTTCTGTTGCTTTCGGTGTCTTTGAAGCTTTCGTTTTTGCTTTTGTTGTTTCTGTTTCCGTCTCTGTCTCTGTTTCTGCAGAAGGTCTTACCATCATATCTCCCAGATCACTGATGTCAACTTCTGTTTCCTGACTGATCAGCGTCTGCTTGTATTCTGCCCGTTTTGCTCTCTGCTGTCTGTTGACTACAATAATACCGATAATTCCGGCTACCAGAGCAACGATGACAAGATAGTAAATCACCTGAGATAGAACGCTCTTCTTTTTCTGTCTGTGTCCACGATTTTTTCTTGACATCAAACTATTCCTTCCTCATCCGATTACTGAGCTTTCTTCATGAAGACTGCCAGCGGACCCATTCCGGTAAATTTACCTTTGATTACCAGATTCGGCTGCTTTTCATCCTTCTTGTCTTCATCCTGAACATCCCAGGTCATCAGTTCTTCCTTATTATCCTCGCTACTCTCCAGAGCCTCGGTCTCAGTCTCGCTCTCTGCAGCTTCTGTTTCAGTCTCAGCTTCTGTAGTTACTTCTGTTTCAGTCTCAGCTTCTGTAGCTACTTCTGTTTCAGCAGCCTCGGTCTCCTCATCCTCCGGATATGCGAAGCTAAACTCCACATCTGTCAGATAATACATTTCTCCAGTCACAGCATCTGCCTGTGCTACTACAACATCATCCAGAGTAAAGGGAGCCAGATTTACCAGAAGGGACGGATCTGTCTCAGCTGCAGCGGCATCAAAATCCGGATATGCAGCGGCAACCATCTTCTGCCAGTTCACTTTACTGATCTCACAGTTTACCTCGGCATTCAGATAACCGTTCATCTTGTAATTGTAGGTATCGCCTGCTTTAATTGCCAGATCCATCAGCTCGGTTACGCTCTCATAGTCATCCGGATTGATGGTCTTGTCATCGGATACTTTGATCTCTGTCGCATCAGTCTCCATGAAATCTTTCACAAAATCTGTCATTGCAAATCCAGCCTCTTCATCCTTCAGCTGATCTGCAACCTCAGCAACCTTTTCATTGGAATACAGCTCCGGAGTTGCTTTCTTGCTTACAACGGGAACCTTTCCAATCAGAGCTACCGGTCCAAGGCTCGGAAGGGTAACTGTCATATCTCCGGTCTCCGGATCCAGCTTCTCTGCCGGAATAAAGGAAACTTTACCGGTCTCCTGATCGATCTGCATCAGAAGCAGATCTTCCATCTTAGCGCCTTTGGCTGCCTCAATATTCAGGGTAACTTTGATAGCGCCATCGCTCTCATAAGTTACATTGTCTCCTTCCTGAATAGCTACATCTACAAAAGGAGTCAGCAGCTCGTAAAGAGAAGGATTTACATCTCTGCCGTCAGGAGTTTCCTGCTGCTCATCCGCATTGATACCCAGTGCTGTAATGATATCTTCCATTGTCATCTGGACGCTGTCATCATTTACTTTATCCACCAGATCAGCAACTGTTTTATTTTTATATGCTGCGGTATTTGCATTCTGTACAATAACCTTCTGGCCTGCGGATATATTGCCTTCTACAACTCTGGGAGCTTCCGGCATGATCGTGCTGATGCTGGGAGCTGCATAAACACTCATGGCTGCAGTAATCGTTACTGCAGCAAGCAGAATGCTTAAATATTTCTTTTTCATAAGAATCCTTCCTTTCTTTTGATACTTCTCTTTATACTTTTTTATAAAACAGGTCAACGATCAGATCCAGAAGCGCTTCCTGGTCTGCATAAAACTCATCATGAAGTTCTCCTTCCTGATCGGTTCCCTGAAGTATCACAAAATTATCTTCTGTGAAATCCATCTTCCGCATGGTCTTTATCAGCTCTAAATACTGATTTTTGGTGATGCTTGTCTGCAGATAATCATTCATCTCATCCAGAGAATCCCAAGTTTTTTCCAGCTCCTTCGTACTCATGGACTTCAGTTTGTTTATATAAGCTGTCACATAAGCCTTCTGTCTTTCCATACGGCCTTCGTTGCTGAAGCTCTCGGAAGTATCACGGTTCTGAAGAAAAGGCTTGACGTTTTCATCAGTCAGCGTAACTTCCGCTCCTGCTGTCAGCTCAGGATACAGCTTACTCAGATCATTGTTTGGAACCACAAGAGTGATTCCACCGACAAGACTGTTAATATAAGGAATGGAATCCTGATTTGTCACCACATAACGCTTTACAGGAACGTTCGACAGCAGAAGCGAAACTGCCTCGCAGAGGTTTTCGCAGCTTACCTTGCCGCCATCTCCATAACTGTACGCAAAACCAATATGGGTTGTATACAGTCCGTTATCATTTCCATTCAACGTATATCTGCGAACCTTTGTCATCGTATCACGATTGATGGAGAGAATCGTCATCTTCTGATTCGTCTCATCCATTACTACCAGTGCGATTGTATCTGCCCTGGCTTTATCGCTGTACTGCACACTTGATTCCATCTTTCCGGTCGAATCCACACCTGCATAGAGAATGGTTGTCACACGGTTATTATACTGATATTTTTCGCCCTTGTAAAGAATATTTCGGTAATCGCTGCCAACATCATGAGCATTTCCTGCTGTTACCTGCAGGGAATTTTGCTTTTTCTGTTCTGACCAGATAAAAGCTGACGCAGCAGTACCTGCTGCCAGGCAAAGCAGAATACCAATCAGGATTCGCTTCCACCACAGCTTTTTCTGTCTCCGGTGCTTTCCTTTTCTTCTTTTACTTTGATTTCTCGCCATAATAACCATATCCGTAGCCATAACCATAGCCGTATCCATAATGACCATAGCCATAACGCTTCTCATGTACCGGAGCTTTGTTTAGAACAGCTCCGAGGATTCGTATGTCCGCATACTGCATCTGCTGCTTGGCTTTTTCTGCCTGAGCGCGGTCTGTTTTTCCGCTCTCTACTACAAGCACAGTGCCATCGCACTGTTTGGCAACCAGAAGGCCGTCAATGACTAGGTTCAATGGACAGGTATCCACGATCACATAATCATAGAGTCCACGCACATACTCCATCAGTTCCTGAAACAGCGGTCCTGATACCAGCTCACTGGGATTAGGGGCCAGTGCACCCGTAAAAATCATATCCAGACAATTGTCATCGGTACGGTATATGATCTTGTCCTTGCTGATGCTGCCGCACAGATACTCGCTGAGACCTTTCTTTTTTCCAACGATTCCGTAACGGCTCTGTATAATGGAATTTCGGATATCAGAGTCAATAAAGATGGTCTTCTTACCCAGTCCTGCCATACTTTTGGCAAAACGAAAGGCAATCAAAGATTTTCCCTCGTTCGCCAGCGCACTGGTAATAGCAATGGCTTTGATATTGCTGCCGCTAAGCTGGATATTACCGCGTAAAATATTAATGGCTTCATTTACCCGGGAAGGCACCTCCGCAATAGTGGGATGGATGATCTCTGCCCGTCTTCCTTCAAAACCGGTTCCTGTCGGCTGGCCCTGAAAAAATGTTCTTTCTGTATAATTGCTTTCTCTATCCATCTGTTACTCTTCCTTCTCTTCGTAGTAAGGCACAATGCTGAGTACAGGAATACCCAGGTACTTCTTCAAATCATCTTCTGTCTTAATCGTGGTATCTGTCAGATAAATCATGCAGACCAGTCCGCAGGCAAGAACCATTCCAAGAATCAATCCCATTGCCAGGTACTTTGTCAGGGAAGGTGTGATCTCCTCCACTGATTCTGCCTCTGAAAAATCAATAATCGTCGGTTCACTGCTTCCAATTACCTGATAGATTCGCTCCAGGCCAATATTCATCAGGGAATTGGCGATATCTCTGCACAGCTCCATATCCCCGCAGCTCACGGTAATGGTAATAATATGGGAATTATCCGGGTTTGTAACAGAAACCAGTCCGTTTAAAGCCCGATAATCCAGATTCAGATCCAGATCCTTAATGACCTGTTTTAATACATTACGGCTTTTGATAATCTTGGCATAGTCCTCTGTCAGCTCAGAACTCAGCTGCAGGTCGGAAACCGTAATCACAGACTCATTGTTGGTAATAAAAATGGAAGCATCTGCCTGATAGGAAGGTTTGACACCGACCAGGTAATAAACGCCCGCCAACACGGCTCCGATCAGCATGGCCAGCAAAATATGCTTCCAGTGCTTCACCAGTTCCCAGAAGAGTTCCAGCAAATCTATCACTTCACCTGACTGTTCCGGTCTGTTATTGAGAAAAGACCCTGCCGTTTTCTCCTGTACATTATTTGATTCCTTCACCAAATTTTCGCTTCTCCTTTCCTGCTTTTTCAGCGTATAAAATATCGCTCTTGTCATTGTAATATGAATTTTAAAATACTTCAAGTATATTATGTAGAAAAAACTTTTTCCAGAAGCTCTTCCTCTTCCGGAATATCAAGTCCGCTCTCCTCCTCTTTCATTTTTTCAAGCAGAGATCTATAATAGGCCGCTATTTTTTCCGGTGCAGGCATTTCACCGAGCTTTCCATAATCAGCTGCATCCAATTCTTCCAGCGTTTCACCTGCCTGATCTACAGAATCCAACGCAGATTTCCATGCCGAATCTACTTTTATGACTCCCCAGACTGCATAAAGAATATTTTTCAGCTGCTGTGAATTTTCCCGCAGGATCATTCTTGCAATCTGTCTCCCGTGCCACTCATAACCTCTTCGATCTTCTTCGCTCCACCTCTGACTGTTCAGATTCCGAAAAATCTTCTCTGACAGCTGATAGAAATCATCCGAAGTCAGAAGTATTCCCCTGGACATTCTCCAGAAAATCTCCAGATAGTTTTTCAGAAAAGAGGCCCGCTCCTCTGTTTCTTCATAGGGCTGTTTCTCATAAAGATCCCAGATTTTTTCCATATCCCTTATATTCCAGGCATTTTTAAGATATTTTTCCAGATGCCCTAAATCAGGATAAGGGCCATATAATTCCTCCTGAATTGCTTCCTGATCCGTCTGAATCTTTTCAAATTCCATGATATCCATTCTGTAGACAAGCTCATTCAGCATAATTGCCCTTTTTTCATCCCAGAAAATAAGCTCCTCGTTGAATCGCAAACGCAATCCCAGAAGAATCTCTGCCGTATAGCCTTTATAAACTTTTTCAAATTCTTCAAAGCTCTGCTTTTCTCTGATTTCTTCATACAGCTCTGGCAGAAAATTTTTTACCAGTAAAAGATCCAGAATCATTCCAAACCAGTCCGCTTTCTGAAATTCTGCACTGGATCTTTCCAGGCCCTTCAGTCCTTCTGTCATTCTTCTGACATCCTTCAGGAAACGTTTGACTTTTCTGGGATTCTGTGTATTCCTTATCAGCTCCTGCATACCTGCATTCAGGTCTGTAAGCTTTTTCTCCAGACCTCCTTTTTTATCTGTCAGCTTTTCTGCAGCTGTACGCTGTTCTGTTCTCTTTGCGGTTGTAAATTCTTTTATTGTATTTTCCAGTTCTTTCTCCGTTTTTTCAATTTCACTTTGCAAAAGGTTGCAATTGTCCTCCAGAAGCCGGTAAATCTTTTCACGAAGTTCTTCCTTAGAAGCTTCTTTTCGCAGAACCGGACTCATTCGCTCTATAAAACCATCGGAAATCACAGAGTCCATAATGCGATTTAAGATCTCCCGGTAATCTACGGTACACAGTTCTAATCGGTAGCTAATATATTTTTCAATCTGCGAGTCATCACCCACCAGAAATTTCTTCCTGTCCACCAGAAAGAGGGTCTTGCAGTTCGTCAATTCCGTACTTTCCCGGATCACCTTGAACATAATTTCCTGATATTCCCTGCTGCACCGGTCCAGATCATCGATGACAAGATATACGTTCTTATCCAGTTCCCTCAGCTTATCATTCAGATACCTTCTCCGCTCCTGTTCCGATGGCGCTCCGGGAACTTTTATCACCTGACTCAGAACTTCCATACCAAAGCCATCCATCATTCCGGAAAAAGCCTGGAAATATTTTTCTATCCATCCGCCCTTTTCCACAAAGATATGATTTTTCTTTAATATCGCTGTCAGCTGATCAGAAATGTCTCCCAAAATTTCTGAAACCGTCTTTTCACTTCCCGCATAGATCCAGATAAATTCATCCTGATCCAATTCTTCTTCCAACGCTTTTACAAAGCTGCTTTTTCCAGATCCCCAGGCTCCGTCGATCATAATCGCATAGGGCTCTTTTTTCTGCTGCTCCAGCACCTTAACAAACTTTCTTAACTGTCTTTTTCGTACAGGATAAAGTTCCGGATTCGGGTAGTCCGTTTCTTCAGAAATGTCCTCCTTTTTCTCTGTCTTCCCTTCTTCCAGCCCCATAGCTGCCATATTCGCCAAAACTCCCGCCAGTATACCAAAAACCCCTTCCAGTAATTCCAGATGCCGGCTGGCAGCCAGCAGAAACAGCTCAAATGTCACGACATATCCTGTATATTTGCACAGCTGTATCAACGGCGTCCGATTTTTCTTATAAAACACATAATTCAAAAGACCATAGCAAATGACAGGAAGTTCCATCAAGAGAAAAAGGCAGCCGTCAAAATACGGATAGGTAATCTCAGGCAGCAGACCCGTTGCATAAAAGATCCAGCCAATGCAGATGGCGGTAAGTGAAAGCAGAATGTTTCGTAAAATTGGTTCTTCTATGTTTTCCCTTTTTCTATTTAAAAAATAAAGCTCATACAGTGTGCCTATTAGTACAACAATAATAACTACAGGATTTAATACAATTGCTTTATATCTATAATAAATTTCCAGAAGGTTTTCTATAAAAATCATACTTTTTTCTCTCTCATCTCTAAAAATTTTATTCGGGTCGTGGCATTGTTTCAAAAGCAGTAATTCTGTTTCTCAAACACAACTATGACTGCATTCCATTTTCAGTATTTCTCCAGATATGGCATGATTCAGGCAGGCATTTTTAACGACACCCGCCTGAATATATGCTAAAACAATTAACAGGTACTGCAGCTGCATTTCTACTTTACTTCCAGCATAAAACTTCATATTTGTGGCTGTTTTATAAGTTAACTCTCGAGAGGTAATTAATTCTCATATCATTAACTACATATCTTGAATAAACCGCATAAATAAGCCATTCTTTTGAATCGAGAGTTAATTTTACAGGAAGTTAAGAGAAATGTTTGACAAGATTCTGTTTATTCAAATGCCCCTGATACTTATGCTTCGGATATTCATAACAGAAATAACAATCCCCCGTCAAGTAATCATCCAGGAAACTATTTAATAACGTAGGTACTCAGTTTTCCGTTTCCTTTTTGTTCGAGTTTGCCAGCTTCACAAAGCTCTTTGAGCAATCGGAACGCTTTTGTTGTTCCTGCACCGATCAAATCTTCTACTTCTTTCCGCGTAACACTGCCATTTTCCTTCGCATACTGAACTATGAGACTCTTCTGTTCGTTCAGGGAAACCATGGTATCCACATGATCCTTTGCCCGCTCTTCTCTCTCTTGTTTCTCATTTCTATTCGGAAGTGTCACACGAAAAACACCCTTTGCAGTCTCAAATTCTGGCTGAAATTGGTAAGTTTTATATGCGCGTTCTATTTTCCCAATTCCCGTACCATAGCTCTCTATCAATCTCATACGATAAAAAACAGCCGCAAGATTTGGATTTCTTGACTGTGAGACACCCAGAAAAATAGATTTCAATTCCAGGCCAGACACAAGACCTCCAAGAGAAACAAATTCCATTCTATTTTCATAGATATTAACCAGATTACTTCCGCTGAAAGAATAGTCTCGATGAACAATGCTATTCAATAAAGATTCTCTTACCGCTTCTTCTGGATAATCTCTCATATCTGTTCGATCTAATCCCGAAAATGTTGCTTTCGTTTTATTAAGCAGATTAATAAACTGGTAAACCTCTTCCAGCTGTTTCAAAATAGACCCTGTAAATTCTTTTCTATCTCGAAAAACTTCTTTATCCGTCCCCTGAAAAAGTGCTACCTTTGTGGTTGTTTCACACTGGTCCGATAATAGTAACGCCAGATTTGTATATAAACCGTCTTCCCCAATCAATTTGAGTGTTCGCATCTGTGAAGTTCCAAGTTCAATCAACCGCTTCTGCATCTCTGCCTGAAGAGTATGAAAAGTCAATTCTTGATTCATGCTCCTACATAATTCAAAGGATCTGCCACTATTCTGAAGGATCATTTCCCGAATCCCTTCTTCCGTCATCGGTTGTGTAGAACTGCCCTTTCTTACATATACCCCGCTAGGCTTTAATCCTTTTTCCCGAAGATAATATGGCCGATTTGTTCCTGTAGTCACATTAATTTCAACAACCTGCTTTCCTTCTATCTCCACCGAATTAACTCTGACAAAGGGCATTATATCCGGAGCCAAAGCGTCCTTTAACGAATTTACAATCTGGAGTATCACACCATCTGGATCTCCCACACCAAAAACTGTACCGTCTTTCCTGATGCCAACATAAACCGTACCACCCTCCGCATTTGCAAAACCCATCACTTCTTTTCGTATGTCTGGAACATACTCTTGCTTAAACTCGATGTTCTGGTTCTCAAATAATAACATGCTACGCTCCTTTCTTTCCCATTTCTTTCTTTTTATTATAAAAAAGAAAGAAAGAAAAATCAAGCCCTCTTTCTCACTTTTCGCATCGCACCATCGCCATAGTTTTCCAGGGTCAAAGGACTTATATTATTATTAACTCCTGACAATCAATACTATCTTTTTCTTCAAAGATTTATTATAATAAAGTAACTACAGACTTTTTTGGGGGTGTGTATATGAAGTATAGAAAAATCATCTGTATTTTTTCAGAAGGCACGAATCCTTACAGCATTTCCCATAATATAACACACCCGTCTCCTTTTATTACCATCCCCTAACATTTTCCTCCATTCCATTTTACATAACATTTATTCTTTTTTATCCCGATATTTTTCTTTTTGTCCTCTATATTGACATTTCCACCGATATCTGCTATGTTAAATGTAGCTAAGCAACCCAAAACCATCGCAAAATGTGATCTATAACAACATTCAGGGGAAAATATGAAAAAACTATCTGTAAAGAAAATGGCCGATACGGTCATGGCCAAGAGAAAGGCCAAGAAAATCACCCAGGCACAGCTCGCTGCGCTGACTGGTATCAATCGAGGAATGATCAGTCGGCTGGAGAGCTGCGCTTATACTCCGTCTATTGACCAGCTGCAGGCCATTGCGGAAGCATTGGATTTCGAAGTTGTGGACTTATTTGAGGATGACAAGGCTGATAAGAAGAAATTCCTGGTAGACCGGAAATACAATATTGCAGTTGCCGGGACCGGGTATGTAGGGCTTTCCATTGCAACCCTTCTGGCACAGCATAACCATGTTACTGCCGTAGATATCATTCCTGAGAAAGTGGATCTTATTAATAGCAGAAAATCCCCGATCCAGGATGACTATATTGAAATGTATCTGGCAGAAAAAGAACTTGATCTCACCGCTACCCTTAATGGAGAAGAAGCATACCGGAACGCTGATTTCGTCATTATCGCAGCTCCTACCAACTATGACAGTATGAAAAATTTCTTTGACTGCTCTGCCGTAGAAGCCGTTATTGAACTGGTATTAAAAGTAAATCCAGATGCAACCATGATCATTAAATCCACGATCCCCGTTGGATATACTGCATCTATCCGCAAAAAATACAATACAAAAAACATTCTCTTCAGTCCGGAATTTCTTCGGGAGTCAAAAGCGCTTTACGATAATCTGTATCCCTCCAGGATCATTGTATCCTGTGATGAAGATTCTGCCGAAAAGGCTCACACCTTTGCAGCCCTCCTTCAGCAGGGAGCCCTCAAAGAAAATATTGACACCCTTTTCATGGGCTTTACTGAAGCAGAGGCGGTAAAACTTTTTGCTAATACTTACCTTGCTCTCCGTGTTTCCTACTTCAATGAACTGGATACCTATGCAGAAACAAAAGGCTTAAATACCAAAGATATCATCACCGGCGTATGTCTGGATCCGCGTATCGGCACCCATTACAACAATCCCAGTTTTGGCTATGGCGGTTATTGTCTGCCGAAAGATACCAAACAGCTTCTGGCAAACTTCAATGATGTGCCCCAAAATATGATTTCCGCAATCGTGGAAAGCAACCGTACGAGAAAAGATTTTATTGCCAACCAGGTCCTAAATAAGGCCGGTTACTATGATTATTACAATCGTGGAGATTATGCTCCTGATCAGGAAAAGGATTGTGTGATTGGCGTATACCGATTAACAATGAAACTAAATTCTGATAATTTCAGGCATTCCTCCATTCAAGGTGTCATGAAACGAATCAAAGCCAAAGGAGCTACCGTTATTATCTATGAGCCAACTTTGAAAGACGGTGATACTTTTTTCGGGTCCACCGTTGTCAATGATCTAAAAAAATTCAAAAAGAAAAGTCAGGCAATCATTGCGAACCGCTATGATTCCTGCCTGGATGATGTCAGAGAAAAAGTCTATACCCGCGATATTTTCAAACGGGACTAACATAAAGGGAGGCCCTGTGGTTGTACTCAACCGTAAAATATCGTTTCATCTTTCACTCCTTAAAATTTGGCATGAAAAAAGCACCTCGGATGTGACTCCAAGATGCTCTCTTCAAATTTGCTTTATTCCTGACCCTGACCCAGCATCCACTTCAAAGCGTTTTTCTTTTGAATGCCCTCGTAATTCATCTCGCCAAAAATCTCATCAAGCGTTATAAGATACTTTGGGAAATTATCCTGTATCTTTCTCAGCGGTGCCAACTCTCTCTGCAATACCGAGTCCTCAAGCGTTGTCTGAGCAACCTGATAGTATTCAGGGTGTCCATCTTTAATAGCCACAAAGTCAACCTCACCGTCTGTACCATACTGGCCAACATAGACCTCAAAGCCACGGCGGCGAAGCTCCAGATACACCAGGTTTTCAAGGATATGTCCGATGTCTGTATCCTTTCCTCTGACAAGCATATTTCTCATGGCGACATCACAGACATAATACTTACTGATGGAATTAAGCAACTCTTTTCCCTTGATGTTGTAGCGCCTTGCCTCGTAAAAGAGCAAGCTGTCTGTCAGCCCACGGAGATACCGGTCTACTGTTTTAGGATCGATTTTACGTCCCTTAGAGACCATCGTGTTCGCTATCGTTGTCGGTGTGGTCCGGTTTCCGATATTATGCATCAGATACCTCGTCACAGATTCGAGCATATTCACATCGGATATTTTTAGACGCTTTACAACATCATTCAGCAAAATCGTATGATAGATACCATCCATATACTCTTTTGCCTGATCCGATCCGTACCCGTATTTCAACACATACGGAAATGAACCGGTTTCCATATACTGCGTAAACTTCTCAGCAAGAGACAAAACCTGTCTCTGTTCGTCCAGACCCTCGCAAAACTCAGCGAAGGAAAGCGGCATCATGGAAAGTTCCACATACCGTCCGGTCAGAAGCGTAGCTAGTTCCCCAGACATAAAGTAAGCATTGGAACCTGTGATATACACATCACAATTTTCCTTAAGGAACAAGCTGTCTACTGCCTTCTGATACGACTCCACATGCTGAATTTCATCGAGGAAGATGTAATTCATTTTATCCGCACAGAGTCGCTCTTTCACATATTTATACAGCAGTTTATAATCTGTCAGTTCCTCATAGTCCAGGTCCTCAAAGTTCAACGCAATGATCTGCTCAGGCAAAACTCCGTGCGCCAACAAATAGTCTCTGTAAATTTCAAAGATCGTGGATTTTCCACAGCGTCTTACACCTGTAACCACCTTGATAATCTGCTCATCTTTATGGCTAATAAGCCAGTTAAGATAATCCGGTCGTTCAAGCCTTTTCATCTTACCACCTCCGTGATTACAGTATACTCTGTTTCCTCGGAATTATCAAGAAATTTTCGGATTTCATTCCGCTTTATTTTGCCGTATATAGTTTGTTGGATTTCATTCCGTTTTTTATTTCACATTCAAACATATCGGATTGCATTCCCATCAGAAGACAAGCAACCCTCGTTCATCGTACACACTGCCCTGCTGCTCATGGCGGATACAGCGGTCCAGCGCCATGATCGCAGCGACGATACCATCGATCTTCTCCGGCGACTTTGCCTTAGTCGGCTTGATATTGCCCGCCGGGTCGGTATCCACAACCACATTCCCCGCCATCCATGCCATGACCGGGTTGCCGCCGTGGATAATACGCCCTTCCATCAGGAGCGTGTAGAACTCCTTGGTAGGCGGGCTCATATCTTTGAATCCCTGACCGAAAGGCACGACTGTGAATCCCATCCCCTCAAGGTTCTGGGTCATCTGCACGGCTCCCCATCGGTCAAAGGCAATCTCCCGAATGTGATAGGTCTTGCCCAGCTCCTCGATGACCTTCTCAATGAAACCGTAATGGATGACATTGCCCTCGGTCGCCATCAGGTAGCCCTGCTGATACCAGACATCATACGGAACGGATGCCCTGCGCACATGCTGGGGGATCGTACCGTTTTCCAGTTCTCCGGCTTCGGATGGGTGTTGTTCCATCGTGACCGGCATTCCGGTGAGCAGAACTTCCGGGGTCTGCCTTTGTGGTTTGGTATGATTGCCGTGCCGCACTGAGGACAGAACGAAAACGCCATGTCCTTGATCATCTCAGCCGTGTAGTCTTCCATCTGCCCTCACCTCACTCTCATTTTTCGCCGTTTCTTCGGCGGTTTCTTAGAAAAATCTCATAATTCATACGAAAAGCGGCGAAGTGGAAATCGGCATCGCCCCGCCAGGTTAGATTGTTGTTGCGGCGGCCGATTCTCGCTCGCCCCTGCTCCTCCCGGAACAAGCTAAAATGTGCGAAAGCTCCCTGTTTACGAGAGGTTTCACACACTTTGGTTCATTTCGGGGAAAAAGAATGGCACCGGAACCGAAGCTCCGATGCCTGTACATTTTCCTGCTTCATTTTTCGCCGTTATTCCTCTGACCCCCGGCCTATGAATTTTGCGGTTTTTCACGCAAAAGGGGCCGCCGGTCTCCGTGTGACTTCACCGTAGAGAAGTGACCCCGGCCCCGGTGGGGTCGGTCAGTAGGTGTAGGTCGGGTTGATGTCCTCGGTCAGTGTCTTCCGGTCGTGGCACTCTTTGCAAAGCGCCTGCCAGTTGCTCTGGTCCCAGAACAATTTCTGGTCACCACGGTGCGGTTTGATGTGATCCACCACCGTTGCCCGGACGTACTTGCCCTGCTTGGCACACTGCACACAGAGCGGATGGGCTTCCAGATACGACTTTCTGGCTTTCTGCCACCGTCTGTTGTATCCACGCTTTGCCGCTGGGCGGGTGACTTCTGGATGGAGAGCCAGGTGCTTCTCACAGTAGAGTCGGCCGGCTTCCACCAGCTCCGGGCAGTCGGGATGACGGCACGGTGTCTTTGGTCTGTACGGCATTTTATTTTTCCTTTCCTATTGAAACCCGATAGCATTTATGCTATCATTATATTGAACAAATGAATAAGATAACTTAGGAGACCATACACTAATGAGCGAAACCAAATTTGAGGTCACCCTCTATGAATCCAGCAACGGTGAAAGCCCTGTCTGGGATTTTCTTGAAGGGCTGCGCCTTAAGATGGAGTCCAGCAAGGATGCCCGCATTCAGTTCAAGCAAGTCAACATGTATATTGAATTGCTTGCCCAAAACGGAACCAATCTGAACGAGAACATCACAAAGCATTTGGAAGAAGATATCTGGGAACTACGTCCCGGAAACAATCGTGTCTTTTACTTCTGCGTTCAAAATAACACCTTTGTTCTTCTTCATCAGTTTCGCAAGAAGTCTCAAAAGACTCCACGGCGAGAAATCGATAAAGCAAAACGTGAACGCGACGACTACCTGTCCAGAAAGGAGAACGGTGAATTATGAAAACCTGGAACGATTACAAAGAACACGTTAAAGCTGTTGATCCTGTTGCTGCACAGGACATTAAGGAAGCTGAAGAAATCGCATCCATTGTTTCGGCAATGGTTGAACAGCGGAATGCTCTCGGCTTAAGCCAGCGCGATCTTGCTTCCATGTGCGGAATCCCCCAGTCCTCTGTTGCAAGAATTGAATCATGCAAAACGACTCCGAATCTCGGAACATTGCTGAACATCTTCCAGCACCTTGGCTTGACCCTTACTGTTTCTCAGGCCAGACCCATTGCATGATTGCATCCACACTTATTTTGCTTACGGAACTTTGGGCTGCATGGGCATGGCAATCTACTCCGGCCACAAAATTGCTCCGAAGAAGAAAAAAACGAAAAGCACGAACAATAAGAACACACGCCCTCGCTGCAACAAGCGAGGGCTTTTTTTGAACTCCAGGAGTTCATCTTATTTCCATTACAAACTATATGCTTCCATCACGAGCCAAATTCCGACTTTCAGATCTTCCTCAAAAGCAGTCTTCTCCCATGCACAGCACACCGTCCCCTGCCGGTCCATGATCTTTTCCCAAAGTGGAATCTTATCTCCGACATAATCATCTACCAGCCTATCCATACCATCTAGCCCACGCAGCCACTCTTCCAGTTCCCTTTCCTTGACCTTTGCTGCTTTCCCAGCAATTGTGTTTTTCTCTACGGGGTTGTTCTCTGTGTAATGCTCGTAAATCAGATCCAGCAGATTTTCTACAGGCGGATAATACTCCGGCTCTGTTTTCTTCAAATACTCCTCCAGCATTTCCTTCAATTTTT
>OGDF01002879.1_pt1 | contig 22249 bp, 20 predicted proteins | sample 1570141 | NCBI WGS metagenome assembly OGDF01 (sample SAMEA4370581, study PRJEB24528) | human gut metagenome | reverse complement strand
GAGAACTTGACCGGGCGAGCCCCAAAAAAATGTGCGAAAAATTCTGGACGTTATCTCTGCAGGAAAAAAGTAATAAATTTTGATATAAAGTAATCATTATATACCTTTGGTGTTGGGGAGAAGAGTATCCTCTTTTAAATTTAAATAAAATTATTGACATTATGAACGTTTGTAATATTTTGTGGTTGTCTCCAATCAACATCCTGCCCTGCTTTTTGCTGAGAGCTGTTTCCGAGGTACGAAAAGGAGGGCGAGGCTTGATGTGTACGATGTCGCTGGTCCGACGTGTTGGGGGCTTTGTCTTTTTGAGCCTGTAACAGAGCTCTGCTGCCGGCGGCGCGGGTTCCTGCACGTTCTCGCTGCTCTCTCTGTCTTATGCGGTAATGGACACGGCGTGCCTTCAGACACCCTTGGCCTCTCTGCCTGGTAGGCCGGACACGCAATGGAGAAACAGCCTGGAGCGCGGAACGAGGAGCTTGCATGGAGCCGACTCTCTGCATTTACCAACTGCGTCTACTGCCTGGGTCCTGTTTTGGGGGGCCAAACCGTCGCCACACTACGGTCGGTGGTGACAGCGCAGGTACGTTCCCAGCGGGTTCTGAAACTGCCGCCTGTTGCACAGGGGCAGGATATGGCCTGGCTTTCCTGTGCGCTTCGTCTTCTTGAAGGGGCACAGAAGCTTCCGCTCGGATGGAGCCGTGCTGATGAGCCGCAGTGAAGTATTTCTTCGAAGGTTGCCGGGCGGGCGCTACTGGCATCATCGGACTGACCTTGCCCGTTCAATGCCGACAGCTGCCAGCACGCTATTGAATCCGGTAGGGTGTCCCTGGCTGGATCAGGCGCTGGCAGGGGCATTAAAACTCTGGAGTGGGATCAGATCCCACAGAAAGGAAGGGTGACAATCATGCCGTCATACAGTAATGAACTCCGCGACGCCGTGCTGCGCCGCGTACTTCCTCCACAGAACGACTCCATCAGTAAGGTGGCTGCGGAGGAAGGCATCTCCGGACAGACGATCCGCAACTGGATCAGTAAGGCCAGAGAGGCTGGTAGCTCTGCCGTGGACGTAAGCACACAGCCTGAAAAGTGGAGCTCACAGGACAAGTTTTGCATCGTCATTGAAACAGCCGGGATGACCGACACAGAGCTCGCGGAGTATGCCGGAAAGAAGGGGCTCAGTGCCGATGAGATCAATGCTTGGCGGGAAGCCTGCATGAACGCCAACGGTGGCTCCGCCAGTGAGACTGCCCGCCTGCAGCGCGAGAACAGGGAACTTGAACGCAAACTGCGCAGTACGGAAAGAGAGCTTGCCCGTAAGGAGAAAGTGCTCGCTGAAGTGGCGGCACTCTTGGTGCTGGGAAAAAAAGCCGGCGCAGTCTGGGGGGGCCAGGAGGCCGAATGATCAGCGCCCCGGACTGCGAAGAACCTTTTCAGCTGATTAACGGAACCGTGCCGGTGAAGCGGAACACGTCTGGGCAGGCTCTTCAACCGGGTGCGGAGATCGGACAGGCTCCCGAAGGGGGAGAGCCTGCCGGGAGTATGCCCTGGTAGTTCTCAGATCCTGAGCACGCCTGTGGTTTTCAGTGGGGCCTCCCCAGTGATAGTGAGGTTACTCCTGAAAAAATAATAAAATCAATGTGTTGAATGCTTCTCGTGAGTCATGTAAAATATTGCTCCGAAGAAGTCTCTGAATCCTGAGAGGTGGGAGGCCCACAGAGCCTATCTGACGGGATCCCGGCAAATGGTGGTTTGCCGCAGGACCTGCCGTTTTTTGCCTTTCTTGGCACCCGCCGCAGCGGGTGCCAGGGGGCCTTCCTCTTTCTCTCTGTCCGGTTAGCTGTTTTCGGATTTTCTGTCATACTTTCGTAACAATTTTATTCCACTATACGCCGCGATAATGGCAGCCGGACTGCTCTGGGAAGCAGTTCAGCCCAAAGCCACAGAAGATCTGACGCAGCTTTCAGTGCGCCGCGCCGGGTTTACACATCACAAAGCCAGGAGGCTGGTATGAAGGAAGGGGAAGAAGCTAAAGCATGCGCGGCGGAGATCCAAAAAAGCGAAGCAGGGGACACGGCAGGGCTTGAAAGCTGCACCCCTGAACAGATTCAGGATCTTGACTGCCCGTCGCTGTTCCTCAACCGTGAGCTCAACTGGCTGGAATTCAACGGAAGGGTGCTGGAGTGCGCCCTTGACGACGAGGCTCCGCTCCTAGAGCAGCTGAAGTTCCTGACTATTTTCTACACGAACCTGGATGAGTTTTTCATGGTCCGTGTGGCCAACGTATTTCGCCTCTACTGCAGCGGCAGCCAGTCCACGGGCGACGACAAGATGAGCGCGGCCAGGCAGCTCGCCGAAATCCGGCGCAGAGTCATGCACATGACTTCCATAGCTCAGGAGCACTGGCGCAAAAAGCTCAGCGGCAAACTGCGCGACAAGGGCATCTCCATTGTCCATTTCAATGAGCTGAGCGAGAAGCAGCGCCGTTTCCTGTCCACGTATTTCAATAACGAAATTTATCCGACGCTGACCCCTCAGGCCATCGATCCCACACATCCGTTCCCGACCATTTCGAACGTCAGTCTGAACTTCATCATCCAGCTCCGCGATGAGAAAGGTGAGGTGAAGTTCGCGCGTCTGCGCTGCCCCGGCAATGTCCCGCGTATTATTTTTGTTCCAAAATCGCAGGAAAAGAGCTGTGATCTCCTTGGCCTGTCATCGAGCACAAAGGACTCTGATATTCTGCTTGTGGAAGAGCTGGTGCAGGAATACCTGCCGTCTCTGTTCCCGGGGTACACCATCGAGAACGTGGGTCTCTTCCGCATCACCCGCAATACGGACCTGGAAATTGAAGAGGACGAGGCCGATGACCTGCTTGAAGCCGTGAAAGATCTCGTGGATCAGCGCCGTTTCGGCGACGTGATCCGCCTCGAGACGGCACACGGCATGCCGGCCGAGCTTTCCGAATTCCTGATGAAGAAACTCCATCTGCGTCCCTTCCAGGTATACCGCGTGAAGGGACCGCTGGCGTTTTCCGCCCTGATGGCCCTGTACAGCGTGGATCGCCCCGCGCTCAAGATACCGCCGCATCCCGGCCGCATCCCGTCCGTGTTCACGGAAGACGGCAACGCCATTTTTGAGCGCATCCGTCACGGCGATCTTTTCGTGCATCATCCGTATGACAGCTTCAAACCTGTACTCGACTTTGTGCACAACGCTGCCGTCGATCCCCGCGTCATTGCCATCAAGCAGACGCTTTACCGCTGCGGCAACAATTCGCCCATCGTGCAGTCCCTTATCGAGGCCCGCCGGCGCGGCAAGCAGGTGACGGCCGTGGTGGAACTCAAGGCCCGTTTCGATGAGGAGCGCAACATTACGTGGGCCGAGGAACTTGAAAAGGCGGGCGTGAATGTGGTCTACGGTATTGTGGGCATGAAAATTCACGCCAAGCTGTGTCTTGTTGGTGCGCAGGGAAGAGCAGGGTGTTGTGCGCTACGCTCATGTGGGCACGGGCAACTACAACGCCTCCACTGCCAAGATCTATACGGACATGGGAATTTTCACGGCGAATCAGGACGTGTGCCAGGACATCACGGATCTCTTCAATGTCATGACCGGTTACGCCGTGCGCAAGGAATACCGTTCGCTGCTTGTTTCCCCCGTGAGCATGCGCCACGGGCTCATCAGCCACATCCAGAAGGAAGTGGAACTGCACAAAAAACAGGGCGGCGGCGAGATCATCCTGAAGTGCAATCAGCTCGTGGACAAGAAAATCATCAAGGAGCTGTACCGTGCGTCCATGGCTGGCGTGCGCGTCCGGCTCATCATCCGCGGTATCTGCTGCCTGCGTCCCGGTGTGCCGGGCATCAGCGACAATATCACTGTCACCTCCATCGTAGGCCGTTTTCTCGAACACGCCAGAGTGTACTGGTTCAGGAATGGCGGTGATGGTATCATGTATATTGGCAGCGCCGATATCATGCCCAGGAATCTGGACAGACGCATTGAGGTGCTGATCCCGGTCAGCAATGGCGAGATACGCAGGCATATCAGGGAATACGTCCTCGACCGTCAGCTCAGGGACAATATGCAGAGCTGGCATATGTGTCCGGACGGCACCTACAAGCGCGTGCATCTGAAGGACGGAGAGGAGCCCGTGAACGCCCAGGAAATGCTTCTGGATGACGAGCCCTTCATTCCCGCGCCGGAAAGGTAGAGGAACACGCAGACAAAAGAAACAGACGCCGCGCGGGGAGGACAGCAGGTTCTTCCGCGCGGCTTTTCTTCAGAAACATCAGGGAAGGCGGCAGCACAGAGAATGGATAATGCAGTTATCTCCGGACAGATAGGAAGGCGGATTGTCAGTTTCATAGACCTTGGCACAAACTCGCTGCGCATGCTTGTGGCGCGCGTGAATGACTCGGGCGTCGTGCGCGTCCTGAACGAGGCCAAGCACATGGTCAGGCTCGGAGAGGGAGAGTTCGGCCAGCATCTTCTTCAGCCGGAGCCCATGGCAAGAACCATGGAAATGCTCCATGTCTTTGCCGACATGTGTCAGGCCTACGGCGTGGATGAGATTGTCGCCGTGGCGACATCGGCTGTGAGAGACGCGGAGAACGGAGAGGAATTCCTGAACCGGGTCCGGGAAGAGACCGGCCTCAATATCCGCATCATATCCGGACGTGAGGAAGCGCGTCTCATCTGGCGCGGTGTGAGTAGCGGGCTTGAGAAGAGCGACGAGCTCAGACTCTTTGTGGATATCGGCGGCGGTTCGACCGAAGTCATCGCGGGTACGACCAGGGAATGCTACAGCCTTGATTCAATGAAACTCGGCTGCGTGCGGCTTGCCTCCTGGCTGAAGGACGGAACACAGAAGATTTCCGAAAAGGAATTTCTGAATCTGCAGATGCGGATCCGTGATGTGGGCGTGCATGTGTTCCGCCGCCTCGCTGACATGCGCATGGCGAAGATCGTGGCAAGCTCCGGCACGGCGCAGAACCTGGCCGAGATAGCCGCGAATCTGGCTGGTGTCGATGGCAGCGGCAGGTACTCGGATACGCCGCAGCTTCTGACGTACAGGGGGCTTGTGCGCGCAGTGAAGGAACTGTGTTCACGCAGTCAGGCGGAACGCGCGCTCCTGCCCGGCATCAACCCGAAACGCGCGGCTGTCATTGTTCCGGGCGCGGCCATTCTCCAGACTATCATGGAGGAAATGGACTGCGATACCTGTGAAATCAGCAACCGGGGCCTGCGCGACGGTCTGCTCGTGGAATACCTGGAACACACCGTGCCGAACGCCCTGCAGTCGGATCTTTCCATCCGCGACCAGAGTGTGTTCAGGCTGGCCAGGGCCTGCCGTTTTGAGGAGGAGCATTCCCTGCATGTGGCAGATCTGGCCCTGTCTCTTTTTGACAGCGCGCTGGCACTCGGGTTGCACGATGAGCCGGACACGGCGAGAGAGCTCCTGCGCTACGCGTCGATCCTGCACGACATCGGCATTTTCATTGCCTTCAGCAGACATCACGCGCACAGCCACTATCTCATCCGCAATACGGAACTGCTCGGCTTCACGGAGCACGATATCGAGGTCATCGCCGCGACGGCGTTCTTCCACCGCTTCAAGCCGTCCAAGAAATACACGGAGTACACGGAGCTCGACAGCGAGACGCGCAACGAGGTGCGTACGCTGTCGCTCATGCTGGCCGTGGCCGAGGCGCTCGATCGCAGCCACAGGAATATCGTGAAGACGGCCTCCTTCGGAAAGGACCGCAGGGGATACTTCATCAGGGCCGTGTGCACGGCTCCGGCGCCGCTGGAAGCGGCCAGGCTGGCGCGCTGCGGCAAGCGTCTTGAAAAGTACTGCGGCGCCCCGGTCCGTTTCATTCCGGAAATCGAGGGACAGAAGGCAGACGGGGAAAAGTAGTTTCCCTGCACTGCCTGAAACAGAAAGGGGGGCTGATCGCGGATCAGCCCCCCTTTGCATTGTGTTTTTTTCTGGCGTCTACATGCCGAGGTACGCCTTGCGCACCTTCTCGCTCGAGAGCAGTTCCTGCGCTTTTCCTTCCATGACGACTACGCCGTTTTCCATGACGTAGCCGCGGTTTGCGATGTGCAGGGCCTGGTTCGCGTTCTGTTCAACGAGGAAGACGGTGGTGCCGTCCTCGTTGACTTTCTGAATGATTTTGAAGATCTGCTGGATGATGATGGGCGCGAGGCCGAGGGACGGCTCATCCAGAAGGAGCAGTCGGGGTCTCGCCATAAGGGCGCGGCCCAGGGCCAGCATCTGCTGTTCGCCGCCGGAGAGCGTGCCGCCGGTCTGGCTGACGCGCTCGCGCAGGATGGGGAAGAGCTGGAAGACGTATTCCATGTCGTCCGCTATGCCCTTCTTGTCCGTGCGCAGGAAGGCACCGAGGTCAAGGTTTTCCCTCACCGTGAGTTCGGGGAAAATGAGGCGGCCTTCGGGAACCTGGGAGATGCCCCGCTTGACGATCTCCGGAGCAGGGAGCTGCTGGATGGGCTTTCCGTCGAAGAGAATCTCGCCGCTGCGGGGATGAATGACGCCGCATATGGACATGAGGGTGGTGGACTTGCCGGCGCCGTTGGCCCCGATGAGCGTGACGATTTCGCCGTCCTCGACTTTGAGGGAAACGTCCCTCAGAGCCTGAATCTTGCCGTAAAAGGTGTTGATACGATTAAGCTCAAGCATCGTGGCTTTCTCCAAGATAGGCCTTGATCACGTCGGGGTTGCTGCGGATTTCCTCCGGCGTGCCGCTCGCGATGGGCGAACCGTATTCCATGACGTAGATGGTATCGGAGAGGGACATGACCATGCTCATGTCGTGCTCGATGAGCAGAACGGAGAGATCGTAGCTGTCGCGCAGGGAACGGATGAGCGCCTTGAGTTCGTTGGTTTCCTGCGGGTTCATGCCAGCCGCGGGCTCGTCCAGAAGGAGCAGGATGGGCTCCGTGGCCAGGGCGCGCGCTATTTCGAGGCGGCGCTGGGCGCCGTAGGGCAGGTTGTGCGCCGTCTCGTTCCAGAAGGTCTCAAGGCCCACGGTTTTCAGGAGATCGTAGCTCTTGTCGATAGTGTCCTGCTCCTCGCGGACCGTGCGGGGATCGCGCAGGAGGGCGGAAAGAATACCGGCGTGCGTGCGGCAGTGGCGGCCGATCATGACGTTTTCGAGAACCGTCATCTCGCTGAAGAGGCGGATGTTCTGGAAGGTTCTGGCCATGCCGAGGGCTGTGATGGCGTGCGTCTTCATGCCGTTTAAGAGGTGCTGGTTCCCGTCCCTGGTGGTCAGGTACATGGTTCCGCCCGTGGGTTTGTAAATGCCGGTGACGCAGTTGAAGAAGGTCGTCTTTCCGGCGCCGTTGGGGCCGATGAGGGCGACGATTTCCTTTTCGTGAACCGTCAGATCAAGTTCGTTCAGGGCCCGCAGGCCGCCGAAGTCCTGCGTGAGGCCCGCTACTTCGAGGACAGGTTTCATGCCCTTTCCTCCTTGTTATGAAGAGCGCTGATGCGGTAATGCCGCTTTTCTCCCGTGATGATGCCCTGCGGCCGGAACAGCATCATGACGACCATGGTGGCGCCGAAGAGCAGCATGCGGTAGTCGGAGAAGGCCCTGAGGTATTCGGGAACGAGAATAAGGATGAGCGCGCCGATGGTGACGCCCAGGATGGAGCCCATGCCGCCGAGAACGACCATGGCGAGAATCATGCAGCTGTCCATGAAAGTGAACGAGGCGGGGTTGATGAACTGGGTTTTGGCCGCGAAGAGGACGCCGGCGAAACCGGCCCACGCGGAGCTCAGGGCGAAGGCCGTGAGCTTGACCTGGGTCAGGTTGATGCCCATGGCCTCGGAGGCGATTTCATCCTCGCGCATGGCCTGCAGCGCCATGCCCACGCGGGAGTTCTTCAGGCGCGTGATGACGATGATGGTAATGGTCACGGCAATGAGCGAAAGGTAGTAGAGGTACGTGGTCTTCTGGGTGAGATCCATCTCGACGCCAAAGAATTCGGGACGGGGGATGCCGCTGACACCGCGGCTGCCGCCCGTGACACTGGTCCAGTTGAGCAGGACGAGACGGACGATTTCACCGAAGCCCAGGGTGACGATGGCCAGGTAGTCGCCGCGCAGCCGCAGGACGGGCAGGCCGAGACCGAGGCCGCAGATGGTGGTGATGATACCGGCGATGGGCAGGCAGATCCAGAAACCGAGGCCGAAATAGAGGTGCAGCAGACCGTAGGTGTAGGCGCCGATGCCGTAGAAAGCGGCGTAGCCGAGAACGAGCTGGCCCGCGAAGCCGACGATGATGTTGAGGCCGAGGGCGAGCATGACGTAGATGAGGCCGGAGATCATGATGGAGACCTGGTACCCTGTGCCGAGAACGGGCAGGAAGGGCATGCAGATCATGAAGGCGGCTATGAGGATGAGGCTCGTGCGGCGGAAGGTGGTGTTATGGAAGATCCGGGAAAAGGACTCCGTCGTGTGCTTCGGGAGGCTGAAGATTTTTTCGCCGAGGGCCTTGCGGTCATAGTACCAGTGCCAGAGCAGGGCCGCGAAGAAGACGCCGATGGCGAGGCCCACGAGGCGGTGCCAGCGGAAGGTGACGGAGTGATCCGGGTTGATGTGGATGCCCATGATGGGCGCGCAGAGCACCACGAACCAGAGTGAGGTGAGCAGGGCTTTGAGTAAACGGTTCATCATACGCCCCCTAGACCTTCTGAACCTGCTTCTTGCCGAGGAGGCCGTCAGGACGGAAAATCAGAATGAGGATGAGCAGGCAGAAGGAAAGCACATCCTCGTAGTTGCCGGCGATATAGCCTGTGGTGAAGGATTCGGCGAGGCCGAGAACCAGTCCGCCGAGCACGGCGCCGGGAACGGAGCCGATGCCGCCGAGCACGGCCGCGGTGAAGGCCTTCATGCCGGCCAGGAAGCCGATGAAGAAGTTGATCTGTCCCATGTGCGAGGCGATGAGCACGCCGCCGATGGCGGCCAGGGCGGAACCGACGATGAAGGTCACGGAAATGAGATGGTCGGTATTGATGCCGAGAAGCATGGCCATCTTGCGGTTCTGGGCTGTGGCGCGCATGGCCTTGCCCATGCGGGTGTAGCGGATCCAGAACATGAGGGCGAGCATGGTGATGAAGCTCACCACAAGGATGAGGAAGTCACTGGGGCCCATGACATCGCCGAAGTAGGAGAGGAACTTCATGTCGGGGAGGAGATCCGGGAAGGCGACGAAGTCGGAAGTCTGGGCCAGGAGGACGTAGTTCTGGAGGAACGTGGACATACCGATGGCCGAGATGAGCGGCGACAGGCGGGAAGCGTTGCGCAGGGGCTTGTAGGCCACCTTTTCCAGCGTGTAGCCGTAGGCCGACGTCCAGATGATGGAGCCGAGGGCGGCGACGAGAAGGATGCCGCCGGCCGGGAAGCCGATGTATCCGAGGACGCCGGAGAAGAGGAGGGCCGTGAAGGCGCCGATCATGTAGATTTCGCCGTGGGCGAAGTTCAGGAGGCCGATGATGCCGTACACGAGCGTGTAGCCGAGGGCTATGAGCGCGTAGATGCTGCCGCGGGTGAGCCCCCCGAAGAAGAGCTCGATAAAATATTGAAAGTCGAAGTCCATATCCTGCTGCAACCTTCGGGAAGAAAGGAAATTTGGGTGAAAAAGGGGCGGGAAGTTCTGCCTCTTCCCGCCCGCCGTTTTACTTAAGGGTCACGCTGTAGGGGGTTTCAACGAATTTTCCGCCTTTGATAACGTAGACGGAAAGGGCCATGCCTGCGGCATCGCCGTTTTCATTGAAGGTGATCTTGCCGAGCGGGGTATCCACGGGCACGGTGTGCAGGACCTTGATGATCTTGTCGGTGTCGGTGGAACCGGCCTTCTCGATGCCGTTGATGAGGGCCAGCATGGCCGCGTAGGCATTGTAGTAGAAGGAACCGGGTTCGGTGCCGAACATCTTCACGTGCGCGTCGTGGGCTTCCTTGTAGATGGGCAGGTTACTGGTATCCTTGGGATAGGAGCAGTAGGTGCCCTCAGCAGCCTCGCCGGCCATCTTGATAAACGCGTCGTCCTTGAGTCCGTCAGGGCCGACCACGGGCGTCTTCACGCGGTCGCGGCGCAGCTGCTGGAGCAGCTTGGAAGCGGTGGGCTGGTAGCCGCCGAACACGATGACATCGGCCTTGGAGCGCTTGATCTTGCGGACAATGGCGCTGAAGTCCACGGCATCGGGGGTGATGGCCTCGAAGAGGGCGGTCTTGACGCCGTTCTTCTCGAGCAGGGCGCGGTTGCCATCGGCGAATCCCTTGCCGTAGTCGCCGTTATCGTGGATGTAGGCGACGCTCTTGGCCTTGAGTTCCTTGAGGATGAACTCGCTGGTCAGACGGGCCTGGTCATCGTCCTTGGCGATGGTGCGGAAAAACATGGGGTTCACGCCGGGCGCGGTGAGTCCGGGCGGGGTCGAAGAAGGAGACATGGCGATGATGTGGGCGTCGTTATAAAGGGGCATGGCGGCCTTCGTGGGGCCGGAGCAGATATGTCCCATGACGACGGACACCTTGTCGCTGAGCAGCTTGGTAGCGGCGTTGGTGGCGAGCTCGGGTTTGCACTGATCGTCCTCTGCGATGAGCTCAATCTTCTTGCCGAGCACGCCGCCGTTGGCGTTTACCTTGGCGACAACGATTTTCGCTGCGTTCAGGCTGGGCACACCATACGTGGCGAGGTCACCCGTGTGGGCACCGGGAACGCCGATCTTGATGGTGTCTTCGGCCTGAGCGGGAGCGGCCACGGCCGCGGAAAGCACGGCGGCGGCCACGAACTGGAAAAGATGTTTCATTTCCACTCCTCGTGAAGAATTTCGGCGGTCACCTTTTCCCTCTGTCGGAACGGGGGCCGCGCTGGTCTTCTCCTTTCATACATGTATGAATATGAAGGGGAATATATTCTTATGCCTTGCCTTATCATGAGTGTCAACGCATTTTCAGCGCGCGATTCGGCCCATGACAGCCGATTTATCCAGCATGTGCAGGCGGTGAATCTGCCAGAGATAGCAGACGGAGCTGAAAGTCAGTGCAAAAATGTATCCGATCCAGAATCCCGGGGCACCCATGGCCGGCACGACAAGATCCGTGCGTCCGAGGATGAAACCGCCCAGGAGGCCGATGCCGCCGTAGGCGATGACGCAGACTTTCATGATGATGGCCGTGCTGTTGTACCCGCGCAGAACGCCGGACGCGGCGGTCTGGGTGGCGTCAAGCAGCTGATAGGCGGCGCAGAAGAGCATGAGTGTGCAGGCGAGGCCGGCAATATGCGGATCTGACGTATAGAAGGACACGATCCACGATCTGAAGACAACGGTGAAGGCCATGGCCGCGAAGGCGTTGGCCGCGGCCAGGGTGATGCATGTGTGCGCCGCGCTGCGCGCCTTGAGGAGGCGTCCCGCTCCGAGATAACCGCCTGTCATGATGGTGGCCGTCATGCCGACGGACAGGGGGCAGGCGAAGATAAGGTTGCCGTAGCTCATGGCGATCTGGTGGCTCGCGACGGCGTCCGTGCCGAGGGGAGCGAGGAGAAGCGCAGTCACGGCAAAGAGCGTGCACTCGAGGCACATGGCCGCCGCATTGGGCGCGCCGATGCGCAGGACGGAGAGAATGAGCGGCAGATCGATGAAGGGGGTGCCGGAATCGTGGTCCGGCGTGAAGAGGCGCATGTCCCTGAACTGCACGTCGCGCACGACGTAGTAAAAGATGGAGACAGCCATGAACCAGAAGCAGATGGATGTCGCCACGCCGCAGCCTGCGGCGCCAAGCTGCGGCATGCCGCAGCGGCCGTAAATGAAGGCGTAGTTGCAGGGAATGTTGATGGCGAGGCAGACCATGCCGATGATCATGGCAGGCCGCGTGCGCGAATACCCTTCCAGGAGAGAGCGGATATTGACGAAGAAGAGGAATCCCGGAAGTCCCGGCAGGAGGGCGCGCAGATACCCTTTCGCCTGCGGCACGAGATCAGGCTTCAGGCCGAAAGCCCCAAGGTGGTCGGAAATGATCCAGAGAGCGGGGATGAGAATGGCACTCAGAAAACAGGAGAGGAGCAGGCCCTGCTTCAGGAGGTGGGCGGCGCGGTCGCACCGGCGCGCGCCTATGAGCTGGGCGCTCATGCCGGGCAGGGCGAGAAGGCATCCTATGGCGAGAAGGGAGGCCGGCTGCCAGATGGAACAGCCGACTGCCACAGCGGCCATGGCTTCGGCGCTGTAATGACCGGACATGATGGTGTCCGCGAAATTCATGCCGATCTGGGAAAGCTGGGCGACGAAAATGGGCAGGCCTATGCGCAGGGCGCGGCGTGCCTGGGATTTGGCGAAGAGAAAGGGCATGGCTCCGGCAGGGGGATTGGAGGTTGCTGGATGCGGGACTGTATGGCTGTCTGCCTGACGTCTGTCCGGTGGCGGAGAAACCGTACGCGGATCGGCTTTTCTCCGCTCCCCACGCCGGCTTTTCCGTCTCCGGCGCGAAAAAGCGGGGAAGGCGTCTTTAGTTTTTCCTGACAGGACTGGCGAAGCCGCGTTCGCGGATGACCTGGGCTGCCTTGTCGCAGAACGAGGGCAGCGCCGCGCCGGCTTCGGGCGTCAGATCGAGATTCATCCTGGAGTAGTCGTAGGGCTCGAAGCCCACGACAAAGGTTTCCGGACGGCAGCCCATGAGGTCGCATTTCATGAGCAGATCCACAAAGTCGGTCTCGTGGGCTGAGTCATGGAAGCTCACGGCCTTGCGCATGTCCTCGTTCTCGAGAAGGTAGACCGTTCCGGGCTTCCCCTGGCCGTGCACGATATCGAGCACGGCGACTTTGTCATAATCCACGAGCAGGGGCATGAGTCCCATGCCCTGGGTGCCCCCGTCCACGAAATCGACATTGCCGGGCCAGACGTAGTTGTCGCGCAGGTATTCCATGGCGCGCACGCCGAAGCCCTCGTCGCCGAGCAGCGTGTTGCCCACGCCGAGGACGCAGACACGGCCGGACATATCTTCTTCAGGCATGAAGTGCCTCCTTTTTTCGGCAAAGAAAGAGGCGGGAGTGGATGAACCGCTCCCGCCTCGTCATGAGCTGTTCCGTTACGGGAAGCGGACCCGGCGTTATGACGCCTGAGCCCGCGTTCCGCTAAAGAACCTTGAACTTGCGGACTTCGTTGGTCTCGCCGTCAATCACATGCACAGCGCAGGCGATGCAGGGGTCAAAGGCGTGGACAGTACGCAGGATTTCCACGGGACGCTTGGGATCCGCGATGGGGGTGCCCATGAGGGCTTCCTCGCAGGGACCGAGCACGTTGTTGGCGTCGCGGGGGCCGAGGTTCCAGGTCGTGGGAACCACGAGCTGGAAGTTGCCGACGCGGCCCTTCTCAATGCGGATCCAGTGGGAGAGGCCGCCGCGGGGAGCTTCGACGAAGCCGACGCCTTTGCTCTCCTGGGGCACTTCGAGGTCTTCCACGATCTGCTTGTCGCTGCGGATGTTGTCCTTGAATTCCTCGAGCATGGAAGCCATCTTGTTGGCGATGGCCAGGGTCTCGATGCCGCGGGCGGCGGTACGGCCCAGGGTGGAGAAGAGGGCCTCGGGACCGACGCTGAGCTTCTGGAGCACCATGTCGACGAGCGGCTTGATGTCCGGATTGCCCTTGGCGTAGTTCACGAGCACGCAGGCGAGCGGGCCGGTTTCGGTGGAATGCTCGTCGTAGCGGGGAGCCTTGAGCCAGCTGTAGCGGTCCTTGTCACCCATGTGGGTGAACTTGGGCTCGGTCTTCTCGTCGTACGGATTGTCGGCCTTGTCGCCGTCGTACCAGCTGTGGCGGATATGCTCGCTGATCTTGGTGGGATCGAAATCCTGCACGTGGGCGAGATCGCGGTTGTAGATGATGCCGGGCTTGAGCCAGCGGGACTCGAGCTTGCGTTCGCCGCCGGCTTTGGGGAAGTCGCCCATGGTCATGAAGTCATGGGTGCCGCCGATGCCGGCCCAGTCCTTGTAGGATCCGGCCACGAGGAGCAGGTCGGGGATGTAGACGTCGCGCACGAACGCGGCGGTCTTCTTGTAGATTTCCTCGAATTCCTTGATGCGCTCGGGCGTCAGGGCGTCGTAGCAGGTCACGCCGCCGGCCACGAGGAACTGCGGATGCGGGTTCTTGCCGCCGAAGACGGCCATGCCGCGGGCAGCCTCGACCTGGACGCGCAGGGCTTCCAGGTAATGGGCCGTGGCGACGAGGTTGGCCTCGGGCTCAAGATAGTAGGCCGGATGGCCGCCGAGGAAGTAGGCGTTGGTGAACGGGCCAAGCTGGCCGCTGGCCACGAACGCCTTCAGTTTGTCCTGTACGGCGCGCAGATCCTCGGCCTTCGTCGGGCGGGAGGAAATGGAGTTGGCGAGGGAGGCGGCCTTCGAGGGATCGGCCTGCAGGGCGCTCGTTACGTCAACCCAGTCAAGGGCGTGCAGGTGATAGAAGTGCACAATGTGGTCGTGCAGGAAGAGCTGGCCGAGGACCAGGTTGCGGATATAGGTCGCGTTGGCCGGGATGTCCTTGTGGGAGGCGTTGAAAATGGCGTCTTCCAGGGCGCGGGTGGAAGCGAGGGCGTGCGTGTAGGTGCAGACGCCGCAGGTACGCTGGGTGAAGTGCTGCACGTCGCGGGGATCGCGTCCTTTGAGGATCATTTCAAGGCCGCGGAAAAGCGTGCCGCAGCTGCGGACGTCTTTCACTTTGCCCTTTTCAACTTCAACCTCGATGCGGAGGTGACCTTCAATACGGGTCAGCGGATCAACAACAACCGGTCCGCTGTAGGAGCTCATAGGTGTAGTCTGACTCATAAAGGTCCTCCCTAATTCTCATAGAAGGGGGTCATATCATCCCAGAAGTTGGGCTCACTGCAGCCGATGCAGGGATGACCGGCTCCGACAGGCCAGTTGGTCTGGTTAAAGAGGGCCTTGGGACAGTTGTTGTACGTGCTCGGGCCTTTGCAGCCGAGATCGTAGAGGCACCAGCCTTTGCGGGCTTCCTCGGAATTGAAGGAGGGAGCGAATTCGCCGGCCTCGAAATGTTTTCTGCGCTCGCACAGCTCGTGGACGGTCTTGCCGTAGAACATGGTGGGACGGTTGTAGTCGTCGAGCTTGATGGGCTTGTTGGTCAGATAGGCCACCAGGGTGCCCACGAGGTTGAGCGGGTTGGGCGGGCAGCCGGGGATGTTGACGGCCTTGACGCCGAGATCGGCGAAAGCGTCATTCACGCCCTTGGCCTGGGTCGGATTGGGCTTTGCGGCCTGCACGCCGCCGTAGGCGGAGCAGGTGCCCATGCACACGACGAGCTTGGCTTTGGGCAGAATACGGCGGCAGGTCTCCAGCATGGTGTGGCCGGCGATGTAGCCGTACTGGCCATTGTCAGCGGTCGGAATGGCGCCTTCAACAACGGCGATGAAGCCGTCAGGATTGGAAACGGCCTGCTCGAGAGCGCCCTCGGCGGCCTCGCCCGCAGCGGCCATGATGGTTTCATGGTAGTCGAGGGAGATGGTGTCGAGGATAAGGTCGTCGATAAAGGGAGAAGCGGTGCGCAGCAGAGCTTCAGAGCAGCCCGTGCATTCAGCTTCATGCAGATATACGACAGAGGGACGTTTTCCGGTCAGAGCGGCGGCAACGTCTGTGGCAAAAGCAGGTCCGAAGCCCATAGTGACGGCCACGGCGGTGCAGAATTTCATGAAGTCACGGCGGGAAACGCCACTGGCCTCAAGCTCTTTTTCTCCGCGTTCCCTGCCGAGTCCCACGGCAATACGCATAGGTGAGCCTCCTGAAAAAAGTTGTGTCTAGCCTGGCGGTTCCGACCTGGTGAAAAAGGAAGTTTCCCGTACTCCCCTGGAACACTGATGAAAACAGCTGCCTCTGTCAGAACCGTTTCTTATATTCATACCCTTGCGGGCGCTTTTGGTCAATACTTGCTCCGTTTTTCACGCACTCCCCGGGCGCCTCCGGAAGCCTGACGCGGGCGCCTTCCGCCCGGGAAATGGGCGGCGGAAGTCACTGACAGCAGGGGAAAATTCGTGATTGACGGGCGGTTTTCCCGCGCGCCGATCCTTATAAAAGGACCGTGGAAGGGAACGCTCAGTCCGTCATTTCCTTGACTTCCGGCTCTTCCCCGTCCTTCGCTGTGACAACGAAGCTTCTCCGGCTGTCCTGAGGATCGCCGATGACTTCGGCCACGGCCGTGAGCGCGGCGTCGAGCCTGTCCACGGGGGAGGCGTCGCGGCTGTGCACCTCCGCCTCGATCCGCCATGACTGACTTCCTTCCTTCGTCCTGTCCTTTCCCGCGGCGCGGGGTGTTCCGCTTATCAGAAGATCCGTGAAATACCAGAGCTGTGTTTCCGTTTCCCGGACGTAAATGACCTCGTGGCGTATGCGGCCTCGCCGCTCCACGGGAACGAAGTCCGGACGGATGGTCTCCCTGGTGATGGCTACGGGGCCTCGGTGGGAAAAACCGAGACGGACGGTTTCGTCAGCGATCCCGGGGGAGGACACTACGGCGCGTCCGTCGGCTTTGAGTATGCCGGCGAGCCTGTCAGCCGCCCGGCTGTAAACGAGATCGTTTCCATCCATGCCGCCTGCGGGTTCAATGGCGGCCGTGTGTGCCTTTGGGGCGGATGGGGCGCGCAGGAGGGTGACATCGGCGTAATAGCTCGGGCCGCCGCAGCCGGCGAGAAAGAGAAGGCAGAGGAAGACGGGCAGCGCCCAGAACCGGAACTGGGAAAAAGTCTTCATGAATCCTCCGTCGGAGCATACAGAAAAGGGGAGAACGGCCGTACGGCTGTCTCCCCTTTTTCTGTATGAGAACGTTTCTGTCCTAGAATTTGAAGTCGGGCGGAAGCTTATGGAGAAGCTTGCCCGTGGCGTTGTGGGGCAGTTCCTTCACGAAGCGGAAAATGCGCGGCCGTTTGTAAGGGGCCAGCATGGGATGGTTCATGCAGAACTGTTTCATTTCCTTTTCCGTGAGGCTTGGATCAGAGGGCCGGATGAGCGCGGCGATGACGGATCCGCGCTTTGGATCAGGAATGCCGAACACGAGGCTCTCGGCCACCTTGGGATGCTCGTTCAGGATGGATTCCACCTGCACGGGATAGATGTTCTCGCCGGCTGATACGATCATGTCGTCTTTGCGGCCGATGATGGTGATGTAGGCGTGCTCGTCCCAGGTCGCGAGGTCGCCCGTGTAGAGCCATCCGTTGTGGAACTTTTCTTCCGTGGTTTTGGGATTGTCGTAATAGGCGAAGGTGGATTTGTTGGGGGCGAAGATGACGACTTCGCCAACCGTTTCCTTGTCCATGGGCACGAGTTCGTCGGGGGACACGTGCTTCGTCGTGTCCACGCGCACGACGCGGACATCGTCATCGGTGCAGGCTCCGCCGGCATAGCCGGCCTTGTCCGGAAGGTCATAGGGCCTGAGGAAAACGTTCCAGAAGGTCTCCGTGGTTCCGTAGCCGTTGAAGATGTTCGGCGTAAGCACCTTCATGTAGCGCTTGCAGGGTTCCTTATCGAGAGGAGAACCCATGAGTACGATACCGTGCAGGCTCGATATGTCGCGGGGATTGGTTTCCTGGATGCGGCAGAGCATGTCGATGACCGTGGGAGCGCCGATGAGGAAGGTGATGTGGTAGAGGCTTACGTACTGGAGCGCCAGGCGCGGCGTGAAGTCACGCAGGATGACCATGGTGCCGCCGATATAGAGGGTCGGGCATGGTCCGCCGGAATGCAGTCCTCCGCGGTGGAACCAGGGCGTGAGGTTCATGGTCACGTCTTTCGGTGAGAGCGGGAAGTGCATGATGACGTCGTGGGCCGAGAGAACCTCGTTGATGTCATTGACCGGAACGGCCTTGGGCAGATTGGTCGTGCCCGAGGTGAAGAAGCGCGTGGTCTCGTCGTAGATGCTCGGTTTGTCCTTACGCACGGGATTTTCGGGAGAGCCGTCCTTCACGAAGTCCCGGTAGGTCACAACGCCTTCGGGGGCGTCCATCTCGTTGTTGAGATCAGCCATAATGATGATCTCGGGCCTGTGATGGCGAATTCGGCGGAATTCAGCAGGGCGTGCATGACCACGTCATCACTCGTGACGCCGCGCGCCATGAGCGATGAGGCCAGCCTGTTGGCTTCCTCATTGAGGGTTCTGTACGTCCAGGTGCGGTTTGTCAGAGGACAGATGAGAGCCGGCTCGTTCCCTCTGCGGAAAACATTGCGCATGAAACCGTTCAGATAGGTGTATTCCGATTCGAAGGTTTCTTTGAAGCGTTCTACGTTGTAGGAATGTTGCAAGGTTATCTCCTGTGTGTTGTGTCTCTGACAACGACGAGGCTGGAATTCTGCCCGCCGAAGCCGAGGGAATTGGACATGGCGGCATGAATGCTGGCTTCGCGCGCCGTGTTGCCCACGATGTCCATGCTGCAACCAGGTTCAGGGGTTTCGAAATTGAGATTCGGGGGGAGGATTCCGGTCTGCAGGGCCTTTACGCAGGCGATGAGTTCGGTGAGACCGCCCGCGCCCATCATGTGCCCCGTTGCTCCCTTGGTCGAGCTGACCGCCGGAGAACCGTCTCCCGTGCCGAAAATCGCCTGTATGGCACTGGCTTCGGCTGTGTCACCGAGCCGGGTGGCCGTGCCGTGGGCGTTGATATAGCCGATGTCCGAGGGAGAGAGCCCCGCGCGCTTCAGGGCGATCCGCATGCACTGCGCCGCCCCGATCCCGTCCGGGTCGGGCGCGGTCACGTGATAGGCGTCCTGGGTGTTCGCGTAGCCCGCGAGTTCTGCGTAAATTTCAGCGCCGCGCGCCCGCGCGTGCTCCTCGGTCTCGAGGACAATGGCGCCGCCTCCCTCGCCGATGACGAAGCCGTCGTGTCCGATGTCGAAGGGCCGGCAGGCGTGTTCCGGATCATCGTTGCGGCGCGACAGGGCCTTGGCCTGGGCGAGGCTCGCTATGAAGATGGGAGAGATGATGGATTCGCCACCTGTGCAGATCATGACATCGGCCTCGCCGCTTTTCATGATCATGGCCGCAGTCATGACGGCGTCGCCGCCCGAGGAGCATGCCGTATTGAGCGTCATGCTGGGGCCGCGGAAGCCATACTCGATGGCAATGAGTCCGGCCGCCATGTTGCCGAGCACCATGGGTACGAAACGGGGCCCGACCTTGTGCATGGTTCCAGTGGAAATCCTGTCCTGAGTTTCGGCCACGAAAGCCATGCCGTCCATTGCCGAGCCCACAACCACGCCCGTGCGTTCGGGATCCGCGCCTTTGGCGAGTCCGGCGTCCGTCAGTGCCTCGGACGCGGCGGTGAAGGCGAACTGCGAGAACAGGGCCATATTGCGCGAGAGAGCGCGGGGGATGTGGTAGCCGGAATCGAAATCGCGGACCTCTCCGGCAATGCGCACGGGAAGATCCCTGGCGTCGAAGCGGGTGATGAGCCCGATGCCGCATCTGCCGCCGATGAGGTTCTGCCAGTAGGCGTCCACGCCGATGCCGAGAGGCGTGACCGCTCCCATTCCTGTGATGACCAGTTTTTTCTCTTCCATAATTTTATCGGTCTGCAGGAGCCAGGCATGCGTGCCGGGCCGGGCTGCCGCTAGGCCTTGCCGAGAGCCTGGCGGAGGTCTTCGATGATGTCGCCGGCGTCTTCGAGGCCCACGGAAAGGCGGACCAGGCCGGGAGTAATGCCGCACTCGACGAGCTGCTCGTCAGTGAGCTGACGGTGCGTCGAAGAGGCGGGATGCAGCACGCAGGTGCGGATGTCGGCCACGTGCACCTCGAGGGTGCACAGCCTGAGGCTGTCGATGAAACGCGCGCCCGCGTCACGGCCGCCCCTGAGGGAGAAGGAAATGACGCCGGCGCAGCCCTTTGGCAGGTATTTTTCCGCGAGGGCGTGATCCGGGCTCGAGGCGAGGCCGGGATAATTGACGAACTCGATCTTCGGATGCCCTTCCAGAAAAGCGGCCACCTGTTCGGCGTTGCGGCAGTGGCGGTCCATGCGCACGGGCAGGGTCTGCAGGCCCATGTTCAGGTAGAAGGCGCCCTGCGGGGTCTGGCAGCAGCCGAGGTCGCGCATGATCTGCACCCTGGCCTTGACAATGAAGGCGGCCTTGCCGAAGGCCTTCGTGTAGACGGTGCCGTGGTAGGAAGGATCGGGATCGGTAAATTCGGGGAATTTGCCTGAGTTCCAGTCGAATCTGCCGCTGTCGACAACGACGCCGCCCATCTGGACGGCCTGTCCTTCCATGTACTTGGTCGTGGAGTGGACGATGATGTCGGCCCCGTACTCAAAGGGACGGCAGAGATAGGGCGTGGCGAAGGTGTTGTCCACGATGAGCGGCACGCCGTGTTTGTGCGCGAGAGCCGCGAAGCGTTCGATGTCGAACACTGTGAGCGCGGGGTTGGCAATGGTTTCGCCGAAAACGGCCCTGGTTTCCGGGCGGAAGGCCTTCTCAATCTCTTCGTCGGAGGCGCGCTGATCCACGAAGGTCACGCTGATGCCGAAGCGCTTCAGCGTCACGCCGAGCAGGTTGAAAGTGCCGCCGTAAATGGAGGAGCTCGCTACGATGTGATCGCCGGCTTTGCAGATGGTGGCGACGGCAGTCAGCGCAGCTGCCTGGCCCGTGGAGGTGAGGAGTGCGCCGACGCCGCCCTCGAGGGCCGCGATTTTCTGCTCAACGGCGTCCATGGTGGGATTGCCGAGGCGCGTGTAGAAGAATCCGTTTTCCGTCAGGTCGAAGAGCTTGGCCACTTCGGCGGTGGACTCGTAGCGGAATGTGGTGGACTGGACAATGGGGAGGGCACAGGCCTCGCCGTTTTTAGGCTGGTATCCGGCGTGGATGCACTGGGATTCGAATTTCATGATTGACTCTTGCAATGTCGGCCTGTGTCTGCCCGGCAGGTCGTAATTCTCATGTGGGTATATCCCCGGAGGACAGAAAAACGGCGTTTCTGCTCTCCCGGGCTATGGAAAAGGAACGTGAACGGTACGGGCTTTTACCGTTTTAAGAATTCATTTTTGATTGACTTGCGGGGTTCCGTCAAGTTTTTTCAGTCTGTGGCGCGGCCTGCGTGTCAGCAGGAGCCGCAGTCGGACGGATCGCCGTGCAGCTTGTCCAGGGTGTGGGCGAGGGCCGGGAGCACGGCCTCGAGGTTCTCGATGACGGCGCGGCGGCTTCCTGGAAGGTTGATCACGAGGCTCTGTCCGATGACGCCGCAGACAGCGCGGCTGATGGCGGCCTTGGGTGTTTTTTCGAGACTGACCTGCATCATGGCCTGGGAAAAGCCGGGCAGGGTGTAGTCGAGGACACGGGACGTGGCCTGCGGCGTGGTGTCTCTGGGGCCGACGCCGGTGCCGCCCGTGGTAATGATGAGATCATAGCCCTCATCGAGGGCGAGGCGTGTCAGAAGAGAGCGGAGCGCGTCCGGATCGTCAGGAAGTAGAAAGCCCTGGGCGCAGGCCAGCGTGAGCGCCCCCTTCACGAGCTCCTCGATGGCCGGACCGCTCTGATCCTCGCGCAGGCCGTTGAAGCCCTTGTCCGAAAGCGTGATCCGGGCGAGGGAGAGTCCGTTCTTCATGGCCGTCAGGGCCATTGTGCCCACGGGAAGATCCGTGCGGGCCGTGGCCAGGGGGCAGAAGAGAGCCTGGTTTCCCTGCCTTGAAGGCAGCCAGACGTGTCCGGTGATGCGCAGATGCTCCGTGCCGGACTCGTCATAGAGACCGGTGCCCACGGGGAGGACAGGGAGAGCGGCGGGAGGACAGGGCTGGCCCTTCCTTCCGGAAACAACCAGATGGGCCGTACACCCGGCGGGGGCGCTTACAGCCAGGGGAAGGGTGGTGCCTGCGGGACAGGCCTGAAGTTTGACGGTAAACATGGCGGAATCTGTCTTTTTTTGTGTGGGAAGGGAAACCTTTCGCAAAACAGGCCTCGGCAGAGGCGGCTGGGCTTCCCGGGAGAGGAAAAACAGCGGAAGGGTACTTCTTTCGGGCGGGAAAATCTACCACGGGGCTGGCAGGCCTGAAAAACAGAAAGGGGGGAAGGTGTGCACCTTCCCCCCTGGTTTCAGCGTATTGCCCTTAAGGAGGCGGAGCGGACGGACTCCCTGCAGGGAGCGGAACCCGTCTGCCTTTCAGGATTAAAGAGCCTGCTTGTAGATGGCGGCGACAGCGGCGTCGGTCATCTTGCGCGGGTTGGTGAGGCCGCAGGCGTCCTTCTGGGCGT
>OGDF01002878.1_pt1 | contig 22251 bp, 18 predicted proteins | sample 1570141 | NCBI WGS metagenome assembly OGDF01 (sample SAMEA4370581, study PRJEB24528) | human gut metagenome | reverse complement strand
CGTCGAGCAGCTCTTCCGCGTCGTCCTTGCGGTCTTTCCATGTGCTGGAGATGCGCAAAATATCGCTCCGCCGCTCCAAGGCGAAGAAATCGCGCATGACCTCGCTCCGCCGCTGCCAATACTGCTCATCGCCCGCGACCGCCAGCGCTTTGCCGATTGATCCGCCGCTGACATGCAGTGCCTCCTGCGCGCGCTGACCCGTCACGCCGTGCTTTTCCAATACGGACAGCACCGTTCGGTCATCCCACGGATGCAGCTTCAGTTCGCGGCAGCGGCTGACAATCGTCGGCAGCAGCAGCGACGGCGATTCCGTCATCAGCAGAAAAATCGTGCCCGGCACAGGCTCTTCCAGCGTTTTGAGCAGGGCGTTCTGCGCGGGTGGATTCATCTTGTCTGCCTGTTCAATCAGCACAACACGCCGTCCGCCCTCGAATGTGTGGCGGGCCGTAATCGCAATCAGCGCACGGATTTCATCCACCGGGATGGACTTCATGTCCGGGCGCACGTCCGGGCTAATCGGTTTGCCGGGCGCAATGATGACCAAGTCCGCGTGCGTCCCATCCCGCACCTGCTGGCACGCCCGGCACACACCACAGGGACGTTTCTCTCCCTCCGGCGCCTGACAGAGCCAATACTGCGCCAGCAGCCGCGCCAGCGTCCGCTTGCCCATGCCTTCCAGCCCGGTAATGAGGTACGCGTGAACGAACGTGCCGTCGTGCAGCGTGCGCATCAAGCCATCATAAACAGCGCCCTGTCCCTCAAAATCGCTCAGAACGGGCGCTGTATTCCCTGTCTGTGCCGCCATTTGACGCTCCCTCAAAGTTTCATAAACTGATCGACTGTCAGGACGAACACTGTCGCACCGCCAACCGTCACTTCCATCGGGAAAGATGTGTAGACATTGCTCGCGCCGCCCATCGGTGTCGGGGATGCCGCCATCTGCTTCCGCGACTTGCAGACTTTCTCGATAATATCCAGCGTTCCCTGCAGCTTCGCGTCATCCACGCCGATGAGCAGTGTCGTGTTTCCCGCACGCAGAAAGCCGCCGGTCGTCGCCAGCTTCGTCACGCCGATTCCGGCTTTCATCAGCTGATTCACCAGCCGGGAGGCATCTTCATCCTGCACGATTGCAATAATCAGTTTCATTTGCCGGTCTCCTTTCGGGCGCATAAGCCCCTTTGATAGTATACAGCATCCCCGCGCAAATTTCAAGGGTTCGCGGGGACAAATGCGCCATCATGCCGCAGAAAAAAGGGGCGGCGTGTGCCGTCCCCCGTTACAGCGCGTGATTCATCAGCGCTTTCATGGCGTTGAGCGTATCCTGATTTTCCGGTTTATTCATCCCGAAACGCGTCACATACGGGTTTGCCGTACTGAAAGACATCAGATTGTTGACGTAGAGCAGTACCACACGGTCATCGCTGAAATAATCTGAAATGCGGAACGGCTTGCCGAAGGTAAACGGCGATTCAATGCGCCGCGGTGTCAGGCGGTGCACCTCCTCCGTGCTGCGGAAGAAGGTGAAAAACTCGCGGTAGACGTGCACCTGATCCCACTGGCTGTCCGGGTCAAGGTCTTCGGAGCAGAAATAATCCACCTGCGCCCAATCGCCGTCAACCGTTACGGTCACATAGCCAAGATGCCAGGTGTCGTTCGCAATCATGTCGAACACCTGCGTGCCCTGCTGGCTCAAATCAACGACAGAGAAGCGGTACCACTCGTCCGTCAGCTCGTCGCAAGCCTCCTTGAACTGCGGGCCGAACGAGCAAACCTCCGCCTTGTTGTACCACGCGTACCGCGCTGCCTTCAAGTCTTCTTCCGTCTTCCAGTCGCGCAGGGAAATGTAGTCCAGCCCCAGCTCCGGCACATAGGTCACATCAAAATCCACCTGCGTGACCGTTTCGCCGTTGACCTTGACGTCCAGCCGATGCGTCACGCCGCCGTCATGTCCGGTGTTGTCGCCGTAATTCTTGAAATTCCACCAGATGCGCTGCTGACCGTCGTCCGCGCCGATTTCGCCCTGCAGCGGTGTGGACTGATCCCACGAAACGGTCGCGTCCTCCCATTCGTCGCCGTTCTTTCGGCTGATTGACCATGTTACGTCGTCGCCCTGCGGCGTGATGGTGAAAAGCGTGCGCGGCAGGAAGAACGGCACTAGCACGTCGTGTTCCTGCAGAATGCTGTCCACCTTCGGGGATGCCGCAATTGCCACGGTGCAAAACGTCACCAGCAGCACCAATGCCAATACCAGTCGCTTGCCTTTGCTCATGGGTGTCCCCTCCTACCTCTTCTCTTGCCACTTCCATTATACACCTATTTTTCTGATTTGTCGAGCGCAAAAAAAGACGCCCGCCGCAAGCACGGTCAGGCGTCTTGATTGGTCTATTCTTCCTTCGCGGCATCTTCCAGAATGGTCTGCGCGGCCTTTTTGCCAGCACCCATTGCCAGAATGACCGTCGCTGCGCCCGTCACGGCGTCGCCGCCCGCATAGACATGCTTCTTGCCCGTGCGGCCGTGTTCATCCGTCGTGATGCCGCCCCACGTTTCGGTCGGCAGGTCAGGCGTGGTTTTCTTAATCAGCGGATTCGGGCTGTTGCCGATAGCGACAACGACCGTCTCCACGGGCAGTTCGAATTCGCTGCCGGGCTTCGGCACGGGACGGCGGCGTCCGCGCTCGTCTGGCTCGCCCAGTTCCATTTCCACGCACGTCATGGCGCGGACAAAGCCGTTTTCATCGCCCAGAATCGCCTTGGGGTTCGTCAGCATCCGGAAGTGGATGCCTTCCTCCTTGGCGTGGTGGACTTCCTCTTTTCGAGCGGGCATTTCCGCCTCGCTGCGGCGGTAGACGATCGACACATCCGCCCCCAGACGTCGCGCACAGCGAGCCGCGTCCATCGCGACGTTGCCGCCGCCAATGACTGCCACGCGCTGACCGACCTTCACGGGCGTATCATGCTCCGGGAAGGTGTAGGCGCGCATGAGGTTGATGCGGGTCAGGAACTCATTGGCGGAATACACGCCGCAGAGGCTTTCGCCGGGAATCTTCTGGAAGTTCGGCAGACCCGCGCCTGATCCGACGAAGACCGCGTCGTTGCCCTCTTCCAGCAGCTCTTCCACCGTCATGGCACGGCCGACGACCGCGTTCGTGACGATTTTTACGCCCAGCTTGCGGATATTGTCGATTTCCTTCTGCACGAGCGCTTTCGGCAGACGGAACTCCGGGATGCCGTACATCAGCACGCCGCCGGGGGTATGGAGCGCTTCGTAGACGGTCACGTCCCAGCCTGCGCGCGCCAAATCCGCTGCACAGGTCAGACCCGCGGGGCCAGAACCGACGACTGCCGCTTTCTTGCCCGTCGGCGCTGCCGTTTCCGCGGACACCGTGCCCTCGGTCATGGCATAGTCCGCCGCAAAGCGTTCCAGACGGCCGATGCCGACCGGTTCGCCCTTGATACCGCGGACGCACTTGCTTTCGCACTGCGTTTCCTGCGGGCAGACGCGGCCGCAGATCGCCGGAAGGCCGTTCTGCAAGCGAATCGTCTCATACGCTTCTTGGAACTCGCCCTTCTTGATATGCGCGATGAAGTCCGGAATCGGCACATTCACCGGGCAGCCCTTGACGCAGGGCGCATTCTTGCAATGCAGGCAGCGGTCAGCTTCCTCCATGGCGATTTCGCGGGTATAGCCCAGCGCGACTTCCTTGAAATTCGTCGCGCGGATGTCCGGCTGCTGTTCCGGCATCGGATGCTTCTGAAGACTCATGTTCGGCATTATCGAACACCTCCCGTCAGGCGGCACTTGTGGAGCTTTTCCATCGCCCGCTGCTCTTCCGGGCGGAACATGCGGCTGCGGGAAATCGCTTCCGCCCAGTCCACCTGATGCCCATCAAAGTCCGGGCCGTCCACGCACGCGAATTTCGTCACGCCGCCAACCGTCACGCGGCAGCCACCGCACATGCCCGTGCCATCAATCATAATCGGGTTCATGGACACGATGGTCTTGATGTCCTTGGGCTTGGTCAGGTCGCATACGGCTTTCATCATCGGCAGCGGGCCGATGGCAATCACTTCGTCGTACACCTTGCCTGCATCAAGCTTCGCCTGAAGCGCCTGCGTCACAAAGCCCTTGTTGCCGTTCGAGCCGTCGTCGGTCATGATGGTCAGGTCGGTGCACGCCGCCGCCAATTCATCCTTCAGGATGATGAGGTGTTCGTTGCGGAAGCCGACAATCAAGTCCACCTCGCAGCCCGCCTCGTGCAGCGCCTTTGCCTGCGGATAGGCAATCGCCACGCCCAGACCGCCGCCGATGACCGCCGCGCGCTTCACGCCCTCGGTATGGCTCGGCTCACCCAGCGGGCCAACGAAATCCAGCAGCGCGTCGCCCTCGTTCAGCGTATCGAGCTTCATGGTCGTGTAGCCGACTTTCTGGAAGATGATGGTGACAGTGCCCTTCTCGCGGTCGTAACCGGCAATGGTCAGCGGGATGCGTTCGCCTTCCTCATCAATGCGGAAGATGATGAACTGGCCCGGCAGCGCCTTGCGCGCCACCAGCGGCGCTTCGATTTCCATGAGCGTGACCGTTTCATTCAGCACACGCTTTTTGACAATGGGAAACATATTGTGCCTTCCTCCCTCTTGTGAAAAGGATATCAGTTTATTCTATCGCAAAGGCGGCGGAATTGCAAGCAAGAAATGTTCTTTTTGCGTATTCTTGCAACCAGCAGTGGCATTTTCAGGGATTCATGCGGAACCAGCAGAAGGATGTCGCGTTCGGCAGATCCCAAATCGTCAGCTTATAGCCGTCGGGCATATCGAACCACGCAAAGTCGTTGACCCCGTACGAGCCGCGATTGGGCGCATCCGCGAACGGCACGCCGATGATGGAAATCGCCACGCCGCCGTCCGTCGTCTTGACCCCCTTATAGTAGGAATCATCCTGATGGGCATCAAGGAACGCCTGAATGCGGTCTGTATAAGCGAAATTCGGCCCGCAATGAATCACCAGCGCGTAATCCAGATACGGCGCAAGCTCCGGCAGTTCCTCCTCCGTGTAGCCAAAATCGCGCAGCGTGCCGATGAACATCATGATATGGCGCGCGCGCTTCTTCGCCACCAGCAGATCGCCCACCTGCAGGTTCTCCGCCAGCTTGTCATACGACGGCATTCCCTTGCCCTTGCGGTGGCTGTACACATGGTTCTTGCCGTACTTGCCATACTGCAAAATCATGTTGGACAGGCTGTCATGCTTCGGCAGCCCCGCCTCGGCATACACCCACTGCGTGAAGCCGGAACAGTCCAGTCCATAGAGATAGTACGAACCCTTGTCATAGAAGCGGGTCTGCTCCCAGATTTCGCGCTTGCTGTACAGCGGCGCGCGGGAGAACAGGCGCGTCAATGTCGTTTCGTCATCTGCCTTGCCGCCGAAGAAATACGGGCAGCCGTCCACAAACGTCGCTGTCACCTCAGCGCCGGTCATTTCGTTGTAGCGGCGCACAAAGTCGTTCCCCTCTTCCAGCATGGAAAAGGCAGCATCCAGCAGCTTCGAGCGCTCCACCTCCGCCTGCGCCGGCAGAATGGACAGCCCCATCGTCAGCATCAGCACCAGCAATGCTGTCAGTTTTTTCATCGTGTTTCTTCCTTTCTTCCTCCGGCGTTTGTGCCGAATGTCGACATTATAGCACATCCGCCATCATATGACAAGTACGCCCGCGCGGGCTTTCCATTCCGAAGTCGGTCTGCCTGACAGAAAAAAAACACCGCCCAGCATAAAAAGTCAGCGTGTTGATTTTTCCCGCGAATTTTATCGTTTTCCCTGTTGACATATTTAATAGGAAGATATAGAATAGACGGCGGACTGATTTTTTACCGCGTCTCCCGCGTGCGGTACAAGGAGGTTACGGGATGTTTTTTCTGCTTTTTGGTTTCTGGGTGCTGCTCAACGGCAGCTGGACGCTCGAAATTGCGCTGATTGGGCTGGTTGTCTCGGCGGCGCTGTACGCGTTCATCGTCAAGTTCATGGGTTACTCGCCAAAGAAGGAATGGGCGATTGTGCGCCGTCTGCCGCGCATCATCGGGTACTTTCTGTATCTGGTGAAGGAGGTTTTCCTCTCGGCGTGGGCGACGATCAAACTCGTCTGGTCGCCGAAGCTCGTTGTTGAGCCGGAAATCACCTCATTCCACACCCATGTGCGGACACTGCCCGGCAAAGTGGTGCTGGCGAACTCCATCACCATGACGCCAGGCACGATTACCGTGGACATGCACGACGATTTGTTCCTCATCCACTGCCTTGACACGTCCTTTGACGTGGGCAAAGAGGGGTTTGAGATGGAGCGCCGCGTGATGGCGGTGGAAGGAACGCCGAAAGCCAAGAAATCCAAGAAGGGAGCGAAAAAAGCATGACGGATGCCTACGCATTTCTCTACAATGGGACGCTGATTGTCATCGGCGTACTGCTGCTGTTCTGCCTGATTCGCGCCATCCGCGGGCCGCGCATTGCCGACCGCGTCATTTCCATCAACATGATGGGTACGCTGATTGTTATCACCATCTGCGTGCTGGCATTCCTGATGAACGAGGGGTATCTGGTGGACATCGCAATGATTTACACGATGCTGTCCTTCCTCGCGGTTGTGCTGCTGACGAAGATTTACATGGGTGTCTACCGCGAAAAGCGCCGCCGCCGGGAAGCGACGGAAAATCAGGCGAAAGAGGGTGAAGCGCATGAATGACTTCTGGCAGATTTTCCGTTTTGTGATTGCCGCCCTGCTGACGCTTGCCGGTGTATTCTGCATGATTTCCAGCGTTTTGGGGCTGTACCGCTTCCGCTATGCCCTCACACGCATTCACGCCGCTTCGCTGATGGACACGGTCAGCATTTTCCTGATGCTCTCCGGTCTGTCCGTCGCGGCCGGCTTTACCGTGGCGACGGCAAAGATGGTCGTCGTCATTCTGTTTTTGTGGATTACCAGCCCCGTCGCGTCGCACCTGATTGGGCGGCTGGAAGTGACCATCAACGACGAGTTGGAAAAGGACATGACCGTCATGGACGAAACGGCGGTTCAGCACGAAAAGGAGGGCGACTGACCATGCAGGTGCTGCACATTCTGCTGCTGGTATTCATCATCGGCTGCGCTGTCTCCGTCTCGCTGACGAAGAATCTGCTGACGGCGCTGGTCATCTTCATGGGGCAGTCGCTGGCGATGAGCGTTATCTGGATTCTGCTGGAATCGCCCGACCTTGCAATTACCGAAGCGGCTGTCGGCGCAGGCATCACAAGCCTGCTTCTGTTCGTGACGCTGAAGAAAATCCACGCCATCGACATCCAAAAGGGCACGGACAAGACTACAAACAACGTTCAGGAAGGGGTGACGCGGCATGGCGAAGATCAGGAATAATTACGAAAAAAGCTGGTTTCCGCGGCTGCTGAAGTGGCTGGACGGCGGTTCGGGTCTGCTCGATGATGCCATGGCGCACGAACTGGACGAAGGCAGTGAAGAGCACCTGCTGCCCGACTCGCAGGACGCGCTTACCCGCGAAACGAAATTCGAGCAGCACCGTCAGGAGAGCTTGGACAAGGACGAGACGCTGTACGAGCGCTACCATCAATGGGCGCACACGCGCGGCAAGAAGCTGCTGACGTGGCTGTACCGTCTGCTGGCGGTGGTTGTGTGCTTTTCCATCATCTGGGTGCTGCTGCAGACGGCCAGCTACCTGCCGCCGTTCGGCAATCCCGACAACCCGGTCAACAACGAAGTCAGCCAGCGCTATATCGAGAAGGGAATGGAGGAAACCGGCGCGGTCAACATCGTTGCGGGCATGATTCTGGACTACCGCGCATTTGACACCTTGGGCGAATCGAACGTGCTGTTCATTGCCGCCTGCTCGGTGCTGATTCTGCTGCGCGTATCCGGCAGCAAGAACGGCAAGCCCTCCACCGAACAGCTGGAAGCCGAAGCCGACGACCGCATGTATGAGCCGAAGAACGACGCCATCCTGCAGCACGCGGCGAATTTTCTTGTGCCGCTGATTCTCATGTTCGGCGTGTACGTTATTCTGAACGGACATATTTCCCCCGGCGGCGGCTTCTCCGGCGGTGCGATTATGGGCGCAGGACTGATTCTGTACCTGAACGCGTTCGGCTTCAAGCGCACGGAGCGTTTCTTCACTTTTACGACGTTCAAGATTGTGTCCTGCGTCGCGCTGTCGTTCTATGCGCTGAGCAAGGCGTACAGCTTCTTCACCGGCGCGAACCATCTGCCGTCCATCATCACAACGGGTACGCCCGGCATGATTTTCTCCGCAGGGCTGATTCCGTACCTGAACATCGCCGTCGGACTGGTCGTCTGCTGCACGATGTACGCCTTCTATACGCTTTTCAGAAAGGGGGACATGTAAGCCATGAATTTTACAAACTACGAAGAAATGGCCGCCATGATTCTCTTCGGCATCGGCTTCACGACGCTGCTGCTGCACAAGAACATGATTAAGAAAATTATCGGTTTCTCGATGATGGACAGCGCCATTTACCTCTTTCTGGCTGTCAAGGGCTACATTGCGGGGCGGAAAGCGCCGATTGTGGTGGACGGCATTACGTCCATGGAAGCCTACATCAACCCCATTCCGGCAGGTCTGGTGCTGACGGGCATCGTCGTCTCCGTGTCGGTGACGGCGCTGATGCTCGCGCTGACCGTCCGGCTCTATCGGCAGTATCACACGCTGGATATTGACGAGATTACCGCACTCTGCCGGAAGGAGGAGGAAACCTGATGTCACAGCCGCTCTGGCATTCCATCCCCTATCTGTGCATCCTGCTGCCGCTGGGTTCGGCGGCGGTGACCAGCGTCCTCAAGCCCCGCTGGGCGCGGTATTGGACGATGTTCGCGCTGCTGGTGGTCACGTCGCTCTCCGGCGTGATTTCCGCCATTTTCGCATCCGGCGCGGAGAGCTACACCTACATGATGGGTCACTTCCCCGCGCCGTGGGGCAACGAAATCCGCGCGGGTCAGCTGGAGGCCGCGACTGCCCTGTTCTTCAGCCTGATTATGCTGCTGAGCCTGCTCGGCGGCTTGAAAAAGATTGACGAACACATTGACCAGAACAAGGTCAGCCTGTACTACGTCGTGCTGCTGCTGCTGACGTCGGCGCTGATGGCGCAGGTGTACACGAACGATATTTTCACCGCCTACGTCTTCCTTGAAATCATGACGCTGGCGGCGTGTGCGCTGATTGCCATCCGCAAGCGCGGGCGCACGCTCGTCGCCGCGACGCGCTACATGATCATGAACCTGATCGGCTCAGGTCTTTTCCTGCTGGGCATCATCCTGCTGTATGACCTGACGGGTCACCTGCTGATGAGCAACATGAAGGAAGCGGTTGCGGCACTGGCGAAGTCCGGGCAGTATCAAGTGCCGCTGACGGTTGTCGTCGCGCTGATTTCCATCGGTCTGTCCATCAAGAGCGCCCTCTTCCCGTTCCACACATGGGTGCCGGACGCCTACGCCTATTCTACCCCGACGTCCGCTGCGGTGCTGTCCTCCTTGGTCAGCAAGGGCTACATCTTCCTGCTGATGAAGATTATGTACCGCGTAATTGGGCTGGACGTCATCGTCTCCACTGGGATTCAGGATGTGCTGTTCGTTTTCGCGCTTGTCGGCATGGTGATGGGCAGCATTTCCGCCATTCGTCAGACCGACATTCGCCGGATGATTGCGTTCTCCTCCGTCGCGCAGATTGGCTATGTCTTCATGGGCATCGGTCTGGGTACGGATGAAGGCATGATGGCGGCAACGTTCCACATCTTCAGCCACGCGGTGTGCAAGAGTATGCTCTTCCTTGCCGCGGGCGGCTTAGCGGACGCTTCCAACAACTCCAAGAAGTTCCGTGACCTGCGCGGTGCGGGATTCCGCAGCCCGATTGCAGGCGTGGCTTTCACCATCGGCGCGCTGAGCATGGTCGGCTTCCCGTTCCTCGGCGGATTCGCATCGAAGCTGAATTTCGCCCTTGCCGCGATGGATGTCGGCGGTGCGCGGACGATGCTGGTGCTGATTACGCTGGCAATTTCGACGTGGCTGAACACGCTGTACTTCCTGCGCACAGTGATTACGCTCTACCGCAAGCCCGTGCCGGGGGCGGTGTATTCCGTCGCCCGCGGTCAGCGCGGCTTCTGCTTCAACGCCTCTCTGGTGGCTTTCTCCATCGTCAATGTGGCGCTTGGGCTTTTCGCGCAAACCTTCGTCAGCGCCATCACCGCGGGTCTGGCAACATTTGGGTAAGGGAGGAAACGAATAATGAATCTATGGCTGCTTCTTCCTCTGCTGCTGCCCATGCTGGCGGGGCTGCTTCTGCTGACAAAGCCGTTCGCGGAGGGGAAAATCCGCCGCCTGACGGTGCAAATCGGGTTGATTTTGACGCTCGTGTCGCTGCTTCCGGCGTTTCTGACGTCTGGGCGCGACCTGACGCTCTTCACGCTGTCGGACAACGTGGAGATTGCACTGCATGTGGACGGCATCGGCATGTGCTTCTGTGTGCTGATGGCGTTCGTCTGGACGGCGGCGGGGTTCTACTCGTTTGACTACATGGCGCACGAGGGGCATGAAAAGCGCTTCTACTGCCTGTATCTGCTGACGCTGGGCGTGCTGATGGGGCTGTGCATGTCCGGGAGTCTGGTCACCTTCTACATGTTCTACGAAGCCATGACGCTGCTGACCATGCCACTGGTGATGCACTCCGGCAGCAAGGAGGCGGTCGCGGCGGGCATTAAGTACCTGATTTACTCCGTCGTCGGTGCGTCGCTGGTGCTGCTGGGCATTTTCGCGATTGCCCCGTACGCGCAGTCGCTGTCCTTCGCGCCCGGCGGCGCGCTGGACATGGCGAAAGTCGCGGGGCACGAGGGCTTCGTGCTGGCGATTGGCGGCGTGATGCTGCTGGGCTTCGGCGCGAAGGCGGGTCTGTATCCGCTGCACGGCTGGCTGCCGACGGCGCACCCGGCCGCACCTTCCCCGGCGTCGGCGGTGTTGTCCGGCGTCATTACGAAAGCGGGCGTGCTGGGTCTTTTGCGCGTCATTTACTGCTTCCTCGGCGCACAGAACCTGCGCGGAACGTGGGTGCAGACGGTGCTGATGGCACTCTCGCTCTTGACGGTTTTCATCGGTTCGCTGCTGGCGTACCGGGAGCATCACCTCAAAAAGCGGCTGGCATGGTCTACGGTCAGTCAGGTGAGCTACGTCGTGTTCGGGTTGAGCACGCTGCATCCGCTGGGGCTGCTCGGCGCCATGCTGCACGTCGTGTGCCACTCGCTGGTCAAGGACGTGCTGTTCATGGGTGCGGGCGCAGTCATCTTGAAAACAGGCGAAACGCAGGTGGATGCCCTCCGCGGTATCGGCAAGCGGATGCCGGTCACGATGTGGTGCTTCGCAATCGGAAGCCTTGGGCTGATTGGCATTCCGCCGTGTCTGGGCTTTTTCAGCAAGTGGGAGCTGGCGCAGGGCAGCCTTGCCATGACGGGCGTGGCTTCATGGCTGAACTGGTTTGGGCCCGTTGTGCTGCTGCTCTCCGCCCTGCTGACGGCTGGCTACCTGATGCCGATTGTCCTGCGCGGCTTCTTCCCCGGAAAAGACGCACAAGTCGGCGAAAAGTGCGAAGCGTCCGCGTCGATGCTCATTCCCATGCTGGTGCTGACGGTGCTGTCAGTGGCGCTGGGCATGTTCCCGTCGCTGCTGACCGGCCTTCTTTCCCCCATTTTGACCGCACTGCTGTAAGGAGGAAGCGCATATGCTGTTATTCTTGACCATCGCGCTGCCCATGCTTGGCGGCGCGGCAATGGGACTGATGCGCTTTTCCAGCGCGAAATCCCGCGGAATCTACGTTGAAACCATCGTGCTGGCGACGAGCATCCTGACGTGGGTGCTGCTGCTCACCCGCACGGATACCACCTACGTTCTCTGCCACATGAACAGCGAGCTGGCGCTTGCGTTCCGTGTGGACGGCATGAGCTGCATTTTCGCAGGTCTGGTATCCATCCTCTGGCCGCTGGCGTCGCTGTACGGCTTTGAGTACATGCAGCACGAGGAGCGTCCGAACACGTTCTTCAGCTACTATACGATGAGCTACGCCGTCACGCTGGCCGTCGCGTTCTCGGCGAACCTGTTCTCGCTCTACGTCTTTTATGAGTGCCTGACGCTGATTACCCTGCCGCTGGTCATCCACAAGAAGGACACCATGTCCATCCGCGCAGGGCGCAAGTACCTCACCTTCTCCATCTCCGGCGCGGCGCTGGCGTTCATTGCGCTGGTGTTCATCATCTACTACGGCACGACAACGGACTTTGTCCTCGGCGGCGTGCTGGACGCGGAAAAAATCAGCGGGATGGAAGAACTGCTGAAATTCGTGTTCCTGCTGGCGTTCGTCGGTTTCGGCACGAAAGCGGCTGTTTTCCCGATGTACGCATGGCTGCCGGCGGCTTCTGTCGCCCCGACGCCCGTAACAGCGCTGCTGCACGCGGTGGCAGTCGTCAACGCGGGCGCATATGCTGTCCTGCGCGTGATTTACTACTCCTTCGGCGCGTCGTTCCTCTACGGGACGTGGGCGCAGACGGTTGCTTTGCTGCTTAGCTGCTTCACGATTCTCTTCGGTTCGACAATGGCGGTTCGCGAACAGCACTTCAAGCGCCGTCTGGCGTACTCGACCATCTCCAACCTGTCCTACATGCTCATGGGCGCGGCGCTGATGACTCCCGACGGCATGACGGGCAGCTTGAGCCATCTGGTGATTCACGGCGTGATTAAGATTACGCTGTTCTACTGCGCGGGCGCGATTCTCATCAAGACCGGCAAGGAGTATGTGCAGGATCTGCGCGGATACAGCAGGATTATGCCTGCGACGTGCGGTATCTTCCTGCTGGGCAGCATCGCGCTGGTCGGCACGCCGCCGCTGGCAGGCTTCGTCAGCAAGTGGAATCTGCTGACCGCCGCGTCCGCCACGGAGCTGCCAATGGGAACCGTCGCGATTGTCTGCCTCATCATCTCCGCCATTCTGACGGCAATTTACCTCTTCACCGCCGCACTGCCGATGTACTTCCGCCCGCTCAACGCGGATCAGGCGCAATTGGCGGGGCAGAAGCTCGACCCCAGCTGGATGATGCTCGTGCCAATGGGGATTTTGTGCGCGCTGATGATAGGTCTGGGGCTGTGGTCGCAGCCGCTGGTGACATTCCTGCGGAATATTTCCGCCGGTGTGATTTTCTAAGGACAGGAGGAAAGAAAGATGACATCGTGGATTCTGATTTTGCTGACCTTCCTGCCCTTCCTCGCCGCCATCATCGCCTATATGCTTGGCCGCCGGGATGAACGCGCCATGAACGGGTTCGTGAGCATCACGGGTATTGTGATTTTCGCGCTGAGCGTAGTGCTGCTGTTCCTGCCGGAGGGCGAAGTCGCCCTGCCCGGCTTCTGCGGGCTGGGGCTGTACCTGCGTGCGGACGGCTTCCGCGGGCTGTACAGCTGCGTCGCCGCCTTCATGTGGATGATGACGGGGCTGTTTGCGCCGGAATACTTCCAGCATCACGGCAACAAAGCGCGGTACAGCTTCTTCACGCTGATGACGCTCGGTGCGACGCTGGGCGTGTTCCTCTCGGACAACCTCGGCACGACGTTCCTGTTCTTTGAAATCATGTCCTTCGCCAGCTATGCGTGGGTCGCGCAGGAGGAAACGCCGGGCGCGCTCAGGGCGGCGGCGACGTACCTTGCGGTGGCGGTCATCGGCGGTCTGACGACGCTGATGGGCTTGTTCCTCTTGCAGCATCAGCTGGGGACACTCGACTTTGCGTCCCTGCGCGCCGCCATGGGGCAGCAGGATGTAACCGTCGCGGTATGGCTGACGCTGGTCGGCTTTGGCGCGAAGGCTGGTCTGTTCCCGCTGCATATCTGGCTGCCGAAAGCGCACCCGGTTGCGCCCGCGCCCGCGTCAGCGCTTTTGTCGGGCATCCTGACCAAATCCGGCGTGTTCGGGCTGATTGTGCTGTGTGCGAACCTGATGCAGGGCAATGCCGCGTTCGGCAATGCGCTGATGATTTTCGCCGCGATTACGATGTTCCTCGGCGCACTGCTGGCGCTGTTCTCCACCGACCTCAAACGGACGCTCGCCTGCTCGTCGATGAGCCAAATCGGCTTCATCACGCTGGGGCTGTCGGTGATGGTGCTGCTGGGCGACGAAGGCACGCTGGCGGCGTATGGCAGCGTGATGCACATGCTGAACCACTCGCTCATCAAGCTGACGCTGTTCATCGCGGCGGGCGTGGTGTACATGAACCTGCACGCGCTGAATCTTGATGATATCCGCGGCTTCGGGCGCAAAAAGCCGCTGCTGCACATTGCGTTCCTGCTGGGGGCGCTGAGCATTGCGTGCATCCCGCCGCTGGGCAGCGGGTACAACAGCAAGAGTCTGCTGCACGAAGGGCTGCTGGAACTAATTGGCGAAATGCAGGCGGCAGGCAGCGCGTGGATGGGTTACAAGGCGATTGAGGTGCTCTTCCTCATTAGCGGCGGATTGACCGTCGCGTACATGGCGAAGCTGTACATCTGCATTTTCTGGCAGAAGCACCCGACCCGTCAGGCGGAATTCGACGGCATGACGCACTACATGAACGGCACAACCGCGTTTGCGCTGCTGGGCAGTGCGGCGGCGCTCCCCTTCCTGGGCGCACTGCCGGGGCTGCTGCTCACACCGTTCGGGGCAAAAAGCGCGGCGTTCTTCGGCGTACCCGCGCTGAAGGAAGCGATTGCGTACTTCTCGGCGGAGAATCTGCAGGGCGCGGCGATTTCCATCATCATCGGCGCGGCGGTGTATCTGCTGATTGTCCTGCCGCTGCTGACGCGCAAGGACGAAGGCGGCGTGCGCCTGTACGTCAACCGTTGGAATGAGAAGCTCGACTTGGAGAACGCTGTCTACCGTCCGCTGCTGCTGACGCTGCTGCCGCAGGTGCTGACGCTGGTGTTCCGCTTCATTGCGGAGCTGCCGGAAAACCTCGTGATGGCAAGCCGCGCGACCATCTTCCGGATGCGAAAGACGCGCAAGCCCGTGCCAATCGGCAACCGCTTCACCTACACGCTGGGGCGCGCGCTGAACGCACTGGCGCGGCTGCTTAACCGCACGATTCTGCACCGCCACCCGATGCGCACGGACTTCGAGTATGTGCTGGACGCTTCCTTCCGTGAAGTTTCCAGCGGCATCCGCAGCATGAGCGTGAGCATTTCCTTCGGGCTGCTGCTGCTGTGCATTGGGCTGTATGTAACCTGTTTGTATCTGCTGCAATAATCGGCATAATTATTTGCGGAGGCATTTCCGGGCTGCGAACCCTTGTGCAGCCCGGTTTTTGCTGCTAAAACAATGGGTTTTCGCTGTTTTCGATACTTTTCGTCAGCGTTCTTTGGCGGATTTGGGCGTTTTTAGACAAATTGTCGTGGAAGCTGGCGGGAAGCATACTTGTCATTTTCCCATTTCTGTGGTATGATACACGACGGCAATGCAAACAATGATTTTGCATCGCAATGTTTGATTCCGAAGCAGGGCATTCAACGGCATTCCACGAAAGCCCTTTGCAAATAAAAGGAGGATTCCCATGCCTACGACATCTTTTGACAAGGACTCCATCAAGGCATCCATTATCGGCAAGCTGCAGCGCTATAACGGCCGCACCATCGAGGAAGCATCGAATGGACAGATTTATCGCGCACTGGCTTCCACCGTCCGCGACCAGATCATGCAGAAATGGATGATTTCCCGCGAAGAACGCAAGACGAACAACAACAAGCGTCTATTTTACCTCTCCGTGGAATTTCTGATGGGCCGCAGCCTATACACCAACATCCTGAACCTCGTCTCGCTCGATGCCTACAAGCAGGCGCTGGACGAACTGCACATCGACGTGGACAAGGTGCTTCAGGAAGAGCCTGAACCCGCGCTGGGCAACGGCGGTCTGGGCCGTCTGGCAGCGTGCTTCATGGACTCGCTGGCGTCCCTTGACCTGCCTGCGATGGGCTGCTCCATCCGCTATGAATACGGTCTGTTCCGCCAGAAGATTGTGGACGGTCAGCAGGTCGAGCTGCCGGACTACTGGCTGGGCAACGGCAACGTGTGGGAAATGCCCGTAATGGAGGATGCCTGCGAGGTGCACTTCAACGGTCACGTTGAAATGGGCAACGAGAACGGCCGCACGGTGTTCCGTCACGTCGGCTACAACACGGTCGAGGCTGTTCCCTACGACATGCCGCTGGTGGGCTATGACACCTCCACCGTCAACAGTCTGCGCCTGTGGAGCGCCCGCGCCCCGAAGCGCATTGACCTGAGCGACTTCAACCACGGCCACTATGTGCAGGCGTCGGAGGAAAAGGAACTGGCGGAAGCCATCTCCAACATCCTCTACCCCGAAGACAACCACTACGAAGGCAAGCTGCTCCGCTTGAAGCAGCAGTATTTCTTCACCTCCGCCACCCTCCAGTACATCCTCAAGGACTTCAAGAAGCTCAACGGCACGAACTGGAGCAAGCTGCCGGAGAAGGTCGTCATCCACATCAACGACACGCATCCTGGTCTGGCGATTCCGGAACTGATGCGCCTGCTGATGGACGAAGAAGGCCTCGGCTGGGACGAAGCGCAGCAGATTGTCAGCCGCACGATGGCGTACACCAACCACACCATCATGGCAGAAGCGCTCGAAAAGTGGCCGGAAGACATGGTGAAGAGCCTGCTGCCGCGCATCTATCAGATTCTGGTGGAAATGAACAAGCGTCTCTGCGCGCGCCTGTGGAACTTCTTCCCCGGCGAAGCGGAGCGCGTGGGTCGCATGGCGATTATTGCCTACGGTTACATCCACATGGCGAACCTGTGCGTTGCCATGACGTTCTCCACCAACGGCGTGAGCAAGCTGCACGGCGATATCCTCAAGCAGGAGACGTTCCACGACTTCTACCTCGTTATGCCGGAGAAGTTCAGCGCAATTACCAACGGCATCACGCATCGCCGCTGGCTGATGGCGTGCAACCCGGAACTGACCAAACTTATCTGCGACACCATCGGCACAGACTGGGTGAAAGATCCGGAATTGCTGCATGACCTTGCGCCCTACGCTGACGACGCGGCGTTCCGCGAGCAGTTTGAGAAGATTAAGCACAACAACAAGGTTCGCCTGTCGAATTTCCTGAAAGAACATCAGGGCGCAATCGTTGACCCGAACTTCATCTTCGACGCGCAGTCCAAGCGTCTGCATGAATACAAGCGTCAGATGCTCAACGCTTTGCACATCCTTGTGCTGTACAACCGCATCGTCAACGACCCGAACTTCACCATGCGGCCGCGTGTGTTCATCTTCGGCTCGAAGGCAGCGCCGGGCTACAACCGCGCCAAGCTGATTATCCGCTTCATCAACGGTCTGTCCGCGCTGATTGCCAAGCACCCGCGCGCCAGCAAGATGCTGCAGGTCGTCTTCCTCGAAAACTACGACGTGTCCAGCGCGCAGCTGCTGATTCCGGCAACCGAAATCTCCGAGCAGATTTCCACCGCGTCCAAGGAAGCCAGCGGCACGGGCAACATGAAGTTCATGATGAACGGCGCCATCACGATCGGCACGATGGACGGCGCAAACGTCGAGATTTCCGAGCAGGTCGGCATGGATAACATCTACATCTTCGGTATGCGTTCCGACACGGTGCTGGATATGTACCGTGAGCGCAACTACAACCCGATGACCATCTTTGAGACGAATCAGGAACTGCGTCTGGCGTTGACCCAGATGATCGACGGCACTGTGCTGCCGGATGCGCCGAGCGCCCTGCAGGATTTGTATCACAGCCTGCTGATTGGCGACTGGGGCAACATGGCCGATCCGTTCTTCGTCCTGAAAGACTTCGGCTCGTACTCGATGGCGCAGCGCCGCATCGACGCGGATTATGCCGACCGCGACAAGTGGAACCGCATGGCGGTCATCAATACCGCAATGTCCGGTGTTTTCTGCTCCGACCGCACAATTCGCGAGTACAACGACACCATTTGGCATCTTGACCCGCTCAAGCGCAAGGTATAAACTGCATATTTTTGAGAGCACTGCGGAAAAATATCCATCCGCAGTGCTCCCGGTTCAAAAGTCCGGAGCATTTCGGGCTTTTTTGCCGTGTTTCCGCAATTATTGATGATTGGATGGATGGATATCATGCTGCTGCACGATTCCCACAACGAATTTTATCGCACGCCGTCCGGCCCTGCTCCGGCTGGCAGCAATGTTCTGATTCGCCTGCACTGCGACGAAGCGACGAGCGTCGTCCTGCGCACTTGGATGACGGAAGAACTTTGCTACACCATGCTGCCGACCGCTGAGCATGTCTGGGAAGTTGCCATTCCCCTGCCGACCACGCCGGGGCTTTTCTGGTATTACTTCCTGATTTACCGCAAGGACGGCCGCACCATCCGCTATGGCAACCAGCCGGACAAACTTGGCGGCGTCGGTGTCGCGTATGACCACGGCGAGCCGGAATCCTTCCAGATTACGCTCTACGACCCGGCTTACAAGACGCCGGAAGCCTTCCACGGAGCGAATATCTACCAGATTTTTCCCGACCGTTTCCGCCATGCGCAAACAAAAGCCGTTGATGACCGCAAAGACCGCTATGTCCACAAAAACTGGGACGAAGAGCTGCTGGGCGTGGGCGACCTGCGCGGCGGCAAGTATCAGGAACTGGATTTCTACGGGGGCACGCTGACCGGCATTCAGGAGAAGCTGCCCTACCTGAAGGACATGGGTATCGACATTATCTACCTGAACCCGATTTTCCGCGCACGGTCGAATCACCGCTACGACACGGGCGACTACACGCAGGTTGACCCGCTGTGCGGCACGAACACGGAGTTCACCGAACTGTGCGAAGCGGCGAAGAAAGTCGGCATACGCGTGATGCTCGACGGCGTATTTTCCCACACGGGCGAAGACAGCGTGTACTTCAACCACTTCGGGCATTATCCGACGCTCGGCGCGTATCAGGGGCAATCCTCCCCCTACTACGACTGGTACACCTTCAACCACTACACGGAAGACTACAAGGCATGGTGGGGCATTCTCTCCCTGCCGGAGCTGCGCAAGGACAATCCGGAATACCAGAAGTTCATGTTCCAGCCGCACGAGGGTGTTGTGCCGCGTTGGATTGAGGCGGGCAGCTGCGGCTGGCGGCTGGATGTGGCGGACGAATTGCCGGTGGACTTCCTGCGCAAGCTGCGCGCCGCCGCAAAGGCCGCTGACCCGGAAGCCGTTGTCTTGGGCGAAGTGTGGGAGGACGCGAGCAACAAGGTTGCTTACGGCGAAACGCGCTGCTACTGCACAGGCGACACGCTCGACAGCGTGATGAACTACCCCGTGCGCGAGGCGATTCTCAACTTTGTGATGGGCAAAACGTCCGCCAGCACCTTTGTGCGCCTGATTCACCATCAGGAGGAAGTTTACCCGGCGCAGTTCCGTTACGCGCTGATGAACCTCGTCGGCAGCCACGACCGCTGCCGTGCGCTGAACATCCTTGCTGGACGCGAATGTCAGGAACTTAGCAAGGCAGATCAGCAGCATGTCCACCTGAACGTGGAAGAGTACGAGTTAGCTGTGAGGCGCTACAAGCTTTGCATCGACCTGCTGTGCGCGCTGCCGGGCTGCGCAACGGTGTACTATGGGGACGAAGTTGGGCTGACCGGCTGCCACGACCCGTGGAATCGCCGCGCCTTCCCGTGGGGGCACGAAGACAAGTCGCTGCAGAAGTACGTCGCGAACAAGCTGCGCCATCGGCAGGAATCCGACCTGCTGCGCCTCGGCTACTGCGACATCGAAGCGCCCGATGACGACACGCTGCTCATTACACGCCGCATGAAGGACGGCCACGATGCGCTTGGGCAGGAATCGACCGTCACGGGCAAGGAAATCATCAAGGTGTGCCGGAAACTGCACTAAAAGGTACAATTGCATAGCAATAGCGCCGCTTGGTCTCATTGTGAAATCAGGCGGCGCTTTTCGTTACTCAATCCCCGCCGGGCGCACAGTCGTCCGCCCTGTCGGCTCCTGCCACACGTCATAGAAGCCAATCAAGTTGCCCGGATTCGTCATCCGATACACCTGCACGGCGCGGCGCAAATCCTCCCGCTCGATGCGGACGCTCAGCCCGCACCCCATCGCCACCGCGCGCGGCGTAATCATCACCGACGCACGAACCCCGTGCTGGCGCAAATCGCGTTCAAACGCCATCACCTGTTGACGCGAACGGAACGCCGCAATGCAAAACTCCTCCCTCATCGGTTCTACCGCCTCCTTTTCGCCATTAGAATAATATGAAAAAACGCCCGCCGAGGTTCGCGGACGATGGAGGAAATGCGTCGATGATTTATCTGGACAATGCCGCGACAAGCTTCCCGAAGCCGCCGGAGGTCATTCGGGCGATGGCGGGCGTGGAGGAGAAGATGGGCGCGAATCCCGGACGCGGCGGGCATCGGCTGGCACTGCGCGCGGGTCGGGTGGTGGAGCACTGCCGGGAGGAGGCTGCGCGGCTGCTGGGTGTGCATCATCCGGAGCGGATTCTGTTCACCGCAAACTGCACCGAAGCGCTGAATCTCGCCATTTCCGGCACGCTGCGGCGCGGCGACGAGGTCATCTGCTCCTACGCGGAACACAACGCAGTCATGCGGCTGCTCGACCGCTACGTTTCGCGCGGGGAAATCACGGTGCATATGCTTGCGCCGGATGAACGCGGTATCCTGTCCCCTGCTTCTCTGCGCCGCGTCATCAGCCGCAAAACCGCACTGGTGATTATCGCCCACGCCAGCAACGTCACGGGGCTGATTCAGCCGATTGCACAGCTGGGCGCGGTCTGCCGGGAGCGCGGCGTTCCCCTGCTGGTGGATGCGGCGCAGACGGCCGGGATGGCGGACGTTTCGCCAGACGTGCTGTGCGCAGACATGGTGGCAATGCCGGGGCACAAAGGGCTGCTGGGGCCGCAGGGCACGGGACTGCTTGTGCTGGGCTACGGCATGAACCCTGAACCGCTGCTGCTTGGCGGAACCGGCTCGATGAGCGAGAGCGTCCGTCAGCCGGACATGCTGCCCGACCGCTACGAGAGCGGCACGGTGAACCTGCCCGGCATAGCGGGGCTGTACGCAGGGGTGAAGTTCGTGCGGGCGCACCGGGCGGAAATCGAGGAATACGAGCTGGCGCTGTGCGACCGCCTGCGTGCGCGGCTGCGGGAGATTCCCGGCGTGCGCATCCTCTGCGACGAGGGGCAGGCGCATATGGCGATTACGAGCATTGTCGTGCCGGGGCATGACGGCGGGGCGCTGGCGGATGCGCTCGACGCAGCAGATATTGCCGTGCGTGCGGGGCTTCACTGCGCGCCGGCCGTCCACGCGTGGCTGGGAACGCTGCAAAGCGGCGCGATTCGCTTCGCGCCGGGGCTTTACAACACGGCGCAGGAGATGGACGACACGGCGCTGCTGCTGGCGCGATTATTACAAGCATAAGAAAATCCCTGCATCGTTTGCGTGATGCAGGGATTTTTCTGAATATGCGGTGAAGCCGCTTACCAAGACAGCACTTCGTGACCCGTATCCGTCACAAGCACCATGATTTCCCACTGCGCCGACGGTTTGCCGTCCGCCGTGAAGATTTCCCATGTGTTGCCCGGATGCGTTCCAACCTCGTCCGTACCCATATTGACCATCGGCTCGATGGTGAAAATCATGCCGGGAGCGAGCACCATTTCCGTGCCGCGCTTCGTAACATAGCTGACCCACGGGTCTTCGTGGAACTCCAGCCCGCAGCCGTGGCCGCCAATTTCGCGCACGACGCGGTAGCCGTTCGCGCGGGCATGATCGTTGACCGCCTGCCCGACGTCGCCCAAGAAGCCCCACGGCTTCACTTGCGCCAAGCCCAGTTCGACGCATTCCTTCGTCACTTGCACGAGCTTGCGATTTTCGTCGCTGACGTCGCCGATGCAGTACATGCGGGAAGAATCGGAAAAATAGCCATTCAGGATGGTCGAGCAGTCCACATTGATGATGTCGCCGGATTTCAGCACAACGTGCTTCGACGGGAAGCCATGGCAGACCTGATCATTCACTGACGTGCAGACGCTGTACGGGTAGCCCTCGTAGTTCAGCGGTGCGGGAATGCCGCCCATGTCGCGCGTCATGGTGGACACGATGTCGTCGATTTCTGCCGTCGTCATGCCCTCATGAATTT
>OGDF01002876.1_pt1 | contig 22271 bp, 19 predicted proteins | sample 1570141 | NCBI WGS metagenome assembly OGDF01 (sample SAMEA4370581, study PRJEB24528) | human gut metagenome | reverse complement strand
ACTTAAATAGGCCAGTGTCTCGCCCAGGGCGTTCAGGTCTGCGGCCAGCAGGTCGGTCAGCAGCCGGGCACTGCGGCTGCGCAGACCGTCGGGCAGATCGGCCAGCAGCGCCGGGTCCTGCCGCAGGAACGCCGCCCAGACGGCAGCGCGGGCCATGCAGCCCTCCCCTGCCCCGGGCAGCGCCGCCTGCAATTGGGCAATCAGCTCCGACGCCTGCGCGGCGGTACACACGGCGATGGGATCCTCGCCGTAGCCCAGGCGCGTGCGTGCGGCGGCATCCAGCAGCGATGCCGTGTCGATGCGTGCCGAGGCTGTGCGGCCCGCGCAGTCCGCCCAGGTGGCGGGCGTGGCCGCGATATAGTGCAGCACCGGGGCGGCGGTCTCCCCCGTAGCCACCGTGCCGACGAGCAGCTGTGCGGCCCGCCCGGCCCCGGCAGACAGCGCACACTCCGCCAGCGTTGTTGTGCCCGAGGGTGCGCTGACGCGCAGCGAACCCGGCAGTGCGCAGAGTGTGACCGTCTGCTGCGGGCCGTCCGCACGGGCCAGCACAAAGGCGGGCTCCTCCTGCTGGACGACAAGCAGCAGCGTATACACGCCCTGCGCGCCCGGCTCGATGTGCAGCGTACTGTCCGCCGCCGACGCCTGGCGCAGGAGCTGCTGCTTCTGGTATTGGTCGGTGAAGAACGCGACGGTCAGCACCATCGGCAGCAGCAGAAGCAGCGTCAGCCCGAGGCTGTACCAGAAAATTCCGCGGTTGGAACGCATAACCCACACTCCCCCAGCAAAGACTATGCCTACAGTGTAGGCCGCAAGGGCCGCGCTTATACACTATTATAAAGGAGTGTCTGGTATGTTTGATGAATTTGGACCCCGCGGTGCCGAGGATGAGCGCGAAGGCTTCTGGACCGATTTGAGCGAGGTGCCCGACGAGCAGCACCGCGACGAGGATGAGCCGAAGCAGACGCAGGAGGTAATTGTCCCACCCGCGCAGGAGCCGTATGGCCCGGGGATCGTGCCGCCGGAGGAGAGCTAAAGTAAAAAGGCTTCCCCCGCGGGGGAAGCTGTCGCCGCAGGCGACTGATGAGGGGCGAGCTTGCGGAGGCAGCCCGTACACGGGGAAGCGTCGCAAGCTCGCCCCTCATCCGGCCTCGGGCGGGGCCTCGGCCACCTTCCCCCGCGGGGGAAGGCACGTACATTTATACCTTTTGATACACCAAAAACCGGAACCCGATCTCTGTCGTCAGGCTTTCACATTCCGCAAGCCGGGCTGCGCCGTCGGCGGGGGTGTTCCAGTAATAGGGCGTCATGGCGAACAAATCCTGCACACTCTGCCCTTCCAGCGTGATGACAGCGGTGGACTCAACGGCCTTCACAAACGCAAAGCCGTCGTATTCGGTCTGCCGGACCTCGTTTTCATACGGGCAGTCGTACAAAATCTCTTTCAGGCCGAACAGATGCCGCGCGGTGGGCACGGCGTAAACAAGATGCCCGCCCGGGCGCAGCATACGGGCAAACTCGGCCTCGGCCATGGGCGAGAAGATGTTCAAAAGCAGGTCGGCCCAGCCGTCGCGCACCGGCGCACAGAAGCTGCCGCCGACACAGAACGCCGCGTCGGGCACGAGCTTCGACGCCAGCCGCACGGCCTCCTTAGACAGGTCGAATGCCGCAATCTGAGGGCAGCCCAGCGCATCATACAAATACTTATCGTAGCTGCCCTCGCCGCAACCGGCGTCCACAATATGGTCGTGGGGCAGCGCGGCGCAAAGTGCGGCCAGCGTCGCCATCAGCGGGGCGTAGTGCCCTGCCGACAGGAACGCGCGGCGTGCGCGGACCATGGCCTTGCCGTCGCCGGGGTCGGCGGCGTGCTTCTTCTGCATCGGCAGCAAGTAGGCGTAGCCCTCTTTGGCAAGGTCAAAGCTGTGGGCTCTGGCACAGCGCAGGCTGCGCCCGGCCAGCAGCAGCGGCCCGCCGCATACGGGGCAGCGCAGGGCTGCCGCGGTGGCGGGGGTCATTCGGCAGCCTCGGCGGGCGTGGCCGTCTCGGGGGTGTCCGCTGCGTCCGATGCCTCGGGCGGCAGCGGTACAGTCATACCGCCGTGGGCGGCGAGATAGTCCTCGAAATTTGCGAATTTCTGCTTCGGCGGGCGGCGGGAGATCAGATCGAGACCCGGCTGCTCCGGCGCGGTGCTGCGCGGGGCGCGGGCATTGCGGGGCGGACGCGGTGCCTTGGGCTGGTCGCGCAGCGGCTGGCTGGGCACCTGCGGGGCCGGGCGGGCATTGCGGCGCGGCGGCTGGGACGCGGCAGGGCGTGCGCTCTGGGGCGCATTCTGGGGTGCAGCCGGGCGCTGGGCCGGGACGTTCTGGCGCGGTGCCTGCTGGCTCTGCGGTTGGGCGGGTCTGCCCTGCCCGCGGCGAGGGTGGCTGCCATTGGCGCGGGGCGCATTCTCGCTGCGCGGTGCCGCCTTGGGGGCTGCGGGCGCAGCGGCCTGCGGGGCCGGCTTGCGCGGCTGTGCGGGGGCTTTCCCCTCACGCGCGGGCTGCTGCGCCTGCGGGGCGCTGCCATTGCCGGCAGGGCGACGGCGGCGGCGACGGTGCGGTGCACCGTTCGGGGTTTGTGCAGCTTTTTCCATAATTCACCTGAATCCTGTTATACGCCGATGACACGGCATTCATTGTAATATCGTTTTTCCTCGGCATGGCCCATGCTGAAGGTCTTGCGGGGCAGCACGCCGCCCAGCACAACGCCCTTGAACAGGTCAGCCTTCGCAAAGTCGGGCAGCAGAATGGCCGTGGCTGGTTTGGCCGGGTCGGAGGCCAGCGCCAGCGCCGTGCTTTCGCCGTGGATGTAGTCCACAGTCACGCCGGGATGGGCGGGCAGGAAGTCCGCCAGAAATGCCTCCACACTGCCGACGGTCAGCGGCGCGGGCGGGTTGGCCAGCGCGACGGCACTCTCGCCGTGGGCATCGGCCAGGCGCAGACGCTGGTCGGACATCGTCGTACTGCTCCCCTGCTGCTGGTCCCAGGCGTCGAGCGCGGCATACAGCTCCTTGGCACCGACGCCGAACACGACGCGGTGGATCGGCTCGATCTCAATGGCGGGGCTGTGGACGTTGCAGACCTCGGCCAGGCACCAGCGCGCCGGATGGGTCCTGCGCTGCTCCTCGCTCAGGGTGGGCTTCAGCTCCTCCCAGTAGGCCTTGGCGGTGGCCAGGCTGTGATTACCGTCACCGACGGCCAGTACCATCGGCTGCTGCCCTTTGGCAGCGGGCCAGCGGCGGGCAAAGGCGGCAGAGTCGGCCAGCGCCGCCAGCGCGGCGTCGATCCCGGCGATCAGCGCGGGGTCCTCGACGGCCCAGCCGCGCAGATGCCCGCCGCCCAGCATCAGCTCACCGTCGTAGAGCGGCGGCAGCTGGTTCTTCATCAGTCCGATGGGCTCGATCAGCGTGCAGTCGGCGTCGTCGGCCAGCATCATGACGTGGGGCGTTTCCAGCGTCGCCCCGCGGCGGACCTTGAGGCGCGGCGGGATGCGCTCCACGACGGTGCTTTCGCTCGGGCGGATAGCGGGCTTGGAGCCCTTCGCGTAGTCGTAGGCATCAAGATCGACAGCGCCGACAAGGCCCTGCCGGACCGTGCCGTCCATCTGGGTACGCTCAACATAAACGTAGCCATGTACTTTCCGGGTCAGAACGGTTTTACGGTACTCCTCCATCGTGCGGCGGATGCTCTCTAAGCGCTCGGCCTCCTGCGGGGTGCCTAAGTACGCCTCCGGCAGAATGATGTGCAGGGTGCTGGGCTTGTTTTCGGCGCGCTGCTCGGCGCGCTGCCAGTACTCCGGCTGGGAGGTGAACTGGTCAACGGCGATGCAGGCCCACGGGTCCAGTGGGACCCCGGCGGCGGGCAGTAAAATATCGGCTGCGGTAAAGCAGGCTTCGGACATAACAACGACCCCCTAACAGTTACAGAACAACGGTGTGGCCAACCAGGGCGTAGATCGCCAGCGACAGCACGCCGACGTAGATCATCGAGCTGGGCAGACCCTGGAAGATCGAGGAGATGGCCTTGCTGCGCAGACGGCGGCGGCCCTCCCGAACGATAAAGACGGCAAAGACATAGCCCAGCCCGCTGCCCAGAGCGAACGCGACGCTTTGCAAAATCGTATAGTTCTGGTTCGCGCAGATGAGCATCGTGCCCAGCACGGCGGTGCTGCAGGTGGCAAGGCTGAGTTGGCTGCGGCAGCTGGCGCGCAGCCTGCGGGGCAGCACGCCCAGCAGCAGCCAGGCCACGGCCATGGCCGCGATGCCGCAGGTCAGGTAGACGATGGGCCGCAGGGCCGAAATGGGTAGCCATGCGGGCAGATAATCACGCAGCCACGGGAAAAACAGGTCGTGTGCGGCCCAGCCGGCAGGTGCGGACAGCGTGATGACCAGCAGCAGCGGCAGGCAGAAATCCCACACCTGCGCGCGGTGGTCGGGCACGAGCTTCATTAGGCGGGTGACGCCCAGCGCGCGGGCCAGGATGACATTCTCCGCAAAGACGGCCAGCACCATATAGCTGATAAACTGCACAATACCGTTTAAAATCGGCTGCAGCTCAGTGCTTACGGTCAGCATACAGGCGGCGCACCTCCTCATGTTTATAATCGGTGTACAGGTTGGCAGCGGCGCACCAGATGGCGGCCAGGATACCCACGATGACAAAGCCGCCCGCGGGCAGTGCAGCCAGCGGCAGCAGCGCATTGTGCAGGATGACGTTGCCAAAGACCGCGCCCGTGGCCAGCAGCTCACGCAGGCAGCCCACGATGAGCAGCACAACACACATGCCGAGTGCGTTGTTGAAGCCGTGGCGGAACGCATCCCTCACGGGTTCAAGGTCGGAGAACTCCATGCGCTTGACGATGGCGGGCTCCACGACCATGATCGGCAGGTAGATGCCCAGCAGCGTCAGGTCAGAGCCGAACAGTGCGTAGAGCAAAACATACGTAGGGATGTAGAGAAGCGCCGCAGAGTAGCAGTACACCACGGGGCGGAAGCGGTTCTTTGTCAGGTGGCAGATGGCCACGGCCAGCACACGGGTAAAGGTGACCAGAATCAGCGCGGCGATGCAGAGCATCAGCGCCCGCTGGCCGTCCAGCGCGGCACCGATGACCGGGGCCATGCCGAGGCCGCGCACAAGCACGGGGTTGGACAGCCAGATGTGGTCGGCGCGGATGCGCTCGTTCAGGGCAGCCTCCGCCGTGGCGTAGGAGCGCGAGGCGCTGGCTTTTTTGGACTTCGGCGCAGGGGTCGGTTCCGGGTGGGCGGTGTGCTCTGCCGGGGCGGGCGCAGCCGGTGCCGCAGGGGCCGCCTTTTGTACCGGCGGCATGACCTGCGTGGGCTGCTGGGCGGGCTGTGCCGCGGGTGCAGGGGGCTGCACGGCATGGGCGACAGGCTCGGCAGGCTCGGCAGTTCTGCGCTTCGGGATCGAGATCGTGCGGGTCTCGTCAGCTGCTGCGGGCGTCTGGTTGCTGCGGGCAGCGGGAGTGGGCTGGGGTGCTGCGGACGGTGTGACCGCGGGGCTCCTGCCGTACTCCCGGTCCCGGTAGCTGCGGAACCGATCCTCCTCGGCCTGGGCTTCCGCCTGGCGGGCGGCCTCGCGCTCAGCCTGGCGGCGCTGGACCTCCTCCAGCATGGCGCGGCGCTCCGCGGCGGTGTACCGCGGGCGGCTCGTCGGGATGATGCCGCCGCTGCGGGCGGCATCACTGCGCCCGGGCGCGGGCTGCTGCGGTGCGCCGGGCTGCTTTTCCGGTGCAGGGGCCGCCGGGGCGGCGGGCGCCTTGCCGGTCTGCATGGCGGCAAGGGCGGCCTCGATCTCGGCGCGGGAGGCGCCCTTCTCCGCCATGGCGCGGGCAACCTCGAGCATCTCCCTGGTGATGTGCGGGATAATTAAGGTCTCGGAGCGCTCCTCGCCCCGGCGCTTATTCGGGTTTTGTTGAATTGGCAAGGCGCTGCTCCTCCTCTCTCATAAAGCGGATGCGTTCGGTGCGGTGGCTGATGAGGTCGAGCCATTCGGGGATGGAGCTGACGATCAGCAGCGCACAGCAGGCCGCACACTCATACGGGCTGAACACGCGGAACACATAGGTCATGATGCCCAGCGCCGCGCCGTAGATGATGCGGCTCATGCGGCGGTCCGGCATCGTGACCGGCTCACAGATCAGGAACAGGCCGGTGAACAGTGCCGTGCCGGACAGGACGACATATTTTTCCAGATAGAAGCGCTGGCGGATATATTCCCACGGCAGGCTGAAGGTCGGCAGCTCGTTCAGATTCGGGAAGAACCACGGCAGGCCGATGACAAAGATAAAGAACGGAATAACGACAGAAAGCTTGATGTGCCCGCGCACAAGCAGGAACAGCCCGCAGGCCATCACGACCAGCGCTGCGCTGGTGCCCATGGCGGCGGAGACGTTGCCGGTCAGCAGGTTCATCGTGCTGGCACTGGGCAGACCGCCATCCCGCAGAGTGGCGTTCATGCCCTCGACGAGAGTGGTGTTCACGCTGCCGAACAGCGGCAGCTGCGTGCCGGGAATGGGGTACGAAAAGACGTCCTGCGGCCACGAGATACCGGCCACGACGACGCCGACGGCGGCGGGATGGAACGGATAGTGGCCCTCGCCGCCGAACGCCTCCTTGACGAGCACGGCGACGATGACGGCGGAAATGACGATGGGATACGAGATGCTGGCAGGCATCAGCAGCGCGATGAGCGCGGCAAAGCACTCACTGGACGGCTCATGGGATTGGTAGCCCGTGCCGTGCAGCGGGGCCAAGGCACAGTCGCACAGGTAGGCGGTCAGCAGTGCGGCCAGCAGCAAAAGCACCGGGCGCGCACCGTAGTAATACCACGACATACCGATCAGCGGGACTGTGCACCACAGCAGGTCACTGTAGTAGCTGTAGTTCGCGCTGCGTTCAACTTTTTTACGATTGAGCATAGGAAAAAAGCTCCTTTACTTGCTGTGCAGGACGTTTACCACAGCGGCAGGATCCATGGCATGGAACAGCGAGCTTCCGGCCACGAGCCAGTCGGCCCCGGCAGCGATGCACAGGGGGCCGGTCTCGGTGTTGATGCCGCCGTCCACCTCGATCAGGGTATCACAGCCGCGGCGGGTGCGCTCGGCACAGATGGCGGCAATGCGCGTGGGGGTGGTGGGGATGAACTTCTGCCCGCCGAAACCGGGCTCCACGCTCATGACCAGGATCAGATCGACAACGCCCAGATACGGGAAAACAGCTTCCACCGGCGTGCCGGGGCGGATGCTGATGCCGACCTGGCAGCCCGCAGCGCGGATAGCGGCGATGACCTCCTCTGCCGTGTCCGGCACAGCTTCGAGGTGGAAGGTGATGAGGCTGGCCCCTGCCCTGGCAAAGTCGGCGGCGTAGCGGGCCGGGTCACTGATCATCAGGTGGACGTCGTAGTAGACGTCGGGCATAGCGGCATGCAGGCATTTCAGCACCGGCGCGCCGTAGCTGATATTGGGTACAAAGTGCCCGTCCATCACGTCAAAGTGCATCAGGTCGACACCGGCCTCCAACAGGCGGGTGCAGTCATGTTTCAGGTTGGCAAAATCAGCCGACAGGATCGATGCGGCAATTTTCGTCATAATGTATATACTCCCTTGATAGTCCCTCTTTGTTGTACGTAGTATGTGCAGTGCGCACATATAAAACTATTATAGCCCATTGCGCCCCAAAAAGCAAGAAGCCCGCAGACCGGGTGTCCCGGTTTGCGGGCTGGGAGCGTCTTGCCTCCCTCTGCGAGGGAGGTGGCCCGTAGGGCCGGAGGGAGAGAACCTTGCCATGGCCCGAAATATTTCGGACAGCGGCAAAGTTCTCTCCCCCACCGCCTGCGGACGGAGCCCTTCGGGCCCGGGCCCCTCTGTCGCTTCGCGACATCTCCCCACACTGTGGGGAGTCACCCTCGCAGAGGGAGCCAAGGAGTTTTGTGACAAACGGGGGATCCTCCCTGAGGGGGGAAGGCTTATTTCTTTTCACTGTGCCAATGATGCACGGTCTGCAGCTGGAACTCAAAGTCGCGGGCATCCTTGGCAAGCTGGCTCGAGAGGATGATGCCCGAGATAAACAGCAGCAGCGCCGCCACCAGCACAAAGCAGCAGACGATCAAAGTCGGGAAGCGCGGCACAAGGCCGGTCCGGAAATACTCGCCCAGCACCGGGATCATAAAGCCGATGCCGAACACGGCCAGGATCGCGGCCAAAATGCCGAAAAAGCTGAACGGGCGGTAGTTCTTGAACAGCCGCGCAATCGTGCCCAATACTTTAAAGCCGTCGGAGTAGGTGTTCAGCTTGCTCTCCGACCCTTCCGGGCGGTCACGGTAGTCAATGACAACGTTCTCGACCTGCATATTGCGCTGCAGGGCGTGGATCGTCATCTCGGTCTCGATCTCAAACCCGCGGGACAGTACGGGATAGGTCTTGACGAACTGGTAGCTGAACGCGCGGTAGCCGGTCATAATATCCTTGATCTTTCCGCCAAACAAATGATTTGTGAAGAACCGCACCAGATCGTTGCCGAAGTTGTGGAACGGGCGCTTGTTCTGGGTGTAGTAGGTGCTGGACAGGCGGTCACCGACGACCATGTCGGCCTGACGCTCGGTCACGGCAGCGACCATCTCGGGCGCGGCCTCCGCGGGGTAGGTGTCGTCGCCATCCACAAGAATGTACGCCTCTGCGTCGATCTCGCGGAACATGCGGCGCATGACATTGCCTTTGCCCTGCTGGTACTCATGGCGGACAACGGCCCCGGCTCCGGCGGCCAGCTCGGCAGTGCCGTCGGTGGAATTGTTGTCGTAGACGTAGACGGTGGCGTCGGGCAGGACGCGGCGGAAATCCGAGACGACCTTCTCGACAGTCTTGGATTCGTTGTAGCAGGGAATCAGAACGGCGATTTTATCCATAATAACAGGACCTCCGGGCGGATTTTACATCCAGAATTGAACAAGGCGGCTGACGGTGTAGTAAAGGGAAGGATTCATGCCCTGCAGCCACGGCTCCATGGCAAAGAGCGTGCAGAAGCGGTAGACGGCGGTATATGCCACAGCGGCGGCCATGACGGTGTGCAGTGCGGGCAGCGCCGCAGCGGCAGTGCCCTCCCCCAGAGCTGCGCGGCGGGAGAGCGCACCCTCGGCGCAGAACCAGCACAGCGCCGCACCAAGCAGCAGCACGGGGCTGTAATCCATTAGATAACGGTAGAGCACCCCGGCCATCTCGCAGTCAACGACGGTCATGACGACCATGGCGGCCAGGCTGCCGTAGACCACACAGGCGGTGACACGGCGGCGGTGCAGACAGTGGCGGAACGCGGGAAGCAGCGGCAGCGCCAGCACCCACAGGTACGGCGTGGCGGCCAGAATGCCGCCCGTGAACTTCTCGCTGATCGTGCGGATGACGGCGTTCGTCTGGACGTCGGTCTCCCGCAGGAACGGGAAAACACCCTGCCAGCTGGGCAGCTCGAACAGACTCGTGAACACAGCCGGGCCGATGCGCACGGCGTTGAAGCCGCGCTGGGTCATATCGTTGCCGGTCAGGTTGTAGTTGGCGCCAAAGTCAAAGGGCGAGCCGAACCGCGCAGCGTTGTACCACATGAGCCCGGCAGCGACCAGCACCACCGGCAGCAGGAACGCGGCGGCCTCCCCTGCCCCGGCGCGGCTGCGCAGCCGCTTCTGCCCGATGTACCGCGGCCAGAAGATGGGCACGGCCAAAAACGCAAACAGCTCCATCTGGGGGCGGCACCCGGCGACGAGCGCCACGCAGAGGCTGCCGAAGACGAGCTTGACGACCAGCGCACCGCGCTTTTCCACCGGCGTGCTGGCGGCGGAGAGCCAGAGCCAAAGCCCCAGCATCAGCAGCGCCGCACCGCAGAGGATGGCATATTCATAAATGTAGGGGCGCAGCAACAGATAGTAGAACTGACTGCCCAGCGCTACGGCGGCCACGGCCAGCAGGTACGCTGCGGTGGACGCCTGCGGGAACCACCGGCGCACGGCCTGCCCGACGACGCCGAAGCAGGCGGCGAGGAAGATCAGCCCCAGCAGGACCATGCAGGGCGCATAGGCCAAGTTCTGGATGCCGGTCAGTGCCTCAAACGGCAGCTGGAACAAAAGACACGGCACAATGCCAAAATAGACGTAGTAGCGCCCATTGTAAAAGGCGTGGTCCCAGTGGATGTCGTTGATTTGCGCGGCGTCGCGTGCCCCGGCATCGTAGGGGTTGTCCAGCGCCAGCAGCTCGGCGGGCGGGTCGGCCTCCAGGTCAAGGCGCCCGTTCAGCAGGCTGTGCGCCAGCGCGCCGTACTGCTGGTAGACGAAGCTGACCGTGCTCTCCCCGTCCCAGAACGCGGTGTTGTAATCTTTTGTGGCAAGGCCGGTGTTGCTCGGCTCCCAGAACGGGATGACCACGACGAAGGCAGCCAGCACAAGGCCCAGCACGGCGGCTGCGGCGCGGTCACAGACGTTGCCCGCCAGCCAGCGGCGGTGCCACAGCCCGCTGGCCGGGCGCAGGCCGTAGACGGCCAGCAGCGCCAGAAATATCGCGCAGAAGCGCAAAATCGAGAAATCCAGCGCGCGCGGCGCGTTGGCCGTGATGCCGCGGAAGGTCAGCGCCACCGGGAACTGCGCGTAGGTGGAGCTGTACCCGGCAGCGGTCAGCGTCAGCATCCCGACGGAGCCGGTCAGGTCCAGGCTGATGACCTGGGTGCGCGGGGCCTGCAGCCCCACCTGCCAGCTGCCGAAGCGGGTCAGCTCGGTGTTGGCGGCGTCGGTGCCCTCAATGGTGAAGATCACAGCGCTGTCGGCGTGGAGCGGCTCGGTGTCGTCGCTGACCAGACCGTCAAACCGCAGGTTGTAGATGGGCTGGTCAATGTCGAGGAACCGCAGATAGGTGCGGCCCTCGTCGAGCGAGATCGTGCCGACGCCGCGCCCGACGTTGATGTTGTCGTCAAGGTAATCGACGAGCTGAAACGGCGTGTAGCTGTGGGTGTTGAAGTAGGCCACATTGCCGACGAACACCTCCAGCCCCAGCGCCGTGACGGCCAGCAGCGGGACGACGGCCTTTAACCCTTTGCGCCCGAGGCTGCGCAGCCCGGCGGTGACAAGCCCCGCCCAGCCGGTCATGGCGGTGAGGGCGACGAGCCGGAACGCATGGAAGCCGACGGTCAGCCCGGGGCGGTGGTAGGCGCACAGAGCGAACACCCAGACGGCCAGCCAGAGCCCGGCAGCCCAGGCAGCGTCGCGGCGGGAAACCCTGCGGCGGGATACTACCGCAGGAACCGCACCGAAGATGCCGGAGACGAGCACGGTGAGGAGCAGGGTGATTATAATAAACATAAGAATAATGCTCCTCCTTTTGTGGGATAGGTGATGTGGCAGCGGGAAATGGCCAGAGCCCTTCCGGTCATCGCTGGCGCTCGACCACCTCCCCTGAAAAGGGAGGCTTTTTTCGGGCGTACGCCCGTGAAAGGCGCCCCACAGGGTGGGGAGCTGGCCGAGCTTGCGAGGCCTGAGGGGCCTTACCCTGCGGGAGTTGCCGCTTCACTGCTTTGCATACTTCTCCATCTCGTGCAGCCAGAACTCGGCAGTCTTGTCCCAGCTGTACTTTTTCAGGACCTCGTCGGGCGCGGCCACGGGCTGGGCGGCCAGCGCGTCAAGATCCACATCATAATCATACGGGTCAAAATACCGCGCCGTATCGCCGTACAGCTCGGGCAGGCAGGTGGCGTTGGCCAGCGCGACCGGCGCGCCCAGGGCCAGCGCCTCCAGCGGCGGGATGCCAAAGCCCTCGAACACGGCGGGGTGCAAAAACAGCTTGCAGTGCTTCATCAGTGCGGCGTTCTCGGCATCGGACACATAGCCCGGGTAGAACACATTGTGGGTGTCCTTCGCCTCGGCGTCGTCGCCAAAGGCACGCAGGTCCTTGCCGCCCGCGACGACAAACGTCTTGTCGGGGCTGCGGCGGGCGACCTCCCGGATCCACTTGAAGTTTTTATGCTTTGCCAAACTGCCGAGGGCGTAGAAGTACTCCCCTTTTTTGACGCCGGGCATCTTGTCAAAAATGCTTTCGTCGGGGGTGACGTTCTTCATGTGCTCCCAGCCGTTGTAGGTGATGCCGATCTTGTCCAGCGGGATGCCGAGCTTCTCGCTGATGAGGTGCCGCTGGTTGTCACTGACCGTGAACACCCGCTGGGCGAACCATTTGGTGGACAGGCAGTGTACCCAGAACTTGAAGCGGAAAAAGCCCTTGTCGGTATCCATGACCAGCGGGCGGATGTCGTGCAGCACCACGACGCTGCGGCGGGTCAGCAGCATATCGCTGGCAAGGCCCACGTAAAACGCATGGGTGCGGCGCAGGTAGGCGGGCAGCACGGCCAGATTGTAAAAATACGGGATGGACTTGAGCGGCACCAGCCGGATGTTTTTCAGCTCCGGCAGATGGATGGGCCGCCCGTCGTCGCGGTAGGCAATGCGGACGTCCAGGCCGGTGCCCTCGATCAGCTTGTCCAGCCGGACGACATTCTCATAGACATAGCGCGGGATGCCGGTGATATTGTCACACAGTACCGTGCCGTTGATGACGATAGGGTTCAATCCAGTTCCTCCTTCTCCCAGTGGGAGCAGTCGAGCAGCTCCTGCTGCCAGTCGGCCATGCGGCGCAGGCAGTATTCCTTCAGCTCGCGCTCAAAGCGTTCCTCGCTGAAGGAGCGGCTGTGCTCACGGATTTCCTCTTTGGAACAGGCCACGCCGTCGCGCTCAAACCGTTCGATGCAGTCGGCCAGGCTCTCGACGGTCTGCTCTTTAAACCAGTAGCCGGTCCTGCCGGGCAGCACGCTCTCGCACGCGCCGCCGCGGCCATAGGCCAGCACCGGCGTGCCCGCGCTCTGGGCCTCGACGGGGGTGATGCCAAAGTCCTCTTCACCCGGGAAAAGGAAGCCCTTCGCGCGCAGGTAGTAGCTGCGCACTTCTTCGTCGGACAGACCGCCGCCCTTGAACTCGATGGTCGGCCCGGCCATGGCCCTGAGCTTGTCCAGCTCTCCCCCGCCGCCGATGACGACGAGGCGCTTGTTAAGGCGCGTGCAGGCCTGCACGGCCAGATCCACGCGCTTGTACCAGGTCAGACGGCCCACGGTCAGGTAGAAGTCCTCCTTTTCGACAAAAGGCGATTCGTTGATGTGGCAGCAAGGGTAAATGACATCGCTGTCACGCCGGTAATATTTTTTGATGCGCTGGGCGATATAATGCGAGTTGGCGATGAAATAATCCACGCGGTCCGCGGCACACTTGTCCCAGATGCGCATTTTGTGCATCTGGCCGGGCATGACGAGCTTCGCCAGCCAGTTGGCGTTGGCGCGGTAGGTGTAGTAAAAATCCCACACATAACGGATCGGCGTGTGGCAGTAGCAGATGTGTACGGCATCCGGGCGGGTGATGACGCCTTTGGAACAGGAGGAGGACGACGACAGCACCAGGTCGTACTCGGTCAGGTCGAACGCCTCAAACGCGCGGGGCATCAGCGGCAGCATGGCCTTGTACAGCCTGTTGGAGAAGGGCACCTTCTGGAACCAGCTTGTGCGGATGTCATAGCTTTTAAAGTGCTCGGGCATGTTGTTGGGGTCGTACACAAGGGTGTAGATGACGGCATCGGGGAAAACGCGCTTCATGGCGTCCACAACGCGGTCCCCGCCGGCGTAGCCGACAAGCCAGTCGTGAACGATGGCGACCTTGGGCTCCTTTTTGCTCATTACAGACACTCCCGTCCGGTAACGCACAGGGCGTTATTGTAGTTTTTCGTCGTTGACCATCTTGCCGCCGAATACCGTGCGGAAGATGATCTTGATGTCCAGCGCCACGGTCCAGTTTTCGATGTACCAGATGTCATAGCGGATGCGCTCGGCAATGTCGGTATCGCCGCGCAAGCCGTGGATCTGCGCCCAGCCGGTACAGCCGGGGCGCACCTGCTGGCGGACCAGATAGCGGGGAATTTCCTCTTTAAAATGCTCTACATGGAAAGGCACCTCAGGCCGAGGGCCTACAAGGGACATATCCCCTTTAAGCACGTTGAAGAACTGGGGCAGCTCGTCCAAGCTGAACTTGCGGATAAAGCTGCCGAAGTGGGTCTTGCGGGGGTCGTAGTCCTTAGACCAGCCGGTCTCCTGCTGTACATTGACCCGCATGGAGCGGAACTTGTACATCATGAAGGGCTTTTTGTTCAGGCCGATGCGCTCCTGCTTGAAGATGATCGGCCCGGGGCTGGACAGCTTGACGCCGATGGCCGTGACCAGCATGACAGGACTGGTCAGAATGATCAGGATCAGGCTGCCGATAATATCAAGCCCGCGCTTGACAGCGGCGTTGAGCAGATTGTCAAACGGCGTCTGCCGCACATTGATGAGCTTGCACTCGTCCAGCACGTCAATGGTGGGCCGGGCGGGCAGATAGTCGCTGTAGAACGGTACCATCGTGATGCGCACGCCGTTTTTGTCGCAGGCGGCAAAAACGTGGGGCAGCAATTCGATCTCGTCAGCCTCCAGCGCTACGACGACCTCATCGACGGCAATCTCGTCGAGCCGGGCGGACAGCGCATCATAGCTGCCCATGTAGCGCACACCAAGGCCCGGTTCTTCGATTCCGGCCAGATAGCCGTCCACGACAAAGCCGTAGTAGGGGTTGTGCTCGAGTGCGCGCAGATAGAGCGCGGCGGATTTACCGCCGCCCACCAGCAGGATATGACGCAGACCCAGCCCCTTGCGGCGGCGGGCGCGGTCTACCCAGCGCAGGATCATACGCTCGATCACGACGCCTGCCGTGCCGAGGATGTAGAACAGCGCCAGTACGATACGGGAGTAGTCGTCCAGGTGCATCAGATACAAAGCACCAATGAAGATCAACAGTCCCGCCGCGTTGATGACGGCAATCTTGGTGCAGCGCTCGGCCAGGCCGCGCAGCCGCGTGGTGCTGTAGATACCGGCGACCCAGTAGATGAGCACGAGCACCAGCGACGTGGCCAGCCCGGCAATGATGTTGCGCGGGTCCCGAGCCACGGCCAGCGCAGGCCCTGCGCCGCCCGGCTCAAAGTAGCGGACGTAATTGAAACGGATATAGTTGGCAAGCAAAAAGCCGATGAAAAGCAGTGCCGCGTCCGCCAGCACATACAAAAGGCTTTTGAAGCGTTGGTTCTTTTCCAGCAAGAGGTGATGCCCTCCCTACGGTGATAGATTTAAACAATCTATTTTACCATATTTACGCCGGTATTGCAAATCAGCGGTAAAGCTCCTGCAGCTGATCCAGCGTTTTCTTCATTTCGGCGCGGACCTCCGGCGGGCCGGAGACGACGACGCCGGTGCCGAACCCGGCCACCCAGCCGAAGAACTGCGGGCTGACCTGAATCTCGGCGGTCATCGTAAAGTGCTCGCCGTCGGCGCAGGGCGTCAGGATCGGCGCGGTGCCGAACCGGTCGATCATCGCCCCGGCAAAGCGGTTCTCGCATTGCAGCGTTACCCGCTTGAGCGGGCCGTTGAACATGCCGAACATCTGCTGCATATACGTATTGACGTCGAAATTGGCGTATTCCCCGGCACCCTCGCGGGTCGTGTCGGGCAGCTGGTGAACGTTCTGCATCTTGTCGACGCGGTAGTGCTTGAGCCGCCCCTCGGTGTAGGCGATGAGGTAATAGTTGCCGTTCTCCCAAACCAGCACCCAGGGGCTGACGCGGTAGAGCTGGCCGTCGTGGCGCGGGGCCATCCGTTTTTGCAGGTTCCAGTCGCAGTATTTGAAGGTGACCTGCTCCCCTGCCGTGATGGCGGCGTGCAGCGCATCGACGGTGTACAGGATTTTCTCGTCTGTGCTCTTGATACGCCCGCTGACCAGTACCTTACGGTCCAGCTCCTCCTGCCGGTATGTGGAGGTGAACTGGCCGAGCTTATCGATCAGGATTTTGGATTTGCGCGCCGTGATGAATTTGCTGGCGTAGACGGCATCGACGAGCAGCTTGAGCTCGGCAAGCTCAAACGGAGCATCGGTCATATAGTAGCCGCCGCCGCGCCCGCGCTGCTGCACGATCTCATATTTGGTGTCGGGCAGGTTGTTTAAGGTGTTCAGGTCATCGTAGACGCTTTTGCGCTCGGCGACGACGCCGTGCTCCTGCAATTTTTCCACCAGCTGGGGAACACTCAAGGGGTGCTTCTCGTCGGTTTCCCGGGCGAGGATCTCCAAAAGAACAAGCAGTTTGCGTTTCTGGCCTTCTTTGCGCGACATAACAGCGGCTCCTTTCCTGAGTCTGGCAGATATAGTCCTATTATACACCCTATAGGGGCGGGTGGCAAGACCGGGAACGGCTGCCTCACGGGAGGTTGTGCTTTCTTTCGGTCCGCAGCCTTACCGCCCCAGCTCCCCCAAAATCCACCCTAGATCTTCAAACAGATCCCCCGGCAGCATGGCGGTCATGCTGCGGCGCTTGGCGCAGCGGTCTGCAGCGGCGCCGTGGAGCCATACCGCGCAGACCGCTGCGTCCTCGGGCGTGCGGCCCTGCTTTAGACCCGCTGCCAGCAGCCCGGCGGTCAGACCGGCTAAAATATCCCCGCTGCCGCCCTTGGCTAACCCGGCATTGCCGGTCTCATTGCGCCAGACCGTGCCGTCCGGCGCGGCAACCAGTGTGTGATGCCCTTTCAAAACGGCGACGCAGTGATATTTTTCGGCCAGCGATACGGCGGCACTCTCGCGGTCCGCCTGCACCTCGGGCACAGTCAGGCCCAGCAGCCGCGCGGCCTCGCCGGGGTGGGGCGTCAGGATCGTGTTTGCGGGCAGATCCCCCCTGTACTTCCCCGCTGCCAGTGCGTTCAGTGCGTCGGCGTCCAGCACGACACCGGCCCACGGGGCGTTTCTGCCGAGCAGGGCCTTACAGACATCGGCGGCGCTCTCCCCCAACCCGGGCCCGGCCAGCAAAACGGCGTGCCTGTCCGCAAACCAGCGGCGCAGCGCGTCGGCGTCCTGCGGGTGGATGCCCCCGTTGGCCGCCGTGCGGCAGCCGCAGGCGCAGCATTCCGGCGTGCGGGAAAGTACCAGCTGGATAACAGGCTCGACGCTGGCCAGATACACCAGCCCGGCCCCGCCGCGCAAAGCGCCCTCCGTGCAGAGCGCCGCCGCCCCGCGGTAGGCCATGCTGCCCGCCGCGGCCAACACACTGCCGTAGCTCCCCTTGTTGCTCTCCGCCATGCGCCCGGGCAGCAGCCGACGCACCAGCTCCCGTGTGATTTCGCGCTGCATCTTGCATCCCTCCGAAAATAGATTATAATAGGTATATTATAAGGCATAAAAGCCAAAAGCGAAAGGGGCAGTTTGCATGGTTCCGGCATTAGAGGAAATTCTGGCAGCAACAAAAAGCATGGTCTTTTTCGGCGGGGCGGGCGTCTCGACCGAGAGCGGCATCCCCGATTTCCGCTCGGTGGACGGGCTGTACCACCAAAAATTCAAGTACCCGCCCGAGACGATGCTCTCCCACACCTTCTACGAGACCCACACCGCGGAGTTTTTTGACTTCTACCGCCAGAAGCTCATCGTCCACGGGGCAAAGCCCAACGCGGCCCACCTGCGTCTGGCGGCGTTGGAGCGCGAGGGCAAATGCAGGGCCGTCGTGACCCAGAACATCGACGGCCTGCACCAGGCCGCGGGCAGCAAGACCGTGTATGAGCTGCACGGCTCGACCCTGCGCAACTACTGTACGCGGTGCGGCAAATTCTTCCCGGTGCAGTTCATTGAGGATGCGGCGGGCGTCGGCGACGGCGTGCCCCGCTGCGACGAGTGCGGCGGCATCGTCAAGCCCGATGTTGTGCTCTACGAGGAAGGGCTGGACGAGGAGACGATGGAAAACGCCGTGCACGCCATCCGCGGGGCCGACACCCTCATCGTCGGCGGCACAAGCCTGGCCGTCTACCCGGCGGCGGGTCTGCTGCGCTACTTCCGCGGGGAGAACCTTGTTGTCATCAACAAGCAGCCCACCCCGGCGGACGCAATGGCCAATCTGCTGATCCACGCTCCGATTGGCCGCACGCTGGACCCCGATGCCCCCGTTGAAGTGTAGAAATTACACAAAAATCCATGCTTTTTTTAAAAAAGGCATTGCAAAACGCCGTGGAATTTTGTTATGATAGATTTATATTGAGTTTATAGGCAGAGTTGATAGAGGGAGACGGTTTTTATGGCAAATGCACTGACGGATTTTACCAAGAAACGTGAATTTCTGATTTGCATGGATTCCGACGGCTGCGTGATGGACACGGTGCGCATCAAGCATTCCACCGTCATGTGCCCCGAGCTCATCCGCGTGTTTGCGCTGGATGACCACGCGGATTTCATCACTGCCGCGTGGGATGAAATCAACCTGCACACGATCACTCGCGGCATCTCCCGGTTTGAGAGCGTCCGGCTGGTGTTTGACCGGTTGAAAAACCGCGGCATCGAGATCCCGGGCAGCGAGGATATTGCCGCCTGGGTCGATACCGCGACGGAGCTTTCCACGGCCAGCCTGCAGCGGGAGCTGCAAAAGACCGGCAGCCTGGCCCTGCGCAAGCTGCAGGAGTGGAACAACGCCTGCAACCGCCGTATTCAGGCGCTGGAGCCGACGTTTGAGCCGTTCCCCGGCGTGGAGGAAAGCCTGCGCCAGCTGCACGCCGTGGCCGATGTGGCCGTCGTCAGTGCTGCGAACGAGAGCGCCATTGCCAGCGAGTGGAAGCGCTACGGGCTGGCCCGTCATGCGGATGTCATCTTCGGGCAGGAGGTCGGCAGCAAGGCAAACTCCATCGCCACAATGCTGGCCTGCGGGTATGAGAGCCGCAAGGTCATGATGGTCGGTGACGCCATGGGCGACGCCCAGGCCGCCGCTGCCAACGGTGTGGCCTTTGTGCCGATCCTGCCGGGCCGCGAGGCCGACAGCTGGCGCCGCCTGCAGGAGGAGGCCCTGCCCAAGCTGCTGCACGGCACCTTCAGCCCCGCCTACCAGGCCGAGCTCCTGGCCGCCCTGAGAAGTGCGCTGCACGGGTAAAACTGCGCTTGCCTCCCTCTGCGGGGGAGATGGCCAAGAAAAGACAAATTTCGCGCCGTCACTCTTGTGACGGCGCTTTATTTATGGTATACTAACTTTGAGTATGTATAAATAAACAACACTGCGCCTGCGGGTGATTCGTAGGGCGGCCTGCCCCCACCCCGCCCTACATCCATGCCCAAAAGGGGCAGCGGAGATATTCCTGAAAAATTCCGAAAAGGAGCCGACCCATGGACCTTTTACAGCAAGCCCGTGCCGAGATCGACACCGTTGATGCCGAGATGGCCGCTCTGTTTGAGCGGCGTATGCGCGCGGTGGCCGATGTGGTGCGCTACAAGGCCGAGACCGGCAAGCCGGTATTTGATGCCGCGCGGGAGGCCGCCGTGCTTGACAAAAACACGGCCCGCATCACCGACGAGGCGCTGCGCCCCTACTACCGCGCCTTTCTCAGCGATGCCATGAGCATTTCCCGCGCATACCAGCGCGCCCGGCTGGGCCGCGATACAGCCGCCTACCAAGGCGTGCCCGGCGCGTGGAGCCACATTGCGCTGCGCCGCCTTTTCCCCTTTGCGCGGGAGACGGCCTGCACCACCTGGGGCGAGGTCTTTGACGCCGTGCAGAACGGGGATGCACAATTCGGCGTTCTGCCGTTTGAAAACTCCAACGCGGGCGATGTCTCCACCGTGCTCGACCTGCTGTACACCCACCCCGATATTATCATTGCCCGGATGTGCGACCTGCCGATCCGGCAGGACCTGCTGGGCGTGCCGGGCGCGACGCTGGAGACGGTCAGGACCGTCATCAGCCACCCGCAGGCGCTGGCCCAGAGCAGCGTTTTTGTACAGCAGCACGGCTTTAAAACGTCCACCTGGGGCAACACCGCCGACGCGGCCCGCCATGTGGCCGAGCTGAACGACCCGAGTGTTGCGGCCATTGCCAGCGCCGAGACCGCCGGGCTGTACGGCCTGCAGATCTTGTCCGCGGGCATCAACGCCGACGGCGACAACACAACGCGGTTCATCGTGATCGAGCGTGCCGCCGCCGCCCCCGCCATGACCGGCGAGGGCCAGCGGCTGGCGCTGCTGTTCACGGCACGCCATAAGCCCGGCCAGCTGGCCGCAGCGCTGGATCAGATCGGCGCGCGGGGCTTTAACATGGAGTGCATCAAGAGCCGTCCCCTGCCCCATGTTCCGTTTGAATACTATTTCTATGTACAGATCGTCTGCCCGGCGGGCAGCACGGGCGCAGGGTGCCAGACCCTGCTGGACACCCTGACTTCTGTTTGCAGCACCCTGCGGCTGCTGGGTGCCTTCACCCTTGACAGTACGGAGAAATAAGCCATGAAGATAAAGGATGTGCGAAGCATGAAACTGACGATGCAGCTAAAAAGCCGCAGCTACGATATTATTTTGAAGGCCGGATGCCTTGCCAACCTCCATCAGTTCACGAACGTGGCAAACCGCAAGGTCTTTGTGCTGACCGACTCCGGCGTACCCGCCGAGTACGCGCAGACCGTGGCGGCCCAGTGCCCCGATTCCACCGTCTACACGATTCCCCGGGGCGAGGGCAGCAAATGCCTGAAGGTCTACGGTCAGGTTTTGCAGGCTATGCTGGCGTTCGGCATGGACCGCAAGGATCTGCTGGTGTCCGTCGGCGGCGGCGTTGTGGGCGATCTGGGCGGCTTCTGCGCGGCCAGCTACATGCGCGGCATTGACTTTGTCAACTGCCCCACGACGGTGCTTTCGCAGGTGGATTCCTCCATCGGCGGCAAGACGGCGATTGATTTGGGCGAGACGAAGAACATCGTCGGCGCATTCTGGCAGCCCAAGGTCGTGCTTGTCGATTTTGACACGCTCAAGACCCTGCCCCGCCGTCAGGTCGTCAACGGCCTGGCAGAGGCGCTCAAGACCGGCATCATCGGAGACCCGCAGCTGTTCGCACTGTTTGAGTGCGAGCACCCCGAGGATAACATTGAACAAATTGTTTACAGAAGTCTGAAATTTAAGAAAAAGATCGTCGAGCAGGACGAGCGCGAGGGCAGCGTCCGCGCCTGCCTGAACTTCGGCCACACCATCGGCCACGGCATCGAAGCCGTGCGCGGTGTGCGGGGCCGCCGTACCACGGGCCTGTACCACGGCGAATGCGTCGCGCTGGGTATGCTGCCGATGATCGAGGACACGGCCCTGCTCAAGCGCACCCGGGCGATTTACCGCGCGCTGGGCCTGCCCACCCGTGCCGGGGCCAACAAGGAGAAGGTCCTGGCCTACATGCAGCATGACAAAAAGGCCCGCGGCGACCATATCACGGTCATCAAGTGCCCCGGCCTCGGCTGCTGGCGCGCCGACAGTCTGCCCATGACCGAGCTGCCGGCACTGTTAGGTATGGAATGAGGGAAACGGCATCTGACGGCATGGCTCTCTCTCCCACCGGCCTGCGGGCCGAGGGCCTTGTCTCCCTCTGCGAGGGAGGGAGCTTGCCGGGATCGCCATTTTTCCATTCATAGAAAAATCGGGAAGGATATATGAAAAACACCTTTGGAAATGCCGTCAGTATGACGATTTTTGGTGAGAGCCATGGACCTGCCGTGGGGGCGGTGCTCGACGGGCTGGCCGCGGGCCTGCCGGTGGATGAGGCCGCGATTGCCGCGGCCATGGATCGCCGCCGCGCCCGCGGGGATGGGCTTTCCACCGCCCGCACCGAGGCCGACGCCGTGGAGTTCCTCTCCGGCGTGTATGAGGGCCGCACCACCGGCACGGCCGTCACCCTGATGATCCGCAACCTGAATACCCGCAGCGGCGACTACGCCAAAACCGCCGACCTGCTGCGCCCCGGCCACGCCGACTACACGGCCTACGCTAAGTATGAAGGCTTTCAGGACGCACGGGGCGGCGGGCATTTCTCCGGCCGCATCACGGCGGCCAGCGTCGCGGCGGGCACGATCTGCGAGACCGTGCTGAACGGCCTGGGCGTAAAGGTCTACACCCATATTGCCGAGTGTGCAGGCGTGCAGGACGCACCGCTTTCCAGCGCTGCGGGGCTGGTCATGCCCGACCCGCAGCCCGGACACTTTGCGCTGCTGGATGCGTCGAAGGAGGAGGCCATGCAGGCGGCTATCCGCGCTGCGGGCAGCGAGGGCGACAGCGTCGGCGGCATTCTGGAAACGATTGTGACCGGTCTGCCCGCGGGCA
>OGDF01002873.1_pt1 | contig 22281 bp, 14 predicted proteins | sample 1570141 | NCBI WGS metagenome assembly OGDF01 (sample SAMEA4370581, study PRJEB24528) | human gut metagenome | reverse complement strand
TACCGCCATCGGAGCAAACGGGCACGTAGACGCCGGTCTCCTCGTAGTACTCGTCGCGAGCACGGCAGACATCGATCAGCGCAGTGGCCTGGCCGCGGCCGATACCCTTGGTCTCACGGGTGATGCAGATGGAACCGCCGCCGATACCGACCTTGATGAAGTCGGCGCCGCAGTCGGCCAGGAAGCGGAAGCCCTCGGCGTCGACGACGTTACCGGCACCGACCTTGACGTCCTCGCCGTAGTTGGCACGGATCCACTCGATGGTGCGCTTCTGCCACTCGCTAAAGCCCTCGGAGGAGTCGATGCACAGAACGTCGGCACCGGCCTCAATGAGCAGCGGGACGCGCTCGGCATAGTCGCGGGTGTTGATACCGGCGCCGACCATGTAGCGCTTGTCGTTATCGAGCAGCTCGTTGGGGTTGGTCTTGTGGCTGTCGTAGTCCTTGCGGAAGACGATGCCCATCAGGTGATCGTAGTCGTCGACGATGGGCAGGGCGTTGAGCTTGTTGTCCCAGATGACGTCGTTGGCAACCTTGAGGCTGATGTTCTTGTCGCCCACGATGAGCTGCTCACGCGGGGTCATGAACTCGGAGACCTTCGTCTGGTGGTCATCGCGGCTGGGTCGATAGTCGCGGCTGGTGACGATGCCCAGGAGCTTACCCTTGGGAGTGCCGTCGTCGGTGACCGGCATGGTGGAGTGACCGGTCTTCTCCTTGAGCTCGATGACCTGCTCCATGGTCATGTCGGGGGTCAGCGTGGAATCGGACTGAACGAAGCCAGCCTTGTGATCCTTGACGGCCTTGACCATAGCGGCCTCGGACTCGGCGCTCTGGGAACCGTAAATGAAGGACAGGCCACCCTCGGTAGCGAGCGCGACACCCATGTCGACGCCCGAGACGGACTGCATGATGGCGGAAACCATGGGGATGTTCAGGGTGATTGCCGGCTTCTCACCGCGCTTAAAGCGGGTTAGCGGCGTCTTAAGAGAGACGTTGTTGGGGATGCACTGCGAGGACGAGTAACCAGGGACCAGCAGATACTCCGAAAACGTGTGGGACTCACCGGGAAAGAACGTAGCCATGTTTCTCCTTTTTCCATGCGACCGGTCGGCTGCAGGCCTCGTAGGACCCAGCCCAACCTTGGGCGCCCAATACTGGGGAAGTATCTTAACGCACTTTGACTGCTACAATGCATGATTTAAGAAGAGCACACGAGGGTTTGACGCAGGCTTTGCGTTTGCCCAGCAAACACTTTAGCGGGGAGACGTGGAGCACATGGAGTACAAGACGACGGCAAAGCTGGTCATTCAAGCGTGCGACAAAGATCTGCCGGGCGTCTTCGGCCACGGCTGCGTCTTGCTGCTGCAGGGTATAGCCCGCGAGCACTCGCTCAACCGTGCCGCCAAGAGCATGGGCATGGCGTATTCCAAGGCCTGGCGCATTGTGAACGAAGCCGAAGGCCAGCTGGGATGCAAACTCATCGAGCGCGACGGTGCCCGCGGATCCACGCTCACCCCCGCCGGCGAGCGAGCCATCGCGGTCTACGAGGAGCTGCAGGCCGACATAAACCAGGTCATTGCTACCAAAGCCAACGACCTCATCGCCAGCATCAAAAAGTAGCTAATTTGGGACGGGGCTTTTTAAGCTGCACAACCCCTTCTCATAAGTTGCGGTGAAATAGGGGCTGTTTATGCCGATAAAGCCGTAAATCAATCCATATTTCACCGCAACTTATGGAGTCGAGGATGATTTAGCTAGTTGCGAAGAGCGTTGTCTAGGGTGGCCGCAACTATCAAGGGATTGTCGGTGCCGGCGAAGAGGCGGATGGTGCTCCCCCGCTTGCCGCGTGGAGCCGAAAGGCGCGTCGTTGCGCCGCCGGCAGGCGATGTGCGAAACTCCCCCGGCAAAGCGTCGAACAGCTCTCCTGCGCTAAGCTCGATAAGGTCAAACTCAACTGCCGGGCCAAAGCCGTGCTCGAGGATTCCCGTTGCAACCGCATGGTCGGGATGCGAGTTCAGCCCGGGATAGCACACGTTGCGCACCATCTCGTTGGCGGCCAGATACTCAGCCAGCGCACGGGCGCGGTCGAAATGCGCCTGCATGCGGGCGTTAAGCGAGGAAAGCCCGCGCTCCAGCACGTCGGCCTCCTCGGCAGAAAGGTCGACTGCCGACGCACCGCAGCCTGCAAACAACACGTGCGCGCACTCGGCAGCAGCATCCACACGATGGCGCTTGAGCTGAGAGCGCGCCACCGAAGCGGCAACGAGCTTGCGCGGAGCCCTACCTGCACACACGCGATCGAGCGCTTCGAGGGACAGCACAGCACCCAGCCGCAGCGGATCGCAGCCAAAAGCCGACGCCACGGTGTTGTCCACAACCAGCAGCGCATGGGCCTCGCGAGCCGCTCGACCCAGCGTACGCAGATCGGGCACGCGCAGTCCAAACCCGCCGATGGAGTTGACGAACCACCACAGGTGCGGCCCCTCGGCATCAAACGAAGCATCAAAGACCTCGGACGCGGCGGTAAACGCATCGGCGGACGGCGAGCCCACCAGCGCAACATCGCGGCCATCAAAGCCGTGCGCAAATGCTTCGGTAAAGTCATCCGCAAAGGCCACCAGGCGGTCACCGGGACGCACAATCCCCAGCTGCGACAGCGCTGCCGGCACATGCGGGGCCGCAAGCAACCGCGCCTCACGCGCGCCGGCCCTCAAAGCCCAGGCCTCTTCTAGCTGCTGTACGCCCATACAGCACCGTCCCTTCAAAACAAAAACCCACGATGCGGGTGTTCCCCGCATCGTGGGCAACGGCTGCAGTATAGCGCCGATATGCGACGAATCGCCTAGATGTTGAGCGCGTGGTAGGTCACATTCGCGCCCGGAGCGTCAACGGTCACGCCATAGGCCTCGGGATAGATGCGCGTCGAAAACACGAGCGAGCCATCGTTCACAAACACCTCGACCGACGAGACATCGCCAACAATGCGCACGTTGCGCACCTCGTCGACGGGCTCCCAGCGCACGGTACGACCGCAGCCGGCAGAAGCGCGACCCTCATCGGTAAATCGCATCTCAAAGCGCGCGGGCAGTTCGTCCTCGGCGGGCACAAACGCCAGCTTCAGCTCGCCATCAACGGTCGCGGTAAACGCGCCATCGACACCGTTGGCAACAACGTCAAAGCAGGTATCGCCGGCAACCTCCAACGAGCCCGCCCCCACACGCACCGAGGCATAATGGTGCTCAATCTCGCGAGCCGGCTGCTGCAGCACTACGCCGCCGGCACCGGCTGTAAGCTCACGCGGCACCGTCATGCAGTGCTGCCAGCCGCACACCACGGTGGGTGCGTTGCCATAGGTCGGCTCATCAGGCATGCCCATCCAGCCAATTAGAATATGGCGACCGTCCTCAGCCGTGAACTCCTGCGGAGCATAGAAGTCAAAACCGGCGTCCCACAGGCGGAACTCGCCCAGCTCATAGGCACCGTCACCACCGGCAATGTCGCCCGTTACAGGCATGTAGCCAGCAGCGTATACGTTGCCGCGGTCCCAACGGCCGCCCTCGAGCCCCTGGGGAGAGAAAGACAGAAACCTTGCCGGTACACCGCCATCCGCCTCAAGCTCAAGGTATCCCGGGCACTCCCACATAAAGCCAAAGCGCTCGGGCGTAGACACGCGGCTCTCGAGCTCCCAACTCAGCATATCGGCCGAGCCATACACCAGAATCTCGCCCACATCGCGCCCGGCACCCTCGCCGTGCATAGCACAAAAACGGCTCTCGACATGCGGCCCGTCCACGCGACGACGCGCGCCCAGCACCATGTGATAACGCCCGTCCGCGTCACGCCATACCTTGGGATCGCGCACATGGCAGGTCAAATCCTCGGGATAATCCTCGGACGCCAGCACCACGCGCTTTTGGCTGAACTCCCGACCGGCAAGGCCATCAACGCTCTCGACATAAACAGTATCGGCGCGGCGGCCGGTATTGACGTAGTCGTACGTCCCGTCCGCATCGGAAAGCTTAACGTTGCCTGTGTACAGTACGCGAATGCGACCGTCCTCGGCAAGCGCGGAACCCGAATACACACCGTGGCAATCGAACGGCTCGTCGGGCAGCAGCGGGGCGCCAACGTAGTCCCACGTCATAAGGTCGCGGCTCGTCGCATGGCCCCAGACCTTAACGCCACCCTCGACATCAAACGGCGCATACTGAAAGTACGCGTGAAATATGCCGCCCGATTGGCAAAGACCGTTGGGGTCGTTGAGCCAACCCGCCGGCGGCATAATATGGAAGTGCTGGCCATACGCACCATGACCGCACTCAGAGGCAGCGATGTCAACAGCGGCAACCAGCTTTGCAAGGTCGCGACCAAGCGCATTAGACATATCAAAGTCCTAACGGATCGAAAGTTACAAGGCACCAGAGATCGGCGCCAGATGCTGGAAACACCCGCGAGCATACAGCCCGCGGGCATTCCCTTAATCAAAAGCTCTTAGGCCTGCTCGGAAGCCTTGGGCTCGTCCTTGTACAGGACAAACGAGACGGCAAAGGAAACCAGCGCGGCGACCGCAAACATGATCGCGTACTGTACGGGCTGGGCCAGGCACAGCAAGATACCGAAGATACCGGTAACGCCCGTGCCGGAGGCGGCCAGCGAAGTGAGCGCGCAGACCAGGGCACCGCAACCGCCGCCGATGCAGCCGGCGATGAAGGGCTTAAAGAAGCGCAGGTTCACACCAAAGATGGCAGGCTCGGTAATGCCCATGAAGGCGGACAAGGCCGAAGGAAGCGCCAGGCCCTTGATCTTGGCATCGCGGGTCTTAAAGGCAACGGCGAGCGCGGCGCCACCCTGGGCGATATTGGCAGCGCTGGCGATGGGCAGGCAATAGGTCACGCCGTACTGGGCGAGCTGGCCCAGGTCGATGGCGGTGTACATCTGGTGGATACCGGTAACAACCGTGGGGGCATAGAACAGGCCGACGATAAAGGAACCGATGCCGAAGGGCAGGGTCAGCAGGGCCTGGATCAGACCGAGGATGGCGTTCTCGGCCCAGACAAAGATGGGGCCGACGGCAACGAGCGTCACGAGCACGGTCACGAACACCGAGACGAGCGGGGTCACAAAGAGGTCGAACATCTCGGGAACGATCTTGTGCAGGCGCTTCTCGAGGAAGGCCAGAATGGCACAGGCGATAACGATGGGGATCACATGGCCCTGATAGCCGACCCACTCAAAGCTGTACACACCGGGAATGACGGTAACCATGGTCTGTACGCCCTCGGAGGCAACCGTGTAGGCGCTCTGCAGCGAGGAGTTAATGAACGCACCGCCGACGACGGCACCCAGATACGGGTTGGCGCCAAAGGCCTTGGCGGCGGAGTAGCCGATCAGGATCTGCAGAATGCCAAAGGACGTGCCCGAGACCAGGTCGGCAATCTTGTAAATAAAGTTATTGGTGTCGAGCGCGATAAAGCCGTTGGAGGCCATAAAGTTGAGGGCGCTCATAATGCCCAGCAGCAGACCCGAAGCCACGATGGCGGGGATGATGGGGACAAAGACGTCGCCGAGCACCTTAATGGCACGCATAAAGATGTTCTGCTGCTGTGCGGCGGCCTCCTTGACCTCGGCCTTGGTGGCAGCCTCGACTCCGCTGAGCGCAATGAACTCTTCGTAGACCTTGTTGACGGTGCCGGTACCAAAAATAATCTGGAGCTGGCCCTGGGCCTCAAAGACGCCCTTGGCGCCGTCGATATTCTCAAGGGCCTCCTTGTCGACCTTGGCGTTATCGGCAATCACCAGACGCAGACGCGTGGCGCAGTGTGCAGCCGAAACAACGTTGCCGGCGCCACCGATGTTGTCGAGCACCTCTTGGGCTGATTTACGGTAGTCCATGACTTCCCTTTCCTCCAACGGGCGCATGTGCACCCGGCCATGTTTGACACTTATACTGTAATCGTTTTCAGTTTCATATGTCTGCAATCGTTTTCACATCAGGATGAACGGTAGGAAAAAGCCGGCGAATGGTAGTTTTGAGACAAAAACTGGGGACTCAAAGGCAGGCAGACGCGTCCAAGGCCTAGACATTCATGAGCTGATGCCCAAGTTTGAGCGTCTTGAGACCGCTCTCCCCTTCCTCGCCATCGAGCGTATTGAGCAACATATTGGTCGCCTCGACGCCACTGGTCAGGTAGCCATAATGCACGGTGGGAATACCGCCCGTCAGCGCGCGCAAAAATGCGTTGTCGCCAAAACCGCTTACGCGATGCTTGCCCTCGCCCACGCCGCGAACCTCATCGATGGCACGAAGCGCGCCCGCCGCCATGGTATCGGTCGCGCACGCGATAAACGAAACATCGGGAGCGACGGAAAGCAGTTCACGTGCTGCACCATAGCCTGAGTCGAGCGTAAACGAGCCCAGGCGAATCAAGGCGGCATCGAGCGGGTTACCCGCGGCGCGCAAGCCGGCCTCAAAACCGCGACGGCGGTCATAACCGGCCGCGCGGTCCTCTTCGGTAACTCCAATGTAGGCGATCTTGCCGTCCACGCGGCCCGCAAGCGCATGGCCCAGCTCAAAGGCAGCCTCGTAATCGTCGTGATAGACACAGGCCGTGCCCTCGACGTTTTGACCAATGACCACAAGGGGTACGCGACAAGACCCAATCGCACGACGGTGCTCGTCGGTAATCATGGTCGCTACCAGCACGATGCCATCGACCGGATGGTTCTGGAACAGGTCGAGGTATTCAAGCTCACGATCGGGGGCGTTGTCGGTATTGGCAAGCAGCATCTGGTAGCCACGGCGACCGAGCACCTGGCCAATGCCGGCGGTAATGCGGCTCACGGATTCCGAGTTGATCTTGGGCACGATGACGCCGATGAGCTTGGTGGAGCCGGTACGCAGCGCGCGAGCCTGGCTGGACCGAACGTATCCGGTCAGCTCAATCGCTTGCTTAATGCGCTCGGCCTTGTCCGCCGAGATATACCCACCGTTGAGGTAGCGCGAGACGGCGGCGCTCGAAACGCCGGCCAGCTCGGCCACATCTTTCATCTTTACCACGAGCACCCCCGTCGTTGAAATCGCTTTCACCATGATACCCAACCCTCGCCCAAAAAATATTCGACTGGAAAGGTCTCAGCGAACCATTTCAACCACTCAGGTCGAGCAAGCGCCAGCGAGCGGGCAGCTGCCGTGGCGAGGTGCCGCGAAAGAGGAGCGAAGCGTACTTTATGTACGCGAGCGACGGTTTGAGCGGCAGATCGCCCGGCAGATGCCCGCGCAGCGTCGAGCGGTCCGGCGTTTGTTAAAACGCCGGAACATAGTTAGCCGTGATATTCGCCGTTGTACTGGATGAGCGTCAGGTCCTCCACGCCGTCGAGCGCGCGTATGGCGTCGGCATAGGGCATATCCACACCGTCAGAGAACACCTCGACGGCCATCTCGACCTTGTCGCCGCGCATGGTCTTGGACTTGACGGTGAACTTGGTGCGCCCAAACGCGCGCACGATATCGTCGCCAGTGGTCTGACCCGTGTAGTGGATGACCATCATGTAAACGCGCGCCTTGTCCTGGAGGCTCGCAAAGCCGGCAATCATCACCACGATCACCACCGCCGTGAGCCCCACGAGTGCGTACATGCCGGCACCCGCCGTAATGCCCGTGGTAATGGCCCAAAACAGGTACAGCAGGTCGAGCGGGTCCTTGACCGCCGTACGGTAGCGGACGATAGACAGAGCACCGACCATACCGAGCGAGATGACCACGTTAGTCGAAATCGCGAGCGTGACCATGCAGGTGAGTACGCACATGCCCACGAGCGTCACGGCAAAGCTACGCGAATACACCACGCCGGTAAAAAAGCGCTTGTACACGTAATAGATCAGGATGCCCATGGCGAGCGCCACGAGCAGCGACAGGCCAATCTTGGCAGGGTCGACCTGGCCAAACGCCTCCAAGACGGAGTTCTTAAAAAAGTCCCTGGTGCTCATGGTCTAAATATCCCCTCGGTTCTCAAAATCCGATTCCCAGTAATTAAATCCGCGCAGGTAGGCGGTCTTTTCGTAACACAGGCAGTACTTGGAGACCGCCGTAAGCTCGGCCGCTCCCGGCGGCACCAAATCGCGCACCAGCTGCGGGCAAAACTCCGTAAACTTGACCTCCATCACCAGCTTGCCGGGCTCCAGGACCGGCAGCGCGGGCAGCGTCGCGTCAAAGATATCGAAGCTTCCCACCGCGGCACGCACGTTCATGTCAAACGTAATGCGCACGGTGCCCTCGTCCATCACCCACGGCTCGCGCTCGTAGTCCACGATGGTCCGCGGGCGCATCATGTTGCAGATGCACTCGATGTAGAACTCGCGGCACAGCTGGTGGGAACTTCTCAACAAAAAGTCGTACTCGCCGGCCAGGATGCGCTCAAACTCGTCGCGCGTGAGCGGCGCGTCCTCCTTGTAAATCCAGCTGCCGTACTTCTTTTTGCGCTCGAGCTTAATCACCTTATCGCTGCCGTTATAGATGCGCACGCGATACTTTTTTCGCATGAGAATTCCGGCATCTTTTTCCTCGTACGCCGAGTTGCAATAGTCATCGAAGTACAGGCTGCGAATGGTGTAACCGCCCGAGCGCGCATGCTTGTCCAGCTTAAACACCGGCGCCATGCGGCAGGCAAGCGCAGCGTGCTCACCCTCGTTGATGAGATATTTGAGTTCGTGGCGGTAGCGCTCCTGTGCGCTGCACTCGGGCGGGGCCGCCAAGCGCTCAAGCAGCGCGCTAGCCCTCCGCATACGTGTCCTCCACGACCTTGCCGCCGTCTTGCACGTAGAAGCACTTCATGCCGTACTGCTTGCCGTCGTCGGTCACATAGTAATCGAACGCATCCTGCGTATAGCCGTCGGAGTTGGTAGCACGCACGCGCGCAAAGTACTGGCCGGTATCGGGCGCATCGCAGGTCACCTCGGGCAGCAACACGTCCTCGGCCTTAAAGACCACATCGGTTATGGCATAATCGCGCGCCAGTTCCACGGTATAGCGAATGTCACGAGCCTCAAAGTCGTATGCCGCATCCCAGTTCACGCGCAACTTGCCGTTATCGATCTGCGGCACGCCAATGTAGAACGGCATGGGCTTTTTATAGCTCTCACGGAAGCTCTTGTAGTTCTCTTCGATCTCGGCCGGAATCGCCGCGGCGATCTGCTCGTATTGATCCTTGGTGACAGGCAGATTTTCGATATCGGGCGAAGCAAAGACCAGCGATTCGGTAACCTCGCGATAATGCTTGATCATCTTGGTCAGGCGCGTCTCGGTCAAATACGTGCGCAGGTCCTTGACGGCGCGATCAAGCTCACCGCGGAACGCCTTGCTGCGCAGCGCACGATTGAACAGCACGTTGCCCCAGTAGTTGCTTACGCCGCGCTCCCAGCTCGCGTAGTCCGAGAACCCGGCAAGAGAAAGCTCTAGCTTGCGCAGCATGCCGTCGTTGTCCCAATCGAGGATGTACCACGTGTTGGAATTGAGGGGACTGTACAGATAGCAGTTGCGGTTCTGCGTATCGCAGTTGCCCGTAAGGATCTGAAACGCCATCCAATAGACCAGATTCTCGGTATCAAAGTAGGTATCGAGCACGTCGTCGATCTTTTGCGAATCGTCGTTGAGCGCATCGAGCATCTCGATGAGTTTGGTATGGTCCGAATCGCCCTTAATCTCGAGCATGCCCTCAAAGTTGGCCTGGTTGTAGTCGGGATCGTCGGCGAGCTTAATGGTGTCCTCGTAGCGATGGAAATCGAAGTTGTTCACCTTGTACAGATGCCCGTTCTTATCCAAGCCGTGCGCCTTAAGCGCCGTCTTGTTGAGCTGCTCCACCTGCGTAAACAGGCCGTAGTCCTCAAAGGTGTCGTTGGACTTTTCGGTCTGGTCGCACACCCACAGATGCACAAACTGCGTGCGCAGGCCCATCATCTGGGGAATCCCGCGGATAAGGTCGTAGGCCATCTTGTTGCGGAAACGCATGCCCTCGCCCATGTGCTTGTTGAGCGCAATCGCGCGCTGTTGGCGCCAGGTACCCTTGCCCTTCTTGAGCTCCACCTTGTAATTCTTTTGCGTGTAGGAGCTCGACGTCTGGCCGCGCACCTGCACGGTGGCATTGGGCGCTTCCTCGCCATAGCCAACCTCGCCGGCAACCGGGCCGTCATCGTCGCCCGCCTGCAAAAGGCCCATAACCTGATAGCGCGTCACACCCATGTCGGCGTAGTCATACACCGAGTACGTGTTGATCTCGGCCCAGCTATGATCGGTGTTCTCGGAACTGTTGCCGCGCGAGACGGTCAGGTACATGGTCACGATGCCTGAGTCGTCGTAGACCTCGTACAGGTCATCTTTGTCGCGCAAGTGCTTAGACTGGTCGGATGCATCGGCTTTTTTTATCTTGCCCTGCTTTTTGACCTTTTTAGTCGAGGATTCGTCCTGAGACGAGCAGCCCGAAAGCAGCAACGCACCGGCAGCCGCCTCGATCAGGCGGCGGCGAGACATCATCTTATCGGTCATCAGAACCTCCCCAATGTTTTTGGAACAGGCGAACCACCATACGTTCAAACGCACTGCGCGGATCACCGCCCACGCGCTTGTCCTCGTAGCGTTGCTCAACACGGTCGAGCACCCGGCCAAGTTCGGTAAACCAGCCCGTCTTGTCAGTAGCCACAATGGGCTGCTGGCTCAGGATACGATACGGCAAGTTGGCGGTATAGGTATCGAGCCGCAGCAGCGCCACGATAAAAAACACCGCTGCACCCAACAAAAAGCCAAAGCCGTAAAACTGCTGCGGCAAGAGCAGAGAAACGGCAGTCGCCAGCCCGGCCACATCGGCAAACAGCCCCGAGGCCAGCACGGCCCCCTTGTAGTCGGTAAAGTACAACAAGATGAGCAACACCGTATTGCCCACGGCATACAGGCCGTAGCCCACGCACAACGTGCGAAAATACCCGTGCATCAGGTTATTAAAGCCCAACGGTAGGGCCGACAGCACCGTGGTCTCGAGCGAGATGACCGCCGCCGTCACAAACAGCTGCTTGAGCGCACAAAACCGCAGTTCTCGGTTGAGCGTGGCAAGCATTTCCTCCTCGGCCACCACAATGTCGCCCACCACGCCGCCGTCGTTGAACAGGCTGTAGTAGTCGCGGTAGCGCGGATAGAAATTGACCTCGACCGAGACCACAAAGTTGACGGACGTGACCAGGATCGTCAAAAACGCGATGAGCGCCGGCACATCGTGGTAGGGCGCACCATAAAACAAGCCCTTGACCTGCACGCCAATGGGACCGGCCCAAATTATCACCAAGTGCGCAAAGAGACCCAGGTTGGTAAACAAGCCCGTGAGCGCCAGCGGAATAAACTGATCGAGCCACTGCAAAAAGAGCCAGGGGCTGCGTTCGCTCTGCGGAAAATATCGGTACAGCAGCACCACGTCCCAGGCGAGCATGACGCCGTAGCCCAGAGCAATTGACGTCAACAGGCCCTCGACCGGCGGCAGTCCCAGCGCCAGCGCGGCCAGGGCGCACAGGCACGCCACGCCAATGGCAACCGCAAAGCTGCATAGGATACCGCGGTAATCCTTGATGGCCGTGAGGTAACTCATGCCGTTCCAGTTGACGATCATAATGTTAAACAGCCACAGGCACAGCAGTCCCTGCAGCAGCGTGGCGCCCGAGAACAGCAAAAAGACGCCGTAGAGCACGGTGCCCGCAACGAGCATGATGGCATTAGACCCCCAAAACGAAGGCAGGATCTCATCCTCGCGCTCGGCAAAGAGCATGTCGGCCAAAAAGCGCGTGACCGGCATAGAGAAAAAACTCGTGAGCGTGAGCGACGCCAGCAGCGTATAGGTCACCATGCACACCAGCAAGTCCTGGTTGGCTCGGCCCACGCCCCACAGACCGCACAGCACCAAGATACCCACCTGGAGCAGCACGCCCAACAGCATGGGGCCCGTGCACACAATGCCGGCGTAGCCGTAAGCGCGCATCGTGGCAAACAGACCCTTACGCCTAAACAGGCGCTTGAGCTCAAAACCGATTCCGGCCACCGGCTACTCCCCCTCTCTGGGCAGGTTAAACGCACGCGCCGTCTCGTCGTACAGCGCGCGATAGTTGGCGAGCATCTGCTCGTGCAAGAAGTACGTGGCAACGCGACGCTGGCCGCGCTCCCCCATCTCAATGCGACGAGCGCGGCTTGTGCACATGCGTTCCATGGCATCGGCCAAGCCCTTGCGATACATTGGCGGCGTCACAAAACCCGCCACGCCAAAGTCGTCGCCCGGGGCGCCTTCGAGAAGCTCGCGACAGCAGCCCACCTCAGTCGTCACGCAGGGACGGCGCGCTGCAAGCGACTCCAGCACGCTGAGCGGCTGGCCCTCGGAGATGCTCGTCAAAATGGTAAAGTCGAGCTTTTCCATGTACTCGACCACGTTGACGCGGCCGGTAAAGATCAGGTCGCGCACGCCCAGGGTTTCGACCAGCGCGTGGCACTCGGCGCCGTACTCCTCGTCGTCCACGCCACCCATGATGTGCAGGCGCACCTTGGGCAGGCGCTCGTGCAGCTCAAAGAAGGCATAAATCATGGTCTTGACATCCTTGATGGGCGCCAGGCGCACCACCGCGCCAATGTCCACCCAGCCGTCATCGATCTTTAAGGGAATATCCTTAAAGCGATCGAACTGGATGCCGTTGGGGATGACCAGGCATTTGTCCGCATCGCAGCCCATATCAATCTGCGTCTTGCGGGCGTTATGGAACAAACTCGTCACGCGGAAGGCGCGGCGGTAAATCTCCTCCGAAAGCAGGTAGAAAAAGCGAATCCAGCGGTCCTTAAACGACGGCACCACCCAATCGGCGCGAATGATCTCTTCCTCGCGCTCGCGGGTATAGATGCCATGCTCGGTCAGCAGCACCGGCGCATGGTGAACGCTTGAGCCCAGGCAGGCGAGCAGGCCACCGTAGCCGGTCGAGATGGCATGGTACACATCGGCCACCGGCACCTCGCTGCCCAACAGGTAGAGCACGGGCAGCAACATGGAGCGCATGGTGTGGAATGCATCGGCAAAGGGCGTGTAGGGATACTCGGCCAGGCACACATCGCGAAAGATATCCATAAACGTGCGGCTCTGCAAAAACGAGAGCGGATGCACGCGACGGCGGTGGAAGATATCGAATAACACGTCCCAGTCCGGATTGGAGAGCGACACCAGACGGCGTAGCGCCTCGCGCTCACGGTCGTTAAAACTGGCTTCGTGCTGCTCGCCCGAAAGCCGCAGGGCATCGTCCAGGAACACCTCGTGCACCTCGACCACGTTGCTGGGCAGCTCGTAGACAAATTTGCCGCGGTCGGCAGCATGCGCGCCAATCACCCACAGCACGAACTCGTGCTCGGGCATGGCCTGGATATAGCCATGCATCCAGGTAGATACGCCGCCGTGCACATAGGGGTAGCAACCCTCGAGTACCAAGCAGATTCTCATCTGTCGCCACCCTCCTTGCGCTCGATCGTCAGGGTCTTATCATTTGCCTTGAGCAGATACAGATTGCCCGTAAGGTGCGTTAGTTCGCCACCCGTCACCGCACCTGGCTCGCCATTATTGGCGCGGAACATGAGCCACGCCTCGTCGTGGAAATTGCCCAGACTGAGCGTCCAGGCATCCGCGCTGGTATCCATGCCCACCGTCACCGACGAAAAGCGCTGGATGGCGCCCGAGCATTCCGAGCCGGTCTGGCGACGCAGGCCGGGCGCAAACTTGGTAAGCCAGTCCAGGTAGTCGGTCAGGCCGCCCTTGTAGACCTCCCAGCCCTCCGTAGCGCCGCGATCGGGGTCCAAAAGGTCGTCCGGGTGCATAAAGTGCGTGCTTACGTAGTGCATGTTGAGCTCGGATACGGCAGCCAGGCGCATATAGGAATCGCCGACCATACCGCCCGAGACAATGCGCGGCTGCTCCACAATGCCATCGCTCGCCACGCCAAACTCCTGCACGTACGGCAGGTCGGTGCCATCCTCAAAATACGTACTGGCGATGGTCTTAATGCGCGGAACGTCGGTGCCGATAAGCTTGCGCGCACGGGCCGAAAGGATATTCGACGGCGGCACGTAGACCGAGCCGTGCGCGTTGGGCAGCACCTCGTCCTGGAAAGCGATAAGCTCGTTGAGCGATGCGACAAGCGTTTCCTTGTTCTTCCACGTCTTGTAGTCGTACAACGTGCCGTAGTCGGTGTCCCAGAGCGCGAGCGGCTGATGGTTGTAGCCGTGAAAGCCCAGCTCGCCGCCCATCTGCAGCAGCATGCCGCCAAAATAGCGGAACTGCGTGGTATCGGGTTGGCGCGCGGGCTCGGTCTGGTTGACCGCGTCCTCGTAGTTTTCGATCATCACGCCGGTATAGCGAATGCCATATTTTTGCGCGAGCTTTTGCAGATCGGGCCACCAGACCTTGGTGTAAAAATCGGCAATGGAAAGGCCGTAGTCACGCTTGATATAAGTACCGTCGCCCGAGGGCACGGGGCTAGGAAAGTCGTCCAAATAGAACACGGCGCTGTTGATGACCGGATAGGCCGTGGCATCACCCAGCAGGCTGATCGCCGCGGCGTAAAAACCGCGCATGACCTTGTCGTAGATGCCAATGTTGCACACCACGGTGTGACCACTGCCGCAATCGTTAGACCAAATGAGCGGCGTGCCCGCGTCACCGGTCTTTGCCCAGACGTGCGCAGTTTCGCGCAATGAAACCGAGAGCGAAGAATCGAAGAGATCCGAGAACTCGTAGCGCTCTCCCCCGCCCAGCATAAAGTCCTCACTCGGCACAATGCTTTCGGCTTTTACATAGTCATATCCGGCCGATTCAATGCCAAGCTTGGAGGCAATCACTTGCAGATAGCTCGAGTTATCCGGCGGCATGGCGAGCATAAGAGAACCGCCAGCACTCACCCAACCCATAATGTCGCTCAGGTGCGTACCGAGCCCATCGAGCGACGGCATGAGCAAAATCACGCGATCGAAGGAGGTCAGCGAGGGAATGGCATCCGCACCATCCAGAGCAAGGTCCACGTCGCGGTGCGCGATCTTCATGTCCAGCAAAATCTGGTCGAACTGTTCCTTTACGTCCTCGACGCCAGCTTGATCAGAATCGGTAATGACCAGGCACGTGGGCTTTTGGCCAAAGATTGCCGAGGAGGCCGGCACCGCATCGTTGGCGGCAAGCATCCCCAGCTTATGCTGGCCCGCACTGTACTGCACGCCGGCACGCTCCACTAGCAGCACGGCGGCCATGGCAATAAAGACCGCCCACACCACGAGGAGCCCCATCCAACGAAAGCGGCCTGCACGGTCGCGGATATGTTGCGCCACGCTCATCGGACCTCATCCCCGTCGCGCCAAAACGCCAACTTTTCGCGGTTGTCGGCGCTCAAATACACATGTTGCTTGTCAATCGCATCGATCACACGGTGAACCTCGACACCGTTGTGGCGCATCACGGCCAGCCGCAGGCAAAGCATCCAAACCTCCTGCTCCTCGGGCACGTCGAGCACCAGCTGGTCGGTCACGACCTGCGCCTCGTCGATCTGTCCGACATCGGCCAGCGCCGTCGCGTATCGAATGCGCAGCTCAAAAGTGTCTTCGCGCTCGCAGCGACGCGCAAGCAGGCGCGCGTACTGTTGGCGCTGAATCTGAGCCACGCGCCCCTCAGCCAAACCCGAGCCCAAGTATTCACCAAGAAAATCGCAGTATTCGTTGAGGTTTTGCGCACTCGGGTCCGTCTTAAAGGCACGCTCCAGCTGCTGCAGTTTAAGGTCGGACTCCTTGGAGATCTGCGCCACCGCCGTCGCGGCATAGTGCGCCACCTCAACGTCGTCGTTAAGCTTAGCCGCCTGTAGCTGCGCCAGGTACGCGTCGGGCTCCTCGGTGAGCATGGAAAGCATTAGACGGCGCCGGTATGCCGGGTCGTTGACGATGAGCGCCTCCTCGAGCGGCACTACGCCTGCATCGTCCTCACCACTCGGTACCGACATACTGCGATGGAGCTCGTCGTTGAAGCGCAGCGACTCCAGCGCAGACTCTTTCAGTCCCTCGCCAAACATCGCGCTGCGGATCGATAACAGAACCACCAGCAACGGGCCCCACAGCGGCACCAGCACTATCACAGCCAGCATGTGCCCGCGCACCGGCAGCAGGCCCAGCTTCATGAGCGTCCACAGCATCAGGCAAACCAGCGCATGAATCAGCAGCAAGACAGCAGCAACGACAAGCGAGATCAAGCGGCACCCCCCTCACCGTCACCGGTGTAAGAAATGTGCTGCAACAGCTCCACAATGTCCTCGCCGTCGACGGGCTCTACCACAATATGCTTTGCGCTCAGGCGCTCGCGGATAATGGGCAGATCGCACGCCTTTGCCTGGCGCATAAGCAGATAGAGCACGTCGCCGTCGACCAAGCCCGCCGCGTCGCTCTCGCGGATTGCCGACCCAATTGCGCCCACCAGCTCGCCGACAGGCTCCACGCCCGGTACCACGCGCAGGAGCAAAAAACTCCCCATCTTGCTATCTGCCAGCGCCTGCTCCGCCGCGAGCTCTTGGCCAAAGGCAGCCTGCTTGAGCACGCAAGTACCGTCAACGCAGCGTTTATCCTGCGCCACCGCCTCATAGTCAAAGGCACGGCCCAGCGCGCTTTCGACCAGCCCGCACAAGATGCGGAACAGGTTTTGATAATAGAGGGTCATTTGGTTTTCGGCCGCACTACGCACAAAGATCAACACGGCGGGTGCCCCGTCGCGCTCGATCGCGTATCCAAACATGGGAAGCCCCGGCGTCAGCTCGCGGTTCACCCACAGGTTCGAACGACCCCCGTCGCCCAAAAGAGGTGCAAGCTGCTCAAGCGTGAGCGAGCGTACGGCATCTTCGGCAATCGCGGGACTTGCTGCCACCAGGCGTGCAAATGCCCCGCCCGAAACATGGTAGATCGCCACCGAATCGTTCTCGAGGATCTCGCCCAGAAGCTCGCAGCACTTGCGATAGATGTCGCGCGGGTTGAGCACATCGAGCTCCTGCGTCACGGCAAAGATCTTGCCAAAGCTGTCGTGGCGACCCACAATCTGGCGCCTGTACGCGCGCTTATCCTCGATCGCGTCGTGGTAGAGCTGCGTAAGGAACGTATTGCGGTTGCGCACGAGATCGTTTTGGTCGCGCTCCGCCCTAATGGCTTCGCTGTTGCGCAGCTGCACATAGCCGCACACGGCACCCACAACAAAGTACGCAATAAACGGCAGCCAGTTAGACGGCTCATAGAACAGACCCTGGAAGGTATAGCCGTACTGAGTAAAATAGCTGGCTGCCAAACCCACCGACGCCAGCAGCGCCGCAACCAGGCCAAAGTCCAAGCCATACAGCGTGCCGATCAGCACCACGTAGAGCAGGCGATAATCGAGCACGTTGAGCTGGGCCGATTGTGAGAACAGATGCTCCAGCACCTCGAACAGAACCCAGGCAACGCCCGTCTCCAGGCATTTGATGGGCAGCGAGTGCATCTGGATGCGGTCGATGGCGGCGCGTAAGGGGTTGACCTTCTTTGCGCGGCCAGCATCCCAACGCGCTTGAATGGTCGAAAGATCGCGCAGCAAGTCGTAGCGCTGAAACCAACCATAGCGCACGCGAGCGAAGTCGCTGGCGGGCAGGGCGTAGCCGGCAGAATCGCCATAGGCAACTGAGAGCCCTGGGAACAGCGCCTGAAGAGCCTCGCCCACTTCACCCGCCGTGTGATGAAAGGCATCGGCAACGTCGAGCGTCTCAAAGGAGGCGCCCCAGCTGTCGAAGATACGGCGTACCAGCACCGCAAGCTCCTCGGCACACAGCAGGGGAAACGCCGCATCTTGCGCGCCCTGCAGAGCGACCGACCCGGTTGAGCACGCGTCGAACAGCGGCACCAAAAACGGATCTTCCAGCGCGGCAGACGCGGTGTACAGGAACGGCACGCGCAGGATCTTGGTCTGAACGCCCTCGCGAGCAGCGTAGTAGCGGCACAGGTCGTTGGCCGCGTGCGCGATAATACCCTTGCCCGTTCGCCCCGCGGCATCGGCGGCGCCCTCGGCACCTGCGGGCCCTGCTATATACAACAGCTGGATCCGGCTACCCATGCACGCGCGAAAGACCGAGCGCAGCAGCTCGATATCGCCCACGCTATCGACATGCGGGGTAAGGTAATTGGAAAGGTAGACCACGCGGTCGAACTCGTAGGCCTGCTCCAGATGTTGCAGAAGCTCTTTCCACGAGGCATGGGGCGATGACTCGTCGCGGCGCGTGTCCTGCGCGGCTACGACCTGCACATGGTCCCCGGGGAACGCCTTGGCACAAAAGTCATCGTCAACATATGCGGTGTTGCCAACAACCAGCACCTCCATGGCGCACCCCTCCCCTAAAATCCACTCTGTTCATAGTCAAACATGCGTATTTTACGCTGTCAACGCGAGCTGGAAAGCCTTTAAGGCTGTTTTAAGAACTTTTTTGAGGATGTGGGAGTGGCAACTCGTCCGACCCAGGCTCATTGAGAGGCTACTATTCGCACTGAAAAGGCACATCGCAATCTGCTGACAGCTCTGCAGGGAGAATGGCAGGCAATGCACATTGCTCTCGCACGGAATAGTTGGATGAAAGAAACGGCAGTTCTTTGGAATAGCTGACGATAACCTGCGGAACGATCTTAATGCCCAGAGCAAGTTCGAACTTTGCAATCGTCTTTAGAGTCATATTAGGTTGAGAATTCAAGAGCTTGGAAAGCGACTGAAGGCTTATGCCCATACGATTTGCCAGCTCACTTTTGCTCAATCCCAAAAGTTTCATTTCGCGATGAACAATAAACTCAATATCTAGTGCATGTTCATAAGCGCGCGTTTCGCTACTTTCTGTTTCGGCATAAAAATCAGATAGATCTACTTTATTCATTGTATTCTCCGTTTCAGAAGCCAGGCATAAAAGTCAACGCCCAGGCTCCAGAAGCTGACGCGCTATCACGGCCAGTCGCTTGGCCCTCTCGATTTCCCTGCTGATATTTCCCGATCCCTGATGCCTTTTAAACCAAAATAGAAGAACGATTTTGTCTACGCCTTAACATATGGCATAAATCATCTCTCGACTAACCCCGTTAGCCCCTTAAGTTCATAGAGGTCAATCTTAGAATCAATGCATCTTAGCTTTGAGGTCCCACTCGCAACCTTTAATCCATAATCATAGATTTTTGAAATCAGGTCGATCATTTTACGGACGGCACTTTTACGATAGTGTCTGACATCATCTTCTGAAATTGGGAGTTGTCAGGAGAAGCCGTCAGCTCCCAAAACGGGCGGCCCTTGGGGTCTTTATATTCGACAAGTTCATATCCTTCTGCCAAAGGCCACCTCCCATTTCTAGATACACTTAACTTAGAAGTTAAGTGTATCTATTTAAATACAAATAACAAGGTATAAGGTAAATTCCGCAGCCCCAAATCGATAAACAACCCAACCAAGCTGGTGCCCAATCCGGAAGTATGACGCAAATTCTTGACATGCTGACCACACTGAGTAGCGACAACGTTTCTACCTGCGGGTTCTTTTCATGAAAAGGGCGATGTGCTCAAGGGTTCCGAAATTTGCCGCATACTTCCGGCGAACGATTCCGGAAGTGCGGAGTAAAACCGAGATCTGGGAACCAGACCCCGATTTCACCCTTCCGCAACCTGCGGTTTTGTTGCCGAAATTCGGTTTATGCTCGGAGGTTTCCAATTTTACCCCGCACTTCCGAAATAACGACTCCGCATCGAGGGTTCCAGCAACAAAGGCGGCATCCGCAACAACATCCAGTAGCCGCGGAAACGTCAAAGGGCCGTTGCCGGAAACCGAACAACGACCCTTCTTTGTCGCCGCCTCACGTAGAGTCCACGGCGACTGTATCACTGAGGACATCTTACAGTAAGTCAATCAACCCAACAGGGAGATAATCAGGAACGATCAGAAATGCAGCCGTTCGCCCCAATTTCCATCTAACTAAAACTAGGGGATGCCCTCCGTTAGGAAGGAACCCCCTAGCAAAACAATGGCCTATGGCAGACCTTCGTTTTTCATTTAGGACATCATAGCGCAGCATCACTATTTCGAAGAGTGGTTGGACACAAATTGATTGAGAACATTAATCGCCGCAAGCCCGCCTACAAGAGAACAGGCAACGGTTGTTCTATCCAAGCAGCCCAATATGATGACGTCGGCTATCAACGTAAGATTAAGAAGTATCGTTCCATATTGCGCTCAGGGAATCTGCTCGGCATCAACCTTATTCATGACGTCAAGTCGAGCCGACTCTGCCCTCTACTTCGAGGTCTTTACCTTTAAAGACTTCTCCGAGATGATTCTCGCCGCCATCACGGTGACCATCTTGTTCGAGCTCCTCGTCGAGCGAGCCCTCGCCTCGGAAACCTTCTTGCTCATCTCCAGACCCGGCCATGACGGAAACGTTCTTAACATTTAAGCCATCATGCATACCACCTTCTTTATCAGGCGGGCAACGGTATTAACGGATTTGTTTATTGAGATTTGCCATACCGATTCTACTAGTCAAGCATCTAAAGGCATCCAATTCAAATCATGAAAAACACTACTCAATGTCGAAGCAAAGCAGGTCTTAGCTAACGACGCAATAAGAACGATTATTATGTCTATTCTTCTAATTCCGACAGCGCTGTCTCGAGCTTTTCCTTATCGATTCTCAACTCATCAAGAAACGACTTCACCGCAACAGAAATAATCTCGGCAAAACCTACTGAATCAAAGCGTTCATCATCGCATTCAACGACAATCTTCTCTGGATCTATTGCGTCGCGGTTTTCCACGATTGCCTGAACCAGGCTCTTTAAATCCGGCGAATCAGAAGCAAGTTCAATTTCCTTACCGTCCAGAAGCCTTACGATAATTGTATTATTCACCATACTTCATCAACCTTCTCTTCACGGCACTGCGTCCACCATCCAATATCAACGAAGCGCAATCTATTACTTCGCCACTCTCAAGTGCCCCGTACTTATAGTAAAATTTACCGGGAGTCGGTTGCTCTGCAATCACGACATTCTCGGCATCTGAGTTGATGACGATGTTGGCATCATGGGTAACGACAATAACTTGTTTCTTATGTTTGAGCTTGATGAACCATGTTCTTATCTGATTGAAAATCGTTTGATTGTCAACATTATCTTCAGGCTGATCGATAAGAAGCGGCCTAGATGTATCCGTATGGACTATATATTCCAGCAGAATATTCGTCTGTGTACCTGGGGACATCGTAGAAATATCACGATATACACCGTCTTTGCATAGATATTCAATTGACACGCCTGGTATATAGTCGAGATTATATTTCGCCAACTCAGTGGTCAGTGATCTCCAATCTTTGCCCTTCTTATAGCCGCCCTCGTCATAACAGAACTGTTCAATGAGATAGCCTAAATTATCACTATTAAGACCACCACGCCCAGATTTTTCCGCAAGAAAGTAATCATTGAATAGTTTGAGCATATGGCGAAGAGGGTGCTCGATGTCCAACGTTTTCTTGAAGCGAAAGGCTCTCATTACCACACCGTCAGCATAAGCGTAATTCTCGTAGTGCGTCTCAAATCCAGTCGAATTGGAAAGATAGGCATTTACGACAGAAACCCTCTGTCGGATGCTTTCCGTGTTATCCATAAACGCAATTTCGAACAATTTCGCAACGTCCGATTTTGCCTTTTGTGCCTCACTAATCCTGCCCTTCGCTTCAAAGAACTCATCAATCAGCTCGTTAAAAAGATAGGTATTGCAGAGATGACCTTTTCTATGAGCTGCAGCAACAGTAAGAATCTCGCGCTCGAAAGATATAAAAGCGTCCTTAAATCTCTGGTCATCAACAATGGCAGGAGGAATCTTCGAGCGAACCGCCTTTTCAACGTCGCCTAGAAGTTTTTCGTAACTCAAATTGGCGATTTTCTTATCAATTTTCAGCTTCTGACACTTAGCAATTTTTATATCAAGGGCATCGTTGCGATCAGTCGAAAATTTATCAACTAAACCAGAAATGTTCTCAAGTTGCCCAGCAGAACAATCAGGAATAGGCAAATTAAAATCCGCCATATTTTGTGTCTTGATAGCAGCTTCGTCTATTTCGCTTACGGCATCAAACCCAGTTTGAAAATAGTTTTTGAGGGTATTTTTAGGCTCTGTTAGACCATGATTGACATCTTGCCCAATCATCTTTTTGTAATTGCAAA